>Ga0129308_1000092_pt1 | contig 158172 bp, 150 predicted proteins | sample L827metagenome_FD_94440 | JGI IMG/M metagenome (GOLD analysis project Ga0129308, IMG submission 94440) | Ring-tailed lemur group fecal microbial communities from Wisconsin, USA - L827 metagenome | ecosystem: Host-associated > Mammals > Digestive system > Large intestine > Fecal | place: USA...
CTGCCAATGGCGGACTCCCTCCGATGGTTAAACGACAGCAATACTATGATTCCCTGAGAGAAGCAGCATAGGGTGCAAAATCCTTGAGGAAAATGTGTCTACTAATCTTGACAAAATCAGCATGTTCGGGCCGATCAGGAACGGATGAAGTTGGTTGAATATTTTTGCGGATGCTTTTGCTCCGGTTTCACCGTGTCTCTTGCCGGAAATGCTGGTCAGATAGAAGAAGCCATATTCGATGCCTGCCTGCTCCAATCTTTTGCATTGGGTTAGAATGTCATTGGAAGTATAACCTTTGTGCATAAAGGCCAGTGCATCATCATCTCCTGTTTCCACGCCGATGGTCAGCCCATTGTACCCTGCCTGACGAAGCCAGATCAGTTCCCCGTCTGTTTTATTTACAGAATCCGTGATGCGGGCAAAACAGCCGATGGATTTAACGGAGGGGAAATACTTGTGAATGAGTGATGCAATTTCGAGCAGCTTTTCTGTTTTCAGAACAAACGGGTTGGCTCCGGTTAAGAAAACACGCTGGATTGGTTCCGGGTTTTCTTTCCCCTGCAGGCGGTTCAGCATTTTTGAATAGGGATTTGTACGTAAAACCTGAGCTTCCAGCAGATCACTTTCGATGTCTTCCATAGGAGACATTCTGAATTTGAATGGCAAATCGCTGTACAGAGTACAGAACTTGCATCTGTGATGGGTACAGCCCGCTGTCACTTCTAGCAGAAACGAATCTGCTTCATAGGGCGGACGCCAGATTGTTCCTGTGTAATGCATAATGAACACCTCAAATCAAATGATAATAATTATGTACAGGCAACGAGGCAAGCCTGCACATGACTGTCCCGTTAGGATCATTATAGCAGAGCGCACCAAAAAGAAAAGTACGGTACTTTTTTGAAGTACCTTTTATTTTGATGCAAGATAGGGTATGATGTTGAGGGAAGGAGATGGAGAAATGAGAAAATCGGAAGAAGCAGCAAACCGTTGTAAGACGATTTCTATGGTGCAGAAATTACTGGGAGGAAAATATAAGATAGAGCTTCTCTGGTATATCGGGAAGTGTGATATCCGGCGCTTCGGACAGCTTCGCCGCCAGATAGGGGAAATTACAGAAAGCTCCCTTACGAAGCAGCTTAGGGAGCTGGAAGCAGACGGATTCATTATCCGCCATGATTTTTTTGAAGTCCCTCCGCGAGTGGAGTATACTTTAACAGATCTCGGTAAGAGCTTTTTATCGGTTCTTGATTCTATGAAGTCTTGGGGAGATGAGAATCTTTCTGTATGAGGCTGCTTTTGTGCCGGAAGGGATGTCTGCGCCTTTTCCGTATATGGGGCAATGATGAGCCTTTTTATGCCTGTTTTCAGAAGGTGGGAGCATGGGCGCAAGCAGGATTAAAGGCATTACAGTGGAAATCGGCAATACCATAGAAACGGAACAGGAACTGAAGCGGCTGGAAAGCACCGTCAGGAATTGACCATACGGAAAGTATCGGTATGATTCGTGAAAAGCGGTTATCCGGATTGGAGAATAACTTTCCCATTCCATTTACGGCAATCTATCTACATTTTCCAACAGATATTTAATGAAATATTTACTGGCAATGGGAAGACTGTCCCTATCCTTGAAGCCAATTGCCAGCTTACGGTAGATCGGAGGGTCAATAGGAAGGCACACGATGTCATAATTCGTGCGCCTGAGCATGAGTTTTGCCAGGATTCCCACGCCAAGTCCGGCTTCCACCATGGTCATGATCGCAAAATCATCATGGATCGTATATTTAATAGCGGGTTCCAATCCGGCGGTATGAAATGCCTCCAGCGGTTCGTTGTAATGCCCTTCTTCCAGCAGGATGAAAGGTTCTTTTGTAAGAGAATGCAGGGATACGGCAGGATTTTCTGCCAATGGGTGGTTTTTAGGAAGAATCGCCAGCATTTCTCCGTCTTTTATTTTTATAGTCTCCAAGCCTGTGACGGCGTCAGGGGTGATAAAACCAAAATCAACAAGTCCGGTTTTTATCCATTCCTGTATGGATGTATAATCCCCATCGTGAAAAACAAACTGGACATTGGGATAAAGCTGCTGGAAGCCGCTTATGAGCAGCGGCATCCAGTGGCAAGTGATGCTTGTGATGGTTCCCACCCGTATAATTCCGGTTTCCAGACCTTTGATCTCCATTGCTTTTTCCTGCATAGCCCGGTATTGGAGGATTGTCCTTTCAATAAATGGGTACAATTCTTTTCCTTCTAAAGTAAGCCTGACGCCGGTACGTGAACGGACAAGCAGCTTCATGGACAGTTCATTTTCCAAAGATGCGATCATTTGGCTCACCGAGGACTGCGTATATCCAAGTGCTTCAGCGGCTTTCGTAAAGCTTTTCATTTCAATGACCTTCTGCAAAGTAAGGTAACGTTCCATATGATAAATCGCCTTTCTTAATGTTGGTATTAGAATTATTTGTTTTACTTATTATACATTGGAGATTATAATGAGGTCAAGACGAAAAAGTATTTTGCAAGTGAGGGAATACTGGACAGTTACAGTATTTTAAAGAACAGGAAGGTCAGGAGGTAAAGGCAAATGTCATACGAGAATGTAAAAAAATTTTTTGACGAGGCAGGTGTGGGTGACCGCGTCGTGGTGAGGGAACATATCGGAGATACGGTAGAACATGCTGCGGAAGCGATCGGATGCAAACCGGAGCATATTGTAAAAACCATGTCTTTTTTGCTGGACGGAGATCCGGCGCTGATCTGCATGGCAGGTGACGCAAAGGTCAATAACACAAAATACAAGGCCTGCTTTCATCAGAAGGCAGTGATGATTCCGGGAGAACAGGTGGAGGAACTGATTGGACATGTACCCGGAGCAGTATGCCCGTTTGCAATCTGTGAGGGTGTAAAGGTCTATCTGGATATCTCATTGAAGCGTTTTTCTACTGTATACACAGCAGGAGGAAGCCTGAACAGTACCGTAAAGCTGACTCTGGAAGAATTAGAAAAATTTGCAGCGCCCCAGTGTTGGATCGATGTCTGCAAGGGCTGGTTCGTAAATGGGGATTAACAGGAAAGAAAAAAGAAAGGCGGAAAATATAATATGAAAACAACAGAAAATCTTATCAGCAAAGCATATTCTCCGGAAGAATTTCAGAAGGACGTCCCAAAGCTGATGGGCATGATTACAAAGGAATTAGAAAGTTCTCTGACGAGGGAAGTACCAGAAACAATTAAGCGGCTTTCGCCGGAAGAACAGTTGCGCTTATGGCAGGAGGATTTTTCATCTCCTGTCCGGGCTGACCTTCCTGCTCTTATGGAAAAGGTAATGTTGCATTCCGTCAATTTCCACAGCAAAGGTTATGTGGGGCATCAGGTAGCTGTTACGCTGCCGATTACGGCGCTGACCTCGGCCATGATGGCATATATGAATAACTGTACGACAGTTTATGAACTGGGAATGGCGGGAAACGCCATGGAGAAGGTGGTAATCAGCCATCTGGCCGAGAAATTCGGCTACAACAAAGGCGCCACTGGTTTTGTTGCTTCCGGCGGCTCTATGGGAAACCTGACCGCTCTGGTAACTGCACGCACTTCCTCCGGGATCGAGGAGAAGGATTACCACAGGCTTGCCGTTATGGTATCCGGGGAAGCGCATTACAGTGTGGAACGGGCGGCAAAAATCATGGGAATACGAAGTGAAAATATTATTCGGGTATCGGTTGGGGATGACTTTGGTATCCGGCCCGAGGTATTGGAGAGTACCTATCAGCAGGCGGTATCAGAAGGAAAGATCGTATTCTGTGTCGTTGGGTGCGCCTGCACCACCTCCGTGGGAGCTTTTGATAATTTAGAAGCGGTTGCAGATTTTGCTGAGCGGCACCAGATATGGTTCCATGTGGACGGCGCCCATGGCGGAGCAGTTATCTTTTCGGAGAAATATAAGCATCTGATCAAAGGAATTGAACGGTCCGATTCCCTGATTGTAGACTTCCATAAAATGATGATGACGCCGCCGCTGTCCACTGCAATCATTTATAATGCGGGAAACCGAAAGGTAAATGAGTTTTCACCAAAGGCTGCTTATCTGTGGCAGGATCAGCTTTCAGAAGAATGGTGGAATTCGGCAAAGCATACGCTGGAGTGTACGAAGCCGATTACAATACTCCATACTTACGCAATTATGCGTCTATATGGGGATGAGATTTATCAGCAGAATGTGGACATGCTGTTTGACATGGGGAAACAGTTTGCGGAAATGATAAAGGCCGAAAGAAACATGGAACTGGCCCTGGAGCCTAAGAGCAATATTGTGTGTTTCCGGTACATAACCGAAGGTGCAGATGCAGATGAAGTAAATAAAAAAATTGCACAAAAGCTTCTGGAAGATGGTTCTTATTACGTGGTAAGCACAACAGTCCGGGGGAAATTTTATCTACGGATCACAATCATGAACCCGTTTACGGACAAAACATGCTTAGCGAACTTAATTGCCAAAATTAAAGAATTTGCAGAAGAACAGGAGTAAAAGGTCATGGTAACAAAAAAAGAAGAGGCTAAGAAAAGGACTTTTAAAGGAGTATCGTTGGATTCGCTGGCAGTAGGTGAAAAATCAATGGTCTGCAAAATGAACTATGTGGTTGGCAATTTTGCAACGGAACATACTCATCCCCATGAGCAGAGCGGATATGTGATTTCAGGTAAATATCAGATGACTGTGGATGAAACGGAGTATGAATTAAATCCGGGAGACAGCTATGCGATTCCGGGAAATGTCCCCCATTCCTTTAAAGTGATTGAAGGCGGAGAGGTAATTGATGTATTCACACCGATTAGAGAAGATTACTTATAATGTTCTTTAAATACGGAAACAGCATGCGGAACGCTCTGCATGCTATTTCTGACGGTTCAAAGGAAGTGATAGCGATAAAAGCGGAAGAAAAAGTATTTACAAAAAGCGATATTATAGTTTCCGGACTTGCGTTGTTTGCAATGTTTTTTGGTGCGGGTAATTTAATATTCCCTCCGTATTTAGGGATGCAGGGAGGTACATTATGGAAAACAGGCTTCCTCTGCTTTATTCTGGTGGAGGTTATTTTATCCTGCGCTGGTATTTATGCGATGGTATGCGCAGGAGGAAGTATCGCTGCTATGCGGGATTCTGTAGGAAAGGTGCCGGGATTTTTGCTGAACACGGCTGCTATTTTGTGTACCGGAGCTTTTATTGCGCCGCCAAGAACCGCAGCAACCACTTATGAAATGACAGTGGTTCCGATTACTGATAAAATCGGACTATTTCCGTTTTCCATTATTTTTTTTGCGATTGTGTTTGCTTTAACAATAAGGCAGACACAGATTGTGGATATTATAGGAAAATTCTTGACGCCCGTTTTGATTTTTGGAATTATAGTGCTCATTTTGTCAGGAATTTGGCATCCCATAGGAGAAATCGGTCCTGCAATCTCTAATCATATAGCACGGGATGGACTTGTGGCAGGGTATCAGGCGATGGATATTATTTCTGTAGCTGGTTTTACAATCGTTGTGCAGGATAATCTTGTAAAAAGAGGGTGTCATACCAGGCGGGAGCAGTCGAAGACTGCTGTTTCTGTCAGTTTAATTGCAGGAATCCTGCTTTCTCTGATCTATGGTGGTCTGACCTATTTAGGGGCGACTGCGAGTTCAGGCTTCGGTTCGGGTTTAGAAGAGGCTGGACTGATTATTGCGATTACGGAATGTCTGATGGGAAAAAGCGGCGTAGTGATACTTGGGGTTGTTGTTGGATTTGCCTGTCTTACAACTGCAATCGGTTTATTTGGGGCAACTGCTTCGTATTTTGAAAGTATTACAAATGGGAAAATATCATACAAGACAGGGATTACTTTGCTGACAATGATAGGGATTTTTATCTGCAATTTTGGGTTATCCACAATTATTTCCGCTGCTGTTCCTATTTTATCAATTATCAGCCCTCCTTTTATGACAACGGTTATCCTGCTGCTGTTCCGTAGGAGAATTCAAAACAAATATATTTATAAAGGTGCAGCATTGGGAGCAATCATATTCAGTTTGTTTATTACAGGATATGATTATGTAGGTTTGTTTGGCTTTGTTAAGAGTTTACCATTTTATGATTTCGGGTTCGGCTGGCTGCTTCCTGCTGTTGTGGGAGGAATGTGTGGAAAATATATGAAGCAGAGATAAGAAGTGCAGGAGGCAAAGAGAGCATGAATAAAAACAAAAGCTTTTTTTCTTATGTAATTCCTTCCGTAATAGCTTTTGCGCTGTCCGGAGTTTATGCGATAGCGGATGGTTTTTTCATTGGAAACAGTTTAGGGGATATTGGGCTTTCTGCTATTAATATTGCCTATCCGATAGGAGCGTTCATGCAGGCAGTTGGCACAGGAATTGGTATGGGAGGTGCAGTGAACTATTCTATTTACAGTGCATCAGGAGATAAGGAGAAAGCAGATTCTTATGCGGGAGGCACAGGAACAATCCTTCTTATTGCCAGTGTTGTTTTAACTGCATTCCTGTATATTGGTTTAGAACCAATACTCATTCTGCTAGGCGCTGAAGGTGATCTTTTAGCTTTCAGTAAGGATTATCTTCGTATTATTGTTTTGGGGGCAGTATTTCAGATTTTTTCTACGGGCATTGTTCCGTTAATCCGTAATTATAATGGGGCAGCTTTTGCAATGGCATCAATGACGGCTGGTTTTTCGACCAATATACTGCTTGATTATATATTTGTGTGGGTTTTGAAATGGGGTGTATCGGGAGCGGCGATAGCTACCATAATTGGTCAGAGTGTTACTATGATTACTGGATTGGCCTATTTGCTGGTTAAGAAAAGGCCGGTATTTTGCTTCGGAATTACGAAAGTGGGGAGCATGTTCCTCCAGATTGTAAAGGTTGGCCTTGCACCCTTTGGTCTGACAGTAACACCAAATTTATCAGTAATCCTTATGAACCGTTACACTATCTTTTATGGAGGCGAGCAGGCAGTTGCCAGTTATGCGTGTATTGCCTATGCACTGACGATTGTTTATATGCTTTTGCAGGGAGTAGGAGATGGAAGCCAACCATTGATGAGCAGATGCTATGGTGAAGGTGCAGTAAAAGAACTGTACGGTGTTAGGCATTTGGCATATGTCTATGCAGAAATTTTTGCGATTTTCAGTATATTGATTCTGTTTTTGGGACGTTTTCATATTGGAAAGCTGTTTGGAGCTTCGGAATATGTATTGGCGGAGACCGGAAATGTCCTTCCCGTATTCCTGGCTGGAATTATTTTTCTGGCATTTACAAGGGTTACTACTTCTGTTTTTTATGCGACTGAAAAAAGCCTGTTTTCGTATATTCTTGTTTATATAGAGCCGGTATTGTTATTTATATTTCTGCTTGTATTATCGTATTTTAGAGGTATATCCGGCGTTTGGTGGAGTACTTGTTTATCGCAAGTGGCCTGCGCCATGATTGCATTATACTTGAAATATAAGTCAGATACATGATGTGTTCGATTTTAAGTGAATTCAGTGGTAATGAGGAATGAAAGTGGGACTGATGATGGATTTTATTTACGAATATACGGGTGATGGTCTACGGCTACAAGGAACCTATTTTGAAAGTATTAAAAAGGATATTTGTGTTGTGTTTATTCACGGGATGTATGCGAATGTGATAGAGAATTATTTTGCCGTAGTTTGGGGAAGAAAACTGGCGGGATGCAATATCGGATTTTTGTACGGGCATACTAGGGGATATTCAAATACAAATGCTATTGTAGATAAAAACGGGGTTTCTGTAACGATAGGAACTACCTTTGAGATATTTGAGGATTGTCTTCTGGATGTCGATATGTGGATAAGGAAGGCGTATAAACTGGGTTACAAGCATATTGTCTTAGCAGGACATAGTTTTGGATGCTGTAAGATTTTATACTATTATTATATAAAGAGACCAGATGTGGCAGGAGTTATTTTAGCATCGCCACCTGATATGCAGGGACTTACACGAATGTATGAAGCTGATTATGATCTATTGCTGGAGGAAACAGAAAAAAATGTCAAAGAAGGGATGCCCCAAAAATTGACCAGCAAATTGGTTGAAAATTATATGCCATTTAGTTCAGCTACATTTTATAACTTGTATAAACCTGGAAGTAATGCTGATAATTTTCCTGTTATAAGGAATCCGGAGCATTTTGGGCAATTAGAAACGGTTGATATTCCGATTCTGGCATTTGCGGGGGAAAATGAGGAATCGCCATATTTACAACTGGATTTATTAAAGAAAAAAGCTATAAGATGTCCCGATTTTAGGTGGAGGATTATAGATAATACAAATCACATTTATTACGGAAAGGAAGATGAAACGGCGGAAGTGTGTTTGGATTGGTTGCGAATATTTGGAACTTAAAGTTAGTACGGATCATTCAATATGTTGGTCTTGTAACTTCAGCTTTTGAAAGGATATACCGCTAATTGCATGTTCTATCTGACAAGAATTGATTAGCACATATTGGTTTTCACTCCATAAATAAATTATCTGCCCTGGACGAGGAAAGAAAAAAACGTTAGATCGGGGCAGATAATTTTGCGCGCCTATTTTAAGATTTTACCCCATCGGCGGTTTTGTGAATCAAGGCCGCCTTTTCTTTTGTCTTCAAAGAGAGTGACGCGCTGACGCTGTCAGACCACGGCGGCTTTAGGAGGGAGCCGCCATGATACAACCTGACTGCCGACAAAATTTGACGATGTTTGCACGACCACTAAAAAAGTCAGGCCACAAAACGGGAATAGTCTATTGGCAAGTGCGAAAATTATCGCTTTTTGAATAAAAATTGTGGAAAAGGAACAGGAAGAGCCAAGTTTGATAAATGACGATTTCCTCAAGCTGGCACGGCGTATCATGGGAGCAGATTTGATTGAACGAAATTAGCAATTTCTATTGACAAATAGAACAAATGTTCGTATAATGTACCTATCGCTATATTAGGATGATATCGCACGAGAAAACTGTCAGGTTGGTTGACTTTCCCTTTTTCTGACCTCAGTGGAGGAGGCGATGGTTACATGAAATTTGAAATTGGATCAACGGCGTACCTTGTTGAGAGCAACTGGATAGTCGTGAAGTGAAGATCATAAAGCGGAACGGAAATTTTTATATCGTCCGGTTGGGAACAAACGGGGGAATCCAAGTAAGGGGCAATCGGCTGTTTGAAACAGCCAAAGCTGCGGAATCTTCCATAGCAAAACAGAAAGAGCAGAAAAAAGGGTACTATTCTCCATATGACTATCTGCATTGATTACGGTGGAAAGGGATAAAACTTTCTGAAAAATGGGGTTGACATTCCTTTTCATATTTTATATAAGCGAGTTAGCGAACAAGCAAGCGTGCTAATAAATGAACACCGAAAAGGAAACGATGCAGACAAGAGAAAACGAAAAGAAAAGGAAAATGAAAAGGTGAAGATCATGTATGCGAATTTTGGAGAATTTATAAGCAAGAAGAGGATTGAAAAGAAAATTACAATCAGGAAAATGGCGGAGATGCTGAATGTGTCAGCTCCGTTTTTGACTGATGTGGAGAAAGACAGACGCAACCCTTTCGATATGGAAAAACTTACCCAACTCGCAAGTATCCTGAATCTTTCAAAGGAAGAGAACGCGCTCATGCTTGACTTGGCTGGCAAAAAAAGGAATGCAGTAGCACCGGATTTACCAGAATACATAATGGGAAGGGATTATGTTAGTGCAGCCTTAAGGACAGCGAGGGACTTGGATGCCGGAGAAGAAGAATGGAACCAGTTTGTCGAGGAACTAAGAAAGCGAAAGGGGTAAGAGCCTATATATGTATAGACCAGACATTAAAAGGAAGAAGTCAGGGGCGCCGATATTAAGCAGGAAAGAGATTGATATCATTGGGGAAAATCTTGTGGATGAGTTTATGCCGGAAGCGCTTAAGACTCCACAGGAGATTGATATTGATTTATTTGTTCAGGACTATCTTGGCATGGAGCAGGATTTTCAGTATCTGTCACATTGCGGGATATATCTTGGAATGACGGTATTTAATGATACAGATAAAATACCTGTTTATAATCCGGTAGATCATTGTGCGGAGTATATCAGTGCAAGGGCTCACACGGTGATAATTGATAATACTCTGTTGGAAAAAATCAGGAACATAGGTATCGGTTTACTATGGGGCATGAGGCAAGCCACGGGTATCTACATAAGGAGTATTTTGCTTATGATTCCAATCAGGTAACGCTGTTTGATTTCATGGGACAGGCTCCTGTACCGATGGTACAATGCCGGATTGACACAAAGAAACTGGATATGGGACAGATAAAAACCTGGACTGACCGGGATTGGATGGAGTGGCAGGCGAATGCGCTGTCTTCAGCGATTTTGATGCCGGAATCAATGGTACGGTTGATAGCAGAGAGCTTTGGTAATCTGAATTTGCCAAAGAGATTACTTTGTTATGCAATGATAGAAAAAGTGGCGTCTGTTTTTAACGTATCTTTTGAAGCCGCTGGATATAGACTGAAGCAGCTTGGGTATATTTCAGGGGAAACAAAACTGGATGCGGATGTTCTGAATATGTTTTCTTATGATTTGATTTGGAATTATTAGAAGAAGGTAGGAATATGCGGATTGCATAACGGTCCGCATATTTTTTTGAGAATGATGTTCGCTAGTTAGCGAACAAGTTATCTAAACGATATATTTCTTGCAAATCAGGAAGGGATTGTGATTACATTGGGTACACCTTTTATGGGTAAAAAAGGTTTCAGAATATTTTATGAAGAAACTTGAAAAATATTCCAAAACAATGAAATAAAAACTGTTTTGTAACATAGAATAATAGTGAAAGAGAGAAATCTGTCGTATTTTGATTGGAGGTGGGACACATGGCGGATGGCGTAGTACATAGATGCACAAGGAATTGTCCGTGGAATAAGAACTGTTTTGTTTGTAAGACAGAATCGGAAGTCAGGGAAGATGTGGTGGTACTTCACAAATGCAAAGTTACAAAAGAGGACATTCCTGTTCACATAGGAAAAGCAGCAACAAATGCCTGTGTCGGATAATGGATGATGATGAAAATGAAATAATGGGACTGGCTTGTAAAGACAGCCGCTAGGATGTGCTGATATTACAGTAGTCTGCGAACAGGTATGTTGGTAGAATGCTGTAAAAAATCAGAGATTCTAGTGGCTTTCTTAAGTTCAGCCATTTTTAGGGAATTGCCTGTTTACGTTGGACAGGCAGTTCCCTTTTTCATTGTGAAAAGGATATTACCTATTGCGTGGAGATTGCAGTGTGTTTTTTTACGGTTTATCTAAAACGCAAAAAGAGAATAGGGAAGTGAAAGCAATAGGGCGTTCTTACCTATTGAAGAAATCGCTGTACGTCATGTGGATTTTGATTTGCAGATTTTTGAAAAAAGTTTTTAAAGGTGCAAAAAGCCTGCACCTTTAACCAATATCCTGTGTTCACAAGGCAAGGGAAATGAGGAAGGAGGTGAGCGGGGATGGCGAAGAACATGACACCAAGTGAGCGCCGCGAGGCGATCTTAAATGTTCTGTGCAAAAGAAGGCAGGACACCATTGCGAACTTGGCGCATGAGTTTGATGTATCGGTCCGGACCATAAAATATGACATCGAAGAGCTGACCCTCGCTCACCCAATTGAAACCATCCGCGGCAGATACGGCGGAGGAGTGAAAGTGGCTGATGGATATTATGTCGGGCGCAAATACTTAAAGCCGAATCAGCAGGAACTGCTTAAACGGTTGTCGGAGCAGCTAACCGATGAGGACAAGGCAGTGATGGAGGGCATCCTCAGAGACTTTGCCCTGTAGGAAATATTGACGAGTACCCCACGGCCATGAGAGTCGAATGTGAAAGGATGATTGAATGATGAAAAAAGTATTTATCTGCTCCCCGTATCGGGGAAACATCGAGGAGAACATCAAAAAGGCAAAATTCTACGGAAGGATTGTCATTGGGACAGGGCGAATCCCTGTGATCCCTCATCTCTATTTTCCGGCATTCCTCGATGAGAACAATCCCAACGAGAGAATGACAGGCATTGAGATGGGCTTGGAGCTGATGGATTCCTGCGATGAGGTGTATGTGTTCGGTTTTGACATCACGGAGGGAATGAAGTTTGAGCTTGATCATGCCGGAAAGAAAAAGAAACCCGTGCGGCTTTATGATGACAGATTCAATGCAGTAAATGTCAGGACGCTCCCGATTGATGAGCGCGCCACGCCTGAATACCGCATGGCGGTTCGGGGACTGAGATTGGAATAAAGGAGGAGAAAAACCTATGAATGAAGGATTAATGAAGATGGCGGAAGGCTATGAGATGATTGCCGCCGGAATCCGGCAGATGATTTCGGAGGGAAGGAGCTTGCCGAATGATGCAGGGAAAGCGCCTGAAAAGAAAGAAGCTGCGGAAGCGGCGTCTCCCAAAGAGAAGGAAAAGGATGAGCCGCAGATTGACAGGAAAACAGTCCGTGCATTCCTGACGGAGAAATCGAGGGCAGGAAAGACCTCCGAGGTCAAAAGCCTCATTACCGAGTTTGGATACAGCAAGCTGTCAGATGTGCCGGATGAGAAGCTCAGCGAGCTGTACCAGAAAGCGCAGGTGCTCTGATGGGCGCGCATGCAAGGTTTTCCCCATCCGTCCGGCAAGCGTTACTTAAGCTGCCCGCCGTCCCTTAAGCTGGAAGAGCAGTTTGCAGATGAGCAGTCCCCTTATGCGGCGGAGGGGACTGCCGGACATGAGATGGCGGAATACCTGATCAAGAAGCACCTGAAGAAAAGGACGAAGCGCCCGGTATCCGATTATTATACGGATGAGCTGATGGAAGCGGTGGATGATTATGTCGCTTACGGCGTCAGCCAGATCGAGGAAGCAAAGAGGGACTGCCCCGATCCGTATATCGGCGTGGAGCTGAAGGTTGACTTAAGCAGCCGTGTGGAAGGCTGCTTCGGCACGGCGGACCTTGTGGTGGTGGATTCCAGAAAAATCCATATTATCGACCTGAAGCTCGGCAAGGGCGTCATGGTGGAAGCGGAAGAGAACGTGCAGCTTATGATTTACGGTCTCGGTGTACTCGATATGCTTTCCTTCCTGTATGAGATCGAGACGGTGGAACTGACCATCGTGCAGCCGAGGCTGCAGCACCTCTCCACATGGGAAATTTCTACAGAAGCGCTCTTAGCATGGGGAAGCGAGGTATTTGAAGCCGGGGCGAAGAAAGCTCTGGCGGGAGAAGGAGAATATGCCGCCGGGGACCATTGCCGCTTCTGCAAGGCGAGGTTTACCTGCCGGGAGAGGGCGAATGAATATCTGCGGCTGGCGCAGATGGAGTTTAAGGAAGCACCGCTTCTGTCAGAGGAAGAAATCGCAGAGGTGCTTATCAAGGCAGACGCTTTGAAGAAATGGGCGGAGGAAATTTACGCCTACGCACAGAATGAAGCGGTTGCCAATCATAAAAAATGGCCGGGCTTCAAGCTGGTGCTTGGGCGCAGCAACCGCAGATATACGGATGAGGAAGATGCGGCGAATGCGGCGAAGGCAGCCGGGTACACGGACATCTTCAAATCCACCCTGATCGGTATTACTGAGATGGAGAAGCTGATGGGGAAAAAGAAGTTTGCAGAGATTCTCGGAGCTTTTGTGTATAAGCCGGAAGGCAAGGTCACTCTGGTGCCGGAATCAGATAAAAGAGAAGCAGTCAATATATCAACCGCAGAAGCGGATTTTAAGGAGGACTAAGTATGAGTACAGATAACAAAACCAAAGTAATCGTTCCCTGCAGGCTTTCCTACGCACATTTATGGGAGCCGGATTCCGTCAACGGCAGCGAGCCGAAGTATTCGGTATCCTGCATTATCGACAAGAAGGATAGGGATACGATTGCAAAGATCAAAAAGGCTATCGAAACTGCGAAGGAGGAAGGCAAAGGGAAATGGGGCGGCAAGATTCCTGCCAATTTAAAAACGCCTTTGAGGGACGGCGATACGGACCGCCCGGAGGATGAGGCTTACGGCGGCTGTATGTTCTTAAACGCCAATTCCAAGCAGGCACCGCAGATCGTGGACAGACAGGTACATCCGATCCTTGACCAGAGCGAGGTATACAGCGGATGCTACGGTAGGGTTTCCATTACCTTTTACGCTTACAACTCCAACGGCAACAAAGGCGTGGCGGCAGGACTCGGCAATGTGCAGAAGTTAAGGGATGGGGAACCTTTAGGCTCCAGAGCCAATGCGAGGGATGAGTTTGAAGCGGTGGATGACGGCGAGGATGATTTTCTCTCTTAAAGGACACAGGACGGGACGGCGGTAATGCCGTCCCATACATAAAGGAGGTTTTCTATTTGGAACGTTGGAAAGACATAGAAGGAATGGAAGGAAGATATCAGATCAGCAGTCAGGGGAGAATCTGTTGTATGCCGCATTATGTGAAGTGCCGGGACGGTTATACGCGGCGGCTCCCAATGAAGGTGCTGGAACTGAAATATGATGAGGTGCTTCAGGTTAAAAGGATGCTTGCTGGCGGCATCCATCCGTATGAGATTGCGGAGAAAATGGGGATTTCAAGGAAGATGGTCAGCAAAATCAAATCGGGGAGGTCGTATGCATGGCTGAACTGATGGCGATTGACATTGAAACTTATTCAGATGTTTCCCTGCCGGACTGCGGTGTATACCGCTATGCATCGTCCGGGCAGTTTGAAATCCTGTTGTTTGCATACAGCATCGATGACGGGGAGATTGCTGTGGTTGACCTTGCTTCCGGGGAGGAGATGCCGGGGGAGGTCATGGAGTTTCTGAAGGATGACACGGTTATCAAGACGGCGTTCAATGCCGCCTTTGAGCGCACCTGCATCAACCGTTTTTTTCATCTGGACTTACAGCCGGAGAGCTGGCGGTGTACCGCTGTTCAGGCTTCCATGCTCTCCCTCCCGTTATCGCTGGAGGGCGTAGGGGAAGCGCTGAAGCTGGATAAGAAGAAAATGACGGAAGGGAAGGAACTGATCCGTTATTTCTGTGTCCCGTGCAGGCCGACCAAGAGCAACGGCGGAAGGGTAAGGAACCTGCCCATCCACGCTCCGGAAAAGTGGGAGCTGTTTAAAAACTACTGCATCCGGGATGTGGCGGTGGAGATGCAGATCAGGAAAAACCTGCAGAAGTTCCCGATCCCCGATAAGGAACAGGAGCTTTACTGCATGGATCAGCGCATCAATGACCGGGGCATTTTGGTAGACCGGGAGCTGATCACCCATGCGGCTGCCTGTGACCTTTTATATAAGGAAGCCGCTTCAAAAAGGGCGTATGAACTGTCGGGGCTTGAAAATCCCAACAGTGTATCACAGTTAAAGGCATGGCTTCAGGGGAAAGGAATCGAGACGGATTCCCTTGCCAAAGCTGCGGTGGAGGAGCTGGCGGCAAACAGCGGGGGTGAGGTGTCGGAAATGATGAAGCTGCGCCTTGCCATGTCCAAGACTTCTGTAAAAAAGTATGAGGCAATGGAGCGTTCCGTCTGTCCGGACGGAAGGGTACACGGGATCCTTCAGTTTTACGGGGCAAACCGGACGGGGAGATGGGCGGGCCGGCTCGTGCAGATCCACAACCTGCCCCAAAACCATATGGAGGATCTGGAGCTTGCCCGTTCCATTGTGAAGGAGGGGCGGTATGACCTTATCGAATTATTATACGGTTCCACGCCGGAGGTGCTGTCGGAGCTGATCCGCACCGCATTCGTGGCAAAGGAAGGATGCCGTTTTATCGTCAGCGATTTCTCCGCCATCGAAGCGAGGGTAATGGGATACCTTGCCGGGGAGGGATGGGTAATGGAGGAATTTAGGGGAGCCGGAAAAATCTATGAGCAGACGGCGGCAAAGATGTTCCATATCCCCATCGAGGAGATCACGAAAGGAAGCCCGTACCGTGCGAGGGGGAAGGTGGCATCGTTGGCCTGCCAGTACGGAGGCGCGGAAGGGGCACTCGTCAGCATGGGAGCTTTGAATTTCGTGGAGGAGTCGGAACTGAAAGGGCTGGTGCAGTCCTGGCGGAGCGCCAACCCGCATATCGTGAATTTCTGGTATGAGATTGACGGCGCAGTCAAGTCGGCGGTCAGAGAGCATAAAGAAGCAGCGGTAGGGAAGGTGTATGTGTTCTATCAGTCCGGGATGCTGATGATCCGCCTTCCGTCCGGAAGGGTGCTTTCCTATGTGCGTCCCCGGATGACGGTAAACCGTTTCGGCTCGGAAAGCGTTTGCTATGAGGGTGTGGGGCTGAACAAAAAGTGGAGCCGGGTGGAATCCTACGGGGCGAAATTCTGCGAGAACATCGTTCAGGCGGTGGCGAGGGACCTGCTGGCGGAGGCGATGCTCCGGTTGGAAAAAGCGGGGCTTTCCATCGTCTGCCATGTCCATGACGAAGTGGTGCTGGAGGTGCCGCACGGGGTTTCCAGCGTGGAAGAGGTAAATGAAATCATGTCGGTCTGCCCCTCATGGTGCGAGGGGCTTCCGCTTAAGGCGGCGGGATTTGAAAGCCCGTTTTATAAAAAGGATTAGGGGGTGTTTGTTTGTCAGGGAAAAACCGGGAAGGGTATCCTGATCCGACAGCCAGTACCGCTGTCGGCAGGGCTGCCCGCACAGAGAAGAAAAAGAAGAAGGAGGCAGCGAAAAATGTTCGTATCAGTCGGAAACTCAAGAATGGATAAGAAATTCAACGGGCAGGAAATGTCCTATGAGGACTTTGCAGAAAGGCTGTCGCGGACCACCTATACCGCTGAGACGATGGAGCAGTACCGGAAGATGCCGAAGGGACAGCAGGATAATGTCAAGGATGTGGGCGGCTTCGTCTTGGGAAAGTTAAAGGGCGGCAGGAGGAAGAAGGACTGTGTCATTTCCCGGTCTGCGGTTACGCTGGATATGGATTACGGGACGGAGGGCATCCTCGATGAGATCGAGATGTTTTTTGACATGAAAATGATCGTTTACTCCACCCATAAGCATACCCCGGAGAAGCCGAGGCTCCGCCTTATCATTCTCCTTGCGAGGGAGGTCACTCCGGATGAGTACGGGGCGGTCAGCCGGATGCTCGCGGATGACATCGGGATTGAATTGTTCGATGATTCCACCTATGAGCCGTCCAGACTTATGTACTGGCCGAGCACCTCAAGCGATGGCGAGTATATATTCCGGGAACTGGACGGACGGCTTGTGGAGCCGGATGAGGTGCTGGCGCGGTACAGGGACTGGCATGATGTTTCCTCATGGCCAGTGAGCTGCAGGCAGAGTGCGGTGGTTCAGAGGGATATAAAGAAACAGGCTGATCCGCTTTCAAAGGAAGGGCTGATCGGGGCGTTCAATCGTACCTACAGCATTACGGAGGCGATTGAAAAATTCCTGCCGGATGTGTACCGCCCGTCAGCCGCCATTCATGGGAGGTATGATTATATCCCGGCGGATTCGGCGGCGGGGGTGGTGATTTATGACGGGCTGTTCGCATACAGCCACCATGCCACCGATCCTTGCTGCGGGAAGCTGATGAATGCGTTTGATGTGGTCCGGCTCCACAAGTTCGGGGAAAAGGATGCCCGCACTGCAGACGGGACGGAGGTTGGGAAGCTCCCGTCTTTTAAGGCGATGCAGGAATTTGCCGCGCAGGATGAACAGGTAAAGGCAACGCTGGCAAGGGAAAGGCAGGAGCTGGCGGCGGCAGAGTTTTCAGGGGAAGAGGAGGACTGGCAGAGCCGCCTTGTGCTTGACCGCCGGGGAAATATAAAAGACAGCCTTCAGAACATTGCGCTGATCATCCGCAATGACGGAAATTTCAAAAATATCGTCTACAACGAATTCAAGGATACCATAGATGTCATCGGCACGCTTCCGTGGAAGCAGGTCAAGCCGGGATGGAATGATTCCGACCTTGCCAATGCAAAGGTATATTTTGAGAGGGTGTACGGGATATGGTCCCCGGCGAAATTCAAGGATGCCCTGCTTGCGGTGGTATCTTCCGACAGGCTGTACCATCCGATCAAAGAATATTTTTCCGGCTTAAAGTGGGACGGGACAAAGCGTGTGGATACCCTGCTCATCGATTATTTCGGCGCGGAGGATACCCCGTATACAAGGGCGGTGATCCGTAAGACGCTTGTCGCAGCGGCAGCCCGCATTTATGAGCCGGGCATTAAATTTGATTCCATCCTTGTGCTGAACGGTCCGCAGGGCATGGGAAAGTCTACGTTTTTTTCCCTGCTGGGGAAGCAGTGGTTTTCTGATTCCCTCTCGATTTCCGACATGAGGGATAAAACTGCCGCAGAGAAGCTGCTCGGCAACTGGATACTGGAAATTTCAGAGATGAGCGGTATCCGCAAGACCGAAGTGGAGGTCGTGAAGTCTTTTGTCACGAGACAGGATGACAAGTTCCGTCAGGCATACGGCGTGAACGTGGAATCCCATCCGAGGAAATGCGTCATTGTCGGCAGCACAAACTCAGAGGGCGGCTTCCTGCGTGATGTGACGGGAAACCGGAGGTTCTGGCCGGTCCATGTTCCGGGGACGGGGAAGTTCCATCCGTGGGAGCTGGACTGCGTGGATCAGGTGTGGGCAGAAGCGATACATCTCTATAAGGAAGGCGAGGAGCTGTTCTTAAAGGGACGGGAAGCAGAGGAAGCCTATAAGATGCAGCAGGAAGCAATGGAGTCCGATGACCGGGAGGGCATCGTGGCGGATTATCTTGACCGCCTCCTGCCGGATAACTGGAATGTGATGGATATCTATCAGAGGAGGGCATTCTTGGGCGGCGGCGAATTTGAAACCGAGGGGATCACAGGGACTCTCAGGAGGGAGCGTGTGTGCTGCATGGAGATATGGGTGGAGTGCTTCGGCAAGGAACGCCAGAATCTTCGGAAAACGGATTCTTATGAGATCGAAGGCATCATCAATAAGATTGGCGGCTGGAAAAAGTATGACGCCAACAGTACGGGAAAGACGAAAATCCCCTTATACGGAGTGCAGAAAACATTTGTAAGGGAAACTTCGGAAACCATATGACAGGTTGCTTGTGGTTTCCCAAACGGCAATGGGCAACGCTAGTGGGAAACCGTGCTGGCACCTTGCAGAATAAGGGCTTCCGGGTTTCGGTTTCCCAATTTCCCATAAATTCTGGTTGAGATAAAAAAATAAAGATAAAAAAGGCAATCGCAGGCGTATATGCGCGTAAAGGATAAAACCCATTGGGCAACCGCAATCGGCAAAGGAGGAATAAGCCATGTTAGAAAGTGTGATCGAGAGCCGTCTGAGACAGGAAGCAAAGAAGCGCGGGGGCATGGCGCTGAAGTTTGTCTCTCCGGGTATGAATGGGGTGCCTGACCGCATCGTCCTGATGCCGGGTGGGAAGATGGCGTTTGTGGAATTGAAGGCACCGGGGAAAGTGCCGAGGGCGCTGCAGGAAAAAAGAATCGGGCAGCTTCGGAAATTAGGTTTTTTGGTGTATGTGCTGGACGGCACAGAAAGGATTGGAGGGATTTTAGATGAAATACAAGGCGCATGATTACCAGCAGTATGCAGCGGATTTTATACTGGAGCATCCGGTAAGCTGCCTGATACTGGATATGGGGCTTGAAAAGAATTGCAATCGGGCGTATCGGTGGATCAGGTCGAGCGGGAAATCGGCATATGCGGCTGTTTAAACAGAGCGGGACTGCCTGCAGTGAAGCACCTTCTGACCCGGAATGGAGGAAGATATTTTTCCTTTGGCGGCCATATATGCTATCTTTATGAGTGGATAGATGGAACTGCATTTCCGAACTATTCCGGAGAAACGGGGCAGCTGATCCGATTTGCCGGACATTACGCCTCTCTTTTAAAGGCGCTTGAAACCCTGCCGATGGAGTTTCCGCGCTCGGCGCTGGGAGACTGTTCGGCAGATGCAATAAATGAGAGCATACAGAAGCATGATGCTTTGCTTGAGCGGATTCAAGATGAGACGGTCTGCCGGAATATCCGCAGAAAGATTACCTACCTGGAGGAGCTCAAAGCATCACCGGAATTTGATTTTTCAGGGATAAGCTGGAAAAAAAGCCATGGAGATTATACAGCGAATCAATTATTGCTGAATTCGGAAGATAAAATCGCAACACTGGATTTCCTTTCTGCCAGGATCATGCCGATCAGTTTTGAACTGTTTCGTTTTTATCTGTTTTTTGCACGGGATTTTCTCCGAAAAGAATTGAATTTCACTCAGCTGGCTGAGTATCTGAAGGCATTCGCAGCCATCGAGCCGTTAACGGAGCGCGATGTTCTGTCAATGATACCGCTATACTATGTACGGATCCTGAAAAGTGTGTTTGGATATCAGCAGCTGGCCGGATTATCGAACCCATCGGAGCGAGAAACCTATTTAAAGCTTGGAAATGAATTGTTTGAGCAGGTCGAATTTTTACGGAATTATTTAGATCAGTATGACCGGCTTCCCCTTTTAGAAATGATGAACAGGACGATGGTACGGTAAGCTACTGCCGGGAGAAAGCACAGCGCTTTCTCCCGGATTTTTTGTTTTTCACGGATATTATGACAGAACCCTGTTTATTTTTCCCTATTCGGTCACATACTATTTTATCGAAAAAGGAGGAAGCAAAGCGATGAGACGATGTCACAGCATATTCTTTGTGATGATCTGTATGGAAATGGCGGCAGCAGCCCTGTCGGGGTGCGGCATGGGCGGAAGCGGCGGGCAGAGGATGATTCGGATTGGGCATAATCAGGCTACGGATCATCCGACCCATATTGCACTGACTGCTTTTGAAGAGTATATCGAAAGCCGGCTGGGAGAAACATATAATGTGGAGATATACCCAAGTGAGCTGCTTGGTTCGCAGACTGATATGGTACAGCTGACACAGACGGGAGCAATCGATTTTTGTGTGGCGAGCAATGCGATTCTGGAGACATTTTCGGAAAATTATACCCTGTTTAATCTGCCTTACGTATTTGCTTCCGCACAGGCGTACCACAGAGCGATGGAGGATCCCGAGGTCATTGATCCCATATTTGAATCGACGAAAAGAGCCGGTTTTGAAGCCGTGACATGGATTGATGCCGGCACACGCAATTTTTACACGGTATCGAGGCCCATTGAGGCACCGGCTGATTTAAAGGGACTGAAAATCCGTGTGCAGCAGTCGCCGACAAATGTTGAGATGATGAGCCTGCTGGGCGGTTCCGCTACTCCTATGGGGTTTGGAGATGTGTATACAGCGCTTCAGTCCCGGGTCATTGACGGCGCGGAAAACAATGAGATGGCATTGACCTCCAACGGACACGGCGATGTCTGCCGCTATTATTCCTATGATATGCACCAGATGATTCCGGATATTTTGATTGGAAACTGTGCGTTTTTGGATGGTCTGTCGCAGGAGGAGAGGGAGATATTCGAGGAAGGCTTTGGACTGATTAACCGTGTGGAACGCGCGGAGTGGGTAAAGGCTGTGGAGGCGGCAAAGGAAAAAGCGGCCAATGTGCAGGGCGTTGTCTTTCTGTATCCGGATACCAAACTCTTTCAGGATATATGTGAGCCGATGCATGAAAAAATGCTGAAGCAGTATCCGGATTTGAAACCGATTTATGAAAAAATCCAGGAATATAATGCCCGGTATCCTGCGAAAACGGAAGAAGGAGGTACAGTTCAATGAAAGCATTTCGTAATGGGATTACCCGGACATTAAACGGACTGGCGGGAGTCAGCTTCCTCGCCATGGTAATTCTCACCTGCTGGCAGGTTCTGACCAGATATGTTCTGAAAAATCCGTCTACCTGGTCCGAAGAGCTGGTTGGCTACCTGTTTGCCTGGATGAGTCTTTTGGGAGCATCCATAGTGACCAGTGAAAGAGGCCATATGAACATTCCGATCCTGGTGGAACGATGCAGCGTGAACGTACAGAAAGGCCTAAGCTGTTTGGGGGAGGGGATTGCCTTTCTCTTTTCTGCCGTAATCCTTCTATTCGGAGGCGTTCAGATCACCGAACTGGCCATGGGGCAGATGACCTCTTCCCTGGGGGTCCCGATCGGCCTGTTTTACGCAGTATTGCCGCTTTGCGGAATCCTGAATGCAGTCTACACCGTTCTGAACCTGATGGATATCTTAAAAGGACAGGCAGAAGAAAAGGGGGCGGTATAAATGGCGATTCAGTCACTGGGACTCATTCTGATAATATTACTGTTTTTACTTGCCTTAGGTGTTCCGATTGCATATTCTATCGGTATTTCGGCACTGGCCGTTATCTTGCCGACGGTGTCCTTCGATGTGTCGGTCGTGACTGCCGCGCAGAGAACCTTTGTGGGCATGAGCAAATTCAGCCTAACCGCCATCCCCTTTTTCATTCTGGCGGGAAATCTGATGAACCAGGGCGGAATTGCGAGGCGGCTGGTAGACTTTGTCATGGCAGTTCTGGGAAAGCTTCCGGGGGCCTTGCTGGTGACGAATGCGGGGGCCAATGCTCTGTTCGGCGCCATTTCGGGCTCCGCCTCCGCCGCCGCAGCGGCAGTAGGAAGCATGGTAAAAGAAGGAGAGGAGAAGCAGGGATATGATCCTGCCCTGTGCGCGGCGGCCAATGGGGCATCAGCGCCGTCGGGCCTCCTGGTTCCTCCGTCCAATGCCCTGATTACGTATTCTCTGGCATCCGGAGGAACCTCCGTAGCGGCGCTTTTTCTGGGAGGCTATATTCCCGGAATTCTCTGGGCGTTTTTCTGTATTGTGGTCGGCGTATTCCTGGCAGAGCGAAAGGGCTATAAAGGCAAAAAAGAGAAATTTGACTGGAAGCATCTCGGCGCGGCGGCCGTACAGGCGCTTCCGGCATTGTCCCTCATTTTAATCGTCATCGGCGGAATTGTAGCCGGTATTTTCACCGCCACAGAAGGGTCGGCGATTGCGGTCGTGTATGCGCTGGCCCTGGGGATCTTTTACCGCAATATTACCTGGGAATCTTTCCGGAGAATCGTAGTGGACAGCGCAAAAATGAGCGGTATGGTCGTATTCCTGATTGGTGTGTCGAATATCCTTGGATGGGTCATGGCGTTTCTGCAGATTCCCCAGGCAGTCTCGGCGGCGCTTCTGGGACTGACAGATAATTATGTGCTGATTCTGCTCATTATGAACGGGATCCTTTTGCTTGCGGGCACCTTTATGGATGTTACGCCTGCCATCCTGATTTTTACACCGCTGTTTCTTCCGATTGTGGAGACATTCGGCATGCATCCGGTGCATTTCGGTTTGATTCTTGTCTATAACCTGTGTATCGGAAATATCACGCCGCCGGTGGGAAATACATTATTTGTGGCAATTAAAGTAGGAAACACCTCCCTGGCCGAGACCATTCCATATATGCTGTGGTACTATGCCGCTATTTTGATCGGACTGATTCTTGTTACCTACGTCCCGTTTTTAAGCACCGGCCTGCCGATGGCCGCGGGATTACTATAAAAAAGACAAGGAGAACCTATGATGCAGATGACATTTCGCTGGTATGGCGAAGGCAATGACAGTATTACCCCGGAAATGATTCAGCAGATTCCGGGAGTGACCGGACTTGTATGGGCGCTTCATAACAAGCCGGCCGGAGAAGTGTGGGAAACAGAGGAAATCGAGGCAGTCCGCCGCCGGATTGAGGGCGCAGGCTTTCATATGGATGTGGTGGAGAGTGTCAATGTGCATGATGATATCAAGATTGGACTTCCCACCCGCGATCAATATATCGAGAATTACAAGACAACGCTTCGGAATCTGGCGAAATTCGGGGTGAAAGTCGTAACGTACAACTTTATGCCGGTTTTTGACTGGACGAGAACCGATCTGTTTCATCCCCTGGAGGATGGCTCCACTGCATTGTTCTATGAGAAGAGCCGTATCCAGGATAACTATAAGGAAATGGCAGATTATATTTTAAATAACCTGCATGGCATGACCTTTCCGGGCTGGGAGCCTGAGAGGATGGAGAAGCTGGACGAGCTTTTCGAAGCCTACCGCCCGGTGACAAAGGAAAGACTGTGGGAAAATTTAAAGTATTTTCTGGAGGCGATTATGCCGGTCTGCCATGAGACCGGGATTAAGATGGCCATTCATCCGGACGATCCGCCGTGGGATATTTTTGGCCTGCCGCGCCTGTTATGCGATAAGGAATCCATAGAGCGCCTTTTAAAGATGGTGGATGATGCTCACAACTGTCTCTGCTTGTGCTCCGGATCCTTGGGCGCCAATCCGGAAAATCATGTGGCGGAGATTGTCCGTTCCTGCTGTGACCGCATTGCCTTTGCCCATATCCGCAATGTCCGCCATTATCCCAATGGAGACTTCACCGAGGCATCCCACCGGGACTGTGAGGGAGATACGGGAATTCTGGATATCATGAAGGCTTACCATGACTGCGGATATACCGGCTATGTGCGCCCGGATCACGGCCGCCATATCTGGGGTGAGAAGTGCCGGCCGGGATACGGCCTGTATGATCGCGCCCTTGGCGTCATGTATCTTTGGGGCTGCTGGGACATGCTGGAAAAGACAGAGGGAAGAGTTGAAAGATAAAGGAGGCCGGTATGAGTCGAAGAATGAATTTACCGTTAAAAATGGATTTTTCCGGAAAGGTGGTTGCAGTCACCGGTGCGGGCGGAGTCCTGTGCGGGACCATGGCGCGTGCCTTCGCGCAGGCAGGGGCTAAGGTGGCGGCGCTGGATTTAAAGGAAGAAGCCGTAAAGGAGCTTGCCGGGGAGTGCCGCAAAGAGGGCTTTATCTGTGAGGGATATAAGGCAAATGTATTAGATCCTGAGATGCTTGAAGCGGTTCATGGACAGATCTTAAAGGATCTGGGGCCGTGTGATATTCTGGTAAACGGAGCCGGCGGCAATCACCCCAGGGCCACGACGGATAATGAATACCACCACGAAGCGAAAGAGGGGCAGAAGACCTTTTTTGATTTGGAGGCGGATGGGGTGGACTTTGTGTTTAAGCTGAATTTCCAGGGGACCCTGATTCCGTCCCAGATCTTTGCAAAGGATATGGCGGATAGAAAATCCGGCTGCATTTTGAATGTTTCCTCCATGAATGCTTATATCCCGCTGACGAAAATCCCGGCCTATTCGGCTGCCAAAGCCGGGGTTTCCAATTTTACACAGTGGCTTGCCGTCCATTTTGCCGGAACCGGCATCCGGTGCAATGCCATCGCCCCGGGGTTTTTGATTTCCAACCAGAACAGGGCGCTGCTGTTTCATGAGGACGGCACGCCGACGGCCCGGGCCCATAAAATTTTAAACGGAACTCCCATGGGGCGGTTTGTAGAGGAAGAGGAACTCCTGGGCGGAGTTTTCTTCCTGTGTGATGAAAAGGCGGCCGGTGCGGTGACGGGCGTAGTATTGCCGATCGATGCGGGATTTTCGGCTTACTCGGGCGTGTAGGGAGAAAGAAGCAAATCAGAGCGAGGGAGACCGGCGCTTTAGTTTTTGGGAGGCCCCGGCATTCCTTCTGTAAAGCAGGCCCCAGAAAAGATTTACAAAACACCACCCGATTCCGGTAGCGATGGCAACGGCCTTCAGGCCGAAGCGGGGAAAAAGAAGCCAGGATAGAATCACCCGCATGGTGATATGGCTGATGGCGCCCCAAAATGGGATGGCGACTTTTCCGCAGCCTTCAAAGTATCCGGCAAAGGTATTTCCCGCAAAGCAGAAAATGTAAAACAGAGATACGGTCTGAATATAGGCCCGGGCATTTTCGTACGCCGGTCCACTATTGCTTCCCAGCATCATATGCGCCGTCATTCCTGCTGTCAGATACATGATGAGAGAGCAGACTCCGCCGAAAATCAGCAGTAAAAACAGGCTGCTGAAAAAGGTCTGCCGGACACGCTCCGGTTTTCCCGCGCCCAGATTCTGGGCTGCCATGACAGAGGTGGAGGAGGCGCCGCTGTCGCCGAAGGAATTGGCAAAGCCCTCAATGCGGGTGGTTGCCGTATAGGCGGAGATGACAGGAGTCCCGGCGGTATTGACCACCCCCTGTACCAGCAGCTTTCCGATGTAAAGTCCGGATTGATGAAGGCCTGTCACAAGACTGTAGTGTACGGTTTTGTGAAGCAGAATTCGATTCAGCCGGCAGTCGGATCGCCGGAACAGGAGGCTGGGGACTGCAGTACGCAGATAGAGTATGCACAGAAGCGCAGAGAATATCTGGGCCAGTACGGTTGCCCATGCGGCCCCCCGGATTCCGAGGCCCAGGACGGAAACAAAATAGATATCCAGCCCCAGATTGAAGCAGACGGCGCAGGCCAGCGCGGCCAGAACCGCAAAGGTCCGCCCCACGGCCCGCAAAAGCGCGCTGTAAAGATTGTATAAAAAAGCGGCCGGAAGTCCGAGCAAAATAATAGAGAGATAGGCGCGGACATATCCCGTCAGCTCTGCGGGAACCTGGATGACGGAAAGAATGAGAGACATGCCTGCAATGCCGGCGGCGCTGATTGCCGCTGTGCCCAGAAAACCGAAAAGCAGGGACAAAAAATGTTCGCTGCGAAAAGCAGGCAGATTGCCGTCCCCGTAGAGCTGTGCAAAAATTACCGAGATTCCGGTGCAGGCGCCCGCCACCGCAAATAAAAATAAATTCATTACCGCTCCGGATATGCCGATCGCTGCAAACTCCATCTGCCCGGCATACCGGCCGATGACCAGAGCATCCACAGTATTATAAAACTGCTGCAGGATATTTCCCAGAATGAGCGGCGCCGCCAGCTTCATGAGATGGATCGGAATAGAGCCCTCGGTCAGATCAAGGCTGTGGTTCATAAAAACCTCCATTGTAAAAATTGTGTTTTGAGGGGAATTTATCATTTTACAGGTGAAAAATTCGTTCGGAAATAGTATACTGAAGGAAAGGGATTGAGAAAAGCGAAAGTATATCAAGTTTAATTTGATAATTTATCAAAGGAGAGGGCGAATGGAATTAGAACGGTATCAGGCTCTGCTTTGTGTCATAGAAACGGGAAGTCTTTCGGCGGCAGCAGAGAAATTAAAGTATACCCCTTCCGGTATCAGCCGGATGATGGCTGCTTTAGAGGAGGAGCAGGGCTTTCCGCTGCTGCTGCGGCAAAGGGACGGCGTGCGGCCCACAGCGGACTGTGAGCGGATGCTTCCGGCAATCCGGGAGCTTTTATTCCGCGGGGAAGCCTGCCGGCAGCTGGCGGCTCAAATCCGGGGATTGGATGTGGGCACCGCAGTGATCGGGACGGCATACAGCGCTTATTATATGCGGCTGGCGCAGATTGCATCAGAATTTCATCAGCAGCATCCGGGAATTCAGGTACAGATTCGCAGCGGATACAGTTCAGAATTACTGGCCCTGATGGAACAGCATCAAATCGATATATGCATTATAAGCCGCAGGGAAGGGAACCATGACTGGCTGCCCCTCTGTGAGGATCGGATGGTAGCCTGGGTTCCGGCCCATCATCCGATGGCGGGTATGCCGGCATTTCCTCTTTCCCTGTTTGAGACAGAGCCTTATATTGATACTTATCCGGGGATGGACGTAGACAATACCCGGATCTTTGCCGGGTGCCATATCCGGCCGAACACACAGTTTTCGACAATGGACAGCTTTGCGACGTATTCCATGGTAGAAGCCGGACTTGGGATCAGCATGAATAATGCACTGAATGGAATCACAGAGAATGGGACTGTAAAGGTTTTGCCGTTAGATCCGCCTCAGACCGTGGAGATCGGAATCGCGGCATCCAGGGATATGTCATTGGCGGCCCGGGCATTTTTTGATTTCATCCGGGCCGGTTTGTCAAAAGATAAAGGTTTTTACCCGGGCAGCGGATTGTGCGATACATAGGAATCCAGATTTTCTTCCACATAGTCCAGGAAGCACCGGACGGCAAGGGAAGCCTCCCTCCGGTCTTTTATGGCGATTCCCATTTTTCTTGAGAATTTTGGCATAGTTTCCTTTATAACAATACGGTAGGTGATTTTCTGCAGCACCAGCTCTCCCAGGATACTGATTCCCAGCCCGTTTTCCACCATGGACATGATGGTATAATCATCTTCCACCAGGTACTCTATTTTCGGCTTCAGGCGCTGTTTACGGAACATCTCCAGAACTTCCTTTTCCGTTCCCTCTTTCAGCAAAACGACAGGCTCCTGCTCAAAAAGCTTTAAGGGGACAAATGCCTCATCCGCATAAGGATGATTGGCCGGAAGGAGGGCCAGCATCCGGTCATCCCGGATGGGAATCGTGTCAAACTCCCGCAATGTCGGCAGATCAACAAAACCAAAGTCCACAATTCCATCGGAAATCCAGGTTTCGATTTTTTGGTAGTCACCCTGGTACAGTTCGAACCTGATATTCGGATGCTGCGCCTTAAAATCTTTTAGAATAGGGGCCAGCAGATGACAGGAGATGCTGGAAAAGGTGCCGATGCGGATCAGGCCGCTCTCCACGCCCAGAAGCTCGGATGCCTTTTCGGACAATTCGATGTGGGCGCGGCTTAAATTGCGGATATACGGCAGCAGATGTTCCCCTTCAGATGTCAGCCACACACCGGCATGACTGCGGTGGAGTAAAGACATACCCAGCTCGTGCTCCAGGGAATTGACGATCTGGCTGACAGCGGATTGGGAATAATTGCAGTATTCGGCGGCCCTGGAAAGGCTGCCGAACTCCACGATTTTTTAAAATACTTCGTATTTCGATTGTTTCATATGCAGGGTACCTCATAAGAAAATGTACGGATTTCCGTTCCCGGAAAAAGGCATCTTATTCCGCTTTGAAGGCCTTTAAAATCTCTGCAATATATAAGGTATGGTAGTCATGCTCCGGATACCATTTGGCATCATTTTCAATGGCCAGGAAGTCCTTGGGAAGCATTTCGGTTTTGTAAAGCTTCCGGCATACAAAGACGAGACTTGCCTCCTTAAAAGAGGGTGTGCCGTCCAGAAAACAGGGAGTTAAGCCGGCCTGTGTTATTTTGTCGCAGTCCCGGCCGGAAACTCTTCCGCAGAGTGTCAGCGCATCCTTATACTCCGGTTTAAAAAAGGACAGCGTAAAAGTATCATTGGCATCCACAAATTCTTTGGTATAACGCTGCGGCCGAATGTAGCAGGTCACCGTATTTTTGCCCCATAGAACGCCCGCGCCGCCCCAGCTGGCAGTCATGGTATTAAATTTTTCCTCAGTGCCGGCTGTAATAAGCATCCAGTCAGAACCGATCTTCTGAAAGGGATTAAAATCCAGCTCAGCAGCATTAATTTCTTTAAAACTCATTACCAATCGCTCCTTTTCTTTTTTATTCAGTATTTATCACAAAATCCGTACAAAATCAAGATTCCGGCCGGATTTTGCCGGAAAAAAGGGTTGACAGAAAAAAGGGAAGGTGGTACTCTAAAAAGAGTTAGATAAAGCTAACCCATATAAGAACATGAAATACGATGGAAAAGGTTGGGAATGGTTGGGAAAACAGAATGCGGCAAAATATGAGCGGCAGGGCAGAAAAGCGAAGAGGCAGCCGGAGGCTGTTTTTTTGTACTGAATGGTTAGTTACAACTAATTTTGGGCCTGGTATACCTTATCGGGCGAAGCCTGACGAAGCCCGCCGGCCCGAAGGGCATAAAATACGGTGTGCCCGGATGGGTATACCTTATCGGGCGAAGCTTGACGAAGCCCGCCGGCCCGAAGGGCATAAAATACGGTGTGCCCGGATGGGCATAGTTTTTTTTCGTCAGATTTTGAACAGTAAAGGCTCGGGCTGCTCCTGCCGGACACCGTCGTATTTCGCAGAACGCTGGAAAGAAGGAGCCGGTCAGAATGTATCAGAAAGAAGAGATTCTTGAAAAAATGCAGCAGCAGGGGAAACGTATTACGAAGCAGCGCAGTATGATGCTGGATGTGATCCTGGAAACGAATTGGGAAAGCTGCAAGGAAATCTATTATGAAGCCGTGAAGCGGGATCCTTCCATTGGAAAAGCGACTGTTTACCGGATGGTGCGCCTACTGGAGGATATGGGCGTTATCGCTCATGGTTACCGGTACGTACCGGAGCAGATGGGGTAAATGTACCAAAAAAGCATATAAAAATCTGTAAAAAATGTATGAAAAATAAGTGAACGAAAGAATATACTTTATTCCATTTCTATGTTACAATGGTACCATTGACCTGTCTCTGTTCCGGGATGGTTCATATGCGAAAGTGTCATAGAAATAGGAGAAGGAATATGGAACAAAAGACAATGCTGCTGGTGGATGATGCAGAGATCAATCTGGTTATTCTGGAAGGTATATTTAAGGATCACTACAAAATCCGTACGGCTTCAAATGGAGTGGAGGCACTGGAAATTCTGCGGAGCGAGGATATTGACATTGTAATCCTTGACATTGTCATGCCGAAGATGGATGGCTTTACTTTATTGGAAGTGATGAAAAATGACAAGCAGTTGTCTGATATTCCGGTAGTCATGGCAACCTCAGACGGAGAGAACGAAGAGCGGGCTCTGTCTCTCGGTGCGGATGACTTTATCATAAAACCGTACAGTCCGGTGGTGGTACATAAGCGGATTGAGAATATCATGGTAAAGCATGTGCTGGAGCAGCAGAAGCTTCGGGAAGCGCTTATGGAGTCCCGGGAGGATTTTAAGTCTCTGGCCGATTCCGTGCCCGGCGGTATCAGTGTCTGGAAGGTTACAGATAAGCTGGTAGTGCAGTATTATAATAACGGGCTTTGTGAGCTTTTAGGCTGTACCCGTGAAGAGTTTATCAGAGACTATGCAGCTGATCTTTCCCGTATTGTATATGAACCGGATTATAAGGGGCTGATGGAGCTCCTTCAAAAGGACGCATCGATTGGCAGGCGGCTGAATCTGGATTATCGTATCCGGAGAAAAGACGGGGGGATTCGATGGTTCAACCTGTCGGCGATTGTGTTTAAAATGGAGGATAATAAGCCTCTGTACCGTGCCGTAAATATCGATGTAACCAAGAATAAGGAAAATGAGCTTCTGGTGGAACAGCGCAATATTGAGCTGAGCCATATGCTGGAGCATGATGTGCTGACCGGCATCTATAACCGTTACGGCTTTACCAGCCGTACAGCGCGCTTCCTGAAGCGGCATTCCAACCGGAACTATGTGGTCATGCAGATTGATATCGAGCGGTTTAAAGTCATCAACGAGCTGTACGGAAATGAGATGGGAGATAGGATTCTCTGTCTGATGGCGGAGAGTATGAAGGAATATCTGAAAGAGGAAGCGATTTACGGCCGCTTAGAGGCCGATCATTTTGTAATCTGTCTGCCGGATGATGAAGGGTATGTGAGGGCTGTCCGGGAGTTCCTGATGCATAAGATGAAGGAAATTCCCATCCGTCACAATATTGCTCTCCATTTTGGCATCTATCCGATTGAGGATAAAAATATGCCGGTGGATGTGATGTGTGACCGGGCCAGCCTTTCCCTGTACAGTGTGAAGGGCAAATATAATCAGAACTACGCTGTCTTTGACGAGAAGATGCACAAGAAGCTTCTGATGGAGCAGGAGATGTTTAATGAAATGGAGCTGGCGCTGCAGTCTGAGCAGTTTAAGGTTTATATCCAGCCCATTGTCAGCATGAGTACCGGAAAGATTGTCAGTGCAGAGGCGCTGGTGCGCTGGTACCATCCGGAGAAGGGGATGATTTCCCCGGGAGACTTTATTCCGTTTTTTGAAGGAAACGGATTCATCGTAAAGTTGGATGCATTTGTCCGTGAGAAAGTAATATCCAATCTGGAACGGATTCCCCTTTCCGTCAATATTTCCAGACTGGAATTCTATGATCCGGATTTTCGGACTAATTTAGAGGCGATGGTGGAAAAATATAAGGTGGATCCGGCGATGCTCCGCCTGGAGGTAACCGAGAGCGCCTACGCGGACAACCCGGCACAGCTTTTGGAAGAGCTGAAAAAGCTGCGGGCCTATGGCTTTAAGATTCTGATGGATGATTTTGGCAGCGGCTATTCCTCGTTAAATATGCTGAAGGAGGCTCCTGTGGATATTCTGAAGCTGGATATGAAGTTCTTAAGCGGCCGTGACGAATATGACAGAGAGCGGCACATTCTGGCTTCCATGGTACATCTGGCAACTGCAATCGGGATGAAGGTTGTGGCAGAAGGCATTGAGACAGAGGAACAGGTAAATTATTTAAAGAAGATTCATTGTGAATACGGGCAGGGCTATTATTATGCCAGACCCATGCCGCTGGAGGAGTTCAAGGAATTGGAGCACCGACAGGAAGGCTTGGGAGTGTTATAGGAAAACAGTGAAAACAGGAAAACGGGCGGGAATGAGACAATGTATCATTCCCGCTGTGTGCATACTGCAGAGGACAGGAGAATGAAGACAACAGACAGGGGCAATACTGAAGGAAAGGCAATTCTGACTGTCAGCTTTGGCACCAGCTATCACGAGACGAGAGAAAAGACTATCGGAGCGATTGAGAGGTCTTTGGCAGCGGCCTTTCCGGAATATGAGGTGCGCCGGGCTTTTACCAGCCGCAGGATATTGGAAAAACTGAGAGCGCGGGATGCGCTGGTGATAGACAGTGTAGAGGAAGCGATGGAACGGCTGATACAGGATGGCATCCGCACGGTTCTGGTGCAGCCGACCCATATCATAGGCGGCCTGGAATACGAGAAGATGGCGGATCTGGTGAGATCCTATCAGACCTCTTTTTCAGAATTTTGTGTGGGTAAACCTCTTTTGAGCCGGGATATAGATTATGACGAGGCAGTATATGCTGTGGCAGAAGAAAACAGAATATTCTGCAGTTCCCAAACCGCAGTGGTCTTGATGGGACACGGAACGGAGCATGCTGCCAACATGTGCTATGAAAGGCTGGAAAAACGTTTTGCCGTTCTGGGCTATCAAAATTATATCCTGGGGACGGTGGAATCCGTTCCGTCTTTAGACCATGTCCGCCGCCGGGCAAAGGCACTGGGCGTGAGGCGCCTTTTGCTGGTGCCGTTTCTGATTGTGGCCGGGGAGCATGTGCTGCGGGATATGGCCGGAGAAACGGATTCGTGGAAGGAGAAGCTGCAGGCAGACGGATTTGAGGTGGAATGTATTTTGCGGGGACTGGGAGAATATGGGGGGATTCAAAAGATTTGGATTCGCCATGCGGAAGAAGCTCTGCAGGGACTGCAGGATTGATCCGGTCGGACGGTGAGATATCCCCGTAAACGTGCAGACAGGATTTCGGTGTCCTGCCGGCATAAATTTAAGAGAATGCCGCATAAGCGGTCAGTGGAGGACAACATGAAAAATGATTTATTAACCATAGGCAGTTTTACCATACACGGCTATGGACTGATGATTGGAATTGGAATTGTGGCGGCCTACACCATGACAGAATACCGGGCAAAAAAGAAGGGTCTGGACAGCGATCAGATTATTTCTCTGGCGCTCTGGGCGGTTGTGGCCGGTCTTCTCAGTGCCAAGCTTCTGTATTATATTACGGTTTTTGATGAGATTCTGGAAAACCCCAGGAAGCTTTTAGACATCGGAGACGGCTTTGTTGTGTATGGCGGTATCATCGGAGGAATTTTAGGAGGCTGCCTTTTCTGCCGTGTAAAGAAGCTTCCGTTCCTGAAATACTTTGATCTGGTGATGCCGGCAGTGGCCTTGGCCCAGGGCTTCGGCCGAATCGGGTGTTTTCTGGCCGGCTGCTGTTATGGGCTCCAGATGGATTCTCCGATTTCCATTGTGTTTACCAATTCTGATTTTGCACCCAACGGAGTGCCGCTTTTACCTACCCAGCTGCTCTCGAGCGGCTTGAATTTCCTGCACTGCCTGCTTCTTTTATATGCGGCCAGACGGCTGAAAACGGACGGACAGGTGTCAGCCCTTTATCTTCTCTGCTACAGCATCGGAAGATTTATATTGGAATATTTCCGCGGAGATTTAATCCGCGGTTCTGTGGGAAGCTTTTCAACCTCCCAGTTTATCTCCCTGTTTATTTTTGCAGCCGGTCTTTTGCTGTTTTTCATAAGCCCCAAGTTTCAGAAGAATGAAAAGGCGGACGGCAAAGAAGCGCTTGAAAGAGAGGGGGAGTGATATGTACGATGAGGGAACGATTCTGGTAGTAGGACAGGCCAAGCCGAGTCGGGAAGATGCCATCTATAATCTTCATGGGGAATTTTATATCAGTCTGGTGGTGGAGCGGGACAGCGGTCGGATTCTGGATCTGGAATGCAATACGATTTTGTCTGTGACAAAAAATTTTGTTGCTTCCATGCTGATTGGGAAGAGCCTGAAGACAGATTTGGATGAGATGGAGCGGGAAATTCGGGAGCGGTATTTTGCTTTGACGCAGAAACCGTTGATTGCCTGCTTAAAGGATGCACACAATCGGTACCGGATGGTGACGGGAAACCGCTGATGGGCATACTGTGAAAAAGACCTCGATGCTTTTGCGCGGCTCAGTGGGGAAACGCGCAGAGCATCGAGGTCTTTTTATATGGGAAGCAGGCCAAAGTCATGCTTCCATGACCTTGGCGCCTGCTGCGTTAACCGGAGAAACCTGCAAAATGTGTTTCGTCTGATTATTCCTTGCCGCTCCAGCAATAGGTGCAGAGCTTGCAGGGAGAAATACCGATGGATTCAACCAGATCATCCAGCCGGTGGAACTGCAGGGAAGTGAAGTTTAACCGTTTCCGGATCTCTTCCACCATTTCCTTGTAATTCTGGCTGTCCGGATTGGCGTAATCAGCCAATACCTCATCGGATACATTATCTCCCTCCCGATCACGGATAATCCGCCGTGTGATCAGATCCAGCTCCGAGTTGGAACGGGAGAAATTCAGATATTTGCATCCAAACAGCAGAGGCGGGCAGGCTGGGCGGATATGTACCTCTTTGGCGCCGCTCTGATAGAGGAATTCCGTTGTCTCACCCAGCTGAGTACCCCGGACAATAGAGTCATCAATGAGCAGCAGACTCTTATCCCGAATCAGGGAATCCACAGGAATCAGCTTCATGCGGGCGATCAGGTTTCTCTGGCTCTGGTTAGTAGGCATAAAGGAGCGGGGCCAGGTTGGTGTATACTTAATGAAAGGACGGGCGAATGGGATGCCGGATTCATTGGCATAGCCGATGGCATGAGCGATACCGGAGTCCGGAATACCGGCAACCAGGTCCGCATTGGAATGATCCCGTTTAGCCAGCATACGGCCGCATGCATAGCGCATTTCTTCGACATTGACACCCTCGTAGGAGGAGGTCGGATATCCGTAGTAAACCCAGAGGAAAGAACAGATTTTCATTTCCTTGCGGGCCGGACTTAAGGTCTCCACGCCCTCTGCCGTCATTTTTACGATCTCGCCGGGGCCCAGTTCCTTATAATCGCTGTATCCGAGATTAATGTAGGCAAAGCTTTCAAAGGAAACACAGTAAGCGTCTTCCTTGCGGCCAATGACAGCCGGGGTTCTTCCCAGCCGATCTCTGGAGACATAGATGCCTTCCGGAGTCAGAAGCAGGATCGTCATGGACCCCTTTATTTTTTCCTGTGCCAGCAAGAGTCCGTCCACCAGAGATTCTCCCTGATTGATAATAGATCCCACCAGCTCAGTAGCATTGATCTTACCGCCGCTCATCTCCATGAAATGAATATGGCCTTTTTCATAGGCCTCGCGGACCAGTTCTTCCTCATTGTTAATCTTTCCGACAGTCGTAATGGCGTAGCTGCCCAGATGGGACTGAATCAGAAGGGGCTGCGGTTCCATATCAGAGATGCAGGCGATTCCCATTTTTCCTTCCAGCTCGTCCACATCACGTTCAAATTTTGTACGGAACGGAGAATTTTCAATATTATGAATAGAACGGTTAAAGCCATTGGGGCCGTATACTGCCATGCCGCCTCTGCGGGTCCCCAGATGGGAATGGTAATCTACGCCGAAAAACAGATCCAGCGTACAGTTTGTTTTAGATGTTACACCAAAAAATCCACCCATGTTTAACTTCCTTTCATGTTTTATCAATTTGCAGTTTCGGTGCGTACAGCACCTTTTTAATCATAGCATATATTAGGCAGATTGGACAATAGAAATTATTTATTAAATATATTAATAGATGAGCTGCGATGAAAAGTATGCATGGAACAACAGGACTTTGTTATAGAAAATTAATGTAAAAGTAATACAATCCGGGGTCCGGTTCTGATACAATAGGAAAAGAAAGAATGGAAGACGGCAGCGGGAGAGGATGCGGGGCCGGGGAGGAAACGAGATGAAGAGAACAAAAAGACAGATGAAACGATGGACGGCAGTTTTTCTGGCTGCTGTATGCATGATAGGAATGACGATGACTTCCTATGCAGATGGCCCGGCAGGCCCTGCATCTGACACAGAGATTGCAGCCAATGCCGGGAAGGCCGATGGACCCGGCGCAGAGGCGGCAGGACAGTCAGAACCGGCCGGGGGAGGACAGAACGGCCAGGCGCAGAGTGCAGGGGAGGCCTCCCAGAAGCAGGAGGCAGCTTCGGGCGGTCAGCCCCAGGATATGCAGCCGGAAGCTTCAGAGGCAAAAGCTGAGAATGCCGGTCAGGAGAACGCGCAGGAAACTGCGCCTCAGAGCGGAACTCTGCCGGAGACGGCCCAGCCCCAGCAGGTAAACGGACTGGTGTTAAGCGGCGGCCGCTATCTGGATCCCAATGGTCCCATGATTGCGCTGACCTTTGACGACGGCCCCTATGCACCTGTGGGCAACCGGATCATGGACAGCTTAGAGCAGCATAATGGCCGTGCCACCTTTTTTGTAGTAGGCAACCGTGTTCCGTCTTATCAGACTGAGATTCGGAGAATGCATGATAATGGGCATGAGATAGGAAATCACACGTATGCCCATAAATATTTAAATAAACTGAATGCCGCGCAGATTCAAAGTCAGATTGAACTCTGCAATCAGATGGTTGCCTCTGTTACCGGAGAGGCGCCGAAGCTGGTGCGTCTGCCGGGCGGCAATAAAAACAGTACGGTTTTAGCCAATGTCCATTATCCGATCATTATGTGGAATATAGATACCCTGGATTGGAAAACCCGGGATGCGGCAAAAACCGTACAGGCTGTTCTGGGCCGGGTAAAGGATGGCGACGTGGTTCTGATGCATGAGCTTTACAGCGCCTCCGGCGATGCGGCTGTGGCTATGATTCCGGCCCTTGTCGAGCAGGGATTCCAGCTGGTAACGGTAAGCGAGCTGGCCCAGTTTCGCGGCGGCGCTGCCGCCGGCGGAGTGTATTACAGCTTCAGCCGGTAAAAAATCCTGCTCACCAATCGCCCGAACCTGCCTTTTGGAATATGCTACAATAAGAAGTCAAGGAAAGCAGGTCACAGATTCGTGGATCAGGCAAAAAAATGGATTCATTGTGACGATGCATATCGTCTCAGCCTGACAGGAAAAGGCATCGGAGTAGCAATTCTGGATACGGGGGTTTATCCCCACCGGGATTTTGATAATAGAACCATTATATTTCGGGATATATTGAAAAAAAGGTTTTTCCCCTACGATGACAATGGACATGGGACACATATTGCGGGAATTATCGGCGGAAGCGGGGCCGCTTCAGAGGGAAGATACCAGGGAGTCGCTCCGCGCTGCAATTTGATTTGCATTAAGGTACTGGATCAAAAGGGAAATGGATACGCCTCGGATGTTTTGGCGGGCCTTAGATGGGTAGAGCGCCATCGGGAAGAATATGGAATTCGGATCATCAATATTTCGGTAGGCTCATTCACCAAAAAGGGAATGAGCGAAGATTCGGCGCTGGTGCGCGGTGTAGATGCAGCCTGGGATGCCGGATTCGTGGTGGTTGTGGCGGCCGGAAACAATGGACCGGGCCGCCGCACGATTACGACTCCGGGCATCAGCCGGAAGGTCATTACAGTGGGATGTTCCGATGATTATAAAGAAGTAGATGTGGCGGGAAGCCGCATGATTGATTATTCGGGCCGGGGGCCCACCAGCGCCTGCATCTGCAAGCCTGATATTGTGGCCCCCGGCTCCGGCATTGTAAGCTGTGCCGTCAGACCCGGCGGATACACCGTAAAAAGCGGGACTTCCATGTCTACACCCATTGTATCCGGCGCTCTGGCGCTTCTTCTGGAGCGTTACCCGGAAATGAGTAATCTGGATGTAAAGCTGCATTTAAGGGAGCGGGCCGTCGATCTGGGGCTCCCTCAAAATCAGCAGGGCTGGGGACTTTTAGATATCAGCCGTCTTTTAGAATGAGGCCGGAAACGGTGATAGAGACAGGTTTCCCCGAAAGAGACTTTTTTCGCCTAACGGACAAATTTGCGGATATCCTTGTTTTCTCCTAAAATTACCATGGCATCCCCTTCTTTGAAGACATAATCAGCTTCAGGAAGGGGATATAGTTTATCATTATATTTGATGGCCAAGATAGAAAAATGGTATTTTTTTCGGACATTCACTTCCACAATGGTCTTTCCGAGCCAGTTTTCCGGAACCGGAGTTTCAAAAATGGAGTGGTCCTGAGTCAGCTCAATGTAGTCAAAAATGTTGTCGGAGCTGTAGCGGACCGCTGCCCGGATCGCCGTTTCTTTTTCCGGATAGATCACCTGATCGGCGCCGTTTCGCAGCAGGAATTTGGCATGAATATCGCGGCTGGCTCTGGAAACTACAAATTTGGCTCCCAGATCCTTTAAAAGGGCAGTGACCTCCAGCGAGTTCTGGAAATTGTCACCAATGGCTACGATGCAGACATCGAAATTGCGGATTCCCAGAGAAGCCATATACTGCTCATTGGTACAGTCTCCAATCTGGGCATTGGTCACATAAGGAAGAACGGCATTAATTCGTTCCTCTGATGTATCGATGGCCATTACCTCGTGGCCCAGCTCATGCAGTTTCATGGCAATAGTAGAGCCGAAGCGGCCCAGTCCGATGAGTAAAATGGTTTTCATAGCGTCAATTCTCCATTCCTGTTTTTCTTATTTTCTGGTTTCGGATTGATGATCGGTTATATTTTTATCCTTATCCCACATTGATCCGCTCCTGCGGAAGCATCACCGGAAGCTTTTTCCGGTTCGTCAGGGCATACAGCATGGTAAGTCCGCCCACGCGTCCAAAATACATGAGAAGAATCAGAATCATTTTGGAGACGCTGTTAAGTCCTCCGGTAATGCCCAGAGTCAGACCTACAGTGGCAACTGCGGAAGCCGTTTCAAAGGATGCCTCCATCAGTGTGACACCCTCTATCCAGACGAGCAGAAAGGTGGCGGAAAACATCAGCGTCAGATACATAGCCAGAATAGCAATGGCATTTCGGAGAATGTCATAGGGAATCCGGCGGTTAAAGCATTGGATCGTTTCCTGGTTCTGAAATACAGAACGAACGCAGAGCAGGGATATGGCAAAGGTTGTGGTCTTGATACCGCCTGCAGTAGAGCCGGGAGAACCGCCGATAATCATGAGAATCACCACCAAAAGCTTGGATGGTTCAGACAGGAGATTCAGATCCACACTGTTAAAGCCTGCGGTTCTCGGCGTTATCGCCTGAAAAACAGAGGCCAGAATCCGTTCCTTCAAAGTCAGTCCGCTCCAGCAGTCCCTGGTAAATTCAAAGAAAAACAGAAACAGGGACGGGACAAGAATCAGAAAAAGAGAGGTGACAAGAACCACCTTTGTCTGCAGATGATAATACTTTGTCCGCAGTCCATGGGCCTTTATGTCATCCCAGGCAAAAAAGCCGATACCGCCTGCAGCGATGAGAAACATGATCGGCAGATTGATGATGGAATTTCCCGTGTAGCTGGTGATGGAAGAGCAGGGCCCGCTGGTGTCGCCCATCAGGTCAAAGCCCGCATTGCAGAAGGCTGAGATGGAATGGAAAACAGAAAACCAGATGCCCTTTCCAAAGCCCATCTGCGGACAGAACTGAAAGGCCATGATTACCGCTCCGGCAGCCTCCAAAAGGATCGTTCCTTTTACAATAAAGCTGGTCATGCGTACAATACCGCCTACCTGCGGAGCCGAGATGGATTCCTGCATGACATAACGCTGCTTTAAGCCAATCTTCCGTCCGGAAAGGATGGTAATGGCAATGGCCAGAGTTACCACGCCCATACCGCCGATCTGAATCAGAAGCAGGATCACTGCCTGACCGAAAGAAGACCAGTAGGTATAGGTATCCTGTACAATCAGCCCTGTCACACAGGTAGCAGAGGTCGCTGTAAAAAAGGCATCCAGAAAAGGCGTTGCCGTACCGCTTTTCGAAGCGAACGGAAGGCACAGAAGCAGTGCTCCGGCCAGAATAATGAGAAAAAAGCCACCCAGAATAATCTTTGCAGGGGTGAGTGACCATACATGTTTTCCAATCATAAATCGAATAAACTCCCAAACTATGATAAAGCATCTTTATCTTTTGATTATATAGAGTTGGAAGCAGGATGTCAACGCGGTATCCGTTAGGTTTCAGTTATGATTTGCGGCATCATTTTCTTTAAAACATGCACGCAGTGGAAAAAGGCCGGGATCAGGAATGCGTCGGCAATGAGCCAGGCAAGCGGGGAGGCAAAGCAGATGACAGGATACCCGAAGAGGGGAACCAGTGCAAAGCCTACAAAGCCCCGCCCTATCATTTCGCAGATACCGGCAGCCACTGCCAGCAGGCTGAAGCCCATGCCCTGAATGGTAAAGCGCCAGACATTTACAAATACCAGCGGAATGTAAAAGAGAGAATTATAAATTAAAAACTGGTGGGCCTGACGGATTACCACGGTTTCCCCTGCATCCACGAAAAGCAGCGGAATCAAATCGCCGTAAAAATATAAAACGGCAAAAGCAGCAATGGCATAGGCGGAACCGAGGAGTGTGGCGGATCTAACTCCCTGCCCGATGCGGTTTATTTTTCCGGCACCGGCATTCTGCCCTGCATAGGTGGCCATGGTTCCGCCCAATGCGTCAAAGGGGCAGCAGAAGAACATGCCTACCTTCTGGCCGGCCGTAACAGAAGCCACGGCAACAGAGCCAAGAGAATTAATGGCAGTCTGGATTACCACAGAACCGATGGCCGTGATGGAATACTGCAGCCCCATGGGAACTCCCATTTTGCATAAAATAGCTGCATGCCTTGGGCTCCAGCCCATTTCTGCCCGTTCCATTTTAAGAATGGCAAACCGTTTTTTCATATAAAACAGGCAGAGAAGACCGGAAAGACCCTGGGAAATAACAGTGGCATAGGCCGCACCCGCAACTCCGGTTTTTGCCTGTACAATAAAGAACAGATCCAGAATAATATTTAAAAGACTGGAGAACACCAGAAAATATACCGGTGTTTTCGAATCCCCCAGAGAGCGGATAATACCGGCCAGTATATTGTAAAGATAGGTGGCAGGAATTCCGATAAATATAAAAAGGATATAGTCATAGGCTCCGTCAATGATATCGGCCGGCGTCTGCATCCAGACTAAAATACGGCGCGCCAAAAGGCTGACAGAAACCGTCATAACAGCGGCAAAAAGTACCGAAAGCCAGCCGGCGTTGGCTGCAAAGCGTCTCATATCCTTATAATCCTTTGCGCCGAACCGCTGGGCCACCGGAATGGCAAAACCGGAGCAGATTCCAATGACAAAGCCGTTGATCATGAAATTGATGGCTGCCGTAGAGCCGACAGAAGCCAGGGCATCTACGCCTAAGAATTTTCCTACAATGACAGTGTCCACCATGCTGTAAAACTGCTGGAACAGGAATCCGAACAGCATAGGGATTGCGAAACCCAGAATCAGCCGGGTGGGGCTGCCGGATGTCATGTCCTTAATGGGGGCTTTAGAAGCTGTTTGGGTCATGGGGTGTCCTCCTGAGATGTAATTTTTCTGTGCTTTTAAGTGTATAATGCAGATGGATATACTCCGCAATTTTATCAATTTTATTCGATTGCGGAGAGATTGGCAATTAGGAAATTTGACAAAAAGTTGCAGGGAAGGGGGAGGGATTTTGGTGGACATTTTTCTTTTGTAATGGTATAATGAACCTTACTTCTAACATTTACTATGATCGATCTTATGATTTTCTGTTCCTTTGCCGGGAAGGCCGGGGAGGAATTCTTTGGCGGGCGTTTCTGGGGCTGCTTTGCCTGCGGTGATTGTTTTGATCCCCTGTATTTACTGAAAAGCTGAAAAAATAATGGTTGACATTCTCGGTTGAATATACTATTATTATAACAAGGAAAAGAACATTTGTTCGCATGTTGTATAAGGCGTTGGAGGATAAGATGAATAAGGATGACAAGCTGAAGGCATTGGATGCCGCATTGACACAGATTGAGAAAGCATATGGAAAAGGCTCCGTGATGAAACTGGGAGATTCGGGGGCTAATATGAATATAGAGACGGTTCCTACCGGTGCGCTGAGCCTGGATTTGGCGTTGGGACTGGGAGGCGTTCCGAAGGGAAGGATTATCGAGGTATACGGTCCGGAGTCCAGCGGTAAGACGACGGTGGCGCTTCATATGGTGGCTGAGGTACAGAAGCGGGGAGGCATTGCCGGTTTTATTGATGCGGAGCATGCGCTGGATCCCGTTTATGCAAGGAATATCGGTGTAGATATTGACAACCTCTATATTTCTCAGCCGGATAACGGAGAGCAGGCCTTGGAGATCACAGAGACTATGGTGCGTTCCGGCGCCATTGATATCGTGATTGTGGACTCAGTGGCAGCTCTGGTTCCCAAGGCTGAGATCGACGGAGAGATGGGAGATTCCCATGTGGGTCTTCAGGCGAGACTGATGTCTCAGGCCCTGCGGAAGCTGACTGCGGTTATCAGTAAATCGAATTGTATTGTTATTTTTATCAACCAGCTTCGTGAGAAGGTTGGTGTGATGTTCGGCAATCCGGAGACTACGACCGGCGGCCGGGCGCTGAAATTCTACTCCTCTGTCCGTCTGGATGTCCGCAGGATTGAGTCCTTAAAGCAGGCCGGAGAGGTGATCGGAAACCGTGTCCGCATCAAGGTTGTGAAAAACAAGATTGCTCCGCCTTTCCGCGAGGCAGAGTTTGACATCATGTTTGGAAAGGGCATTTCCAGAGAGGGAGACATTCTGGATCTGGCTGCCAAAGAGGATATTGTGGATAAGAGCGGTGCCTGGTATGCTTACAATGGCAATAAGATTGGCCAGGGCCGTGAGAATGCTAAGAACTTCCTTATGGCAAATCAGGATCTCTGCCGTGAGATTGAGCTGAAGGTTCGTGAAAAATATGGCCTTGGAGACGGCGGAGCCGTTGTGGCTGCGGCCAAAGAGCAGGCTGCGGCTAAGGAACCGGCTGTTCTGACTCCGGTTGGAGACGCAACGGAAGAACAGGATGAGAAATAAGAGTCAATGCGGGCAGCGGCCGATGACTCAAAGAGCAGACAGTGAAAAGAACGGATACAGCAAGGGGCTGTTAAGGAATTATCATGACGATAGATAAGATAGAAGCCCTTGATAAACGAAGATGCAAAGTCTTCCTGGAGGGGGACTTTGCCTTTGTTTTATATAATGGGGAAATAAGACGCTATCATTTGGAAGAAGGAGAAGAATTACCGGAATCAGTCTATGAGGAGATTCTCCGGGAGATCGTGTGCCGGCGGGCCAGAGAGCGGGCTCTCTTTCTGTTAAAAAGCACAGGAAGGACAGAGCTGGAGCTGCGCCGGAAGCTGAAAAGCAGCTGGTATCCGCAGTGCGCCATTGATGAAGCCGTTTCCTTCCTGAAGCGCTATCATTATATAGATGATGCGGAATATGCCAGAAACTATGTGGAGTTATACGGGAAGAAAAAAAGCCGTGCGGAGCTAATGCAGACTCTCCGGCAAAAGGGTATTGATCCGCAGCTTGTTAAGGATTTATGGGAGGAATTGGAGCCGGACACTGCCGGACAGATCCAAAGGATTCTGATAAAACGGGGCTTTAACGCAGACAGAGCCACGCTGAAGGAGAAGCAGAAGACCATTTCCTATCTGCTGCGGAGGGGATTTTCCTGGGAAGAGATTCGGAAAGCCGGTGAAAACCTGTCCGATATGTGTGGGGAGGAGTAAACAGCAGCACTTTGTGAGATAGTGCCGAAAACGGGCTTGCCCTCCTGAATATACTTGACATAATGTCCAAAACAGTTTAAAATTAAATCGTTGTATTCTTGTACAATGAAAACTAAATAAGGAGGTGCTCCTGTGTCACAAGTAATAATTCCGATCATTACAGGTATTATTGTAGCTGCTATCACTTGGTTCGTGGCAATCCAATACCGCCAGAAGACATACGAGGCGAAAATTGGCAGTGCAGAAGAGCGATCAAGGGAAATCATAGATGAAGCATTAAAAGTGGCTGAGACAAAGAAGCGAGAAGCTCTCCTTGAGGCGAAGGAAGAGTCTTTAAAGACGAAGAATGAGCTGGAGAAAGAAACAAAGGAAAGAAGAGCTGAGCTTCAGCGCTATGAACGACGTGTACTGAGCAAAGAAGAAAACCTGGACAAGAAATCAGAAGCAATGGAGAAACGTGAGGCTGGCTTAAATGCCAAAGAGGAGTCTTTGAAGAAAAAGACTGCTGAGGTAGAGGCCCTTTACGAAAAAGGTATGGAAGAACTGGAGAGGATTTCCGGTTTTACATCCGAACAGGCAAAGGAATACCTGTTAAAATCCGTTGAAGAAGATGTGAAGCATGACACAGCAAGACTGATCAAGGATCTGGAAAGCAAGGCAAAGGAAGAGGCGGACAAGAAAGCCAAGGATTATGTGGTGACAGCGATTCAGCGCTGCGCAGCAGATCATGTGGCTGAAACCACTGTTTCCGTAGTACAGCTTCCAAACGATGAGATGAAGGGACGTATTATCGGACGTGAGGGACGAAATATCCGTACCTTAGAGACATTGACAGGCGTGGAACTGATCATTGATGATACGCCGGAGGCAGTCGTACTTTCCGGTTTTGACCCCATCCGAAGAGAAGTGGCCAGAATCGCACTGGAACGATTGATTGTGGATGGCCGTATTCATCCTGCCCGGATTGAAGAGATGGTAGAGAAGTCTCAGAAGGAAGTGGAAAACATGATGCGCGAGGAAGGAGAGGCAGCTCTCTTAGAGGTAGGCATTCATGGTATCCATCCGGAGCTTGTGAAATTGCTTGGCAAGATGAAATTCAGGACAAGTTATGGACAGAATGCATTAAAGCATTCCATAGAAGTAGCACAGTTGGCAGGGCTGCTTGCGGCTGAGGTGGGCGTAGATGTCCGCACAGCAAAGCGTGCAGGTTTATTACATGATATTGGAAAAGCGGTAGACCATGAGCAGGAGGGTACCCATGTGGAATTAGGCGTTGCTCTTTGCAGAAAGTACAAAGAGTCAGCGACGGTAATTAATGCAGTGGAAGCCCATCATGGAGACGCAGAACCGCAGAGTCTGATTGCATGTCTGGTACAGGCAGCTGATACGATTTCAGCCGCAAGACCGGGCGCAAGAAGAGAGACTTTAGAGACATATACAAATCGGTTAAAACAGTTGGAGGATATTACAAATTCCTACAAGGGAGTAGACAAGTCCTACGCAATCCAGGCAGGACGTGAGGTCCGTATTATGGTTGTGCCGGAACAGGTCAGCGATGATGATATGGTTCTGATGGCAAGGGAAATTTCCAAGAGAATTCAGGAAGAACTTCAGTATCCCGGCCAGATAAAAGTGAATGTAATCCGTGAGTCAAGAGTTACGGAATATGCGAAATAGCCTTCTGAAATGAAAACTAAAAGCCTTATAGACGATACCGTCTATGAGGCTTTTTCCACAAGGAGAAAAGAAATGGCAGAACAACATCAGCAACAACTTATGATTTTGGTGTTGCCATGAACAAGGAAGCAGAGTATTATTATAAGGTACGTCCAATTGGCGGAGATGGCGTAAAAGAGGGAAGGTATACGGAATCCAACAGCCACTACCGCACGGCAGCCGAGATTGCGGCCTATGCAGCAGGGAACACAGCAAAACAGACGTCTGCGGCCGGAACTCGGGCAACAGCGGCTTCTCAGGGAACTCCCGGAAAATGGATGCCGGAAGGAGAATACTGGCGCTTTTTCAAAGAGGATGGCAGTCAGCAGTATAATGACTGGCTTTTCATTAATGGAAAGTGGTATTATTTCGAAGAGAGCGGTCTTATGAAAACCGGCTGGGTGAGCTGGAAGGATCTTTTATATTTTCTGGGACCGGATGGTGACATGTGGGTGAACCGTGAGACTCCGGATGGTCATTTTGTGAATGAAGACGGTGTAGCCATTCGCTGATACAGACGGAACAGGAACGAAAAAAGAGAGAACGGAGGACGATTTTCAAATGGCAGAAATTGGATTTATCGGAATGGGAAACATTGGCTACGCATTCCTCAAAAGCCTTTTAAAAAGCTACAAGAAAGAGGAGCTTATTTTTACGGATATAAGCCGTGCCCGTATGGAGCAGGTGACAAAGACAACAGGTGTGCCGCATGCAGATAGTAATGCAGCGTGTGCGGCAGCCGCAAAATACATCGTACTGGCAATCAAACCCCAGTTTTATGATGCTGTGCTGTCGGATATCGCAGGAGTAGTGACGAAAGAACAGGTGATTATCTCCATCGCTCCCGGTATTACCATTGACAGCGTCAATGAGAAGCTGGGCGGCGGGAAGCGGATTGTACGCGCAATGCCCAACACCCCGGCGATTTTGGGCGAGGGTATGACCGGGGTTTGCTATGACAAAACTCAGTTTGAGGAAGTGGAAAAGCAGACCATCACAGCCTTTTTTGAGTCTTTCGGAAAGATGGAGATTCTTCCGGAATACCTGATGAATGCAGTGACCTGCGTCAGCGGCAGTGCGCCGGCCTATATTTACATGTTTATTGAGGCTCTGGCAGATGCCGGCGTTAAGTATGGAATGCCCCGCGATATCGCGTATCGGATGGCGGCTCAGTCTGTGGTGGGAAGCGCCAAAATGGTTCTGGAGACAGGCAAGCACCCGGGTGCATTAAAGGATGAGGTATGCTCTCCGGGCGGAACTACCATCTACGCGGTTGCAGTGCTGGAGGAATACGGTCTGCGAAATGCTGTTATCAAGGCATCGGATGCCTGCTTTGAAAAGTGTATTGATTTGAAATAAAAGGCTTAAAAAGTCAGAGAAAAAGGGGAAGAACAATGGCGGAGGAAAAGAAGGCAGCGGTTTCGGAAAAGAGTCAAGCAGCAGTTCCGGTGGAACGGCTGGATCGACAGCTGAAATATCAGGGAACAATTTTAAAAATATATGAGGATACGGTCCGTGTCAACGGCCATGAGGCAAAATGGGATTTTATTCATCACGATGGAGCGGCGGCTGTAGTACCTGTTACGAAGGACGGAAAGCTTCTGATGGTCCGTCAGTACCGGAATGCATTGGATCGCTTTACTCTGGAAATACCGGCCGGAAAGCTGGACTATCCGGGCGAGCCGAAGATTGAGTGTGCCAGCCGGGAACTGGAGGAGGAGACAGGATACCGCTGTGAAAAGCTGGAGTATCTTCTCAGTATTAATACAACCATTGCATTCTGTGATGAAGCCATTGATGTTTTCTTAGCCAGAGATCTGATTCCTTCTGCCCAGCATCTGGATCCGGATGAGGAGATTGTGGTGGAAGAATGGGAGGTTGCCGATCTGATGGAGTTGATTTACAGCGGAAAGCTGACAGACGGAAAGACGGTAGCTTCTATTCTGGCTTATGCCTGCAGATACGGCAGTTTAAGCAGGGAAAAATAGCGGCATCATATGGGAAGCGGCCGGATATGGGATGAACAGGGCCGAGGGAAGCCCGGGGAGGAAGTCCCGGAGAATGCCCGGTGACAAATCAGCATAGTGGAACAGAACACAGCATAGAATTAGGAAAGCGGATGGGGCGGTGTGTCAGGGTGCACCGCTTCAGGATAAACGAGGTGATTCCGGTGAAAATGCATCATACATCGGAGCAGTCCTATCCGTCCTGGCTGGCTGTGTTCTGTTTTTTTGCCGGAATTTTGCTGGGAACGGTGTGGGTGAATCGAATGGGAGCGGATCTGCGGGAGGAATTGGGAGGACTCGGTTCTCTCTATTGGAACGGCAAAAGCGCTGATTCTGTCTCTGCATCCATTCAAGCAGAGTGGGGACAGGCGGCTGGAATGATGGGAAAACGATGTCTGACGGCCGGAATTCTCTGGCTGGGCGGGATGACCCTCTTTGCTCTGCCCGGGCTATGCATTGTTCTGGCCTATGCCGGCTTTTCGATCGGCTTTCTGATTTCCTGTATGACGGTACAGGCCGGGCTGGGGGGACTCGCTCTTTTTCTATTATCTGTATTTCCGCAATGCCTTTTTTATCTGCCGGTCGGATACGTTCTGTTTTTGTGGGCCCTGTCTCCGGAAAAGCGTCTCCATGGGGCCGGCTTTGCGGTTCTGCTGATTTTGACAGCGGCAGGAACGGCGGCAGAGGTGTGGCTCAACCCATTTATCATGCGGGGAGCAGAGTGGCTTCTTCGCGGCTGATGGAATGGAGGACGAAGAAAAAATTTAAAAAAATTTTTTACAACATGTGGAGAAAGAATCCGCTTCTTTCCAACATGTTGTATTTTTTATGTAAATCACCTGGAAAATGGTGGCAAAGTGGGAAAAATGTGTTTGATTTTACAAAGAAATGTAGATATAATGTTTCATACAGGCCTTTTTTGGCCCTATTTTGGAGGAAGGATGAATAGGGGAAGCAGTATGAACGGGGAGATAGGGGAGTTTATCACGTATTTGCAGGAAGTGAAGAAGATGTCGCATAACACGGTGCTTTCGTACCGCAGGGATCTGCTTCAGATGGCTGCTTATCTGGAGGAAAGGGAAATACGGGACGCTGGGAAGGTGACAAAGACCAGCTTAAATTCCTATATCCTTTTTTTAGAACGGGAGGGAAAAGCAGCTACCACTATTTCACGTATGCAGGCATCCATGAAAGCATTTTTCCATTACGAGTTCAGTATGGGAAGGATCCGGAAAAATCCGGCTGAAATGCTTCGGGCGCCGAAGATTGAGAAAAAAGCCCCGGTGATTCTGACCGTGGATGAGGTGACGGCGCTCTTAAGACAGCCGGATGGCCAGAGTCCCAAGGAGATCCGGGACAAGGCCATGCTGGAGCTTCTCTATGCCACAGGAATCCGTGTATCGGAGCTTACGAATCTGAAAATAACGGATGTCAATATCAGCATCGGTTTTCTGACCTGCCATGACGGAGAAAAGGATCGGACGATTCCATTCAGCGGTGTGGCCAAGTCCTCGCTGGAAGCCTATCTAAGACAGGCCCGGGGGCTTCTTACAAAGAAGAAGGAGTCGGACTGGCTGTTTGTCAACTGCAGCGGGGGACAGATGAGCCGTCAGGGCTTTTGGAAAATCATAAAATATTACGGTGATAAAGCCGGAATCCAAGAAGATATCACACCGCATACCCTGCGCCATTCCTTTGCGGCTCATTTGATTGGAAGCGGAGCCGATATGCGGGCCGTTCAGACGATTCTGGGTCATTCGGATGTGGCCACCACACAGATGTATGCAGCGTATGTGGGAAGAAGATAGACGGTGCAATGCTGCCGGTGAGAGCTTAAGCGTTACGGTTTCTCTGCCAGCCGATGCGAAAATGGATACGCATAAGGCCGGCAGAGCTTGGAGGGCAACGCTCAGGCTTCCACCGGCAGTTTTACGGTAAAGCAGCTGCCCTCTTCCGGCCTGCTTTCCACGGAAATCGTTCCATGCAGCAAATCTATAATTCGCTTCGTAATAGAAAGCCCCAGCCCGTTTCCTTTCTGCTCCGGATCTTCATTGCGGCTGTAAAATTTTTCAAAGATGTGTTTCAATGTATCTTCATCCATTCCCACTCCGGTGTCCGCTACAGATACAGTCAATTCAGAGGGGGAGGTCTTTAAAACAACACGCAGCGTACCGCCTGGAGGGGTAAATTTGATGGCATTCTGAAGGAGATTCAGCCATACCTGAAGCAGCAGCTCAGGACTGCTGTAGTAGCGGGCAGACGGGAGGTCAATATCCAGATCCAGGTGTTTTTTCTCCCAGAGCGGTTCCAGCATGAGAATGGCCTGGCGAATCTGTTCATCCAGCTTAAAAGAGGCCTGATTGGTTACGATCTCCTGCTTTTCCAGGCGGGAGAGCAGGAGAATATTGCCGGCCATGGAAGAAAGTTGACGGGTACTGTCAATGATGATGCGGATATATTCATTCTGCTCCTCTTTGGAGAGAGACGGATCCTGCAGAAGCGTTGCGTAGCCCTCTATGGCGGCCAGCGGCGTCTTGAATTCGTGGGAGATGGTGGTGACAAAGTCATTCCGCAGGGATTCAATGCTGCCCAGCTCCTGCACCATTCGGTTAAAGTTTTCTGTCAGTTCTTCAAGCTCCCGCAGAGAATGGCAGGGCGCAATCCGGGCGGAAAAATCTCCTTTGGCCACCCGTTTGGCAGCCAGGCTGATATTTCCCAAGGGCATCAGGATTTTAGTCCATAGAGCCAGAGAGATGATAATACTGACAGTCAGGCTTCCCAGAAAGAAGATGAGGCTCGGATAAAAGGGCCGAAAATGCGGGAACGGACCGCGTGCGTGTTCGGTCTGCCCGGCCAGGAATGCCATGATAGTTCCGGCCATAATGGGCATCACAGACAGGATGATAAAGGTAATAATAAGCAGTCCCAGCCAGTACAGCGGAAGATGCGAATGAATCTTTTTCATGAGTCGGATTTCACCACCTTATAGCCCAGGCCGCGCACGGTCATAATGAGAAAGTCGCTGCAGTCCCGGAAGCGTTCCCGCAGGCGGTTGATATGGACATCCACCGTCCGTTCATCCGTGGTGGAATCCATTCCCCAAATCTCATCCATCAGCTGCTGCCTGGTGAAAATTTTATTGGGATAAGACAAAAGTTTATAAAGAAGATAAAATTCCTTCTGCGGAAGCAGCGTTTCGTGTCCGTTGATCGTGACGGTCAGAGCATCGTAATTCAGAACCGTATTTCCGCAGATAATCCGCCGTTCCGTGGCGATTCTGGCCCGTTTCAGGAGAGCGCCCACCCGCAGTATCATTTCATTGACATCAATGGGCTTCACCATATAGTCATCGGTACCGGCCGAAAAGCCCCTCTGCTTGTCCTCAAAGCGATCCTTTGCCGTGATGATGAGGATCGGAAGCTGGTAGCCGCTGTCCCGCAGCGTCTGAATCAGCGTATAGCCGTCCATCCCCGGCATCATGATATCTGAAATAATCAAATCAATATATTCTGAATCCAAAAGCTCCAGAGCACGTCCTGCATTCTCGGCCGGGACAGCCAGGTAGCCGTTATTCGTTAAAACGGTGCAGAAAAGGGAGCGCAGCTTAAAATCGTCCTCTACTACGAGAATATGAAACATAAGGATAACCTCCCGCTATTTTTCTATAGTAAAGTCATACCATACTTTTTTAAACTGATTATAAACGAAGGAATAAAAATTGAAAAGACAGGAATGAAACACAAATTTTTCACCCTTCGTTTAAATTCAGTTTAAATTCAGTTAAATTTCGATTTACACAGGGATGTTATACTGCACACAACATAGAAAACGAGCAAATCGTAACAAAATGACAGCGGCAGGACAGGAAGCTGTCTTGCTGCGGAGAGGAATGTGCGGAATGAAGAATGAAAAAATAACCTCTTGTTTAAATGCAGTTAAGAGCCATAAAAAGGCATCGGCTGCAGGAATTCTTGTGGTAGCTGTACTCCTTGCGGTCGTGATCGGAAGGGGAGGAAAGAAAAATTCCATGCCTCCGGGAATGACGGGAGGCGGCCAGATGAACAATGTTTCAACTGTTAACGCGCAGAAGCCGGAGAGCGGAAGCATTGAACGAACGACCAGCCTGTCCGGCACGGTGGAGCCGTCCGATGTGGTATATGTGTATGCCAAGGCCGGCGGCGACGTAACGTCTGTGCTGGTAAAGGCAGGAGATGTGGTGGAGGCGGGTCAGCTTCTGTGCACCATTGATACCGATCAGGTGGAAAATGCGAAAAATTCCATGGATTCCGCTTCGGTCAGCCTTTCGGAGGCGGAGAGCACCTTATCGAGAATGCAGCTTCTTTATCAGGGCGGAGACATCTCCGATCAGGAATGGGAGCAGTATCAGAATAAAGTAAAGACAGCAAAGTTGCAGTATGAGTCGGCAAAGCTGAATTATGACCGCCAGGTAGAATACAGCTCCGTGACAGCGCCCATTGGAGGAAAAATCGAATCCTGTGATATCGAGGTTTTCGACCAGGTGAATCAGAATACCCAGCTGTGCGTGATTTCCGGTGAGGGAGACAAAAGAGTTTCCTTCTATGTGACAGAGCGCGTGGTAACCAATTTAAACCAGGGCGATGCCATTACCATTAAGAAAAATGACACGGAATTTCAGGGCACGATTACAGATGTCAGCACCATGGTAGATGAGACCAACGGTCTTTTTAAGATAAAGGCAGAGCTTCCGGAGGCCAATGCCATTGCTACCGGAAGTACCGTAAAGGTAACGGTGGTTTCTGACCGGTCTGAGAATGTCATGACAGTTCCTGTGGATGCCATCTATTATGATGGAGGCGTGGGGAATGTGTATCTCTATGAAGACGGAACCGTACATAAGCAGCAGGTGGAGGTAGGCCTTTATGATTCGGAACGGGCAGAGATTCTGTCCGGACTGGAGGGAGATGAGATGGTGATCAGCACCTGGAGCTCCCAGCTTTACGAGGGCTCTACAGTGAAGCTGAAAGGGGAGACAGACGGAGACAGTGAGGGTACAGGCGCTCCGGCCCAGGCAGAGGATGGTACAGGCGGCCCTGCAGGACAGGGAGACGGCGGTTCAGAAGGACATCACGGCGGAAACGGTGCGGCCGGAGAAAAAGGCGGCCAGCCTGGAAATGCCCCGGGCAAAGCTCCGGGACAGCAGCAGTAGGACAGGAGGAATTGATATGGGAATTACTAGATATGTCCTGAAGCATCCGGTTACGACCATCATGGGAATTCTCTGCCTGATTGTATTTGGCATCTCCTCGGTATTTTCCGCGAAGCTGGAACAGATGCCGGAGATGGAAACTCCGATGATGATCATCAGCGCCAGATATTCCGGCGCCGGTCCGGAGGATATTGACGAGCTGGTGACACAGCCCATAGAGGATGCGGTGTCCACCCTGGAGGGTGTGAAAAGCTTAAGCTCCCAGTCCAGTGACGGAAGCGCAAGAGTCATGCTGGAGTATGATTACGGAACGGATATGGATGAGGCTTATGATGAGCTGAAGAAAAAGATAGACAGCATCCGGGGTCTTCCCGATGATGTGGAACCTTCCATTATGGAAATGAATATGAATGCAGGTACCAGCATGATGCTGTCCATCAGCCACAGCGAGAATGATAACCTCTATGATTATGTAGATCAGACGATTGTACCGGAATTTGAACGGATTTCCTCCGTTGCCAGTGTGGATACCATGGGCGGTTCCTCCGAATATGTGCGTGTGGAGCTGATGTCTGAAAAGATGGCCCAGTACCATGTGACGATGAACGATATTGTCTCTGCCATCAGCAGCGCCAATCTGGCATATCCATCCGGCGAGGCAGTATCCGGAAATCTGGAGCTTTCCGTAACAACCTCTCTGGAGACAGAGAAGGTGGATGAGCTTCAGGATATTCCCATCGCGACACCGGGCGGAGCTTTGATTTCTCTGTCGGATGTGGCCAATATTTATGAAGCAGAGGAATCGAGGGGCGGCGTATCCCGCTATAACGGTCAGGAGACCATCTCGATTTCCATTACAAAACAGCAGAGCAGCACCGATATGGAAGTATCCGGTGCGGTGCATGAAACCATAGAAACCCTGCTGGCCAATGATTCCAATCTGGGAATTGAAGTGGTCCGTGATACCTCGGATACGATTCTGGACTCTTTGATCGAGGTGGCCAAGACCATGGTTATGGCAGTCGGCATTTCCATGATTATCATTTTCCTGTTCTTTGGTGATTACAAGGCATCCCTGATTGTCGGAAGCTCTATCCCGACCTCCATCCTGCTGTCGTTGATTGCCATGACACAGATGGGATTTTCCTTAAATGTTATCACGATGAGCGCCCTGGTTCTGGGTGTCGGCATGATGGTGGATAACTCCATCGTAGTATTGGAAAGCTGCTTCAGAGCCACAGCAGCCAGTCATGATAAAGGGGTTCTGGGCTATTCCAAGGCAGCTTTGGAAGGCACGGGAATTGTGCTGAACTCCATCATTGGTTCCACGATTACGACCTGCGTTGTATTCCTTCCTCTGGCAACCATAAGCGGCATGACAGGGCAGATGTTTAAGCCTCTGGGCTATACGGTCGTGTTCTGTATGGTGGCCTCTCTTTTATCGGCCATGACTATTGTGCCGCTGTGTTATCTTTTCTATAAACCGATTGAGACCAACCGGGCTCTGATGACCTCTCCGGTGGAACGGATGCAGAATGCGTATCGGGGAATCATGAAGAAGCTTTTAAATCACAGAGCCATGGTTATGATTGTCTCTGTGGGAATTTTAGTCGGAACCGTGGCTTTAGCCTCCGGTATGGAAACAGAGCTGATGACGTCCGACGATACCGGTACAGTCAGCGTCAGTATCGAGACGCGGCCGGGCCTTCTGACGGAAAAGGTCAATGACGCTCTGAATGCCGCTGAAGCCATTGTGGCCGCCAGCGATCAGGTGGATTCCTATATGCTGCGTTATAATAATGACAGCGGAAGCATCACGGCCTATTTAAAGGATGACAGAACGATGGATACGGAAGATGTGGCGGATCTGTGGCAGACAGAAATGGATAACATTGAAAACTGCACCATCGATGTATCAGCCTCCACCTCTATGAGCTTCATGGGGCGGCAGAGAGGCTATCAGGTCATTCTGCACGGCACGCAGTACGATGAACTGAAAGAGGCGGCAGATAAGATTGTAAAAGAGATGACGGAACGGACGGATGTAATCAATGTCCACTCCAGCATTGAAAATACAGCTCCCATTGTGACGATCAAGGTCGATCCGGTGATGGCAAAGGCCCATGGCCTGACAGCCTCCGGCATCGGTTCTACGGTGAATCAGATGCTGAGCGGAGTGGAGGCCACCACACTGACTGTGGATGGCGAGGATATCAGCGTTCAGGTGGAATATCCGGAGGAGGAATACCGGACAGTGAGTCAGGTAGAGGATATTATTTTGACCGATTCCAAGGGCGGATACGTGGCCCTGACCGATGTGGCGGATATCATCTATAAGGACAGTCCGTCCTCCATTTCCAAAACGGACAAAGCTTATGAAGTAACCGTCAGCGCTGATTACACCGGCGGGAATGTCAAAGCAGTGATCGACAGTGAGATAGTTGCCCACAATCTGACCGGAACTATTACGCTGGGAACCAACAGCCGGGATCGGATGATGCAGGAAGAGTTCAGCTCCCTTTACGGGGCCATCGCCATTGCCGTATTCCTGGTATTTGTGGTTATGTCCGCTCAGTTTGAGTCACCGAAATTTTCCATCATGGTTATGACCACGATTCCGTTCAGTCTGGTGGGTTCCTTCGGACTGTTAAAGCTGACTGGTGTCAGCATCAGTATGACATCCCTGTTAGGCTTCCTGATTCTGGTCGGAACCGTTGTAAATAACGGTATTCTCTATGTGGATACCGTGAACCAGTACCGTCAGTCCATGGATCTTAGGACGGCCCTGATTGAGGCGGGCGCCACCCGTATCCGGCCGATTCTGATGACCAGCCTTACCACCATTCTTTCCATGATCCCAATGGCTATGGCTATCGGAAGCAGCGGATCCACCACCCAGGGTCTGGCGATTGTAGATATCGGCGGCCTGACAGCCGGTGTAGCTGTGGCGCTCTTCATGCTTCCGGTTTACTATGGACTGTTAAGCAGAAGGCCCAAAGAGCTTGCATCCGATATAGACTGACAAAATCAAAACGAGGTGAGAATATGAACCGAAACAAAAAGATGGTAAAGGCTGCCTGCATGGCGGGGCTTTCTTTGGCGCTTCTGGCGCCTCAGACAGCCCTGGCGGCCAGTCCGCCCTTCGCTTATTCCGAAGAAAAATGGGCCGCTTTGCAGGATGACAAGCTGGAATTCGGCGAGATCGCGGACCTGATTCACGAATACAACAGCACGGTCAAGAAGAATGCCATTGACTATGAGGATTATAAGGGAAAGGACAGCGATGAGATTGCCCAGACCTACTATGATACGGCGGATGAGATTTATGCCAGTATTGAATACCCGGATTCCGACGATTCCAATTACGGTTCCCGTCTGGCGTCTGCCCAGTCCAGCGAGCTGTCCGCGGAACAGATGATGGAACGGGGAGACGAGAATGTAACGGATTCAGACACTGTTTTATGGGGCTATACAAAAGCCGAAAAGGGACTGGTTCAGTCTGCTCAGCAGCAGATGATTTCCTACTGGAACAATGTAGTGAACCTGGAGAGCCGGAAAAATGCAGTCATAAAGGCGCAGAAGGATTATGAGACGGCCCAGACTAAAAAAGCAGCCGGAACAGCCACGCAGTCGGATGTGCTGAATGCGGAGGAAGCGCTCTTAACGGCCCGGTCGGCCGTAACAACCACAGAGAGCACTATTGCATCCACGAAGGAAAACCTCTGTCTGATGCTGGGATGGAACTATGGGGATGAAGTAGAGATTTCCTACCTGCCGGAGCCGGAGGCCGCGATGAGCGCCTCGGTCAATCTGGAAGAGGACATTGCAAAAGCAGTGGAAAATAATTATGAACTGAAGATTCTAAACCGTCAGGTAAAAAATGCCAGGGTCGGAAGCGTCCAGAGAAGCTATGAGACCACATTAAAAAGCAGCGAGGAAGCTGTAAAATCCAATGTACGGTCCGCTTATCAGAGTCTTGTACTGGCAGAGAACCAGTACGCCCAGGCTCAGGAAAGCTTTGCCTTAGAGGAAAAGACCATGCAGTCCGCGGAGCGGAAAAAGGCAGCAGGAACCATCAGCGCGAATGCCTATCAGAATCAGAGCTATACTTACGAGAATGCCAGGGCACAGCTTCAGACAGCCTCCATGTCTCTTCTGCAGGCCCAGCTTTCGTATCAGTGGGCAGTAGACGGGCTGGCATCTACGGTGTAAAGGAGGGATGGAGCAATGGTTGAAAAGACAGCAGGGGTTCGTCATCCTTTTGGGCGGGCAGCCTGCCTGGCTCTCTGCCTGGCACTCGTAAGTCCGACTGCGGTATGGGCCTCCGGGGGACCGTTGATTTCTGGCATTGAGAGCGATTCTGAGCCGGCTGAAGGGCCGGGGGTAGAAGAGGCAGCAGGAAGTGAAGCGGAAAGCCAGGATACGGCTTCTGAAGAGGCAGCCGGTTATACAGAGGCACAGTTAGGCGACGCTCTAATCGAATACGGAGAACTGGAGGCGTTAATCCGCACCGGCAACAGCACGGCAATTAACAGCCAGAACAGCTATCAGACCAGTCTGGAAATTTATCAAACCGCCTATGATTCTCTTCTGAGCGCCAGAAGAGACATGTTAAATGAAGCGGATGAGCTGGAGGATGCGGGGGGAGATGAGGCCCTCATCGGGAATTATGAACAAAATGCATCGATTCTGTCCGCCTCGGCGCAGCAGATGAAACGGAGCATCACCTCTCTGAATTCCCGCTCTAGTGAGTGGTCCAGAGATCAGGCCGTATGGACTCTGGTAAAGACAGCTCAGTCCCTCATGGCTTCCTGCAAAGAGATGGAGGCCCAGGCAGAGACTGCTGCGGCGCTTGCATTTGCCAGCCAGGCCGCCTATGATAAAACAGCGGCGATGAGAACTGCCGGAATGGCCACGGAAGAGGAGGTTCTGGCAGCGAAAAAAAGCCTTCTTTCCGCCCAGTCGGCCAGTCAGTCAGCAGCAGACAGTGCGGACCGCCTAAAACGGCAGCTGGCTATTATGCTGGGGAAAGAGGTAGGAAGCATCGAGCTGGGGGAAATCCCGCAGGTGACGGCAGAAGAGCTTTCCTCCCTGAATCTGGAGGAAGATAAGGCTCTGGCTGTCATTGCCAATTCCGGTGTGAAGTCCGTCAAACGTTCCCGGGCACAGGGCGATGCGGAAAGAAAACTCCGCAGCCAGCAGCTTTCGGAGGCAGAGGGCGCAGCCAGCGTTACCGCAGATGAACAGTATCAGAATGTGGCAGCTTTAAGCCAGGAGCGGGATGCCGCTCTGAAAGCGTTTGCCGCCGCGGAAAAAGACTACGGCGTTTTACAGACAAAATACCGGGCAGGACTGATTAACAAGAGTACCTACCTTTCAGGAACTGCGGAGTATTTGCAGACAAAGGCATCAAAAATAACAGCAGAGGCAGAGCTTCGGACAGCGTTAGATGCCTATCAATGGATGCTGAAAGGTGTCAGATAACAGAAAAAGAACCGGCCCCTATACGGTCGGTTCTTTAATATAAGATACAAAACTCTTTTTTAAAAGCTTGGATGCTTCTTCACACTGCTGATACCCAGCCTCCGAAGAATCCTCATAAAAATCATCATAGTAGGATTCCAGAATATAGGTCCGATTCTCACAGAAACCTAAAATCGAACATCCCTGCAAATCCTTATAATCCACATCCTCATAACATGCAATGGTGAAGAGAAGACCGGAACCATCCTCCTCATACGCTGCCTTGCTGTAGATATCATAGCCGCTTTCCACCGGAACCATCAGGCAGGAACCGCCCCAGTCCTTCGGCATTTTGAAAGAAAAATCTTCCGTAATGACCTTCTGACCGGTCAGCTCAATGGCCAGTACCGTATCTGTTTCCTCGGAGAAGCTTACCACCTGTGCAGAATGATCCTCCGCAAAGACAGTCATAGATAATGCAAGCGTAAACAGCGCTGTGCAGATAAAAGTCCTGATAGGCATCCCTTAACCTCCATTCTTGTTTTCTATTCTACCATGAAACGGAGGAATTGTCAGCAAAAAAATACGGATAAAAAAAGGAAAAATACGGATCGGCACGGCTGTCCGGATAAAAAAGGGGACTTTTACTGCCCCTTTTTCGGCTGGATGGCCAGCTCTGCAAATAAATTTACCGCTGTTTCCAAAATTTTGTCATTAAAATCATATTCCGTTGTATGGATGGGAGGATAATCTTCCCCGTTTCCGATATAAATCATGGCGCCGGGGCAGTGTTTGAGAAAATACCCAAAATCCTCAGAGGCCTTAAACGGCTCCTTTTTTTCTATGACGGGGAGGCCAAGCCCTCCTGCTGCCTTTCGCACCCTGGCGATTTCGTGCGTATTGTTGACAGTGTCCGGGAAAACATCCTGCTCCCGGAAGGAGAAGCGGAGGCCGTCCCGCGCAGCCAGGGAGGCCGCTTTTTCACGGATTACAGCTGAAAGCCGTTTCAAATCACAGTCCCTTTCGGCACGCAGCGTGACAGCAAGATGGCCGTTCGAGGCAGCGATTCCGAAGTCACCGGTTCCGGCAGAAAGTCCCACAATCGTGGCCCACACCGGGCTGTCATAGCCGGAAGTCAGAGCCTCTGTTCCCACAAAAAGCGCCAGATTTGCCAGGGCAGAAGCGGGATTTATCCCATCCTCCGGCCTGCTGGCATGAGCCGTCTTCCCTGCAAACGAAAGAATTACTCCCATAGAAGCGCACTGGGCAATCCCATCCCGCAAAACAACACTTCCCTCCGGAAAGCCGCTCCAGTTATGAAACGCATAAACCCGTGCAATGTCCTTTTCCTCAATCAGTCCGGCACATTCCTCCCCGCCGCCTCCGATTTCCTCTCCATGCTGAAAAATGAGATACACCGTATTTTTGCATTCCTTTCCCCGGGAATCCAGCTCCAGCGCCAGCCCCGCCAGCGCCGCACAGTGCCCATCATGCCCGCACCGGTGCGAAACCCCGGAAACCTCCGAAGCATAAGGAAGTCCATGTTCCTCCGGAATCGGCAAGGCATCCATATCCGCCCGAAATGCCACCCTGTCTCCATCCGCTTCCCCCTCCTTCCACGCATAAAACCACCGCCCCCGATCCACAACCCGAAGCGAGGTATAGCGCGAAATAAAAGCCATCAAAGTCTCCTTCGTCCGCCTCTCCTTCATCGAAACCTCCGGAACCCTGTGAAGCTCATGCCTCAGCTCAATGATACGTTTCAAATGCCTTTCCTGCATAACATCACCCCTAGACTGCCCTTATCTTCATTTTATTATCTGTATTTGTTATGGAAATAATCCATATATTCCAACACATTCCAAGCCAGTATATCACAACTTATCTCCAAATAAAAGCCTCTTCCAACCCTAGCAGCCTCCTCGCCCCCTAAAGCAGAGGGCGCGCGGGAGGATAGAGGGACTGTGGCGATTTGCCCGAGGGATGAGAGCGTCATACTTACAGAAACAGACTGCTGAAGCGACAGCTGAATATGGAACCACAAGTTCCATATTCAAGGCCTTCTGAGCAGGAAATGTATCAGACATTTCCTGCGAATAGGGCCGCGCTGCCGCTTCAGCAGTCTGTTTCTGTTAGCATGACCTCATCCCGAAGCCATGAGCCAAAGTCCCTCTATCCTCCCGCACGCCCTCCGAAAAACCTCCGCGGAGGCTGCGTCCGTCACACGAATCTATCACACAAATCTATCACACAAATCCCCGGAAATTCAGGAGATCATAACCTCCTCATTCCCTTCACTCAAATTCTTCTGCGCTGTAGCCAGCATCAGCTTAATCCGGTTCAGCTGATTTACCTCGCTTGCGCCCGGATCATAATCCACTGCAATAATATTCGCCTCCGGATGACTCCGTCTAAGCTCCTTAATAACACCTTTTCCCACAATATGATTCGGCAGGCAGCCAAACGGTTGTGTACAGATAATATTCGTTGTTCCGCTGTGAATCAGTTCCAGCATCTCACCGGTCAGGAACCAGCCCTCGCCGGTCTGATTGCCCAGAGATACATAATGTTCTGCCATGGAAGCCAGGTCTTTGATTTTGGCCGGCGGCAGGAAATGAGTGCTGCGCTCCAGTTCCTTTCTGGAGGTACGGCGGAAATATTCCAAAAGGGCAATTCCCATATTGCACAGGTAAGCAGTAGAACGTTTGCCGCCCAGCTGATCTGCCTTGAAGTTCTGGTTGTAGAAGCAGTAAAGCAGGAAATCCAGGAGATCCGGCATTACTGCTTCAGCGCCTTCGGCTTCCAGAAGATCGACCACATGATTATTGGCCAGCGGGGAGAATTTAACCAGAATCTCTCCGACAATACCAACCTTCGGCTTTCTCACATTTTTTCTTGGCAGTTCATCAAAATCCCTGATGATACCGCGGATATTGCGGTTAAATTCCTGCATAGACGGAGCACGCTTGGAAAGAGATTTGATACAGATTTCTTTCCATTTCTCATGCAGTGCGTTGGCAGACCCCGGCTTTGCCTCATAGGGGCGGGTTGCATAGAGCACACGCATGAAAATATCTCCGTATACCACACCCTGCATGGCTTTGGTTAAAAGCGGCAGTGTGATCTTAAAGCCCGGGTTAGTCTCCATGCCGTTGGCATTCAGGGAAATGACCGGAACCTGGGGCATGCCGGCCCGCTCTAAGGCGCGGCGGATAAATCCGATATAATTGGATGCACGGCAGCCGCCGCCGGTCTGGCTCATGATAACGGCAGTATGGTTGAGATCGTACTTGCCGGACAGAAGCGCATCCATAATCTGACCGACTACGATCAGGGACGGATAGCAGGCATCATTGTTTACATATTTGAGGCCTGTGTCAACGGCGGTGCGGTCTGAATTCTGCAGCACCTCCAGCTTGTAGCCAAAGCTTCTCACCGCAGCCTCAATCAAATCAAAATGAATGGGTGACATCTGCGGGCACAGGATGGTGTAATCCTTTTTCATTTCTTTGGTAAAGAAAACGCGGCTGTATGCACTGGAAACCACCGGCTTCTTATAATGGCGCATTTCCCTTACCCGGATAGCCGAGATCAGAGAGCGGACGCGGATTCGGGCGGCGCCTAAGTTGTTGACCTCGTCAATCTTAAGGAGTGTGTAAATCTTGCCGGAACGGGTCAAAAGCTCATTCACCTGATCTGTGGTTACGGCATCGAGACCGCAGCCAAAGGAGTTGAGCTGAATCAAATCCAGATTCGGCTGGGTCTTTACAAAGCAGGCAGCTTCATAAAGACGGGAATGGTACATCCACTGATCCGTAACAATCAGCGGACGATCCACATGGCCTAAATGGGAGACGGAGTCCTCTGTCAGCACGGCAAAGCCATAGGAGGTGATAAGCTCCGGAATGCCGTGGTTGATCTCCGGATCCACATGGTAGGGGCGTCCGGCCAGAACGATTCCATGGTGATGGGTTTCCTCCATCCACTTTAAGACCTCTTCGCCCTTTCTCTTTATGTCCTCCCTGGAAGCGATGAGTTCCATCCAGCCTTTGTGGGCCGCGTCCTTTATCTCTTCCTTCGGAATCGAGAATTCCTCTGTAAACTCATCCACCAGACGGTTGGTCAGGATTTCCTCACTGGTAAAGGCCATAAACGGATTGGAGAATTTCACCTGGCGGTCTGCCAAAGACTCCACATTGTTTTTAATGTTCTCTGCATAGGAGGTGACCATGGGGCAGTTGTAATGATTGCCCGCCTCCGGTGTCTCATTCCGCTCGTAAGGAACGCAGGGATAAAATATGTAATCAATTCCCTGGCGGATCAGCCACTCAATATGTCCGTGAACCAGCTTGGCCGGGTAGCATTCCGACTCGCTGGGGATGGATTCAATGCCCAGCTCGTAAATCTGTCTCGTGGACTGGGGAGAGAGTACGGTCCGGAATCCCAGTTCTTTAAAGAAGACGGCCCAGAATGGATAATTTTCATACATATTGAGCACTCTGGGAATACCGACTGTACCGCGCGGCGCCAGGTCGGCAGTCAGCGGCTCATAATCGAACATCCGGTGGTATTTATACTCAAACAGATTAGGAATATCCTTTTTCGTCTTGTTGCCGCCAAGACCCCGCTCACAGCGGTTTCCGGTGACAAACTGGCGTCCGCCGTCAAACCGGTTGATGGTTAAGACGCAGTGGTTCGTACAGCCCTGGCAGCGTGCCATGCTGGTTTTATAGGAAAGATTTAAAATCTTATCAATGGGAAGCATGGTGGTCTGTTTGGAAGCGTCATAGCGCTCCTTTGCAATCAGAGCCGCACCGAAAGCACCCATAATACCTGCGATATCAGGGCGCACTGCCTCGCATTCTGCAATCTTTTCGAAGCTTCGGAGTACCGCGTCATTGTAGAACGTACCGCCCTGTACGACCACATGGCGTCCCAGATCCGAAGCGTTGGTAATCTTGATTACCTTAAACAGGGCATTCTTAATAACAGAATAAGCCAGTCCGGCAGAAATATCCGCAACGGATGCGCCTTCCTTCTGCGCCTGTTTTACGTTGGAATTCATGAATACGGTACAGCGTGTGCCCAGATCCGTCGGATTCTTGGCAAACAGCGCCTCTTTGGCGAAATCCTCTACGCTGTAGTTTAAGGACTTGGCAAAGGTCTCGATAAAGGAACCGCAGCCGGAGGAGCAGGCCTCGTTAAGCTGCACGCTGTCAACCGTGCCGTCCTTGATTTTGATACATTTCATATCCTGTCCGCCGATGTCTAAGATGCAGTCAACCGACGGCTCAAAGGCAGCGGCCGCATAGTAATGGGAAATGGTTTCCACTTCCCCCTCATCCAGCATCAGGGCAGATTTTAAAAGCGCCTCACCGTAGCCGGTGGAGCAGGAGTAGGCAATCCTTGCCTTGGGCGGAAGCTGCTCGCTGATTTCTCTCATGGCGCGGATAGCCGTAGCCAGAGGACTTCCGTTATTATTGCTGTAGAAACGGTAGAGCAGGGCACCATCCTCACTGACCAGAGCAACCTTTGTCGTGGTGGAGCCGGCATCAATACCCAGATAGCAGTTGCCCTCATAGGTGGTCAGATCTGCTTTTCTTACATCGTGGCATTTGTGACGGTTTATAAACTCCTGATAGGCCTCCTCATCTTCGAAGAGCGGCTCCATACGATTGACCTCAAAATCCATCTGGATACCGCGGGAAAGACGTTCAATCAGCTCACTGAGCTGAACAACCGTCTTACGGTCCGAATTCATGGCAGCGCCGATGGCAGCAAACAGATGGGAGTGATCCGGTGCAATAATCTGCTCCGGTCCCAGGTTCAGGGTGCGGATAAAGGCAGCCCGAAGCTCCGACAGGAAGTGAAGCGGGCCTCCCAGGAAGGCAACATTCCCGCGGATGGGCTTTCCGCAGGCCAGGCCGCTGATGGTCTGATTGACAACCGCCTGGAAAATCGAGGCAGACAGATCTTCTTTGGTAGCGCCTTCATTGATTAACGGCTGGATATCCGATTTGGCGAAAACGCCGCAGCGGGCCGCAATCGGATAGATTGCCTTGTAACTTTTGGCATATTCATTTAAACCTGATGCATCGGTCTGAAGAAGAGAGGCCATCTGATCAATAAAGGAACCGGTGCCGCCGGCACAGATTCCGTTCATTCTCTGATCAATGCCGCCTGTGAAATAGATAATTTTGGCATCCTCTCCGCCCAGCTCAATGGCGACATCCGTCTGGGGGGCATAGTCCTTTAAGGAGGTGGCAACCGCCACAACCTCCTGAACAAAGGGAATCCCCAGATGCTTTGAAAGGGTCAGGCCGCCGGAACCGGTGATAACCGGCTCAACCTCCATATTTCCAAGTTTTTTAGAACCCTCCTCTAAAAGCTCGGACAGCGTTTCCTGAATATTTGCAAAATGACGTTTGTAATCAGCGAACAGAAGATCGCCGCTTTCATTAATAATAGATACTTTAACCGTGGTGGAACCGATGTCGATTCCGAGTTTTTTACAGGAATTCATGCACAATCGGGGTAAAATCCCCTTCCCTCCTTTGTATTACACATGTATTCGGCCATAGTGTAACATAGAATAGGAAAGAAAACAATTGATCCTATGCGTTAAAAAGCCGTAAAAAATTGGGTACCTTTGTTAATATTGCCTAGCAGCTTGGTAATTATTGACAGATTCCTCCCTTTCTCCAGACTGTGAAAAATGCCCCGGTGATTCATTTTAAATTCAGGGAAATATGTTTGACAAAGGGATAGGCGAACTCTATAATTAGTAACTGGAGCAAAAGAAAACAAAGGCTTTATGAATGTAAAAGGATGTGAAATATGAATTTTTTCAGAAAAATGGAGCAAAAATTCGGAAGATATGCCATTCCGAATCTGATGTATTACATTATTATGATGTATATTGCCGGCTGGCTGATACAATGGATTAACCCCGGATTTTATTATATGTATCTGTCGCTGGATGTGAATGCGATTCTGCACGGACAGATTTGGCGGGTGGTGACCTTTTTGATTTGTCCTCCGTCCTCCGGCATTTTCTTTAACCTGATCGCCCTGTACCTTTACTATTCCCTGGGCTCTACCTTAGAGCGGGTGTGGGGAACCTTCCGGTTCAACGTATACTTTTTTATGGGCGTATTCGGGCATATTCTGGCGGCCTTCCTGATCTATGCGCTGACCGGATATTCCTACCATCTGAGCACCTATTATTTAAATGAGTCGCTGCTTCTGGCTTTTGCGGCCACCTTCCCGCAGGTGCAGTTCTGGCTTATGGGAATCCTTCCCATCAAGGCAAAATGGCTGGGGATTTTTATCGGCGCTCAGTTTCTGTTTGATTTTATTACGGGAGGAATCGTTACAAAAATCAGCATCGGTTTGTCGCTGCTTAATTTTGTGTTCTTCTTCCTGATGACGAGAAATTACAGCTCTGTAAATCCGAAGGAAATTAAGAGAAAGCAGACCTTCAAGACAGAGATGAAGAGAGCAGAGGTACAGAAGATCCGCCTGACCCATCATAAATGTGCAGTCTGCGGCCGCACGGAACAGGATGACCCGAATCTGGAATTCCGTTACTGCTCCAAATGTGCCGGGGGACTGGAATACTGCATGGATCATCTGTACACCCATAAGCATGTGACAGAGGACGAACTGTAGGAATCATCCTGATATCAGCAAAGGCGGGAACAGCAATTTGCAAAAACGACATTTCATATCACACAAAACAGGAGGCAGAATAGTAATGAAGAAAACAAAGATTGTCTGTACCATGGGACCTAATTCCGACGACAGAGAGATTATGAAGCAGCTGGCCTTAAACGGCATGGATGTGGCCCGCTTTAACTTTTCCCACGGCGATTATGAGGAGCACAAAAAGCGCCTGGAGCTGCTGGAAAGTGTGAGAACGGAGCTGGATCTTCCGATTGCTGCACTCCTAGACACCAAGGGACCGGAGATTCGTACCGGAAAGCTAAAGGATGGGAAAAAGGTTACCTTAAAAGAGGGCGATACTTATATTCTGACTACAAAAGAAATGATCGGGGATGAAAAGAAGGGCTATATTAATTATGAAGGCCTTCCGGAGGACGTAAAGGCCGGAAACAAGATTTTGATTGATGACGGTCTGATTGAACTGGATGTAACAGAGATAAACGGCTGTGAGATTGTCTGTCGGATTGTAAACGGCGGAGAGCTGGGAGAGAAAAAGGGCGTGAATGTGCCGAATGTAAAAATCAAGCTTCCGGCTTTGACCGAGAAAGATAAGGAAGATATCCGTTTCGGGATCGAGGCGGGCTTTGACTTTGTGGCAGCTTCCTTTGTGAGAAATGCGGATGCGGTCCGGGAGATCCGCGCGCTCCTGGAGGAAAATGGATCCCGGATGCAGATTATCTCCAAGATTGAGAATGCCGAGGGCATTGAAAATATGGATGAAATCATCGAGGCCAGTGACGGAATCATGGTAGCCCGCGGCGACATGGGCGTGGAGATCCCGGCAGAGAAGGTGCCCCATATCCAGAAAATCCTGATCCGCAAGTGCAATGAGGCCTGCAAAGTGGTGATTACAGCCACTCAGATGCTGGATTCCATGATTCGTAATCCGCGCCCCACCCGTGCCGAAGTAGCGGATGTGGCAAATGCGGTGTATGACGGAACGGACGCCGTGATGCTGTCCGGTGAGACGGCCATGGGCCATTATCCGGTGGAGGCAGTGCGTATGATGCGCCAGATTGTAGAGGATTCCGAAAAGCACCTGGATTACCTGTCCTACCAGAAACGGAAGGTATCGGCGGAGAATGTAAAAAATATATCCAATGCAGTCTGCTATTCCTCTGTGGCTACTGCACACGATTTGGGAGCCAAGGTCATTGTTGCTCCCAGCATCAGCGGTTTTACGGCGAGAATGCTTTCCAAATGGCGTCCCAAAGCAGCCATTGTGGGATTGTCTCCCAGCATTACGGCTGTCCGTCAGATGCAGCTTTACTGGGGCGTTCAGCCCTTCCATGCAAAGCGTGCAGAGTCTACGGACGTTTTAATCTACTCCTCTATCGAGCTTTTAAAGAGCAAGGGAATTGTAGAAGAAAATGATCTGGTGGTTGCCACGGCAGGAGTTGTAACGCATTCCAGCCGCCACGAGCCGGCTGCCCACACCAATATCATGCGTGTGGTTGTGGTGGACTGAAAAATTTGAGAAAAAACGTTTTTTCAGCAAATTTCCCTGGATTTTTGAGAGATTTCCGGTTGATCAAATATAAAAATTAGTGTATAAATAAAGGACAAGGACGAAGGAGTCTGGCCCGCAGGCAGGAAATTTTTATTTCCTGCCCGGTTCAGGCTCTTTTTAACAGTGCAGTTTGGAGGAGAAGAAAGTGGAAAAGAAACCATTTGTAACATTAGAGCAGCTTCAGGAGATGAAGAAAACCTATCCAACCCCATTTCATCTCTACGATGAGAAGGGAATCCGTGAGAATGCAGAGCGCCTGAAAAAGGCCTTTTCCTGGAATCAGGGCTTTCGCGAGTATTTCGCTGTAAAGGCAACCCCGAATCCGTTTATTATTGATATCTTAAAAAAATTGGACTGCGGCGTAGACTGTTCTTCCGAGACAGAGCTTATGATGGCAAAGGCCATGAAATATGAGGGAAAGAAGATTATGTTTTCCTCCAATGACACGCCGGAGGAGGAATTCAGGCTGGCTGACGAGCTGGGCGCCATCATCAACCTGGATGATTTTACTCATATTGATTTTCTGGAGAAGACCATCGGCCATATTCCGGAGACCATCAGCTGCCGTTATAATCCGGGCGGACTGTTCAAGATCAGCAATGACATCATGGACAACCCGGGAGATGCCAAGTATGGTATGACGACAGAGCAGCTGTTTGAGGCCTTTAAGGTACTGAAGGCAAAGGGAGCCAAACGGTTCGGAATCCATGCCTTCCTGGCCAGCAACACGGTGACCAATGAGTATTATCCGATGCTTGCCAAGGTATTATTTGAGGTGGCTGTGAAATTAAAAGAGGAGACAGGAGCGGACATCCGTTTCATCAATCTGTCCGGCGGAATCGGCATTCCCTACCGCCCGGATCAGGAGCCGAATGACATCTTTGCCATTGGCGAGGGCGTAAGAAAGGTGTATGAGGAGGTTCTGGTACCGGCCGGAATGGGAGATGTGGCTCTTTACACTGAGCTGGGCCGTTTCATGCTGGCGCCTTACGGCTGTCTGGTTACCACTGCCATTCACGAGAAGCATACTCATAAGGAATACATCGGTGTAGATGCCTGTGCCGTTAACCTGATGCGCCCGGCCATGTACGGCGCCTACCACCACATTACGGTTATGGGAAAAGAGGATGAGCCGCTGGATCACAAATACGATGTGACCGGATCCTTATGTGAGAATAATGATAAATTCGCCATTGACCGGATGCTGCCGAAGATTGATATGGGCGATATTCTCGTTATCCACGATACCGGTGCCCACGGCTTTTCCATGGGCTACAATTATAACGGCAAGCTGCGTTCCGCGGAGCTTCTGTTAAAAGAGGACGGTTCCGTGCAGATGATCCGCCGGGCAGAGACCCCCAAGGACTACTTTGCAACCTTTGATTTCTGTAATTTATTTAAGGATGCAGAATAGAAGTGACGGCCCTGACTGCCCGGGATGTTAGAACGTATGTGAAACCTGCAATAATGCAGAAACCGGTATTTTTATTGCAGTTAAAAGTAAAATATTAAGAATATCTTCATAATTTATTCAAAGAGTATACAAACATTTTCGGGGAAAGCGTGCTATACTATAACCATAATAAATGCACGATACAAATGATTCGAAATCCTTTAAACTTTTTGAAATCCGAAATCCTAACGATGAAATCCTGTGCCGCGAGGCGCAGGATTTTTTCGATCAATGGAAGGCCTTGCAATTTAAAAATTCTTGACTTTTTTTATAATATAGTATATTCTAACAATAATCAGGAAATTGATATGAGACGAAAAACCGGTGATCGGGACGAGTAGCTGTTCAGGACATGCACAGAGAGCTGCCGATGGTGGGAGTGCAGCGATGGAATGGGGAGTGAATGGACCCGTGAGGGCGAGCTGAAAGCGGCTGCGGGCAGATGCGGCAGGGATTGTGTGAATAGGCGAGACGTGACTGCACGTTACAGCAGGAAGTGTATGACTGTACACGAAAATGAGAGCATTCTTTAAGAATGAATGTAGGTGGCACCGCAGAGGTTTTGCTTCTGTCCTATTAGAATATGATAGGGCGGGGGCTTTTTTTTATGCAATAGGAAAGTATGGCCTATTGCATGAAAGCGCTTCGCGGGGATCGCACTGCGGCGGCAGAGCAATATGTTGCTTACGCGACCCGACGCAGGCGGAGAATCCTGCGGAGCAGTATTTTTTTAATTATCAAAGAAAGGATGTAACAGTATGGAACAGAAAATCCCTTACAAAATTTACTTAGAAGAGCAGGAGATGCCCAGACAGTGGTACAATGTACGGGCTGATATGAAGAAGAAGCCGGCTCCGCTTTTAAATCCGGCAACCTTACAGCCGGTAACGAAAGAGGAGCTTTCCGGAATTTTCTGCAGCGAGCTGGCGAAGCAGGAGCTGGATGATGTAACCCCATATTTTGATATTCCGCAGGAGATCCAGGACTTCTACAAGATGTACCGCCCATCACCTTTAGTAAGAGCGTACTGTCTGGAAAAGAAGCTGGGAACACCGGCTCATATTTACTATAAATTTGAAGGAAACAATACCTCCGGAAGCCATAAGCTGAATTCTGCGATTGCGCAGGCTTATTATGCAAAGAAACAGGGCTTAAAAGGCGTAACGACGGAGACCGGCGCCGGCCAGTGGGGTACCGCATTATCCATGGCCTGCTCCTACTTTGATCTGGACTGCCAGGTTTACATGGTCAAATGCTCCTATGAGCAGAAACCGTTCCGCCGTGAGGTAATGCGTACCTACGGTGCGAAGGTAACTCCTTCCCCGTCTATGGAAACAGAGGTAGGACGCAGAATGAACGCCGAATTCCCCGGAACCACCGGAAGCCTTGGCTGTGCCATTTCCGAGGCGGTAGAGGCGGCTGTGAGCCAGGAGGGCTACCGTTACGTGCTGGGCTCTGTGCTGGCCCAGGTACTGCTTCATCAGTCTGTGATTGGTCTGGAGACAAAGGCAGCGCTGGATAAGTACGGCATTAAGGCAGATACCATCATCGGATGCGCCGGCGGCGGCTCAAACTTAGGCGGCCTGATTTCTCCGTTTGCGGGAGAGATATTAAGGGGCGAGGCAGATTATGAGATTATCGCAGTAGAGCCGGCTTCCTGCCCGAGCTTAACGAGAGGTGTTTATGCCTATGATTTCTGTGATACCGGCAAGGTATGCCCGCTGTCAAAGATGTACACGCTGGGAAGCGGATTTATTCCTTCTGCCAACCATGCAGGCGGACTCCGTTACCATGGCATGAGCTCTATCGTATCGGAGCTCTACGCGCAGGGACTTCTGACTGCGCGGAGTGTAGAGCAGACCGAGGTATTTAAGGCAGCCCAGACCTTTGCCAAGGTGGAAGGAATTCTTCCGGCGCCGGAGAGCAGCCACGCAATTAAAGTTGCTATTGATGAGGCCTTAAAGTGCAGGGAAACCGGAGAGGCAAAGAATATTGTATTTGGTTTGACAGGAACCGGATATTTCGATATGGTGGCATACCAGAGATTTAATGACGGAGAGATGAGTGATTATATTCCGACGGATGAAGAGCTTGCAAAATCGATCAGTGCTCTTCCGAAAACAGAGTAATAGCGAGGATTCTATGTGAAAAGGCCGGCAGGGAAATTCCCCCGCCGGCCTTTTTCCCGGGCCGGGATTGATGCGGCCCTTATTTTTTTTCTGCTATCAGCTTCAGCTTATATAAAAGCTCTGAAACGTCAATTGGTTTTCCGAGGAAGTCATCCATGCCGCTTTCTGCCGCTTTATCAATATCCTCTTGGAAGGTGTTGGCGGTACAGGCAAAGATAGTAACCTTCTTCGCATCAGGGTGGTCCAGGCTCCGGATGGCTTTGGTAGCATCATATCCATTCAGGACAGGCATCTGCACATCCATCAGAATCACATGATAAGTACCGGGTTTGGAGGCGGCAAATTTATCGACTGCTTCCCGGCCATTGACGGCCAAGTCCGTCCGGATGCCGCAGTCTGCCAGAATTTCAATCAGGATTTCCGCATTCAGCTCATTGTCCTCAGCGATGAGAAGGCTTAATTCCTTCTGTGGAAGCGGTTCGGTATCCGACGGCTCCTGGGATAAAAATTCCTCCACCACAACTTCTTCGGAAGTAGCGGGAGCGGAGAAAGAAGCTGTGAAATGGCTTCCGACTCCCAGTTCGCTTTCTACAGAGAGGGAACCGCCCATTTCTTTCATCAGCAGGTAACTGATGGCCATGCCAAGACCGGTCCCTTTCTGACTCTCAGAGTTCTTATTCCGTTCCTGTGTGAAAGCTTCAAAAATATGCTCACAGAATTCACGGCTCATTCCGCAGCCGGTATCAATCACCTCAAAACGGGTGAGAACATAGGAGTCCCTGGCGGCTTCCTGCCTGATTCTGAAAGTAATATTCCCGCCGGCCGGCGTAAATTTGGCGGCATTGCTTAACAGGTTCATGAGCACCTGTTTAATGCGGATCTCGTCGCAGACGATGCAGGGACTGGATACAGCGGCGTCAATTTGAAAATGAATGCCTCTGCTTTCAATATTGGAGCGCTGCATGGAAGCCACATTATCAATGATCATATTTATATTTGCGGGCGCCAGATGCAGCTCCACCCGTCCTGCCTGAAGCTTGGACATATCCAGGATATCATTGACCAATGACAGAAGATACTGAGCTGTATTGGATGATTTATGGAGGTGCTCCAGCGTTTTTTCCCGATCGTCAATGTGCTGTACCATCAGGTGGTTAAGTCCAATCAGGCCATTCAGCGGAGTGCGGATTTCATGACTCATGTTGGAGAGAAAGTCATTTCTTGCTTCCAGCTGCGATTTGCTGCGCATGGTGTTGCGCATCATGACATAAATCAGGATGAAAACAATAATGATAATGGCAACAATAATAAAAATGGCGGCGGAAGAAAGCCGCATCATACTGTGAGTCTGTTTTAAAAACACCTCATTGGAAACGACCATGACAAAATACCAGGCAGTATCCTCAATCTTGTTGAAAATAATGACGCGTTCCCTGCCGTCTTTTGTCGCATGGGTTATGGTAAAGGTTTCATCATTGTGAAGCTTTTGACGGATATCATCAACGGTAATATCGCTGCCGGGAAATGTACCGTTTTCCAGGGAGGTGAAAAAGTTGTCTCCTCGAAGAAGCGTGCGGTTTCGGTTGACATTGATCACATAATCACCATTTTCATCAATCATGCTGCTGTAACCGTTTCCGTCGTAGCTTTCAATGATCAGCTCGTTTTTCATATTGTCGGCCGGAGTGCGGCATAAAATCGCGACAAAGGTAATATTTTCGATCTGCCAGGGTTCGATAGAAATACCGTATACCAGTTCCTCTTTGGATGTATCTTTTTTGCTGCCGGAATAACGCCTGACAAAATGCTCTGCTCCGTCGCGCAGGGGATTCAGTATATTGGGATCCTGAAATACACTGTAATCGCCGGAGTACAGCGTTCCGTCCTCTGTGGCATAATACACCTGTTCAAATATATAGGAATTCTGTTCGATATGTAATTGCTTTTGCAGCTCTGAGAGAGTGCGGTAATCTGAATTCTTCATCCGGTAATGGACTGCACTCAGTTCTTTCCAGTTTTTGCGGATGCCGGATAGAATCGCAGTCTGATCGTGATTTGCCAGTTCATGTATATTTGCAATCGTAGTCTGATAGGTTTTGTTCTGCAGCTGCTTGTAATACCACAGAGCAGAAACGTAAATCACTGTCACTGCGCAAATAATTGTGATAAAAATACAGGATTTTTTCTTATTCACTGCTGTATCGCACTTCCTTGATTCCATATTAATTGTCATGTAAAATTATATCGGATTTTTGAGATGATAGCAAGGGATTTAGAAGGGATTCCCGTGTACTTTTTAAAAGAATAAAGAGTCCGCACAATGAACCCTATGGAATAAAAAAGCACCGGGCCGATAAAATCAGCTCCGGTGCTTTTTTATCCAGCGGCAGATACTGGTTGTGATATGCTGCTGCTGAAATGATCCTGTAAGAGAACTGCGAACCGGATTGGTAACGGAGTGTAATGCATCAAGGAATTTCGAATAACTTGATTTTTGTTTTGTTAACTCACCGTTTCGCTCTCTCGAACAGAAATGATTTTCATCCGTTCAATAAGTTAATGCGGTACCTCCGCATTTTATTGCACGTAGATCAAAAAAAATTTAAAAAAGTTTTTTGATACATCTTATTTTATTATGAAAATGCCATTTCGTCAAGTTTTAGAGGCGCAAATCTATTGCCGAATTAAATTTTCTATATTATAATGAACAAACATGTTGCTGGTTATGAAGTAAACCGCAGCACACAGATAGGACGGGCACCGCCTTTTTCGTGAAGAAAATCGGGGCCCCGAAAATTTTTTACATTAACAGGAGGAAATGACTTATGGGATTTGAATATGTCAGCAAGCTGCCTACCCCAGAGGAGATCAGAGCCCAGTTTCCGCTGGCACCGGAGCTGGCAGCCGAAAAAGCACGAAAGGATGCGGAAATCAGCGATGTATTTACCGGTAAAAGCGATAAATTTCTTGTTATCATAGGGCCCTGCTCTGCGGATCGGGAAGACTCTGTGTGTGATTATGTAAACCGCCTTGCCAAGGTGCAGGAAAAAGTAAAAGATAAACTGGTTCTCGTTCCCAGAATCTATACAAATAAGCCGAGAACCACCGGAGACGGCTACAAGGGACTGCTTCATCAGCCCAACCCGGAGAAAAAACCGAACCTGTATGAGGGTTTGATTGCCATTCGAAAGCTTCATATGCGCGTCATCGAGGAGACCGGATTTTCCACTGCGGATGAAATGCTGTATCCGGAAAATTTAACCTATCTTTCGGATGTGATGTCCTACATTGCCGTAGGCGCCCGTTCCGTGGAAAATCAGCAGCACCGCCTTGTTTCCAGCGGAATTGATGTGCCGGTCGGTATGAAGAATCCGACCAGCGGCGCCCTGTCCGTTATGTTAAATGCGGTCCATGCGGCACAGCACGGTCATGAGTTTATTTACCGCAGCTGGGAAGTAAAGACGCAGGGAAATCCTCTGACTCACTGCATTCTGCGCGGGGCTGTCAACAAGCATGACCAGTGTCTGCCCAACTATCATTATGAAGACTTAAAGCTTCTGTTAGAGCTTTATCAGGAGCGGGATCTGAAATATCCGGCCTGCATTGTGGATGCCAACCATTCCAACTCCAATAAGCAGTATATGGAGCAGATCCGTATTGTGAAGGAAGTGCTGCACAGCCGCCGCCATTCCGATGATATCCGCAATTTCGTGAAGGGTGTGATGATCGAAAGCTACATTGAGCCGGGCTGCCAGAAGGTTGGCGAGCACTGCTACGGAAAATCCATCACTGATCCATGTCTGGGCTGGGCAGACTCCGAACGCCTCTTATATGATATGGCAGAAAGCTTATAACCCTGAGAGCTTCCTATGAAGATAGAAAATGATCTTGGCCGGGATGATATCAAAAGGCTGGCGGTGCGCCTGGCAGTTCCGTCTATGCTGGCCCAGTTTGTGAATGTGCTTTACAGCGTAGTGGATCGGATGTATATCGGAAATATCCCGGTGATTGGAGATATTGCGCTGGCGGGGGTGGGTGTGTGCGGACCCATTGTGACTTTGATTTCAGCCTTTGCCTACCTGGTAGGAGTGGGCGGCTCTCCTCTGATGAGTATTCGGATGGGAGAGGAAAACGACACGGAGGCGAAAAAGATTCTCTCCAACAGCTTTCTGATGCTGGCCGTGCTGGCTCTGATCATTACGGTTTCGGCATTGCTGGGGAAAGAATGGATCCTGAGGCGGTTCGGGGCCAGTGAGGCGATTTACCCGTATGCGGAACGGTACTTTACGATTTATATGATGGGTACCTTTTTTGCCCTGATGTCCGTGGGTATGAATCAGTTTATCATCTGTCAGGGCTTTGCAAGGGTAGGGATGGAGTCCGTGACGTTGGGAGCAGTGCTGAATATCATTCTGGATCCCGTCTTCATCTTCCGTTTGCATATGGGAGTGGAGGGGGCAGCCCTGGCTACGGTTCTCTCCCAGACAGCATCCTGCATTTTTGTGCTGTGTTTTTTGTGCAGCAGCCGGGTTCCGATCCGGCTGGGCCTTGGCGGCTATGAAAAGCGGCTGATGATACGGATTTTGATTCTTGGGCTCACTCCCTTTCTGATCATTGCATTTGACAATGTCCTGATCATTACGCTCAATACAGTAATCCAGATTTATGGCGGCACGGAGGCGGACAAGCTTCTGACCTGTATGACGATTGTTCAGAGCTTCATGCTGGTGGTGACCATGCCGTTAGGCGGTATCACCGTAGGGACAGGCCCTATCTTGGGCTACAATTTCGGAGCGAGACAGCCGGATCGCATCCGGAAGGCGCAGAGGTACATTGCTCTCATGGCTGTGTCCTTTACGAGTGTGATGTTTCTGATTTCCCAGACCGTGTCGCGGTATTTTGTTCAGATTTTCACCCGGAATCCGGAATATATCGAGGTGGCTGTCCGGGGGATCCGCATTTATACCCTGGGTATCATTCCGCTGGGGCTGCAGTATGCCATTGTGGACGGGTTTACCAGCATGGGAGTTCCCCAGGCTGCAGTGTGCCTGTCTACCTTTCGAAAGACAGTGTATATGGCAGGGGCGGTGCTGATTCCTTCTGTATTCGGCATATACAGCCTTTTTTATACGGAGCCGCTGTCGGATTTTGCGGGAACGGCAGTGAGCGCTGTTGTCTATGCCGCCTGTATCGGAAAAATATTAAAAAGATGTGAAGCGGGAGAAGCTTAGGTTTCTCCTGCTTTTTTACGGAAGAAATTGTACAATATGACAAAAAAATTCAGGGAATATTAAGAGTTTACAAAAATTTTACATATTTTACAAAAGCCATTGAAAACCTCCTTTTTCCTGTGTTATAGTAGAAACAATCAGCGTCTTTACCTTTATAGAGATTGGAAGAGATAAAAAGGCAAACACAGGAGGAAATTTTTTATGTCGATCAATGATGTAAGCAATTTGTTTACATTCGCCGGAGGCCTTGGCATGTTCCTGTACGGAATGCGGATTATGGGCGACGGCATGCAGAAGACGGCCGGAAGCAAGATGAGCCATTTTTTGGGAATGGTGACAAATAACCGCTTGCTGGGAGTTGTTCTGGGAGCTCTTATTACAGCGATTCTGCACAGCAGTGCAGCAACGACCGTCATGGTGGTCGGATTCGTTAACGCAGGAATTCTTAACCTGACCCAGGCAGTGGGCGTGATCATGGGTGCCAACATCGGTACGACAATCACCGCCTGGATGGTTTCATTAAATCAGCTGGGAGATGCTTTTTCACTCCTTCAGCCATCCTTTTTCGCACCTCTTTGTATCGGAATCGGTACATTTATGATTGTATTTTCCAAAAAGCAGAATACAAACCTGATTGGTGAGATCGTATGCGGCATCGGACTCCTGTTTGTGGGACTGGAGTTTATGAGCGGCGCGATCGGACCTTATACGGATGCGCCGATTTTTGCGCAGGCTTTTGCCATCATGGGGAAAAACCCGATTTTAGGTATTCTCACAGGTGCGCTGGTAACCGCCCTGATTCAGAGCTCCACTGCATCCGTCGGCATTCTGCAGACGCTTGCCATGAACGGCATCGTGACAACGGGCGCTGCGATTTATATTACGCTGGGACAGAATATCGGAACCTGTCTTACCGCCATGCTTTCCAGTGCCGGGGCTAACCGGACGGCGAAGCGTGCGGCAGCCATCCATCTCTCCTTTAATACGCTGGGAGCGATTATTTTCGGAATCGGTATGTTTGTGCTCTCTATGATGCGGCCGGAGATGGCGGGATCGGAAATCAGCTCGGTGCAGATTTCCATGTTCCATACAATTTTTAATGTGACCAATACCTTGATTCTGTTCCCCTTTGCCAATCAGCTGGTAAAGATTTCGGATCTCCTGATCAAGGACGGACCGGAGGAGGAGCCGGCGGGCGAAGAGAGCGAGGCGGATTTAACCGTAGCCTCCCGCCATCTGGATCAGCGTATTTTCGAATCTCCGATGTTTGCCATCGAGGTGGCGCAGATGGAGGCTGTACATATGGGGCAGGTTGCCCTGAATAATATCCGGCTGTCAACCGAGGCTATCGAAACGCAGAATCCTGAAACCATTGCCAAGGTATATAAGAATGAAAAGAACATCGATCGGATGGAAAAATTCCTGACGGATTACCTGATCAAGGTCAACAACTTATCCCTGACCGAGCGCCAGAAGCTTCTGGTCAACAACTTATTTTACAGTATTAATGACATTGAGCGCGTCGGCGATCACTGCGAGAACTTAGCCGAGCAGGCTGAGTATATGGCCGAGCACCATATCTCCTTTTCTGAGACCGGAAGCTGTGATTTAAGAGCGATCAGCGAGAAGGTAATCAAGTCCTTCACCCATGCCATCGCCGCCCGGCAGACGGGAGATATGGACGATGTGCGAAAGGTAAGCCAGTACGAGGATGATGTGGATATGCTGGAAGAGGAGCTGCGCGACAAGCACATCGAACGCCTTTCCAGAGGAGAATGTCAGCCGTCCTCCGGTGTGGTATTTCTGGATATTATCAGCAATCTGGAGCGTATTTCCGACCACGCCTACAATCTGGCAGGCTATGTGAAGGATGAGATGTAAATCGGCTTGACAAAATATTTGAAACGAGCTATGATAAATAAAAATTGAACAACATCTTCAGGGCAGGGTGAGATTCCCAATCGGCGGTAAAGTCCGCGAGCGTGAACGCGCAGGATTTGGTGAGATTCCAAAACCGACAGTATAGTCTGGATAGAAGAAGATAATGACACGGCTGCATGCAGCATCCGGATATCTCTGCGGTGAGAACGCAGGATGACGGAGAGGATAGTGGAGAGAATGCCCTGGAACGATTGGATACGTTCCGGGGCTTTTTGATTTCAATATCGGATCGGAAGCTTTTTGGGGATAACGCCCTGGAGAGAGACTTTCGATGCGGAAAAGGAATACTGCAGCGAAAAAGTGAAAGAATGCCCTGAACAGATAGGTTCGGGGCATTTTTGCTGTCAGAAAACCGTGGGAATGCGGAGGATTGCTGCAAGGGGGACAAAGAGAGGCGGCCCCGGATAGAACAGGAGGCGCAGGCGGATGAGAAAAAGGGACAGTCTGGAAACAGATAAAGAAAAAACAGAAAAAGCAGAAATCGATACAGGGGGTTGGGGCGATGAAAACTATATGCGCCGCGCCATCGAACTGGCCGAACAGGGATGTGGAGCGGTGAACCCCAATCCTCTGGTGGGGGCAGTCATTGTAAAGGACGGCCGTATCATCGCAGAGGGATACCATGCCAGATACGGGGAACTCCATGCAGAGCGGGCGGCTCTGGCGGCCTGCCGGGAATCGGCAGAGGGAGCCACCATCTATGTGACATTGGAGCCGTGCTGTCATCACGGCAAGCAGCCGCCCTGCACCGATGCGATTCTGGAAGCGGGAATTGCCCGTGTGGTAATGGGAGCCGGGGATCCCAATCCTCTGGTAGCCGGAAAGGGAATCCGGATTCTCAGGGAACATGGCGTGGAGGTGACAGAAGGGATTTTGGAGGAGGAATGCAGGAGACAGAACCGGGTCTTTTTCCACTATATCCGCACCGGACTTCCCTATGTGGTTTTGAAATATGCCATGACCATGGACGGAAAAATCGCGACGGTGACAGGGGCCTCTAAATGGATTACCGGAGAAGAGGCCCGCCGGAGAGTGCATGAGGATCGAAACCGCTACACGGCCATTATGGCCGGATCCGGTACGGTGAAGGCCGATGACCCGCAGCTGACCTGCCGCATTCCGGGAGGAAGGAATCCGGTCCGGATCCTCTGCGACAGCCGCCTTTCCATTTCTCCCAAAGCTCAGGCAGTGGTGACTGCAGACAAAGTGCGGACGATTCTGGCCACCTGCTGCGGGGATGAAGAGCGGCAGAGACCTTATCGGAAAGCCGGCTGCGAGATCCTTTTATTGGGAGAAAAAGAAGGGCATCTGAATCTGCAGGAGCTGATGGAACGGCTCGGCGCACTGGGAATTGACAGCGTTCTTTTGGAGGGCGGCGGAATTCTCAACTGGTCGGCCTTAAAAAGCGGAGTCGTAAACCGGGTTCAGGCCTACGTGGCGCCGAAGATATTCGGCGGAGAGACGGCGCCTTCTCCGATCCGGGGAGCCGGCGTGTCGGTTCCGGCCGATGCGGTGATGCTTTCAGAGGCAACGGTGACAAGGCTGGGGGAGGATCTGCTGCTGGAAAGTGAGGTAAAGGGATGTTTACAGGAATCATAGAGGAAATCGGCACGGTAGAGGCCGTGGCAAAGGGCGTTCATTCGGCAGTTCTGTCCATCCGGGCAAAGCGGATTCTGGAAGATATCCATCTGGGAGACAGCATTGCAGTCAATGGGGTATGCCTGACGGTTACTTCATTTGGCCGGACCGGTTTTACCGCTGATGTGATGCATGAGACATTAAACCGGTCGTCTCTTGGACAGCTGAAGGCAAAGAGTGCGGTGAATCTGGAGCGCGCCATGGCAGCAGGAGGCAGATTCGGCGGACATATTGTTTCCGGTCATATCGACGGAACGGGAAAGATTATCCGGATAAAAGGCGATGACAATGCGGTATGGTATACCATCGAAACCACTCCGCGGGTGATGCGCTATATTGTGGAAAAGGGCTCGATTGCCATTGACGGAATCAGTCTGACCGTGGCAAAGGTGGGGAGTACGGATTTTTCCGTTTCGATTATCCCGCACACAGCAGAAAAGACGACCTTAAGCTGCAAAAAGCAGGGCGATGTGGTGAACCTGGAAAATGACTGCATCGGAAAATATGTGGAAAAGCTGATGGGACTGTCACAGACTAAAGAAGATCCGGAGGCGGGGGAGAAAAACGGTGTGACCAGGGCTTTTCTGGCAAAATATGGATTTTGAATTTGAAGGAGGAAAACAACATGGAAAAGTTTCATACAGTGGAGGAGGCCTTAGAGGATTTGAGAAAGGGCCGCGTGATTCTGGTTACAGATGATGAGGAGCGGGAAAATGAAGGCGACTTTATCTGTGCTGCCGAGTTTGCCACCACAGAAAATGTGAATTTTATGGCGACCCACGGCCGTGGCCTGATCTGCATGCCCATGAGCGCCGAACTTTGCAGGAAGCTTTGCTTCCCTCAGATGGTAACGGAAAATCAGGATAACCATGAGACAGCATTTACGGTATCGGTGGATCACGTTTCCACCACCACCGGAATTTCTGCGAAAGAGAGGGGAATTACAGCCCGTGCCTGCGTTGATCCCAATGCAAGGGCAGAGGATTTCCGCCGTCCAGGCCATATGTTTCCTCTTCTGGCAAGGAAAAACGGCGTTTTAGAGAGAAATGGCCATACGGAGGCGACCGTGGATCTGATGCGTCTGGCCGGGTTAAAGGAATGCGGCCTCTGCTGTGAGATCATGCGGGAGGACGGTACCATGATGCGGACCGGCGAACTGCATGAGCTGGCAGAAAAGTGGGATCTGAAATTTATTACGATCCGTTCCCTTCAGGAATATCGGAAGCGTCATGAGAAGCTGGTAGAACAGATCGCTGTGACAAGGATGCCGACCCGCTACGGCCAGTTCACAGCCTATGGATACCGAAACAGCTTAAACGGAGAACACCATGTTGCTCTGGTAAAGGGAGATATTGGAAACGGAGAAAATCTATTATGCCGTGTGCATTCCGAATGCCTGACCGGCGATGCCTTTGGCTCCATGCGGTGTGACTGCGGGCAGCAGCTGGCGGCTGCCATGATGCAGATTGAAAAGGAAGGCCGCGGAATTCTTCTCTATATGCGTCAGGAGGGAAGAGGCATCGGGCTTTTAAATAAGCTGCGCGCATATGAGCTTCAGGATCAGGGCATGGATACCCTGGAAGCCAATCTGGCGCTGGGCTTTGCAGGGGATCTGCGGGAATACTATATCGGGGCACAGATTCTTAAGGATTTGGGGGCAAAGACGCTGCGTCTTTTAACGAATAACCCGGACAAGGTATACCAGCTTTCCGATTTCGGGATGGAGATTACAGAGCGGGTTCCCTTAGAGATCGAGCCGACCCAGTATGATCAGTTCTATTTAAAGACTAAGAAAATCCGGATGGGTCATCTTTTAAACCTGTAAAGAGCGGTTATAAAAAATTATTACAGAAAGAAACATCAGAAAGCGAGGAAAAGAAAATGAAGGTTTTTGAAGGAAATTTAGTGCCGGAACAGATTCGAGTAGGAATTGTGGCAGCGAGATTTAATGAATTTATTACGTCCAAGCTGGTATCAGGTGCTGTGGATGCCTTAAAGCGCCACAATGTAAAGGATGAGGATATCGATATTGCCTGGGTGCCCGGCGCATTCGAGATTCCGCTGATTGCGGCTGAGATGGCGGACTGCGGAAAGTATGATGCTGTGATCTGTGTAGGCGCTGTGATCAGAGGAAGTACAAGCCACTACGATTACGTATGCAGTGAAGTATCCAAGGGAATCGCCCAGGTATCCTTAAAAAGCCGGATTCCTGTTATGTTCGGTGTCCTGACGACAGAAAATATCGAGCAGGCCATCGAGAGAGCCGGAACCAAGAGCGGAAATAAGGGCTTTGACTGTGCCAACGGTGCGATTGAGATGGTAAATCTGCTGCGTGAGATTCGGAAATAGAGCAGAAAAAAGCAGGCTGCCGGGAGCTGTTATGGCTCAAGGCAGCCTGTTTCACGGTAATAGGCCTCGGCTCCCGGATGAAGCGGGATGGAGAGCCCGTCATAAATATAATCCTTTTGTGTCAGCGAGGCCAGTGCCGGATGGATCTCGGCCAGCTGATCCCTTGATTCATTCAGAATCCTGGTGATGGTATACACCAGTTCCTCATCCATGTCTGCACTGACGCAGAGAAGGCATTTAATGCCGAATGTGTCAATATCCTCATTCTGGCCGGGATAGGTGCCTGCCGGAATCACTGCCTTATAATAAAAGGAATTAGAGGAGATGATCTCATTCAGTTCTTTTTTTGTATATTTCAGAAGATGGCACGGAATAGCCTGAGCTAAGTCTGTAAGTCCCGTGACGGGGATGCCGGCAAAGCCATGGACAGCATCCACAGTACCTTTTTCTACTTCATTGCTTCCGGAACCGAGGCCATAGTAACCCAGCTCAGCATTGGAATCCGTAATGCCCGCTGCATCCAGAGCGATGCGGGCTGCCCGTTCCGTAGTGGAACCCTCGGGTCCGATGGCTGCCCGGTGTCCGACCAGGTCATGGACGTAATAGATTCCGGATGCGTCCGGTACCATCCAGTTGGAAAGACTGGAATAGACAGCGCCGATGGTGCAGAGATTTTTGTCGGGATTTCCCTCAAATTCATCGGTACCGAAATAGGCGGAAAAGGCAATATCTCCGCTGACCAGTCCCATATCAATCTGTCCGTCCAGAATTTCTTCTACGTTGTTAAAGGACCCGTTGGAGGCGCTTAGATTTACTTTGATATTGCGGTCATGCTGGCTGAGCACCTGTGAGATGGCATCTCCAACCGGATACATGGTTCCGCCGCTGTCAGCTGTGCCGATAGTCAGGACCTTGAGTTCTTCTATTTGTGTGTCTCCCTTTTGGAAACCAGAGACGGAATCGGTCCGGCTTGGCGGCATGGAGACCGGCGAAGAGCATGCGGCTGTGATTCCGGCCCCGGCAATCAGGGCGGCCGCAAACAGCGGATAAATAAGGTGCCTTTTGGTACTGAGGTGCGTTTTCATGAGATCTCCTTTGGTGTAACAGGTTGTTTGCATTATGTGATTTCATCCGTATTTTTCTCGATTTCTTTCATTACTATATCACAAGAGTGGAAAATGGAAAAGAAAAAAATGAGACAGACATGCGAAAAAATAATGATAGAAAAGGCAAAGAGAAATCCGTAAAAATGAAAAATAAGAAAGAAGAGAAAGAAAAATCCGGCACGTGGGGGAGTGCCGGATTTTTCTTTCTCTGTATACTGCCTGATGAAAACTATTTATAATGTTAAATTATGCAATCAGGCTTCCGAATACGGAAAGGAAGATTGGATTGTAGATATCATCAATGATAACGGCAAAGGATGGATAGAGAACCCATGCTACGTTATGCCATCCATATTCTTCCATAACAGCTTTCTCGTTTGCTACTGCGTTCGGACCAGAGCCGCAGCCCCATCCGCAGTTTCCAGCTGCCATAACGGCTGCGCCGTAATCGCGTCCAAAGAGGTTGTAGGAGATGAAGATTGCAAACAGGGCCATTAAGATTGCCTGTACCAGCAGGATAATGCCCATCTGTCCGGCTACCGGAGCCAGTTTGGTAATATCGGTGGTCATCAGTACCAGGGCTAAGTAAAGCTCCAGGAACATATGCTCAATGGCATCAACTTCCGGTACATAGAATTTAATGTTGCATGCTTCCATCACGTTGCGGGCAATGGCACCTGCGAAAAGGCATCCGATGAATTTCGGCATTTCAATCATAGGAATGTTGTCCAGGATGCAGTAAATCGGCATACCTAAGGCAGCAATTAAAAGTGTCATGGCAAACATGGAAATCATTCTGCTGTTATCGAGTGTCGGTGCAACACCGGATTTTGCTGCTTCCGGTTTGTCATTCGGGTCGGATTTTAAACCGTGACGGGTAATCAGGAAGGCTGCTACCGGGCCGCCGATTAAGGAGCCCATGATATTGCCCATGGTACCGGCTGCAACACCGATTGTGGTAGCATCTGCGGCCCCCATTTTTTCAAAAATCGGTCCGAATGCGGAGGCAGTTCCGACACCGCCTGACATGGATGCGGAAGAACACTGAAGGGCCAGAAGCGGATGCAGGCCAACCAGATTTCCTACAAAATATCCAACCAGGTCCTGAACGGTAATCAGAAGACAGGCTGCAAATGCAATCATGATACAAAGCTTACCGCCGGCATTCTTAAGCATTTTCAGGCTGAAACCGAAGCCGACGCATAAGAAGAATAAGTTCTGACATAAATCCTTCATAACCGCGGCATCAAAGGAAAGTCCGATGATTCCGCTTCCCTTTATCACTGCTACCAGGATGGAGAAAATAATTCCCGATACAACCGGAGCCGGGATCGCGTATTTTCTTAAAAGTGCGGAATGTGCAACAATGGCCCGGCCGAGGAAAATAACGATGGCTGCGAAGCCGAGCGTGGTAAGATACTCAAACTTAAATGTGGCGACTGCCCCATCAGCCGCGGGTGTAAACGTACCGAAGTAACCAAGGATCGTTTCTAACATAGTGCCCCTCCAATCTTTTTCCGTTTTTGTTTGGAAAATGGTAAATAATTTTTATAATTTTACTTTAAAGGATTGGGAGGGGGAAGTCAATTTTTGTAAGTTTATATAGGGTTTTGTAAGTATTGTAAGTGGGGAGGGGGATTGTGAATTGAATCGCCCCGCGGGAGGGCACAACCGGACGGCATCCCGAGCCGGCGGAATGGAAGTTCTAAGTCCTGCGCTGTGCAGGGCGGGCGGTACAGGCTGATTCGCACCGAACTCCGGATGAGTTCGCCGCTCAGCAGCCCCGGAAATCAGGACTTGCGGCCCTGATTTCCGCCCACCCTTCCTGTACAGCACAGGACTAAGAACTTCTGCATTCCTTCGTCCAGGGATGCCGTCCGGTTGTGCCCTCCCGCGGGGCTGCCGCTACTTTAGCCGGTGAAGACTTGGCGGATATGCGTGCTTGTTTGGAAGCAGAGTTGAGGCATCTTTCCAGAAAATAGCAAAAAAGATTTTTTAGTTGAGAGTCCTCCGGATGCACGTAGTGGGGCGGAGGGAGGGATGGTGTTTTCGCAGGGGACATTGAAACCCATCGGTACTTAGAACGCGTCTTTTGCGTTCTTAGTACCGCTATGCGTTTCACTAAGCGCGAGCGGTCCCCGGAGAACACACCATCCCTCCCTCCGCCGACCGCGACCGCGCCCACGCCCACGCCCCCCAAAAAAACTTCACCGAGCATACCGATACCGAATCGAAGGCCTCCCTCCCGTCTGATAATCAATACTGCTGACCAGCTCTCCGGTTTCCACCATATAATTCATATACCGCCGGATAGTAATCCTCGACAGGTGCACCTGCTCTGCGATTTGTTCGCTGGTGTAGGTTTCCCCGCGGTGCTCTTTTAAGTAGCTGCGGATCAGCTCCAGGGTTGCCTCATTGAGTCCCTTGGTGAGCTGGGGAGAAGAGGCTGCCGGGATTTCCTGGAGGGAAAAGAGACGGTCGATTTCTCCCTGCGCAAGATTTGACTGGGAGCGGCAGAGCTGTTCTTGAAGCTTGGAAAAACGCTCCAGAGCAGCCTTGAACCGGTTATATTCGAAGGGCTTTACCAGATAATCAATGACGCCGCGGGATAAAAGCTGGCGCACGATATCAGAGTCATTGGCAGAGGTTACCATGATGATGGCCGGGGTCTTTCCCATGGCATGAAGCTGATCGATAAATTCGGAACCGTTCATCAGAGGAGTGTAGTAGTCCAGTATGATAAGATCCGCTGTCTCCTTTTTGAAAAATTCCAGCGCTTCGATACCGCTTTTAAACTGCGCCGTGACGTGGAAGGACGGAGTGATTTCCACATATTGGCGGTTGATGGAGGCGACCATGGGATCGTCCTCAATGATAATGACCTGATACATTTACTGGTTCTCCTTTCCGGTAAAGGTGAGAGTAAAGCAGGTGCCCTCACCTGTCTCTGTTTCAATTTCGATATCTCCGCGGTAATCTTCAACGATCTGGTGGATCAGATAGAGGCCGGTTCCCCGGTTTTCTCCTTTGGAGGATACGCCTTTCTCAAATATGTGCTCTAAAAGCTCCGGGCGGATACCGTTGCCGGTGTCTTCACAGGTAATCATGCTTAAGCCGGGCCGGCAGTAAAGCCCGAGGACGATTTCTTTCATGGGGCTGTCGGTTTTTCCGTTTAATTCCTCAATGGCATTTTCCAAAAGATTGCCGATGATGGTAATATAAGCATCCATGGGAAGCATCAGATCCCGTTCCAGACAGGTGCTGTCAGAGCTTACGCTTAAACGGATGCCCAGCTCGGCGGCGTGCATCATTTTGCCGATAATCAGGGCGCAGATTCGGGAAACGCGGATGCGGTCTGCGGTTTCGCGGATGGACTGGCTGGAAACCAGGCTGCTGTTGGTGATAAAATCAATGGCGCGTGTGATTTCCCCGGTCTGTAAGTAGCCCAGGATAATATGGAGCTTATTTAAAAATTCATGGTTAAAGGCGCGCAGGGTATCCAGCATACTCCGCGCTCCGGACAGATCGTCGGAGAGCTTCATAAGCTCAGTGCGGTCTGCTATGACGGTCAGAGTGCCGCGGATGGTATGGGTATCCTGATCCCGGACGGGGATCTCGTTGATGAGGGCAGTATGGTTTCCGATGGAATAAGAACGGCGCAGAATGGCCTCCCCGGTATTCACTACCTGATCGAAGCCGGAGAGCGGATAAAGCTCCCGGATGGAGGTTCCGAACAGGTTTTTATTTTCCTGAGAAAAGAGTTCGGCGGCCCTTTGATTGAAAAAGAGAATCCGTCCTTCCCGATCTGTGGCAATGAGTCCTTCTTCAATGGAATTCATGACCTCATCCTGCCTTGTATACAGGCTGACCAGTTCTTCGGGGTCAAAGCCCTTTAAGGCCTTCCGGAGATACTGCATCACTGCATGGGTCAATGAAATGCTGACCGCGATCATGAGAAGAAGAATGGAGGCATGGGCCAGCAGGATTCCGCGGTGTCTGGCGGAAATCGTGGCGGTGAAAACAGAAGCCATGACAAAGCCGAGAATGTCGCCGTTTTCATTTTTTATGGCATGAAAGGCCCGGCGCTGGCTTCCCTTGGTTCCGTATCCGGTGGCAATATAGGGACTGCTGCCGGCCAGAATAGCAGCCTCCTCCCCATTGACATAGGTTTCTCCGGTTTTCAGCCGGTCTGTATGGTAAAAGCGAAGCCCGTTCCGATCGCAGATGACTAAGACGCTGATATCGGGAATATTGACACTTAAGGAATCTAAGTGTACCTTGGCCTCAGGGCTTGGATAGCCGTTTTCCAGCATGGAAATCACCTCCGGCATGGAGGCGATATAGGAAGCGGTACCGCTGATGACCTTATCCATATCGTTTCTTTCGCGGGTAATATCAAAATGAAGCGTGATTGCGAGAGAGAGAACTACGATAAACGAAGAAAGCAGAAGAAAAGACTGATACAGAGTCCTTTCCAGCGCAGTATTTGAACGGCTGCCTTTCATAGTACACCTCCCACAGCAGATTTTAGTTTATCAAATTATATAAAATAATGCGGTATTTCGCAAGATGAAAGAATCGATCCGGATAGTTTTTAAGCGGGCGGTAATAATATTTATAAATTTCAAAAAAACCCTTGCTATTTTGGTAGGAATTGGTTACAATACAAATAAGGTTGATTAATATTTAACAATCATGCATTTAAAATTTCTTAGGAGGAATGAAATCATGGCAGTAAAAGTTGCAATTAACGGTTTTGGCCGTATCGGCCGTCTGGCATTCAGACAGATGTTTGGCGCTGAGGGTTACGAGGTAGTAGCTATCAACGACTTAACAAACCCAACAATGTTAGCACATCTTTTAAAGTATGATTCTGCACAGGGCAGATACGAGGGACATACTGTAGAGGCCGGCGAAGATTACATCGTGGTTGACGGCAAGAAGATCACAATCTACGCAAAAGCTAACGCTGCTGAGCTTCCTTGGGGAGAGATCGGTGTTGACGTAGTATTAGAGTGTACCGGTTTCTATACATCCAAAGCAAAAGCACAGGCTCATATCGATGCAGGTGCTAAGAAAGTTGTTATCTCTGCTCCGGCAGGAAATGACCTTCCGACAATCGTATTCAATGTAAACCATGAGACTCTGACAAAAGAGGATACTATTATTTCCGCAGCATCCTGTACAACCAACTGCTTAGCTCCGATGGCAAAGGCACTGAATGACTATGCTCCGATCCAGTCCGGTATCATGTCCACCATCCACGCTTACACAGGCGATCAGATGATCCTGGATGGTCCGCACAGAAAAGGCGATTTAAGAAGAGCAAGAGCCGGCGCTGTAAATATCGTTCCGAACTCCACAGGCGCTGCAAAAGCAATCGGCCTTGTTATTCCGGAATTAAACGGCAAATTAATCGGTTCTGCACAGCGTGTTCCGGTTCCGACCGGTTCCACCACTATCTTAACAGCTGTTGTTAAGAAGGCAGGCGTTACAAAAGAAGAGATCAATGCTGCTATGAAGGCTGCTGCTACTGAGTCCTTCGGCTACAATGAGGACGAGATCGTTTCCTCCGATATCGTAGGCATCCGTTTCGGCTCCTTATTCGATGCAACACAGACTATGGTTTCTCCGATTGGCGATGACTTATATCAGGTACAGGTTGTTTCCTGGTACGACAACGAGAACTCTTATACAAGCCAGATGGTTCGTACTATCAAATACTTCGCAGAGTTAGCTTAATCTGAAGACCTTAGATTCAGAAAGAGGCTGCGAAAAGCAGTTCATGCGAAACTATAAGGATTCAAGATGGGTCCGGTCCTCAGGACCGGGCCCGTTTTTGTGCGGACAATAATGAAAGGAGCGATTCCCATGCTGAACAAAAAATCAGTAGATGATATCAATGTTAAGGGCAAAAAAGTCCTGGTACGCTGCGACTTTAACGTACCGTTAAAAGAGGGCAAGATCACAGACGAGAACCGTCTGGTGGCAGCTCTTCCGACTATTAAAAAATTAATCGCAGACGGCGGAAAGGTAATTCTCTGTTCCCATTTAGGAAAACCGAAGGGAGAGCCGAAGCCGGAGTTATCTTTAGCACCGGTTGCTGTACGTCTCTCTGAGCTTCTGGGCCAGGAAGTAAAATTTGCAGCCGATCCGGAAGTAGTAGGACCGAACGCAAAGGCTGCTGTAGAGGCTATGAAGGACGGCGAGGTTGTATTACTGGAGAATACCCGTTACAGAGCCGAAGAGACCAAGAACGGCGAAGCTTTCAGCAAAGAGCTGGCTTCCCTGTGCGAGGTTTATGTAAATGATGCATTCGGTACCGCCCACAGAGCACACTGCTCCAACGTAGGCGTAACCCAGTACGTAGACACAGCAGTCGTTGGCTATTTAATGCAGAAAGAGATTGATTTCCTGGGCAATGCCGTTAATAACCCGGTACGTCCGTTTGTTGCTATCTTAGGCGGCGCCAAGGTAGCTGACAAGTTAAATGTTATCTCCAACCTTCTGGAGAAATGTGACACCTTAATCATCGGCGGCGGCATGGCATTTACTTTCTTAAAGGCACAGGGCAAAGAGATTGGAAAATCTCTGGTAGATGACTCCAAGCTGGATTACTGCAAGGAAATGATGGAGAAGGCTGAGAAGCTTGGCAAGAAGCTGCTTCTTCCGGTTGATACCACCATCGCAGCATCCTTCCCGAGCCCAATCGACGGACCGATCGAGGTATCCGTTGTTCCTTCCGATGCAATCCCGGCTGATATGGAAGGTCTGGATATCGGAACCGAGACAGCAAAGCTTTACGCCGAGGCTGTAAAATCCGCAAAAACCGTAGTTTGGAACGGACCGATGGGTGTATTTGAGAATCCGACTCTGGCAAAGGGAACCATCGCAGTAGCAAAATCCCTGGCTGAGACCGAGGCAACCACCATCATCGGCGGCGGTGACTCCGCAGCAGCTGTAAACCAGTTAGGCTTCGGTGACAAGATGACCCATATTTCTACAGGCGGCGGCGCTTCCTTAGAGTTCTTAGAGGGCAAAGAGCTTCCCGGTGTAGCAGCAGCAAACGACAAGTAAAAAAAATTAAATGCAGAGAGGATAAACTCATGGCAAGAAGAAAAATTATCGCCGGCAACTGGAAGATGAACATGACTCCATCTGAGGCAGTTGAGCTGGTAAATACATTAAAACCATTAGTAGAAACCGAGGAGTCTGATGTAGTATTCTGCGTACCGGCCATTGACATCATTCCGGTTGTAGAGGCATGCAAGGGAACCAACATTGCAGTTGGTGCAGAGAATATGTACTTTGAGGAGAAGGGCGCATATACAGGCGAGATTTCTCCGAATATGCTGGTAGATGCCGGTGTGAAATACGTTATCATCGGACATTCCGAGAGAAGAGAGTATTTTGCTGAGACAGATGAGACTGTAAATAAGAAGGTATTAAAGGCATTTGAGCACGGCTTAACTCCGATCATCTGCTGCGGCGAGTCCTTAACTCAGAGAGAGCAGGGCATCACTCTGGATTGGATCCGTCAGCAGATCAAGATTGCTTTCTTAAATGTAACAGCAGATCAGGCAAAGACCGCTGTTATCGCATACGAGCCGATCTGGGCTATCGGTACAGGCAAAGTGGCTACCACCGAGCAGGCTGAGGAAGTATGCGGCGCTATCCGTGCCTGCATCGCTGAGATTTATGATGAGGCAACCGCAGAGGCTATCCGGATTCAGTACGGCGGATCGGTATCTGCTTCCTCCGCTCCGGAATTATTCGCTCAGCCGGATATCGACGGCGGTTTAGTAGGCGGCGCTTCTTTAAAGGCTGACTTTGGAAAGATTGTAAACTACAAATAATCAGGATAGACAGCAGAACCTTCTGCTATGTAAGCTGGAGGTAAATGAGGAAAAAGTGGAAGGCGGCAGAAGCGGAAAACTCCTGCCGCCTTCTTTGTGCCGTAGAAATACTTTATCAGTATGAGAAAAAGCAGAGTACCTGACGGTATAGGATTGCCAATTGGCGTCGTCTGAAATATAATAGAAAAAGCGTGAAGAAAGGTAGACGCTGCGGGAGGAGTACCTATGGAAAAAACAGTAAAACGGCTGTGTCTGGAACATGCAGGCAATATAAGAGACTTAGGCGGTTACGAAACCGCAGACGGCAGTGTAACAGCCTTTGGACGCCTCTTACGGGGCGGTTCGCTGGGGCGGCTGACAGAAGCGGAGTGGAAGCGCCTTACGGATTACGGAGTGAGAACCGTTCTAGATTTGCGCAGCCGTTCCGAGCTTTTAAGACAGCCGGATGCTGTACCGGAGGGCGTGGCATGGTATCACTGCCCGATGCAGAGAGAGGAGATTGACGGCTCGGATCTGAGCGCTTCTGCAGAGCGGGCTTTTGCGGGGAGTCTGACCCAGGGCTATCAAAATATGGTGACAGAAAACGGAGACCTGCTGGCAGCAGCGTTAAAACGTTTGATTCAGGGGCTTTCCGAGGGCGCTGTTTTATTTCACTGTACGGCCGGAAAGGATCGGACCGGCGTACTGGCTTCCAGTGTCCTGTTTCTGTGCGGAGTATCAGAGGAAGATATTATCGCGGATTATCAGGTAACGCAGATCTATAACCGGAAGGAAACAGAGAGACTTCTGGAGGCGCTGGGAGAGGAAAAGGCCGGCCGGCTTTTACCCTATCTTCGCTCAGAGGCAGAACATATGGAACGGCTGCTTGAACGATACCGGGACTTGAATCTGGCTGCCTATCTGGAATCATACGGAGTAACGGAAGAAGATATTTCTTCCCTGAAGGTACGGTTCCTGCTCTGAGAAGAAGAGTAAATCCGAAGCGAAGGTCAGTAAATACGAATCGGCTGAAGCGCTGAAAAAAAACGAAGAACCGGGAAACAAGACAGATTATGACAGAATGGATACGAGAAGCACTGAGCGAGACGATTTCAGGCTCTGTGCACATCATGCCGTATATGCAGGCCGTGCTGTTTCTATGCCTGATTTTGCATTTGCGGCGGCCCTATAAGAGAGGCAGTTATTACAAGGTAACAAAAACTCCCTATTCTGAGCTCCGAAAGGATCCGGGCCGGATGGGAGAATATCTGATTTACAAAAGACTGAGATTTTACGAGCGAAGAGGCGCGCGTTTTTTATTTAACTGTTATCTGCCCGGAAGAAACGGGGCAACGACAGAGGTGGATGCGCTGATGATTCATGAAAGCGGGATCTACGTATTGGAGAGTAAGAATTACAGCGGGTGGATTTTCGGAAATGAGGCAGCAGAGCAGTGGACACAGGTTCTGGCCGGCGGCAGGGGGAATTCCCGGAAGGAGCATTTTTTTAATCCGGTGATGCAGAACCGGGGGCACATGAAATATATCAAAGATTTGATCGGACATGGAGTTCCGGTGCATTCTGTGATCGTGTTTTCGGATCGCTGCGTGCTGAAAGAGATCGAGGTATGGGATAAACATACCCATGTGACAACTGTAAAACACCTGCGCGGGGCGGTGCGGCGGATTCGAAGACAGACCGCCCGGGAATGGAGCGGATTTCGGCTGAGCAGGGAAGAGACAGAGCGTCTGTATGAGGCACTGTATCCCTTTTCCCAGACCACAAAGCGGCAGCGGAAGAAGCATGTGAAGAAAGTAAGAAAAAGGATCCGATGGTATGCATTCAGGCGGTGGTTTCGGCGGTATTGAGAGAAAGCATTTCGATTCGGGAGTGGTGGAATAGTAAGATTTTATGGCGGGAGGGAAGCTTATGTTCAGCTATGAGGTACTGAATTCCTTTAATGATTTGGAAATGATGGTGTACACCTATGTGATGGAGCATAAACAGGTATTCGCTTCAGAGATGATGGGCAAAGGCGTTGGAATTATTCCGAAAGATGGGAAGGTATACGCCCCCTGTAACGGTACGGCTGAAGCAGTATTCCCCACCGGACATGCCATTGGTTTAAAAGATGAAAATGGGATTGAAATGCTGATTCATATCGGTCTGGACACGGTAAAGCTGGAGGGAAAGGGCTTTACGCCCCATATTAAACAGGGAGACACGGTGAAACAGGGAGATCTCTTAGTAGAGTTTGATAAGGAATTCATTGAAAAAGAGGGTTATGATTCCACTATCGTATTTATCCTGACAGATATGACCCGCCTGGGAGCTTTGGAAAAGCGAACCGGAAAAACAGCGGATGTGTTGGAGACAATTATGGTCGCAGAAAACCAGGAGGCATAATATGGAACATTTATCAGGCAGTTTTCTCTGGGGCGGAGCTGTGGCAGCGCACCAGGTAGAGGGAGGCTGGCAGGAAGGCGGGAAGGGCATCAGTATTGTGGATGTCCTGACCGGCGGTGCCCATGGGGTGGATCGGGTGATTACCGATGGAGTGAAGCAGGATTGCTATTATCCAAATCATGAGGCCATCGATTTTTATCATCATTTCAAAGAAGATATCCGTCTGTTTGCGGAGATGGGCTTTAAATGCTTTCGTACCTCTATTGCCTGGACACGGATTTTTCCGAACGGGGATGAGATAGAGCCGAACGAGGCGGGCCTGGCCTTTTATGACGCTTTATTTGATGAGCTTTTGAAATATGGGATTGAGCCGGTAGTCACCCTGTCTCATTTTGAGATGCCTTATCATCTGGTAAAGAAGTACGGAGGCTGGAAAAGCAGGAAGCTGATTGACTTCTTTGTGCGTTATGCAGAAACTGTCATGAAGCGGTACCGGAATAAGGTAAAATACTGGATGACTTTTAATGAGATCAACAATCAGAAAAATTACCGATATCCTCTGTTTGGCTATACGTGCTCCGGTGTGATTTATAATCAGGAGAAGAATCCGGAGGAATGTATGTATCAGGTGGTGCATCATCAGCTGGTGGCCAGTGCTCTGACTGTACAGAAGGGCCATGCAATAAATCCCGATTTCCGGATCGGGTGCATGATTGCCTGTGTGCCGCTTTATCCCTATTCCTGCCGTCCGGAGGATATGATGTATTCTGTGGAGGCAATGCATGATCGGTGGCTGTTTGCGGATGTCCATGTGAGAGGTGCTTATCCTTCTTACATTGAAAAGGAATGGAAGAGAAAAGGAATTAAAGTGCAGATGGAAGAAAACGATGCCGCTGTCTTGAAATCCGGATGTGTGGATTTTATCGGACTCAGCTATTATATGACCAATGCGGTGAAGGCTGGGGAAAAGGCAGAAGGAAACGGGCTGGACGGATTTCCGGGAAGTGTTCCAAACCCTTACGTGGAGAGAAGTGCGTGGGGCTGGCAGATCGATCCGATTGGACTCAGATATGCATTGAATCTCCTGTACGAGCGGTATCAAAAACCGCTGTTTATTGTGGAAAATGGTTTCGGTGCAGTGGATACAGTAAACGAGCAGGGAGAAATCGAGGATGACTACAGAATTGCCTATTTAAAGGCCCATATTGAAGAGATGAAAAAGGCAGTATGCCTGGACGGGGTCGATTTGATGGGATATACTCCCTGGGGCTGCATTGACTGCGTTTCTTTTACGACCGGAGAGATGAAGAAACGGTACGGATTCATTTATGTGGATCGAGATAATGAAGGAAACGGAACCATGGAGCGAAGACGTAAAAAATCCTTTTATTGGTATCAGAATGTGATACGGACCAATGGAGAGGTATTGTAAGAAATGTGCCGCAGCTATGAAAGATTCTTTGGAGAATTTTTCGTGAGGCGGGGATTCCGGATGGATATCCTGTAGATGAAAGAAGAATAAAAAAGCGGGAAGAGGTGACTTGAGCATCTATTCCCGCTTTTTAAATATCGTGCGTCTGGCGGCGCATGGTTCCAACAGGTGCAAGTCCTGCATCCGATACGCCGATGATATCGTTTTGCTGGCAAAGAGCAAACGAGCGTCGGAAAGACTTTTGGAAAGCAGCACAAAACATCTTGAGGAAAAGCTGAAAGATTTATCTTCCCGTAAGTTTGTACAGAGTATCAAGCCAAGCCTTGAGAGAATCAAGGTATACGTAAGAGGATGGCTGAATTATTATGGAATAGTAAGCATGAAGAACAACATAGAGGACATGAACGGATGGCTCTATCACAGAATCCGTATGTGTATATGGAAGCAATGAAAAAAGAAAGACTGATAAGAAGTGGCTTTTATGATTTAGCCACAGCCTATCAGTCTGTGCACATCAGCTATTGAAACTCCAATCCGTCAATAATTCGTGCTGCCTCCAGCGCCCGGCTGATGATATATCGCTGTGTCGGCGGAATGCTGGATATGCTGCCCGGAGCATAAGGCGTATTGCTTAAAAACGAAAGCGACAGCTCGTAAACATAGTATTCGCCGTCGGTCTGCTCCTCAGCCAATGCATCGCCCTTGATTTCCATCTCGCTGGTATCCCGTTCTTTTCCCAGGCTCATATCATTCAGCGTTTCCAGAAGAATGGCAAAGTGTTCCTCATCCCATGCAGACAGGTACATGCATTTGCAAAGTCCCTTTGTAAAAAAAGGATAGCTGCTGTAACAGTCCATCAGTTCCTTAAAACGTGTCAAGTGTCCGGAATTTTCAAATAATTTTTCTGCATCCAGTGTGGAAATGCAGCGTTCGCTCCATCCCATATTTGTTCCCTCCCCTGAAATTGCCGGCCGGTGTCTTCAGTTCCTCTGTGTCCGCTCCGGCATTTTATGTTTATATTTTAGTATGAAGACGGCAAAATGTCAATTTGAATAGGCGGACGGCAGCGGAAAACGAAGTCCCAATCATAACCCAATCATGACAATTCGTGTTGCATACAGGAGGAAAAATCGCTATAATGATGAAAAAAAGAAAATTGGGAAATGCACTGAAGTTATAAATGAAGGAGAATTACACATGAGCACTGAAGCAAATAAAAACGGAACCGATAAGGAGACAATTCAGGAAAAGAAAAAGGAAGGGACCGGAAAACAGGCGGTGTTGGCACGCCTGCAGGCAGCCCCGGTTCTTTATTCCCTTTTGTCCGGCTGTACGAAGGAACCTTATGTGGTCTGTGATCCGGAGACCTTTGATGACGAGGTTCTGATTTTTTTGAATATGGAAGAGGCAAAGGAAGCGGGAAAGAAGCTTCTGGCAGATAAAATTCCGGTGAATGTGGTTCAGGTGGAGAGAAAGCATCTTTTAGCTTTCTATACCAGTCTTTTTACCATGGGAGTCAATGCGATTCTTGTGACAGCAGAGGGGATGAAGGAGACGATTCAGCTGGAGGAATTCTTAAAACGCAGAAAAACAGAGGCAGAACAGGGAGGCAAAATTTGGGTTGAGAATCCGGCACTGCATCTGACGGCGCTTTACTATATGCAGGAGCTGAGACGTCAGCCCAATTCGGAGAATACGCCGAAGATGCGGGAATTGCAGGAAGAGATTACGGTTCATTTAAGGAGAGGCAGCTATATTCTGGGAGTGGAAAAGGAAACCGGACGTGTACCGCTTATGAAGCTGAATGAAGAGACGATTTATCAGCCGTTTTTTACAGATGCCCTGGAATTTCAGAAGTTTAATAAAGAAGGAAAGCTGCGTCCCCTTGTTATTTCATTTGAAAAGATCTTTGACGCTCTGGTGCCGGAAGCTAAGGGAATGGTGCTGAATCCGTTGGGAGTCAATATGCCATTAGCTTTAAGCCGGAAAGAAGGGGCGGCTGGGGCAGCTTCTAAATAATATGCAGACGGAGAAAGACGATGGAGGAGAACATTCAGAAGCTGAAGGCAGCTTATGAGATGCTGCAAAAAACCAATGAGAAGCTGCACCAGACCGTGAAGGCATTTCAGATTGCCGCAGAGGAAAGCAACAGCCTGGTATTTACCTATTATGCTGACAAGCAGATGATTCTGGTAGATGAAAAGACGGCAAAGGCTTTTCAGGTGCAGGAGGTGCAGACCGGAGTTCCCTATGAAATGGTGAAAAGGGGAATTGTGTCGGAAGATACGCAGGACGAATATATCCGGATTCACGAAGCAATCATGCGGGGAGAGAAGGAGGCATCCGGTATTGTAAAACTGATCGCAGTGGGCCGGGAAGAAGTGGTCTATGAACTGAAGCTGAGAGCAATTGTCGAGAAAGACGGTGCTTCGAGCCGGACTGCGGTGGGAATTTACAGGGATATTACAAAACGCTATCAGGAGGAGCGGGATCAGGAGAGATACCGCCAGACCGTATTTTCTTCCGATCGTTTTACGTTCCAGTATGATATCCGAAGGGATGTATTTACTGTATATACGGCCCTGGGAGAAGAAGGATCGCGGGAAGAGAAGTATGAAAGCCCCGGCTTTCAAAAACGCCTGGAAAACGGAGAGATCTGCCCGGAAAAATATATCGCGGATTTGCGGAAGCTGTTTTCAGAGGGAACACGAAAGCCTGTCCGGGTGCCGTTCTATCGAAAGGATAAAAAGGAGCTGTGCTGGTATTCATTGACGGCCTCCGTACTCAGGGAAAGAGGAAGCGCCAGCCGGGTGTTCGGAACCCTATGGGATGTAACGGACCTAAGGGAGCGGGAGGGCACCCATGAAAAACTGGAGCGGGTTCTTTTGAGTTTAAAGGAAGAATATATCGGTATTTTCGAGGTGGATCTGGAACAGGATTTCTTTAGCGTGCTGCATTTAGAGGGCGCTATGGTGGAGCTGCCGGAAAAGGGCTGCTACAGTGAAACCCTAAGGCGTGTGGCAGAACAGATGGCGGCCCCGGAGTATCGGGAGAGCTTTCGGAGATTTGCTGATATTTCCTTTTTGAAAGAGGCTCTTTCGAAGGAGCGGCGGATGGAGACAGAGTATCGGACGACCAACGCGGCGAATGCGTGGAGACGCACCATGTTCCAGGCTGTGCAGTATCAGGACGGCGTGCCGGTGAAGGTAATTATCTATCAGCAGGATGTGGATCGTCTGAAAATGGAAAATCTGCGTCAGCAGCAGGCTCTGCAGGAGGCATACCACGATGCGGAGGCCGCCAACTCGGCCAAGACAGAATTTCTCTCCCGGATGAGCCATGATATCCGCACTCCCATGAATGCAATTATCGGGATGACAGCGATCGCGGAAACGAATCTGGATGATAAGCAGAAGGTGGCTGAGTGCCTGGAAAAGATTTCCGTATCATCCAGGCATCTTTTATCTCTGATCAACGAAGTCCTGGATATGAGTAAGATTGAATCCGGTAAGATGGAGCTGCAGGAGGAAGAGTTTAATCTGGCAGATATGATTGATGATACGATCACAATGGTGCTCCCGGAGATTAACCAACATCAGCATAAGCTGTCTGTCAGTATGGAAGATTTGAAAAATGAGTGGGTAATTGGAGACTGCCTGCGCCTTCAGCAGGCATTTGTGAATCTGATTACCAATTCGGTAAAATATACGCCGGACGGAGGAAGGTTAAGTCTTCACGTCCGTGAGAAGGAAGCCCCGAGAAGTGATTATCGCGAATATGAGTTTGTATTTGAGGATAACGGAATCGGAATGAGCGAGGAATTCCAGAAGGTGCTGTTTGTTCCTTTTAGCCGGGCAGAGGACAGCCGTTTGAGCAAAGTAGCCGGAACCGGTCTCGGTATGTCCATCACCCGCAGTATGATCCGGATGATGGATGGAAACATCGAGGTAAGGTCCAGTCTGGGAGAGGGAACGTCCTTTTGCGTAAGTGTGCCTTTGCGGATTCCCAAGAGGCGTGATGAGTCCTTCGAGGAGCTTAAGGACCTTTCCGTACTGGTGGTGGATGACGATAAGGATACCTGTGAGAGCACCGGGGCGATTCTGAATGAACTGGGAATGAGAGGAGAATGGTGTCTGTCCGGCCGGAGGGCGCTGGAGTTAATTAAAGAGCGTCATGAGAACAGGGATGATTATTTTGCCATTGTGGTAGACTGGAAAATGCCGGAGATGGATGGTATGGAAACTGCAAAGGAAATCCGCAGAGCAGTGGGGACGGAGCTCCCGATTATTCTGATTTCCGGTTACGACTGGTCTGACATTGAAGCGGAGGCAAGAGAGGTCGGGATCAGCCATTTTCTTGCAAAACCGCTGTTTCGGAGCCGTTTGATCAGCCGCTTTAAAGAGCTGCTCTCAGCAGCGAGAGAGGAAAAGGCAGAGGCCACCTTATTTGAAGAGCGGATGGATTTTTCCGGGCGGCGCATCCTTTTGGCCGAGGACAATGAACTGAATGCAGAAATTGCCATGGAGATTTTAAAAATGACCTATGTTGAGGCGGACTGGGCTGAGAATGGAAAAGAGGCCGTAGAGCGGATCGAGGCTTCTCCGGAGGGCTATTATGATATGGTCTTTATGGATATTCAGATGCCGGTAATGAACGGTTATGAGGCGGCCCGGGCGATCCGGGAGCTTCCGCGTAAGGATACTGGGCAGATACCGATTATTGCCATGACAGCCAACGCCTTTACAGAAGATGTAAGGCAGGCCAAACAGGCAGGCATGAATGAGCATATCTCGAAGCCTATTGACTTCGGACATTTGGGTCGGATTTTGCGGCAGTATCTTAGAAAAAATGTGTAAGGCTGGAAGTAACGTCATATATTTCTTATATTACACGAAAAAACGAAAAAGTTTTACAGATATTTAATAAAAAAACTATAAATCGACAGAGAATTTTTCTTGTTTTGGGGGACAGAACAGGATAAAATAGTAGTATTACTTTTGGAAAAAGCGCAGCAAAGATAGGAGACAAGTATGAATCAAAATGGGAATCCTTTTGGAAATGGCTGGCCCGGAGGTCCGAATCCATTTGAAGATTTGTTAAAGGGGATGGGAGCAGGCCGCAGAGAGCAGAAGCAGAAGCAGAAGCCGGATCCGGAACCGGAACGGTTTCGTTCCAATGGCAAACCGGTTCGCAGAAAATTATCGTTTAAACGCATAGGCTTTGTATTTCTGTTGCTGTTTATCGTGCTTGGGGGAATGAACTGCTATTATGTACTGGATGAGGATAATTATGCGGTGGTGACGACTCTGGGAAACCCTCAGGCGGTTTCACAGGCGGGACTTCATTTCAAGATTCCCTTTATCCAGAACGTGCGTAAGGTTTCCAAGGAAATCAACGGGATGCCCATCGGCTATGTGGTGGAAACCGGGGATTCCATTGATGAGGAATCTGTGATGATTACCAAGGATTTCAATTTTGTAAATACGGATTTTTATCTGGAATATATGGTGAATGATCCGGTGAAATACCTTTATGCATCGTCGGATCCGGAAGCTACACTGAAGATGCTGGCGCAGTCCTATATCCGTGATACGGTGGGGATTTACAATGTGGATGATGTGATTACTACAGGAAAAGCGGCCATTCAGTCTGAAATCAAGGAGAAACTGACCAATCGGATGATCGAGGAGGATATCGGGCTCTCCGTGGTGAATATTACGATTCAGGATGCTTTCCCTCCCACCACAGAAGTAATGAATGCTTTTAAAAACGTGGAAAATGCCAAACAGGGAAAGGAGACAGCCATCAATAATGCCAACAAGGATCGGAATGAGAAGATCCCGCAGGCAGAGGCTGAGTGCGATCAGATCATCAAAAACGCCGAGGCGGAAAAACAGGCCAGAATCAATGAGGCGGAAGGACAGGTATCCCGTTTTGAACAGATGTATGCTGAGTATACAAAATATCCGCTGATTACCAAGCAGAGAATGTTTTATGAGACCATGGAAGAGATTCTGCCGGGCTTAAAGCTTTATATTGTGGACGAGAGCGGCACGCAGAAGCTTTTGCCTCTGGAAAATTTTACGGCCCAGGTGCAGAGCCAGGGCATGTCTCAGCCTCAGACGCAGGGACAGGCACAGAATTCGGCCCCGGATTCGGTTTCGGATCCGGCAGGACAGTAAGGAGGCAGAAGGTATGAAAGGAAAAGGCAGGGGAATCATACTCGCGGCGGCTTTGGCGGCAGTGATTATCGGCGGATCCTCCGTGGTGGTAACGTATCCCAATGAATATAAGCTGATTAAGCAGTTCGGTGAAATTGTAAATGTGGTGGAGGAACCGGGAGTTTCTTTTAAGATTCCCTTTATTCAGGAGAGTACCTCTGTTCCCAAGGCGCTTCAGATCTATGACATTCCCAAATCGGATGTCATTACAAAGGACAAAAAGAGCATGATTGCAGATGCATTTGTGCTGTGGCGGATCTCAGATCCGGTGCTGTTTACCAGACACTTAAACGGTCAGGTGGCCCAGGCTCAGTCAAGGATTTCCGCCTCTGTATTCTCTTCCATGAAGTCTGTGATTTCCAACATGGATCAGACAGAGATTATTGAGAACCGGAACGGTCAGCTGGCCCTGGATATCAGCAATAATATAGGGAACTCTCTGGATGGATACGGGATTCAGGTACTGGCTGTGGAGACCAAGTCTTTAGATATGCCGGATGACAATAAGCAGTCTGTATATGACCGCATGATTTCCGAGCGGAATAATATTGCGGCATCCTACACCGCCCAGGGCAATTCTTCCGCCCAGAAGATTAAGAATGATACGACGAAAGAGGTTTCCGTGATGAAATCTGAGGCAAGAGCCGAGGCGGAAAAGATAAAGGCAGAGGGCGAGGCCCAGTACATGCAGATTCTGTCAGAAGCATACAATGATGCCAGCAAAGCAGATTTTTATAATTTTGTCCGTTCCCTGGATGCGGCCAAGGCGGCGCTGAAGGATGGAAATAAGACATTGATTCTGGATAAGAGTTCACCGATTGCCCAGATCTTTTATGGATATGGGCAGTAGAAAGAAAAGAGAAAACGCGTGATCGGACAGAAGGAGCCGTTGTGAGAGCAGAAGAAGGATCTGTTTTCATAATGGCTCTTTTGCAGCATAGGATGCCGGAAATTCTGCCATACTATGAAAAAACAAGAACAGGGCTATTCCAGGCAGAAAGGAGCGCATACTGTGCAGACAAGAGAACTGAAACAGGATTTTTACTGGACCGGGATCATGGATCCGGGACTTCGGGTATTTGATATTATCATGCATACAGAATACGGGACCACCTATAACTCCTATGTATTAAAGACAGAAGAGACCACCATACTTTTTGAGACGGCTAAAGCTGTGTTTTTGGATGAATATCTGGAAGCGTTGGGGACGATTACGGATATCGGACAGATTGATTATCTGATTCTGGATCACACGGAGCCGGATCATGCAGGGAGTGTGGAATACCTGCTGGAAAAAAATCCGGGACTGAAAATCATTGCCACCGGCTGTGCTCTGAATTTTTTAAAGCATATTGTCAACCGGGATTTCTACGGGATTGCGGTAAAGGACAATGAAACCATGCGGATCGGCGGGAAAACACTCCGCTTTTTGTCGGTTCCCAATCTTCACTGGCCGGATACCATGTATACTTACATCGAAGAGGACAAAATTTTAGTTACCTGTGATTCTTTTGGGGCTCATTACGGAACGGAAGGGATACTGCGCAGCGAAATTCAGAATGAGAAAGCATATCTGGAGGCAGCACGGTATTATTTTGACAATATTCTGGGGCCCTTTAAGTCTTATATGCGAAAAGCTCTGGAACGGGTCCGGGCGCTTCCTGTGTCTCTGATTTGTACCGGGCACGGGCCGGTTCTGGATACGAAGCTTGAGGAGGTGTTTTCCCTTTATGAGGAATGGTGCAGGGAAGAAAATCCTAATATGGGAAAGACGGTCATCATTCCTTACGTCAGCGCCTACGGATATACCAGGGAGCTGGCGGAGCGGATCGCTGACGGAATACGGGACAGCGGAGACGTAACAGTGCGGCTCTATGATATGGTGGAAGCTGATTCCAATCAGGTGTTAAGGGAGCTTTCGCATGCGGATGGTATTTTATTTGGCACCCCGACAATTCTGGGGGAAGCCTTAAAACCTATCTGGGATCTGACGGCCTCCCTGTTTCCTGTCACACATGGAGGAACCTATGCGGCAGCTTTTGGAAGCTATGGATGGAGCGGAGAGGGTGTTTCCCATCTGACCGAACGGCTCCGCCAGCTAAAATTTCGGGTGCTGGATGAGGGCTTGAGAGTGCGGTTTAAGCCGGGAAAAACGGGCTGCGCCGATGCTTATGAATACGGCTTTCGTTTTGGCTGCCTGGTGCAGGAGGACGGAGGCGGAAAGCCGAAAGCGTCTGAAAAAAGAGGAGGGAGGAAGCTGGTAAAATGTCTGGTCTGCGGAGAGATTTTTGATTCCTCTCTGGAGACGTGCCCCGTCTGCGGTGTAGGGAGAGAATATTTTGTGGAGGTGGAAGAGGAGGAAGTAGCCTTCCGGAATAATACAGAAGAGCATTTCGTGATTCTGGGAAACGGAATCGCCGGCCTGTCGGCGGCAGAGGCCATCCGAAAGCGAAATCAGACGGCTTCAATTGTCATGGTTTCCGATGAGCCATATGACACGTATAACCGCCCCATGCTGACCAAGGCGCTGCTGTCTGAGCCGACCCCGGAGCAGGCGGCTGTTCACGAAAAGGAATGGTATGAGTCTCAGAGAATTTTCCGTATTTTGGGGAAACGGGCAGTCTCTCTGGATCCGGAGCGTCATGAGGTGGAGCTGGAGGATGGAACAAAGCTTTCATTCAGTAAGCTCATCTATGCCCTGGGGGCGGAATGCATGATTCCTCCGATCAAGGGCGCAGAGCAGGAGGGCGTGATTGCCATACGCAGATTGGCGGATGTCCGCCGGATTCATGCGGCGCTTCCCAAGCTTCACCGGATTGTAGTCATCGGCGGAGGTGTACTGGGGCTGGAAGCAGCCTGGGAATTCTGCAAAGCCAAGTGTCAGGTGACGGTTGTGGAGGCGGCGCCGTATCTGATGCCGCGCCGGCTGGATGAGAGAGCAGCGAATATCCTGCAGGAGACGGCAGAAGCGGAGGGGATCCGGATTCTTACCGGAGAGAAGGCCGCAGAGATCACAAAAGTGGATGAAGAAAAAACAGAGACATCGGACGTGGATGCGCTTTCAGAAAGAGGATTTGGAGTGATGCTGGAATCAGGCGAGTTTCTTCCTGCGGATCTGGTGATCTGCTCCGTGGGAATCCGGGCCAATCTCGATCTGGCCAGACAGGCCGGAATTGAGTGCGGGCGTGCGGTCCTGGTTAACGGCCGGATGGAGACCAGCAGAAGCGGAATCTATGCCTGCGGAGATTGTGCCGAATATGAAGGTATGAATTATGCCCTGTGGAATGAGGCTTCCGAGCAGGGAAAAACGGCCGGGGCCAATGCGGCGGGAGAGGAAAAAGACTATGAGGAACCGCCCATGGGACTGTCCTTCCATGGCTTGAATACAGCTCTCTTCAGCATCGGAACAATCGGAAGCCATGAAAAAAGCCCCTGCCGGATAGTGGAGGAGCTGGATGAGGCCAGAAACCAGTTTAAAAAGTATTTCTACGTCAACGGCCGCTTAAAGGGTGCCATTTTATTGGGAAATCTGGCAGATATGGCAAAGGTGACGGAAGCAATCACTGGATCGTGATGACCACCTTATTGGGCAGGCAGACAATGGTTTGGCCGCTCTCACTGACTTCGCCCTGGCGGACACAGATTTTATCGGGACAGGAGGCCTCTGTGACAGAGGCCTTTCCGTCTTTTATTACGAGGTGGTTGGTTCCGCCGTTTTGACTTTCCAGGGTTAAATCCGCATCCTGCGAAAGGGGCAGCTCCCGGATCACCGTTCCGTCCACGCTGATCTGCACTTTGGCAGCCGGCTCCGGATGGGCCGGGCGCATGGCGGCAAAAGAAGTGGCCGACAGAATCAAAAGTCCTGCAATCAGAATCCATTCGTTTCTTTTTTTTCGTTCCATGGGAGAGGGAATTCCTTTCTGTTTGTTGTTCTCTGCCATCGGCGTTACCGGCTTAACAGCTCCCTGGCCCCGTCGGAGCAGTGGATTTCATAGTCTTCTGTGATGAAATATGCGTAAATGCCGTCCATGGAATTTACGAGTGCCAGGCCGTCGGTAAGTCCTAAGGAAAAGCAGGTGGTGCTTAAGGCATCTCCGTCCACAGAGCGGGGAGAGACGATGGTGACGGCAATCAGGCCGTTGTCATAGGGGTATCCGGTTTTGGGATTCAAAAGATGGTGATAATTCTTTCCGTCTGCCACAAAATGGCGTTCGTAGACGCCGGAGGAGACAACGGATAAATCCCGGATATCCAGGTTGGCGATAGTCTCATTATGGCTTTCAAAGGGCTTTTGAAGACCGATGCGAAAGGGCTGCTTACCGGGCCGTTCCCCCACACATAAAACATTGCCGCCGAGATTGATAATGGCGCTTTGGACTCCACGGCTTAACAGGTATTCTTTTACCCGGTCGGCAATATAGCCCTTGGCAATGGAGCCTAAATCAATGGCAGTATCCGGGGAAAGAAAGGTTAAGGTATTTCCCTCCAGCCGGAGATTCTGCCAGCCGACCCGGGAGGCCGCTTCCTCAATTTCCTCTTTAGGAGGAACCTCTGTCCGCCCTCCGGTGAAATTCCACAGGGTACTGAGTGGTTCAATGGTTAAATCAAACGCTCCGTCTGATGCTTCGCTGTAAAAAAGACCTTCCCGGATGAGCTGCGCCGTATCTTCTGAAAGAGAAAACGTAGTCTCGTCCGGGCTGCGGTGATTTAAGCGGTAAATTTCGCTGGATTCAATGGTTTTGCTGAATTGATTCTCATAATCACGAACCAGATCCATGCAGCCCTGCAGGATCTCTTCATCGTCCGAATCATAGAGTGTGATGGTTACAAAAGTATTCAAAAGAAAATCTGTCCGGCTGACCGGCTCTGTCTGCTTGGGGCGGAAAAGCAAAGCTGCACCCAGAAGGAGAAAAAAGACGGTCAGAAAGCCCGAAAACAGAGCCGTCTGTCTGTGCTGCATGTTATATCCTCATTTCTGTAAAATAGCGGTGCATATAGCAACCAGATTCATACTAGCAGAGGAGAAAGTGAAAGTCAAGCTGTTGCACTTCTGGTTCCTTTTCCGGATTTGCAGGACTGTTTCCCGTATTCCCGGTTCCTTTTCCATAAAGTGGGATCTGTTTTCCCCGTAACCGGCAGTATACGTGCGCTGTACATAAAGCAGTGTGTAAAACCGGGAGGATTTCTTTACAAAAGCCGTTTTTTCCGATAGAATAACAAAGGATCATCAGCCGGATATCTGCGATGCGCAGATGCGGCACGGGTGAAAAACGGAATACGGAAGAAGAGAGAAAACAGATGGGAGCGGACATCGGATGAAAAGCGGGAAGAAAGAAGCGAAAGAGTTCCTGAGCGGAAAGGAATGTTCTGATACAGCGGAAAAAAAGGCCTCCGGCCGACATGCGAAGACAAAGGCCAAAAGCGTGGCTCTTTACGGGATGATGACGGCCCTTGCCTTTTTGTTTGGGTATGTGGAAAGCCTGATTCCAATTAACCTGGGGGTTCCGGGGGTCAAGCTGGGCCTTGCGAATCTGGTAACGATAGTCAGCCTGTACCTCATGGGGGTCCGAGCTGCCGGAGCCATTGCGCTGGTTCGTGTGGTGTTGACCGGATTTACCTTCGGGAGCCTGTCCATGATGCTTTACGGTCTGGCGGGGGCAGCCTTCAGTCTTTTCGTGATGGCTGTAAGCCGAAGACTGGATCTTTTCGGCTGTGTCGGCGTCAGTGTGGCCGGCGGAGCGGCGCATAATATCGGGCAACTTCTGGTAGCGTGTGCGGTATTGGAAAATACGAATCTGGTCTATTATCTGCCGGTTCTTCTGGCAGCGGGAACCGCGGCGGGCTGCGTGATTGGATGCTTGGGCGGGATTCTGGTGAAGCGTCTTTCCCTGTTTGCGGGCTGAAGAAAAAAGAGCGGTTCGGCACGGAAGGAAAGGGAAAAGAAATTCCGAAAGAACGGATGTAAATTCAGACGATTTGTGCTATACTGATAAATAATAAGGAGACAGACGATAAGCGGCGAAACGGCGTCCAATCATTATTTTGATTATCGGAGGAGGAGCGGTATGGTATACGAAGCAATCAAAAAATTGATAAAATACGGTCTGGATACAGGCCTGATTACAGAACGTGACCGCATTTATGCGGTCAATCAGATTCTGGATGTTTTGAAGCTGGATGAGTATGAGGAACCGGAGACAGAGTGCGGTGATGTAAATTTAGAGGAAACCTTAAAAGAGCTGATGGATTATGCCCATGAGTCAGGTGTTCTTCCTGAGGACAGTATTGTGTACCGGGATCTGTTTGATACGAGACTTATGAACTGCCTGATGCCGAGACCCAGCGAGGTGACGGATAAATTCTGGGAGATTTATAAAAAGGAATCCCCGGAGGCTGCTACAGCCTATTACTATAAGCTGAGCCAGGATTCCGATTATATCAGAAGATATCGTGTCTGCAAGGATATGAAGTGGATGACAGAGACGAAATACGGTGATCTGGATATCACAGTTAATCTGTCCAAGCCGGAGAAGGATCCCAAGGCTATTGCAGCTGCCAAGTTGGCCAAGCAGAGCGGCTATCCCAAATGTCTTCTGTGCCGGGAAAATGAAGGCTATGCCGGCCGTGTGAACCATCCGGCCAGAAATAACCACCGCATCATTCCGATTACCGTGAATGACAGTGAGTGGGGCTTCCAGTATTCCCCGTATGTGTATTACAATGAGCACTGTATCGTATTTAACGGACAGCATACTCCGATGAAGATTGAGAAGGCAACCTTTGTGAAGCTTTTTGACTTCGTAAAGCTGTTCCCTCACTATTTCCTCGGTTCTAATGCGGATCTGCCGATCGTAGGCGGTTCGATTTTAAGCCATGACCATTTCCAGGGCGGGCATTATACCTTTGCTATGGCGAAAGCCCCCATTGAGAAATATTTTACCATCGAGGGCTTTGAAGATGTGGAGGCAGGAATTGTCCGCTGGCCGATGTCCGTTCTTCGTACCAGAGCCAAGGATCCGGATCGTTTAATCGAGCTGGGCGATAAGGTTTTGAAAGCCTGGAGAGCTTATACGGATGAGGCGGCATTTATTTATGCTGAGACAGATGGAGAGCCGCACAATACCATTACCCCGATTGCCAGAAAGAACGGGGAGATGTATGAGCTGGATCTGGTGCTGAGAAACAATATTACGACAGAGGAATTCCCGCTGGGTGTTTACCATCCGCATCAGGAACTCCATCATATTAAGAAAGAGAATATCGGCTTAATTGAGGTTATGGGACTGGCTGTCCTTCCCTCCCGGTTAAAACAGGAGCTTTCGGATCTGGGAGACGCCATTATTTCCGGAGCGGATATCCGGAGCAATGAGGAGCTTTTAAAGCATGCAGACTGGGTAGAGGGCTTCCTTCCCAAATATGAGAGTGTGACAAAGGATAACGTGGAAGACATCTTAAAGAAAGAGGTCGGCCTTGTATTTGAGAAGGTGTTAGAGGATGCCGGCGTATACAAATGCACCGAAGAGGGCAGAGCGGCATTCGGACGCTTCTTAAGCTCCGTAGGATTTAAAGAGGCCTGATGAACGACAGAATATGAGCGGAGACGATGAAGAAAGAAGAATTTTTAAAGAAATACAACATGCTGGAAGAGGAGTTTGAGTCGGCTGGGATTTCCTGGGAGGAGCTTGTAGCCATTGGAAGTCATTATGAAGGCATAGAACAGCGGCTTCGGAATATCGGAAAGGAGTTTGTGGATGGGTATCTCTATGATATTGAGAAGGCGGGCATCCACTCCTACCGTTACCGTACCAAGGAACCGGGCCATCTTCTGGAAAAAATCATCCGGAAAAAGAATGAGGATCCGGAAAAATTCCGAAATCTGAATGTAGGAAATTACTGGAAGTACATGACAGATTTAATCGGAATCCGGGTATTCTTCCTCTATCGGGAGGACTGGCGCCATTTCCATGAGTATATAACCTCTGTGTTTGAGAATCTTCCGGCACAATATGTGGAGGATCGGGAGGCGGACTTTGACGATGATGCGTCACATTCCTACATTGCAGAGCGCCCCAAGGTCTACCGGCGGAATGGGGACAGCCGGATTTATGATGAGAATTTAATTGATATCAAATCCGACGGAATTTACCGTTCCCTTCATTATATCATCAAATATCGGGGATATTATGTGGAGATTCAGGCCAGAACTCTGTTCGAGGAGGGATGGAGCGAGGTGGACCACGATATTGTATATCCGTATTTTAAAGATGATGTGATGTTAAAGGATTTTTCAACGCTTTTAAACCGTCTTTCAGGCATGGCAGATGAGATGAGTTCCTATTTCCGGCGGATGAAGGTCCGCAAGGAGATGCTGAGAGAAGAGAGCAGAAGAAACGAAGACCTGAATGGAGACAGTGAATCCATTTCGTAAGAGGTCGGAGAACCATGGGATGCGTTGGTTTAAAGGAAACAAACAATAGAATTTGATACAGATAGCAAAAGAAACAGAGTGCACGGCATAGCGTGTTCTCTGTTTCTTTTGCTTTATAAGAAGGATTTCATTCTTGCTGGCCGGCTGCTTCTTTATATCGTTTCTCCATATCATCCGTGAGACGGCGGATACGTTCTTTTATTTTCCGAACATTCGGCGGCATCTTTTCCGGCGGCATATGTTCATGCACGGCGGTTGTTCCGGCCTCCAGTGCCACTTCATAGAGCCATGTTTTATATTTCAGTACGTCCAGTGCGTCCTGTAATTCAGTGATTTGTTCTTCCACAGACTCCTTCTGATCCATAATGATTTTCAGGCGCTGTGCTATTGTGGCATCGCCTTCATCGCAGAGTACGGTAAATTCCCGAATCTGCTTAATGGACATTCCGGCCCGTTTCAGGGAGGCAATAATGAACAGCCGTTCAAAATCAGACTCCTTAAAAATACGGTTTCCATTCTGATCCCGATCAACAAAGTCCAACAGCCCTTCCTTGCTGTAAAAACGAATTGTATGAGGCGAAAGATTCAGCCGTCTGGCTACTTCACAGACCGTATAGTACATATGCGTTTCCTCCTGCTCATAGAAAAATCGAAGAATATTGGAGATACTCTCTTGACTGAGAGTATACTCTAAGGTCTATGATATTGTCAATATGCAAGGAGGAGAAAAACAATGAAAAAAACAGTGCTCTCAATTTTATTGCCGCTTTTGACACTTTCTATGGCTGCCTGCAGCAATAGACCTTTGCCGTCTGGTTCGTCTGAGGAATTGTCATTAAAGCCCGACGAGCCCTTTATGGAATCTGGGGACTCTATGACAGGAGAACCGGAAGAAAGCAAGGATGATTTTGCATCTGTTCGATATGAGCTTGGAGATATTATTCTTGCTGACGGTTCCACAGTAAAGGATGCAGACCTGACGATTGTTGACAGCAGCAATGCCCCCATAGCCGTTATTGCCGGATTTCGGGCAGATGGAACGGCGTTTGGTGTAGGTGTTCACAGAAGCGGCACGCCCTTGCAATGGGCATCCGATGATTCCGCGGGATATGCAGCCAGCTTTACAGACACGGTTTGTATACAGGAGTCGGAGTTCGGTTTCTCCGGTGATAAAGACGGAAGTGACAATTGGGATGTAATTTGCGCGCAGGATGGCGGGGACACTGCGGATGATGCAGCGAATTATCCTGCATTTCATTTTGTGAATACCTATGCGGCAGCTTATGACCTAACCGGTGATTATGCTTTTGGCTGGTATATGCCGAGTATTTCTGAATTATGTGAGATATATCAAAATCGGGAGGCTGTAAACCATTCACTGCAGCATATATACAGGCTTGACGGACATGCAGCCATGAACGGGCTGGAAACAAACTGGTATTGGTCATCCTCTCAGGCCGGCTCCGGGAATGATTCTGCGTGGTTTGTGCATTATTTTAACGGTTATGCCGGAGAATGTCCGAAAAACTTTACGAATGTTCACGTATTGGCTGTCCGGACATTTTAAGGAGGCAGCCTATGGTTTTTAGCAGTTTGCTTTTCCTGTTTCGCTTTTTGCCGGCGATATTGCTTGTTTACTATATTGTACCGCGCCGTCTCCGAAATCTTGTGCTGCTCGTATTCAGCCTTGGCTTTTACGCCTGGGGCGAGCCGGTTTATATTATTTTAATGGCGGTATCCATTTTGATTTCGTACACGGGCGGTATTCTCATTGACCGGTTCAGACAGGCAGAGAAAATGCAGGCAGCAAGGATAGCCCTGATCGTTTCGTGCGCCCTCAGTCTGTCGCTGCTTGTCTTTTTCAAATATGCCGGCTTTGCGGTTGAAACGGTGAATCGTCTGACCGGGGCGGGGATAGCGATGCGGCCGATTGCTCTGCCCATCGGCATTTCCTTTTATACATTTCAAACCTTGTCCTATACCATGGATGTATACCGCAAAGAGGCGGCAGTACAGAAGAATCTCATCTCCTTTGGCGCCTATGTGACAATGTTTCCGCAGCTGATTGCGGGACCGATTGTCCAGTACAAAACCATGGATGCGCAGCTTCGTATGCCCTGCAGAATGGTGCGGTGCACATCCGATACGGAGTGCCCTGTGGGTACATGTACAGAATCGGCAGAGCAGCTTGCAGAGGGAATCCATCGTTTTATGATTGGACTGGGGAAAAAGGTTCTGATCGCGAACAATGCGGGGGCGCTTTGGGATACGATACAGGCTTTGGGGTATGAAGAGGTGTCGGTGCTGACAGCATGGATGGGGCTTGCGGCCTATACCTTTCAAATTTATTTTGATTTTTCGGCTTATTCCGATATGGCAATCGGGCTTGGTCGTATGCTGGGCTTTCGGTTTCTGGAAAATTTCAACTATCCATATATATCGAAAAGCATTACCGAGTTTTGGCGCAGATGGCATATATCCCTCGGCACATGGTTCCGGGAATATGTGTATATTCCGCTGGGAGGAAACAGGGGAAGCAGAAGGCGGCATATTCGCAACATTCTTATAGTCTGGCTATTGACGGGAATTTGGCATGGGGCAAGCTGGAATTTCCTGCTGTGGGGTGTTTATTACGGCGTGCTGCTGCTGGCAGAGAAGTTTATTTTCGGAAAATATCTGAAAAAGGTGCCTTCTCTTTTTCAGCATTTTTATTGCATGTTCTTAGTTATGCTTGGCTGGCATCTGTTTGTCTTCTCCGATATGAAACAGGGGATCGGTTTTTTGAAGGTGCTGTTCGGCCTTTCCGGCCGGGGATTATGGAACAGAGAAACGGTTTACCTTCTGTATAACCATGCGGTATTACTGATTCTATGTATCCTGGGAAGTACGCAGATCCCAAGGAATATGGGAAAATGGCTTTCTTTAAGACTTAGGGAAAAAGAAATCGTATTGGCAGCAGTAACAAACGTATTTTATATCGGGATATTCCTTCTGTCTGTGGCGTGGCTTGTGGATGCGACCTATAATCCGTTCCTGTATTTTAGATTCTGAAAGGCGGAGGTGATGGGACGATGGATGTAAAGAAAAGACGATGGCAGCCATGCGTCACGATTCTTGTATTTTGTCTGCTGATATTCGGATTTACGGCAGCAACGGCAGCAGCGCCCTTTGCGGAGTTTTCGGAAACAGAGAACCGGGTGCTGGCCGGGATGCCGGAGGTGAAGATCGATGCCATACTCAGCGGCGATTTTGAGGCAGATTATGAAGAATATCTGACGGATCAGTTCGTTTTGAGAGATCAGTGGATCGCGCTTAAAACTTCAGTGGAACGGCTGCTTCTGAAGAAGGAAAGCAAAGATATTTATTTTGCAGAGGATGGCTATTTGATTGAAAAGCACACGGGCGTATTTTCGACGCAGATGGCAGGGCGAAATATGGCGGCACTCACAGAGTTTGTAAGGCAGTATGCGGAATCATTCGGCGGGGGCCATATGTCGGTTCTGATTGTGCCGAACGCGGTGGATATCTTACAGGATAAGCTGCCTCCCTTTGCCGAATCCGGCGGTGGAAATGCTTATCTGGAGCAGCTCGCAGAAGGCCTGCCGGAAGACGTTTGGTTTGACGGGGCATCGGTTCTGCGCGAGCATAGGTCAGAAGAAATCTATTATCGGACGGATCATCATTGGAAAACCCTTGCCGCCTTTTATGTATATCAGGCGTGGGCAGAAAAACAGGGATATGCCGTACCCAGGCTTACAGATTATGATATTCAGACGGTAACTGATTGTTTTGAAGGAACCGTACAGTCAAAGCTGGGGATTAGGACAGCAGGAGATACCATAGAATTGTTTCGCTCCTTAAAGGAGCCTGCTTATACCATATATGAGGAAAGTACGGGAGAAACAAAGAACAGTCTTTACGATTTTACGGCGCTGGACACAAAAGATAAATATGCGGTTTATTTTGGAGGAAATAAACCGTTTCTGCAAATCAGAACAGAGTCCGGAGACGGGCGTAAAATTCTGGTGGTTAAGGATTCTTATGCCAACTGTTTTATTCCGTTTCTGCTAAAAGAGTTTCAGGAGATAGACATTCTCGATTTAAGATATACCAGTCAAAGCTTAAACAGGTTAATTGCAGAGGGCGGATATACAGATATTTTGATTTTGTATAATGTCTCTGGATTTGCAGAGGACCTAAGTATTTCAAAACTTACCAATTAGTAGGAGGTTTCCATGAAAAGATTATGGCGTGTTATGTTCACCTTTTTACTTTTATTTTCTCTTGCCGGCTGCTCGGGGCAGCAGACACCCGAAACGGATGTGATTCCCGGTGATATTGCGTCTGCTATTTTGCAGGGGCAGCAGGAGCTTCCGGAAGTAAAGCAGATTACCCCGGAGGATCCGGAGTTTACCGCATGGCTGTCCGATTACTATTTCTTGCAGCCGGAGCAGGTGACCGATGGTGTCATCTGCTATGCCGACGGTGTGGAGGCCAGTGAGATTGCTGTGCTGATTATGAAAGACGAAAGGGACTGTGAGGCAGCCGGGAAGGCGTTGAAGGAATACATGCGGAATCGGGCCAATGTTTTTGAGGGCTATGCGCCGCAGCAGGCAGCTATGGTAAAAGAAGGAATTGCTGTAGAAAATGGCAGATATATCGCCTTACTGATCTGCCCGGAACCGCAGTCGGCGAAAACGGCGTTTTTTAGCTGTTTTGACAAGAGAACAGAAGACATGGGAAATGATGCGGGGAGTGAAAATGACAATAAAGATGGAGAGGACAAAGCTGCATTAACCCCTGTTTCAGAAACGGGGAAATCAGAGGAGTCTGCCGGAACGGAAAATGCTTATGATGCCGAGGCGGTTTTGCAGGCCTACCGGTCAGGGGATGATTCGTCTCTGTCAGAGCTGAACCGCACTATTTTGGAGGCAGCCAAAGAGGTGATTGCCTCAGAAATCAAGGATACGATGAGCGATTATGAAAAGGAGCTTGCCATCCATGATTTTATCACTGGCTGGTCAAGCTTTGATTACAGCGTCTTTGGGCGTTCCTCTGCAGATGGATTTACAGGCGGAAGCGATACTCCCTATGGTGTTTTGATAGGCCGGTCAGCCATGTGCCACGGTTATTCTTCCACATTCCAATTATTAATGGATATGCTGGATATCGAATGTATGACGGTCTTTGGTATTCCCGGCGGCAACGGAGTGGAGCATTCATGGAATATGGTTAAGCTGGACGGAGACTGGTACCATGTGGACTGTGCCTGGGATGACCCAATCGGAGGAAATCCCGGACATACTTATTTCAATGTGACCAGCGACTATCTTCGCGGAGACGGTATCCACCGGTGGGAGGAAGCTTCTGTGCCGGAGGCGGCAGGCACAGCCTATGCTTACGGCAGACGCTGACAGAGAACTGTTTTTAAGAAAGAAGGAAAGCCATGTGCAAAATTTTAGACAGAATCAATACCCCGAAAGATCTGAAGGCTTTATCACGGAATGAGCTTGTACAGCTATGCGGAGAAATCAGGCAGCAGATGCTTCTGCGTCTCAGTGCGGCGGGCGGTCATGTGGGCTCTAATCTGGCAGTTATCGAGGCCACAACTGCATTACATTATGTTTTTGATTCTCCGGTTGATAAGATTATTTTTGACGTGTCCCATCAATGCTATACTCATAAGCTATTAACCGGGCGGAAGGTAGCCTATACCGATCCCGCAGAATTTTCCTCTGTCAGCGGCTTTACCAATCCGGCGGAGAGCGAACATGATGTGTTTTCCGTCGGTCATACCTCTACGGCAGTCAGCCTGGCATGCGGACTGGCAAAGGGCCGGGATGTGAAGGGGGAAGCCTATAATGTGATTGCGCTGGTTGGCGACGGGGCATTAAGCGGCGGGGAGGCCTTTGAAGGGCTGGACCATGCGGCGGCTCTTGGAAGCAATATCATTGTAATAATAAACGATAATGACATGAGTATTGCGGAAAACCACGGCGGTTTCTATCAAAATCTTCGGATACTGCGGGAAACGGAGGGGAAGGCCGCCTGCAACTTTTTCCGGGCGATGGGCTTTGATTACACCTTTGTCCGGGACGGCAACGATTTTAATAAGATTGCGGATGCGCTTGAAGGTGTCAGGGATGTGGATCATCCGGTTGTCATTCACATGTGTACCGTAAAAGGAAAGGGATACCGATTGGCGGAAGCCAATAAAGAAAACTGGCACTATAGAGGGCCGTTTGATATAGATACGGGAAAATTGCGGCATGAGGCCGCGCCGGCGGAAACCTATGAGGCTCTGACGGCTGCTTATTTGGCGGATAAGATGCGGAAGGACCCTGCGATTACGGCAGTCACGGCAGGAACTCCAAAGGTTTTAGGCTTTGAGGCGGAACTGAGGAAGCAATTTCCGAAACAATTTGTGGATGTTGGAATTGCGGAAGGCCACGCAGTGGCGATGATTTCCGGAATTGCAAAGGCGGGAGGAAAACCGGTATTCGGAGTCAGCAGCTCTTTTTTACAGAGAACCTATGATCAACTGTCCTCTGATTTAGCTTTGAATCAAAGTCCGGCGGTCATTCTCGTGTTTTTTGCGGGAATTTCCGGGGGAAGCCAGACACATATGGGGATCTTTGATATTTCCCTTGCTTCAAATATCCCAAACATCATTTATCTGGCGCCCACCTGCAAAGAAGAATATTTCAGTATGCTGGAATGGGGCCTGAACCAGCGGTCGTATCCGGTGATGATCCGTGTGCCGGGAATCGAAACAGTATCGAGAGATGCGGCTCTGCTTTCAGAATATGGTTATCCTGCAGCATATGAAATTGTGGAGCATGGAACGACGGTGGCCATTCTGGCGCTTGGAAAATTCTTTGAGTTGGGCGAGAGGGTGAGGCGGAAGCTCTCGGAAGAATACAGAATCCATGCGACTCTGATCAATCCCCGCTATGCTTCCGCTGTGGATGACACCATACTGAATGCCCTGCCGGAATATGGCCACCGGCTGATTGTCACGCTCGAGGATGGCGTAATAGACGGCGGCTTCGGCGAAAAGATTGCCCGGTTCTATGGAACCTCGCCTGTAAAGGTGCTTATCTTTGGCGCTAAAAAGGAATTTGTAAATCATGTAACGGCGGAAGAGCAATATTTCAGATACCGCCTGACCCCGGAGCAGATTGTCTCCTCCGTCATGTCGGAGCTTAAGATGCAGATGTAATTTATGTAAAAATCCGGTCCCAGCTCCTTTGTGAAAATAATAAAAAAGTACCTGATAAGCTGTTTTCCTACAGATCCAGCTTCAAATCCCCGTCCTTAATCCATCCGGCCTTGCGGCAGAAGGCTCCGAAAATCAGAGTCAGCACAGCAGGAAGGACAAAGCATACCATGAAAATTCCCGGCCACATGCCCGCATTTCCGGTCCCCTGCATGGCAGTATAGATGCCGATGGGGCCGACCAGACCGCAGGTTCCCATGCCGGAGCCGGCCGGAATATTTTCCAGCTTAAAGACCATAGTGGAAATGGGTCCGGTAACCATGGAAGCCAGGGTAGGCGCAATCCAGATTCGGGGATTGCGGACAATATTGCCCATCTGAAGCATAGAGGTTCCCAAACCCTGGGCCAGAAGACCGCCCCATTTATTCTCGCGGAAGCTTAAAACCGCAAATCCGATCATCTGCGCGCAGCAGCCGGCCGTAGCTGCGCCGCCTGCCAGTCCGTCCAGACTCAGCATAATACAGATAGCAGCGCTGCTGATAGGAAGCGTCAATGCAATTCCAATGAGTGCAGACACAAGAATGCCCATAAAGAGCGGCTGCATGACAGTGGCTGTTTTAACCAGATTACCAAAAGCCGTCATAAAAGCAGAAACACCCGGCCCCACGAACTGAGCAGCCAGTACGCCGGAAATGATCGTAATACCCGGCGTCACCAGAATATCGACCGGCGTTTCCTTAGACACAATCTTTCCAAGCTCCACAGCAATAATCGTAGCCACAAGAGCCCCCACCGGTCCTCCCAGTTCATTTCCCGCAATACCAACTGTGGCAGCAGAGAAGAGAACCAGCTGCGGCGCCTTCAGCGCATAAGCAATCGAAACCCCAAGCGCCGCGCCGGTAGCACTTTTTGCATAAGCCGAGATCGTAGTAAAAATTTCAATATGGGTCTTCTCCCCCAGCGTCCCGAAAATCGTTCCAATCAAAAGCGAAGCAAACAAACCAAACGCCATCGCTCCAAGCGCATCAATCAAATACGTCTGAACCGAAATATTCACCTGCTTCCGTTTCAAAAACTCCCTAAAACCAACCTGTCCCATAAAAACCTCCTCCAAAAGTAAAAATCAATTTCCAAAAAGCTTCATCAAAATAATAACCAGAATTTCAGTTACTGTATTCTAACACAAATCCCAATAAATGCAACCCCAACCCACAAAATTGTTAACGAAATAACAATACAAAAAAAAAGAGAGGTGTGGTATAATGTTCATAAAGCCATGAGCAGTGCGGAAAAAGGCATCTAAAAAGATGCGTTGTGCTTGCACAAAAGCAGATTTTTAGATGCCTTTTTCCATAGGGCGAAGCCCGTGAGCGAAATGGAGCGAAGCGGAATTGAGCGCACACTGCGGAGTAGTAGTCCGCCCCCTAAAAAAAGGGCGTCCTGCGAAGCAGCAGCCCGTTTCCCCCCAAAAAAAGGCGTCCTGCGAAGCAGCAGCCCGTCTCCCCCCAAAAAAGGCGTCCTGCGAAGCAGCAGCCCGTCTCCCCCCAAAAAAAGCGTCCTGCGAAGCAGCAGCCCGCCTCCCCCCAAAAAAAGCGTCCTGCGAAGCAGCAGCCCGTCTCCCCCCAAAAAAAAGGCGTCCTGCGAAGCAGCAGCCTCCCCCCAGCGTCCCCGCCCGCCCCACCACAATTCGCTCCCCCAAAGAAAGGAATCCCCATGCAAAAAATCATATGTCCAATCTGCGATCACGTAATGAAAAGCAGCCACTACTGCCATTTTTGCAAGCAATGGGTCAAGCATCCCAACCGAATCAACGCCACCTACTATCTCAATGAGCGCCACCCCGCCCATGAGATCAACTGCGAATACCATACCAATACCCCGCCCGCCCCGCCCCGTCGTCCGGTTTCTCCAAACCGGCCCGCCCCGGCCCGTCCCACACAGCGGCCGCAGGGTATCCCCGGTTCCCCGGCCCGCAGCAGCAGCCCGGTATCAGGCCGCCCGCAGAACCGCAAGGTTCCACCTGCTTTAACAGTGGTGATTGTGATTATAGTTCTCATGTTCTTTTTAAACGGTCTTCTGCCGCTCCTTTTGTTTTTACTTTAAAATAATATCAGACCGATCCGTTTGGAACCGGGAAACTTCAAATGCCGGCGTAAAGCCAGATTTTATAAGACAATATCCTGTAAAATATGGAAATTCAGAACGACAAATGAGGTGAAGAAAGTATGAAAATTTCAACCAAAGGAAGATATGCACTCCGCATGCTGATTGACTTAGCGGAGCATCAGGACCATGGATACATTGCCCTGAAGGATATTGCAGAGAGACAGGGAATCTCTAAAAAATATCTGGAACAGATCATTCCGATGCTGAACAAGTCGGACATCCTTTTGGCAAACAGAGGATTTCAGGGAGGTTATCGTTTATCCCGGAATCCGGATCAATACACAGTAGGCCAGATCCTGCGCATCACAGAAGGCAGTCTTGCCCCGGTAGCCTGTCTGGATCGGGATCCTTCGGAATGCAGCCGGAGCGGGGAATGTGTGACTCTTCCGATCTGGAAGGGCCTGTATCAGGTGATCAATGAATATTTAGACAGCATTACCCTGCAGGATATACTGGATGGGAAAAAGGATATGGATGCAGGCGACTATATTATTTAAAAATCGAATGACAGAGACAAAAAAGGCTGCAGCCTTTCAAGTGCCGGAGGATTGGCATATTGAAAGACGGCAGCCGCTTTTATGTTTTACCTATCAGACATCAATCTGAAAACATGGAGGTGGAGAGATACCGATCTCCGGTGTCGGGAAGAAGGGCAACAATGGTTTTTCCGGCATTTTCCGGCCGTTTTGCCAGCTGGGCAGCGGCGAATACAGCAGCGCCGGAGGAAATTCCGACTAAAAGTCCTTCTGTTCTGGCCAGTGTACGGCCGGTGGCAAAGGCATCCTCATTGGATACAGGGAAGACTTCATTATAGATCGAGGTATCCAGAGTTTCCGGAACAAATCCGGCGCCGATTCCCTGAATTTTATGAGGCCCTGCGATACCCTGAGAAAGAACCGGAGAGCCGGTCGGTTCCACAGCCACCACCTGAATCTTGGGATTTTTGGATTTTAAATAGGTACCGACTCCGGTAATGGTTCCGCCGGTACCGACTCCGGCAACGAAAATATCCACGGTTCCGTCCGTATCGGCCCAGATTTCCGGTCCTGTTGTCTCACGGTGTACCTTTGGATTGGCAGCATTGGTGAACTGGCTGGGAATAAAGCTGTTCGGCGTTGCGGCAGCCAGTTCTTCTGCTTTGGCAATGGCACCCTTCATGCCCTTTGCGCCATCCGTCAGTACCAGCTCGGCACCATAGGCTTTTAGCAGGCTGCGGCGTTCCGCACTCATGGTTTCCGGCATGGTAAGAATGATTCGGTAGCCCTTAGAAGCGGCTACAGCAGCCAGTCCTATGCCTGTATTTCCACTGGTGGGTTCAATGATAACAGAACCGGGGCTCAGAAGCCCGTCAGCCTCAGCCTGCTCTATCATGGCATTGGCAATGCGATCCTTTACACTGCCGGCGGGATTGAAATATTCCAGCTTGGCAAGAACCGCAGCCTGCAGATTCTGGGACGCTTCATAATTCTTCAGTTCCAAAAGTGGAGTTCCTCCGATGAGTTCTGTGATTTTTTTGTAAACTTTCATATGGTTTGCCTCCTAAAAATATAATTCATATAATTCATATTGGATTTATAGGTTTTATTCTAGAACCGTATATCTGATTTGTCAACCATTTTTTCTAATTTTTGGATCCGCAAAGTTTCTGCACTTTTGAACTGCTGCTTTGCAAAATTCTGGAAAACATTTCCCATTTTCTGCTTGACAAGAAAGAAAAAATTGGATATTATATATAAAACATATCAATTACATAGGTTTTAGGGGGTGAAGGGTTAAAGAATCGTCTCCGATTGACAAATCCCCTAAAAAGCTTTCCCTCAAAGCTTTTCATAAAGAAATGGAGGTAAACCTATGCTGGCAATCATAATCCAAATGCTGCGCCACAATTTCAGGAACGGCCGAATGTGCTGCTTAGAGTAATCCGAAGAATGGAAGCTCGAAAATAAGAAGAAAGAGAGAAAGAGAGGATTTTACTATGAGCAGCAAGAATTATAGATTTGAAACGATTCAGTTACATGCAGGACAGGAGACAGCCGATCCGGCAACGGGTTCCAGAGCGGTCCCGATTTATCAGACGACTTCCTATGTATTTCAGAATTCTGCCCACGCAGCCGCCCGGTTCAATCTTTCCGATGCAGGCAATATCTATGGAAGACTGACCAACTCTACCGTGGATGTATTCGAAAAACGTATCGCGGCCTTAGAGGGAGGCGTGGCCGCTCTCGGCGTGGCATCCGGTGCGGCAGCGATTACATATACCTTTTTAAATCTGGCTCAGGCAGGAGACAACATTGTATCAGCCAAAACCATTTACGGCGGCACCTATAATCTTTTGGAGCACACCCTGCCGCAGTATGGAATCCAGGCCAGGTTTGTGGATGCGGATGAGGAGGATGCATTCGAAAAAGCCATTGACGAGCATACGAGAGCTGTTTTTATCGAGACCATCGGCAACCCCAATGCGACCCTGATCGATATTGAAAAGGTGGCAGAGACGGCACACCGCCATCAAATCCCCCTGGTGGTGGACTCCACCTTTGCTACGCCGTACCTGTTACGGCCCTTTGAGCACGGGGCGGATATTGTGGTACATTCGGCCAGCAAATTTATCGGGGGCCACGGCACGGCCATAGGCGGTGTGATTGTGGACGGCGGAACGTTTGACTGGGAGGCCAGCGGGAAATTCCCGTCTATCTGCGAGCCGAATCCCAGCTATCATGGAGTCAGCTTTACAAAAGCAGCGGGACCGGCCGCCTTTGTGACAAAGATCCGGGCTATCCTTCTGCGCGATATGGGCGCAACTCTGGCTCCGCTCCATGCATTTTTATTCCTTCAGGGATTGGAGACCTTATCCCTCAGAGTGGAACGCCATGTGGAGAATGCCCTGAAGGTGGTGGATTTTCTGGCTTCCCATCCGAAGGTAGAAAGAGTGAACCATCCGGCGCTTGCAAACCATCCGCATCACGCCTTATATGAAAAATATTTCCCCAACGGAGGTGCCTCCATTTTCACCTTTGACATTAAGGGAGGTGCAAAAGAGGCCCAGGAATTTATTGACCGGCTGAACATTTTCTCCCTGCTGGCCAATGTGGCAGATGTGAAATCGCTGGTCATTCATCCGGCCACAACGACTCATTCTCAGTTAAATGAGACGGAACTGGCTGAACAGGGAATCCGCCCAAATACCATCCGTCTTTCCATCGGAACAGAACATATTGACGATATACTGGAAGATTTAAACCAGGCCTTCGGCGATTGAGGATAGATTTTTTGATTTATCCGTGTTATACTATTTCCAATTATGACCGGACGGTGGCTGCTGATGTTACAATCGTGCGGCCGCCGTTCGCTTTTTTTAGGAAATTCCGTCAGAATTTCTTTTTGCAGCAAAAGCCCTGTGGGCAGAACTCTTTTATGACAAAGGAGAAGAAAATGAAAATCAGAGATATTTTAGGAAAAGGACAGCCAACCCTGTCCTTTGAAGTGTTTCCGCCAAAGGAAGAGAGCAACTATGAGTCAGTGGAAAAGGCTGCATTCCAGATTGCAGAATTAAAGCCGTCCTTTATGAGTGTCACCTATGGAGCCGGAGGCGGCACCAGCCGTTATACGATGGGAATCGCTTCGGATCTGCAGAAACGGTGCGGCGTCAACGCCATGGCCCATCTGACTTGTGTTTCTTCCACCCGGGAAGAGGTGCAGGAGCGGTTAAAGCAGATGAGAGAGCTGGGAATTGAAAATGTACTGGCCCTGCGCGGCGATATTCCCCAGGGCGGTCCTCTGGCCACAGATTACCACTATGCATCGGAATTAATCCGCGATATCAAGGCATTTGATCCGGATATCTGCATCGGCGCTGCCTGCTATCCGGAGGGACATGTGGAATCCGCCAACAAAACAGCAGATATCGGCCACTTAAAAGAGAAAGTAGAGGCAGGCTGTGAATTTGTCACGACCCAGATGTTTTTTGACAACAATATTCTGTACAATTACCTCTATCGGATTCGGGAACAGGGAATCACAGTGCCGGTGGTGGCTGGAATCATGCCGGTAACGAATGTAAAGCAGATCGATCGGATCTGCCGCATGTCAGGTACCTACCTGCCGACTCGTTTTAAAGCCATTGTGGATCGGTTCGGTGACAATCCGGCTGCTATGAAGCAGGCAGGCATTGCCTATGCGACCGAGCAGATCATTGATCTGATTGCGAACCATGTCAATGGAATTCATATCTATTCCATGAATAAACCGGATGTGGCAGCGAAGATTCAGGAAAGCCTGTCAGAGATTTTATAGGAGTCTGCCATGGAAGTCAACCGCCGCGAAATATATCGTTACTTAGGGCTTGGGAGGACAGAGCCGGATGAGAGGACAAAGGAATTGACTGAAAGCTGTATCGAGGAGCTTTCCGGAGTGATTTCTCCGCGTTTTTTCTCCCGTTCTTTTCCTCTGGAAATACGTCCGGACGGAACCCTGGATTTTACCTGTTTTACGGTGAAAAGCCGCAATTTGGAGAAAAATTTAAAGGACTGCGAGGAGATCATCCTGTTTGCTGCGACTCTGGGAGCGGGAGTGGACTACCTGCTTCGGCGCCACAGCCGCTTTTCCATGAGCCGTGCGGTTGTGCTCCAGGCCGCTTCAGCCGCCATGCTGGAGGCGTACTGCAATCAGGAAAATGAACGCCTGAAGGCAGAAGCAGCGAAAAAGGGATACTATCTGCGCCCCCGGTTCAGCCCCGGCTATGGGGATTTTCCGCTGGAGACCCAGAAAAATCTGTTCCGTGTGCTGGAAGCGGAAAAAACAGTGGGCATTACCCTGACGGACAGCCTTTTGATGGTGCCGTCTAAATCGGTGACGGCGGTGATCGGCGCAGGGAAAACCGCGGTGAGCTGTGAGACGGAAGGCTGTGAGGCGTGCAATAAAACAGAATGCCCTTATCGGAGAGGTTAGAAAATGGGAATACTGGAAGAATTAAAAAAGAGAATTGTCATGTTTGACGGAGGCACGGGAACGCTTCTTCAGGAAAGAGGACTGAAGCCGGGAGAGCTTCCGGAAAACTGGAATATTACACATCCGCAGGAAATGGAGGCAATCCATCGGACCTATCTGGAAAGCGGGTGTGACATCATTTTGACGAATACCTTTGGTGCAAACCGATTAAAATATAATGGGACCGACGGATTTTGTTTATCCGAGATCATCGAAGCCGCAGTAAAAAATGCAAAGCAGGCGGTAAAGGAGGCCGGGAAGGGATGGATTGCCCTGGATATGGGTCCCACCGGAAAGCTTTTAAAGCCTATGGGCGAGCTGGATTTCGAGGAGGCAGTGTCCATTTTTTCGGAGGTGGTGAGAGAAGGCGTCAAGGCTGGCGTGGATCTCATTCTCATTGAGACCATGAGTGACATGTACGAATTAAAGGCCGCTGTTTTGGCTGCCAAAGAGAATTCAGATCTGCCTGTATTTGCCACCACGATTTTTGACAGCCGGGGAAAGCTTCTGACAGGAGGAACTCCGGAGTCTGCCGTAGCCATGCTGGAGGGCCTGGGCGTCGATGCAGTGGGAATCAACTGCGGCCTGGGACCGGTTCAGATGAAGCCCTTTGCCAAGCGGCTGGTAGAATGTGCGTCGGTTCCTGTCATTGTAAATCCCAATGCAGGCCTTCCCAGAAGCGAAGGCGGAAAAACCGTTTACGACATCGGACCGGAAGAGTTTGCTTCGGTAATGGGAGAAATTCTGGATTTAGGCGTTTCCATGGTGGGCGGCTGCTGCGGAACTACGCCGGAGCATATCCGTCTTTTAAGAGAGAAGTGTGAGGGCCGTCCGGCGCCTGCTATAACGAAAAAAGAGAAAACCGTGGTCACCTCTTATGCAATGGCTGTGGAAATCGATCGGGATCCGGTTATCATCGGAGAGCGGATCAATCCTACCGGAAAATCCAAGTTTAAGCAGGCCCTGCGGGATCATGATTTGGAATATATTCTGCGGGAGGGGATTACCCAGCAGGAGAATGGAGCGGCGATTCTGGATGTGAATGTAGGTCTTCCGGAGATTGACGAAGTGGCCATGATGCGGGAGGTAGTGCAGGAGCTTCAGTCTGTGACAGAGCTTCCGCTGCAGATCGATACCTCGGATCCCAAGGCTATGGAGGCGGCCCTGCGGATTTATAACGGTAAGCCGCTGATTAATTCTGTCAATGGAAAGAAGGAGGTAATGGATGCCGTCTTTCCGCTGGTGCAGCGGTATGGAGGCGTGGTAGTTGCCCTGGCTCTGGATGAAGAGGGAATTCCGGAAACAGCGGACGGCCGCATTGCGATTGCACGCCGGATTTATGAGGAAGCGGCAAAATACGGAATCGGAAAAGAAGATATTCTGATCGATGCTCTTTGTATGACCATCAGTTCGGATCCGAGGGGAGCCTTAACGACTCTGGAAACCGTCCGGAGAGTGAGAGAGGAGCTGGGAGGAAAAACCATTCTCGGTGTATCCAATATTTCGTTTGGCCTTCCCTTACGGGAAAATATCAATGCCACTTTCTTTACCATGGCGCTGTCAAACGGACTGAATGCGGCGATCATGAATCCGGGCTCCGAGCCCATGATGTGCTCCTACTACAGCTTCCGGGCCCTGCATGCTCTGGATGAGCACTGTGGAGACTATATCCGCGTCTATGCCCCTCTGGCTGCGGCCAAAAAGCAGGCAGCAGAAGCGGCCAAAGCATCCGGTTCGGCCGCCAAAGGATCGGCGGACAGCGCTGTACCGGGTACAGGCAGAAAAGGTGATGCAATAGCGGGAAACGGAAAAAATGGCGGAGGAGCCGATCTGCCGTCCCAGTCCGGGAAACTCCCCATGGAGGAAAAAGAGGCGCTTCTGGCTGTCAGTGTAGAAAAAGGGCTTAAAGAACAGGCGGCCCGGGCAGCGGCCGGACTTCTGAAAGAACGGGAAGCGCTGGACGTGATTCATTCCTGTATGGTGCCGGCCCTGGATCGGGTTGGAAAGGGATTTGAGGCAGGAACGGTATTTCTTCCTCAGCTTCTGATGAGCGCAGAGGCAGCAAAGGCTGCCTTTGAGGTGATCAAAGAAACCATGGAAGCTTCCGGGCAGGCAAACGAGAAAAAAGGAGCCATTGTTTTGGCCACCGTAAAGGGTGACATCCATGACATCGGAAAAAATATTGTAAAGGTATTGCTGGAAAATTACAGCTACAATGTAGTGGATTTGGGTAAGGATGTAAGTCCGGAGCGGATCGTAAGGGAAACCGTGGAGCGGAATGTGCCTCTGGTAGGTTTAAGCGCGCTGATGACCACCACAGTACCCAGTATGGAGGAGACGATAAAGCTTCTGCGCAAAGAAGCGCCCTGGGCCAAGGTTATGGTAGGCGGCGCTGTCTTAACGGCAGAGTATGCAGAAACCATCGGAGCCGATGCCTACTGCAGCGATGCCATGGCCTCTGTCTCTTATGCCCAGCAGATCATCGGATAAGAAAAATTGGGTTCATCGTGAGACTTGTTATGGTTCGCAGAGCGGTTTATTAGAAAAACGCTCTGCGAATCGTGATCTTGCACAGAAATTGAGGCTTATTTCTGTGAAAAATAGCATTGTAAAACAAAGTATTCTATGGTATAATCAACTCGTGAAACAAAATTACACGAAAACGAGGAACTGTGAAAAATGGATGAACTGAAAAGCGTAATTGGAATCATCTGTTCTTCCTACGATTCATTTTTTGACTCGGAAAAGAAAATCGCAAACTGTATCATGGAGCGAAAAAAGGAAGTCGTGGATATGACCGTAGCTGAGCTGGCTGAGGCCAGCGGCGCCAGCGATGCATCCGTATCCCGTTTCTGCCGCAGATGCGGTTTTAAGGGATTTCACCAGCTGAAGATGACATTGGCCAGAGAACTTGCGGAGGAAGGCAAAGCCCCGGTTACCAATGACATCAGCCGGGAGGAGATCGGACAAAGCCTGCAGAACATTCTGGCCAACAAGGCAGAAGAGATGCGGCAGACCGTAGCCATGATGGAGCCGGAGAACTTGGATGCGATTCTGGAACTTTTACAGAATGCCAGGATGGTTCAGGTGGCAGCTGTGGGAAACACGATTCCCGTAGCGCTGGATGCTGCTTTTAAGTTCAATCAGGTGGGGATTCCGACAGTGACCGGAACCATTCTGGAAACCCAGATGGCTTATACCTTTAATCTGGGTCCGGAGGATGTGCTTCTGGCGATTTCCAATTCCGGTGTTTCGAGGCGTCTCGTGCGTATGCTGGAGGGCGCCAGGGAGAACGGTGTGACCGTCATTGCCATTACCAACAATCCGGATTCACCGGTGGCAAGGCTGGCGGACCGCCATATTACAACCGCCACTCGGGAGAAGCTTTTGCGGGAGGATTTCTTGTTTTCCAAAATTCCGGCCACCATGGTCATCGAGATTCTATATCTGCTTTTGTCCGTCAGTCAGGCAGATGCCGTGGAGACAGTGAAGCGCCATGAACTGGCAATTATGGAAGACAAAAAGATTTAGGGAGGGATTCCTCTATCACTTGACAACAGGGGTGACTTATACTAGAATTTTCTTCAAGAGAGTACAGCGGAAAAGAAAAATGCTGCTGAAAAAGGCAGGAAAATGATAAGAGAAGGAGTGCAAAACTATGTTATCTAAGAAATTAACCATCAACAATCCATCCGGTCTTCACTTAAGACCAGCAGGCGTATTATCCCAGGCAGCTATGAAGTTTAAGAGCAACATCATGATTGAATGCGGCGAGAAGAAAATCATCGCAAAGAGCGTTCTGAATGTAATGGCAGCCGGTATCAAATGCGGTACAGAGATCAATTTAATCTGCGACGGTCCGGATGAGGAAGAGGCAATGAAGACTCTGTCCGAGGCAATCGAGAGCGGACTGGGTGAATAATCCGAAAATGGTTTCATAGGATATTGGGGGAGAGTATTGCAGGAAAGGGCAATACTCTCTTTTGACATTTCAGAAAAGATCCGGATAAAGCGCCGGCCGGGGATCAGAACGGAAACGGATGGGTTACAGAAAGGAGAAAGCATCCATGAAATTTAGAGTATATGAACATAAAACACAGTATTACGAGACGGATCAGATGGGGATTATCCATCATGCCAACTATCTGCACTGGTTTGAAGAGGCCAGAGTGGATATGATGGAGCAGATGGGAATGGGTTATGCCCAGATGGAGGAACAGGGAATCATAAGCCCGGTGCTTTCCATTCACAGCGAATACAAGACCATGGCACGGTTTGGAGAGACGGTCCGGATTCTCGTACATTTAAAGGAATATAACGGAATCCGGATGACTCTGGAGTATACCGTAATAGATAAGGAAAGCGGCCAGGTGCGTTGTGTGGGAGAGAGCCGCCACTGTTTTCTGACAAGAGACGGAAAGCCGGTGTCCTTAAAACGCAACTATATTGAAATGGATAAAGCATTCCGGGAATATTCAGAGGAAGAGGAACACTGACGAATGACATGGTTATATGAATTGGAATTTGCCATTCTGCACGGGCTGCAGAAGCTTCATACTCCGGTCTTGGATTGGCTTATGGTACACATTTCCTTCCTGGGAAACAGCGGCTGGCTGTTTATCCTTCTGGGGGGAATCCTGCTTGCCTTTAAGCGTACCAGAAAGACAGGGTTTGCGGTTCTTCTCTCTCTGTTTGCGGGACTTTTGATCGGAAACCTGTTTCTTAAAAATCTGGTGATGCGAAGCCGCCCCTGCTGGCTGGACCAGGCGGTTCCGCTGCTGCTGGAGAGTCCGTCTGATTTTTCCTTTCCGTCCGGGCACACGCTGGCTTCCTTTGAGACAGCGGTCAGTATCTTCCTATATCATAAAGGATGGGGATGCGTGATGCTTCTGTTGGCGGCCGCGATTGCATTTTCCAGGCTTTATCTTTTCGTCCATTTTCCGACGGATGTACTGTGCGGAATGGGGCTGGGGATTTTGATTGCGTGGTGCGTACACAGGATAATGGAAAACAGGACTTCTGCTTGCAAAAAATAAAAACTGTGATATACTGATAAAAAAATAAGAAACGCAGAGTAGGGATACAGGCGTTAAGTGCCGGCTGGACGGGGAGTTGCCAGCCGGACGAAGGAAGCTTTAAGGCGGAAGGCTTTAGAACTTGCGCGGTCGGTATCCCGCATCCCGCTGCATCGTTGATAGAGAATATCTTCTGATGTAGATCGAGAGGCCTGCATGAAAAGGAGGTATTTTTTTAATGAAAAAATTTGCAGCCATTTACAGGGACTCCTACCGCGAACTGAAAAACATGAGGGCCGTTACCGTGGCCGGCATGCTGATGGCAGTTTCCGTAGTGCTTGGTTATTTCTCCATTGAAGCCGGACCCTATCTGAAGATAGGCTTCGGAACCGTGGTAAACCAGTTCGTATACTATTTATTTGGCCCCGTGCTGGGCGGTGTGTACGGCGGTGTGCTGGATCTGGTAAAGTATGTGGCAAAGCCGACCGGCGCTTTCTTCCCGGGGTATACGTTCAATGCGATTTTGGCCGGCATTATATACGGAACCTTTCTCTACCGCCGCCCGATGTCGTTTCGGCGGGTGCTGGCAGTTCACCTGGTGATTGTGGTAGTAATCAATATGGGCTTAAATACACTGTGGCTCTGCATGACTTCCGGAAAGGCCTTTATGGCGCTTCTTCCGGCCCGCGTATTTAAAAACCTGGTAAAATGGCCGGTGGATTCCGCGATTGTGTACCTGATTGCCAGCAGGTTGGAGGCTCTGGGACTGGTAAGAGCGATCCGCAGCTGGGAAGGCGGCCGCGAAAGACAGCGTGCCGGTGTCCGTGAAAGCGGCCGGTAGGAAAAGCTTTATCATCCCCTTTCTTTTTTCCTCGGGATGTGCTAATATAATTTTCAGTGTAAACTGGAAATGATAAAGGAGAGATACATCATGAGTGAGAGTTGCAATCACAACTGTTCCAGCTGCAGCGAAAACTGCGAAAGCCGGACACAGCAGAGCTTTTTAGAACCATTGAATCCGCAGAGCACTGTGAAAAAAGTCATCGGTGTAGTCAGCGGAAAAGGCGGCGTGGGAAAATCCTTGGTTACCTCCCTGATGGCTTGTAAGATGCGTGCCAGAAATAACCGGGTGGGAATTCTTGATGCAGATATCACCGGTCCGTCGATTCCCAAGGCCTTCGGTATCCACGGGATGGTCGGCGTGACTGCGGATCAGCTGATGCTTCCGAGAGAGAGCGCCACCGGTGTGCAGGTGCTTTCCGCCAATTTAATTCTGGAAAATGAAACCGACCCGGTCATCTGGAGAGGTCCTATTGTGGGCGGTGTGATTAAACAGTTCTGGGGTGAAGCACTCTGGAAGGATATTGATTATATGTTTGTGGACATGCCTCCGGGAACCGGCGATGTGCCGCTGACCGTATTCCAGTCTCTTCCGCTGGATGGCATTATTATCGTCACATCTCCGCAGGAGCTGGTATCCATGATTGTGGCCAAGGCAGTGAACATGGCAAAGAAGATGGATATCCCGATTCTGGGCCTGGTTGAAAATATGAGCTATCTGGAATGTCCGGACTGCGGAAAGAAGATTTCCGTATTCGGCGAGAGCCGTCTGGAGGAGACTGCCAAAGAGTACGGCATTCCTGTTCTGGCGCGGATCCCGATTGATCCGAAGATTGCAGAAAGCGTAGATCAGGGCGTGGTAGAATATGTTGAGACTCCATGGCTGGAAGAAGCGGCAGACGTATTGGAGAAGCTCTAATCAATAAGAATACCTTATCGGGCAAAGCTTGACGAAGCCCGTCGGCCCGAAGGGTATAAAATACGGTATGCCCGGATGGGTATGCGCTATCCGGGCGGTTCCCAAGGGGAGCCGCCCGTTCAATTTCCGTTATTTTTGCTGTTTCTGCGTTTTCCCCATTTTCATCGTCATTTAAGAAAATTTAATGATTCTTTCATTGTTTCTTTTCTCTATCTCATGTATAATGAAAAAAGCAAAACGTGTAGAAAAATGGGGTGTTTATGATGAATACGAACTTGAATCCAAACAGCGAGCTCAGCCAATTTGCGCTGAATGCCCCGAAGGAAATTGAGGTTCCTGAGACCCTGTTGGGAGTGGCGCAGCAGTTTCGGGAGTGCATGATGCAGTATACCTGTGCCATCCGTGAGGTCAAAACCAAACTGGAGGTCTTAAATGACGAACTGTCGGTAAAGAAATCGAGAAATCCGATCGAGATGATTAAGTCGAGGGTAAAACGGCCGCCGAGTATCATTGGCAAGCTGCAGAGAAGAGGTCTTCCCGTGACTGTGGAATCCATGGTGCAGAATCTGGATGATATCGCGGGAATCCGTGTAATTTGTTCCTTTATTGATGATATCTATGACATCAGCAGGATGCTGGCCCGCCAGGACGATATCAAGGTCATTGCAATTAAGGATTACATCCGATCGCCGAAAGCCAATGGCTACAGGAGCTATCATATGATCGTGGAGGTGCCTGTTTTCTTTTCAGACAGCAAAAAGTGGATCCGGGTAGAGGTACAGATTCGGACCATTGCCATGGATTTCTGGGCCAGCCTGGATCACCAGCTGAAATATAAAAAACAGCTGGAGGAGGGGGATGCAGCAGAGATTGGGGAGGATCTGAAGCAATGCGCGGAGATCATCGCACAGACTGACTGGAAGATGCTGGATATCCGCCGAAAGATCGAAGAAAAAGGTTTTGTTGTGGAAAAGTAGCGCTGTCCGGGTCCTGCCTGCAAAAGGATCCGAACAGAACTTACATGGTAAAAAATGCTGCAGGAATCAGTACAGATAATAGGACAGGGTTTCGGTAATACGGAACCCTGCTTTTTTATATACGGCCACAGCCGGCAGGTTATCACCGGAAACATGGAGAAAAAGGGAGCGGATGCCCGCCTCATACAGATCTCGGAGAACATGGGACAGAGCCTCCTGACCAAGTCCCTGTCCCCGCAGCTCGGGACGGACAAAAAAACCGTAAAAACAGGCTTTCTCTCCAAAACATGCGGCGCGGCAGATGGCAGCAGGATTATCATAGGAAAGGGGCCTGTCCGGGAAAGGGCGGATGCCCGGATCGGAGCTTCCATCTGCACCGGCTGTAAAGGCAGGGATTTCGGATGCCTGTCCGGGAAAAAAGCGATAGGTGCGGACAGCGTCTTCTTCTTCCTCTGACAGGCAGGAGAGCTGCTCTGAATACAACTCTGCCCCGGTAAGCTCTGTTTCCATCCGATATTCCGCATGAGAAAATTCAGCGCCGAGGAATTCCAGTGCTTTCAGCGCGCCTTCTTCGCGTCCATCTGTGGGAAACAGAAGATCAACATCCTCGATCTCTGTCTGCACCTCTTTGAAGAGGCGGAAAAAATAGCCCATCCGCCGGAAGTCCGGATGGGTAAAAGCCATGCATTCTGCGGCCTCATCAGAATCCGGAAACCGGGGCATAATAAGAAAAAGGGCGCTGACCAGCAGCGGATCGTAAAGCAGGCAGACCAGATCTGCATCCTCTGTGGGAAAGCTTAAGGAACGGCCGTTCCCATTTGTGCAGGCTTTTTCGAGAAGAGCCAGATCTTTTCTTTGTTCTTTTGTCAGATGAGAGGTTTTAATCACTTCCATTGGTGTTATCCTGTCCTTTTTGTGCTGTGTTTGTGCAGAGAAATATTCCGTGTAATGTAAGAACTTCTGTATTTCACCAGTATAGTACAGAACAGGCAAAATATTCAATGAAATTTAAAGATTTTATGATATTTTTTATCTTGTCCAATAAAAGGGGTAGTGATAGAATAAAGGCGTTATGACGAGAGGAGACTGACATCATGAAATATCTGAAGGAGACGGCGATTATTTTTGGAATTACCATGGCCGGGGAATTTCTCAATTATCTCCTGCCTTTTCCGGTACCGGCAGGGGTTTACGGTTTGTTTATTCTCCTGACCCTTTTGTCTGTGGGAATCATAAAGGTCGAGGAGGTATCTTCTGTGGGAGATTTTCTGCTGGATACCATGCCCCTGATGTTCATTCCGGCAGGCGTTGGGCTTTTGGACAGCACGGGTGAGGCGGGAGAGATTCTGGTGCCCCTTGTGGTGATCACCGCAGTTTCAACCGTATTTGTCATGGTATTGACCGGAGAGGTGGCACAGAGAATCATCCGGGGCGCACAGAAAAAGGAGGCAGAGCATGAATGATGTAATCCATTCCTCCCTCTATTTTGGGATGCTGGTGAGCGTGGGAGCCTATTTGTTCGGCGTGTGGCTGAAAAAACGGACGAAGCTTGCAATTTTGAATCCGCTTCTGGTAGCGATCGTGCTGGTCATTCTGTTTTTATCTGTATTTCGGATTGATTATCAGGAATATAATAAAGGGGCAGTCTATCTGAGCTATTTCTTAACTCCTGCGACGGTCTGCCTGGCGATTCCGCTGTACCGGCAGCTGGAATATTTAAAGAGACATACCTTTGCGGTGGCTGCCTCCATTGCAGCGGGAGTTGCGGGAAGCGCGGTCAGTATTTTTATTATGGCGAAGCTGTTTCAGCTGGAGCATGTCTATTATGTAACGCTGCTTCCGAAATCCATTACCACAGCCATCGGTATGGGAGTCAGCGAGGAAGCTGGCGGAATTGTGACATTGACAGTCATCAGCATCATTGTGACCGGAATTCTGGGCAATATCATTGCAGACTGGCTGTTTCAGATATTTAAAATAGAAGAGCCTATGGCAAAGGGGCTGGCGCTCGGAACAGCGGCTCATGCCATCGGAACGGCCAAGGCGCTGGAACTGGGAGAGATAGAGGGCGCCATGAGCAGCCTGGCTATCGCAGTGGCAGGTCTTTTAACGGTAGTGGTGGTACCGCTGGTATCCGGACTGATTTAGGCAGGAGAAAAGGGGGAAGAGGAATGAATCTGTATGAGGCAATCGGATGCAGGCAGTCGGTGCGAAGCTATACGGACCGTGAGGTGCCGGAAAAGCTTCGGAATCAGATCCTGTCTTTTTTCGAAAAAACCTCCAGGCTCAATGACAGAATTCGGACAGAACTGGAGATTATTGATAATACAAAGAAGCAGGCACAGATTAAGGGATTGTGGAAGGTAGACGCACCGTATTATCTGGCCTTTTACTCAGAATCGGGCGATGGCTGCGAGAGGAATGCGGGCTATATTATGGAACAGCTGATTCTCTATCTGGCAGCGAAAGGATTGGGAAGCTGTTATCTGGGGGGCTCCCGTCCGGCACAGTCTGTAAAAAACGGAAAAAAATGCATCATGCTGGCTGCCTTTGGATATCCGGAGGGAAGACTTTACCGGGAGAGCCCTCTGGCAAAACGTCTGCCCTTAAGCGAATTGTGTATCTTTAAGGAAGAGGCGGGGGAGCAGATGAAGACCATTCTCCGGGCGGCCAGACTGGCCCCATCGGCCATGAATGCCCAGCCGTGGCGTTTTATCGTCTATTCGGATCGGCTTTATGTATTTGCCAAAAAGAGCCGGCTTCCTTTGGGGTATGGAAATGGCATGCGGGAATTCGGCATCGGCATCATGCTGTCTCACATCATGCTGGCCGCAGAGGAGCTCTGGATGGAGCTCAAGACAGAGACGGAAGAGCAATTTGCTGCCAAGGTATATAAAAACGGAGATTATGTTGCAACGCTGTCCCTTCATTAAGGAGGGACGGCGTTTTTTGTGAATGAAAGTCACAAAGAAGCCAAGCGTTTTTCCTTGAAACACCATAGGACTTATGATAAAATAAATAAGATTATAAGCAAAAAAAGGAAATGAAAAGGAACGAAACAATCCTGAAGGAGGAAGCAATGGTTCATAAATTAATTGAAAAGATACAGAAGACAAAAGCCCCCATCTGTGTGGGCCTGGATCCGATGCTCAGCTATATTCCGGAGCATGTGTTAAACAAAGCCTTCGGCGAGTTCGGCGAGACCTTAGAGGGCGCTGCCGAGGCAGTGTGGCAGTTCAACAAAGAGATTGTCGATGCCACCGCTGATTTGATTCCGGCTGTAAAGCCGCAGATTGCCATGTACGAGCAGTTCGGAATCGAGGGCTTAAAGGTCTATGACAGAACTGTCAAATACTGCCAGGAGAAGGGCTTAATTGTCATCGGAGATGTCAAGAGAGGAGATATCGGTTCTACCTCCACCGCCTACGCCACAGGCCATATCGGCCGCGTGAAGGTGGGCAGCCATTCCTTCGCAGGCTTTGATACAGAGTATATTACCGTCAACCCGTATCTGGGAACCGATGGAGTGAAGCCCTTTGTGGATGTCTGCAATGAGCATGACCGTGGTATCTTCGTACTGGTAAAGACCTCCAATCCATCCAGCGGCGAGTTCCAGGACCGCCTGATCGACGGAAGACCGCTTTATGAGCTGGTGGCTGAGAAGGTAGTGGAGTGGGGCGAGGCCTCCATGGATGGAGACTACAGCAATGTAGGCGCTGTGGTGGGCGCAACCTATCCGGAAATGAGCAAAATCTTACGGAAACTGATGCCGAAGACCTATTTTCTGGTACCTGGCTACGGTGCACAGGGCGGAACCGCAGAGGATTTAAAATACTGCTTCAATGAGGACGGACTGGGAGCCATCGTAAACTCTTCCAGAGGCATCATTGCCGCTTATAAAAAAGAGGCCTACGCCAAATTCGGTGCAGAGCATTTCGGTGAGGCATCCCGACAGGCTGTGATCGACATGATCGAGGATATCGGCCGCGTATTATAAGAAAAAGGAAACAGCTGGCCGCAGGGAGGCAGCTGCGAATACGAAGATAAAGGAGGAGACTCATGGCACAGGTGAAGGAGACGGCTGTGGTTTACAGCCAGGAGGCACTGGCTCCGGATATATTCAGCATGTGGATTACGACGGAGGCAGCAAAGGAGGCGGGACCGGGCCAGTTTATTACGGTATACAGTAAGGACGGATCCAGACTGCTTCCCAGACCCATCAGTATCTGTGAGACGGATCCGGAGGAGGGACGCCTTCGGATTGTATACCGGATTGCAGGAGCCGGCACGAAGGAGTTTTCAGCCTATGAATCCGGAGATTCCATCGAAATCATGGGACCGCTGGGCAACGGCTTTCCGCTGGAGGGGGAGAATGTATTCCTCATCGGAGGCGGCATCGGCATCCCGCCGATGTTAGAGCTGGCAAAGAATTTAAACTGCGAAAAGCAGATGATTTTAGGTTACCGGGATGAGAATTTATTTCTGCGGGATGAATTCGAAGCCTACGGCGAGGTGTTTGTGGCCACTGAGGACGGAAGCGTCGGAACGAAGGGAAATGTTCTGGATGCCATCCGTGAGAACGGCCTGACTGCAGATGTGATGTATGCCTGCGGGCCGACTCCGATGCTCCGCGCATTAAAGCAGTATGCAGAGGAACACAATATCCGCTGCTATATTTCTCTGGAAGAGAAGATGGCCTGCGGCGTGGGGGCCTGTCTGGCCTGCGTCTGCAAGACCAAAGAGGTGGATCACCACAGTAATGTACACAATAAGCGAATCTGCAAGGACGGCCCTGTTTTCCTGGCCGGGGAGGTAGAGTTATGATAAAGACAGCAGTAACCCTGGCCGGTGTGGAGCTTAAAAATCCGGTCATGACCGCTTCAGGTACCTTCGGCTCCGGTGCGGAATATTCGGAGCTGGTGGATTTAAACAAGCTGGGAGCCGTAGTGACCAAGGGCGTGGCCAATGTGCCGTGGCCCGGCAATCCGACTCCCCGTATTGCAGAGGTTTACGGCGGCATGATCAATGCCATCGGCCTTCAGAATCCGGGCTTTGATGTTTTTGCAGGGCGGGATATCCCGTTTTTAAAACAGTACGATACAAAGATTATTGTCAATGTCTGTGGAAAAACCACGGAGGACTATATTGACGTGGTGGAAAAGCTGTCTGACCAGCCGGTAGATATGCTGGAGATCAATATCTCCTGCCCCAATGTCAAAGAGGGGGGCATCGCCTTCGGCCAGGATCCGAGAGCGGTGGAGGCCATCACCCGGGAGGTAAAGCGCCACGCGAAACAGCCGATTATCATGAAGCTGAGTCCGAATGTGACAGATATCACAGTGATGGCAAAGGCAGCCGAGGCCGGCGGCGCGGATGTTCTTTCCTTAATTAATACATTAACCGGCATGAAGATTGATATTCATAAGAGAAGCTTTGCCGTAGCCAATAAGACGGGAGGACTTTCCGGTCCGGCTGTGAAGCCGGTGGCAGTCCGCATGGTATATCAGGTGGCTCAGGCGGTTTCCCTGCCGATTATCGGCATGGGCGGCATCATGACAGCAGACGATGCCATAGAGTTTATTTTGGCCGGAGCAACGGCAGTGGCAGTGGGTACTGCCAACTTCCACAATCCTCACGCCACGGTAGAGATTGCGGCCGGAATTGAGGATTACATGAGAAGATACGGAGTGGAGGATATCAATGAGCTGATCGGCGCGGTGCGCTGAGACGGCAGGAGATACGAGGAAACAGGAACGAGGAGAAGAAGAGATGGAACAGTATAAACAGGAATTTATTGATTTTATGGTAGAAAGTGAAGTGCTGAAATTCGGCGAGTTCACATTAAAGAGCGGAAGAAAATCCCCGTTCTTCATGAATGCGGGCGCTTATGTAACAGGTACACAGCTTCGCAAGCTGGGTGAATACTATGCAAAAGCCATCCATGACAACTACGGATTGGATTTTGATGTCCTCTTCGGACCGGCCTATAAGGGCATTCCGCTGTCTGTGGCAACGACCATGGCCATCAGCGAGCTGTACGGAAAGGATATCCGTTACTGCGCAAACCGTAAGGAAGCAAAGGATCACGGAGATACCGGCATTCTTTTGGGAAGCAAATTAAAGGACGGAGACCGGGTAGTGATGATCGAGGATGTTACCACCTCCGGAAAATCCATTGAGGAAACCTATCCGATTATTAAGGCTCAGGCAGATGTGGAGATCAAGGGACTGATCGTTTCCTTAAACCGCATGGAGCGCGGAAAGGGAGAAAAGAGCGCCCTGGAAGAGGTAAAGGATCTTTACGGCTTCCCGACTGCAGCCATTGTTTCCATGGCAGATGTGGTAGAGCACTTATATAATCGTGAATGCCAGGGTAAAATTGTAATTGATGATACATTGAAGGCAGCGATTGATGCTTACTATGAGCAGTACGGCGCAAAGCAGTAAGCAGAAATAGCGGAAAGCAAAAAGCGTTGGACTGTACATTTGGCAGTCTGAGTATCCCGCAAAGAGGAGAGACCAATTATGGAAAAAATTTATAAAACGATGCGTACCTCCGGAATCATCAGTATTGTGATAGGCAGTGTGATTATTACGGCAGGCGTGGCAACCGGTGTGCTGGCAATCGTCAGCGGGGCCTTTCTCTTAAAACGGAAGGCGGATATTACGTTTTAGAACCAGGCGGCGGCTCATGAACGGGACAGCTGCGGATGAAAAATCAAAAGAGAACAAAGGATGCTGCAGGAATCCTGCAGTATTCTTTTGTTACAGCAGGATATCAGGATGATAAAAGTGGAAAATTCAGGCAGTGCCGCATCCTGCGGCAGCTTTTTAATAGATTGGGATAGTATGAGAAAACGAACAAAGCTGCACCAGAGGATCTTTTGGCTTCTTTTTATTGGATATCTGGTGATTATGACATATTTTATGTTTTTTTCGGACGGATTCGGGCGGTCGGGACATACAGAGTATGCCTATAATCTGGTCCTTTTTCGGGAGATTAAACGGTTTTACAAATATCGGGAGCTTTTGGGAATGCGTTCCTTTCTAATGAATACCTTGGGAAATGTGATCTGCTTCATGCCTTTTGGCTTCATGCTTCCCATTATCAGCCGTCGGGGGAGAAAATGGTACAATACCTTTCTTTTAAGCTTTCTCTTTACTCTGGGCATTGAGACTGTGCAGCTGGTATTTAAGGTGGGGAGTTTCGATGTGGATGATATGTTTCTGAATACAATCGGCGGAATTGCAGGCTATTTGAGCCTTATGATCTGCAAAGGAATCAGGAGGATTTGGAATGGCACGTCATAAAACGAAAGAGGCGGATAACCGTATTTCCTATATCCGCAAGCCGATGGCAGAGCACAGCTACTTATGCATCGGTCTGGCGGCGGCCGGACTTTTGCTGGGTGCGGCCGGCATGGCTTTCAGTATCAGAAATCAGGGAGACACTCCGCTCGGCGCAGTGTCCATGTGCTTTTGCAGCCTTCTGGTTTGCATTGCGGCGCTGTTTTACGGAAGAAGGTCCCTAAAGGAACCGGAGAAAAATTATATCCTGGCCCGGATCGGCCTGGCTGTAAGCGGCCTTTTGGTGATCCTTTGGCTGGTGATGATTCTGATTGGCTTTAAATATTGAGACATAGGTATTGAGACAGGAGGCGGTACACATGAAATATAGGGAGCTTTTTAAAGAGGAAAATGGAGCGGTGCGGGAACGCCATGAGCTGGCTCTGGAGCGGATCCGCCGGATTGAGGGCGAAGGGACGACCGCGCAGCCCTGGAGAGATTATTTTGAAAAAACAGCCGGCTTTATCCTGATGGCAGAGCAGGTATATGAAAAACAGGAGCTGGATATGCTGGATACCTATACGCTGGAGGAATGGGAAGAATTAAACCATGCACTCTATGCGGACATCCTGCCGGATGCTTACGAAACCAGCTATGCCAATCCTTCCTTTGCGGTAAAAAGCCTGGGTGAGGAGATTGGAGCCTGGCTCTCCTTCCTTTATACGGAAATACGGGGCATGATCGTATATGCTTTCGAGAGCCGCCTGACAGATATCACGATTCTGGAGGAGATTTTTATCGAGGTTTATAATCTCTTTGAGAGCGAGATGCCGGATTACAGGGAAGTAAAGGAAGCGCTTTACTATTTTGTCAGTGACTACTGTGATGTGACACTGACCTATCGGATACGTGAAACTCTGGATCCGTCCATGGATTTCGGAAAATCCATTATTATGGACTGTGATTTGACGGATCTTGCGTATTTATATCGGTTCGGTGAGTATATATCCGATACGGAAAAATCAGTGGCAGCCTTTTTAAATTCCCTGCCGGAGGAGACAATTCGGCAGATGGCGGATACCTACACAGAGGGGTACCGGAAGGGATTTGCTGCTACCGGGCGCGACTATAAGGGCAAGAAGACAGTGCAGATCCGCTATCATATCGGTTTTGAGCGGATGATCCGCATGGCAGTGGAGAATTTCCGAGAAATGGGATTGGAGCCCATCATCAGCCGTGCGGCAGTGGGAACCATGAACCGGGCTGCGTCACGAACCAATGGATATTACGCTACACCGGCCAACCGGCAGTATGATTATGATCACCGCTATGACAATGCCGTATATTTTGACAAGGCGTTCCGGGATCGGAAGCTGTCTGTCTTAAAGGTAGCTTATGAGCAGTGTAAGGAGCTGGCTGCAGGCTATGCCGGTCCGGCCGTTCTGGAGACCTTTGGAGAGGACGGATTCCGGCCGTTTAATAAAAAAGAGGCGTTTTCCCTAAGCGAAAAGCAGGAAAAGCTGCAGCTTTCCTATTCCAATGAGGCAATGCAGGTGGTGGATTCTTATATTCCGGGAACGGAGACCAGCTTTACGATCATTGCCTTCCCACTTCCGGAGATCGGACCGGACTTTGAGGCGATTTTCAGGGAGACGATTCGGATCAATACCCTGAATTATGAGCTTTACCGCGACATTCAGCAGGTCATTATCGGGGCACTGGATCAGGCTGAGCATGTGATGATCTACGGCAGGGGAGAAAACAGGACCTGTTTAAAGGTTATGCTGCATGCGCTGGAGAATCCGGAGAAGGAGACAAATTTTGAAAACTGTGTGGCGGATGTGAATATTCCGGTGGGTGAGGTGTTTACTTCTCCGAGACTCCGGGGAACGGAAGGCCTTCTGCATGTGGAAAATGTGTATATCGGGGATTTCCAGTTCCGGGATCTGGAAGTGGAATTTAAAGACGGAAAGACCGTATCCTATACCTGCAGAAACTTCGAGGAGCCGGACGAGTGCCGCGCCCTGGTAAAACAGGTGATATTAAAGAATCACGACATGCTGCCCATGGGTGAATTTGCCATCGGAACGAATACAACAGCCTATGAGACAGCCCAGAGGTACCGGATTTTAGATAAATTCCCGATTCTGATTGCAGAGAAGATGGGTCCCCATTTTGCAGTGGGTGATACCTGCTACAGCTGGATGGAAGACTGCCCCATGTTTAATCCGGACGGCAAGGAGATGATGGCAAAGGAAAACGAGATTTCAGCCCTTCGGAGGGAGAATCCGCAGGAGGCGTATTTTGGATGCCATACGGACATTACCATCCCCTACTCGGAGCTGGATCGCATTGAAGCCGTACATCCGGACGGAACCAGAACAGAGATAATTGCGGGTGGCCGTTTTGTGCTTCCGGGGACAGAGAAGCTGAATGAGCCGTTAGAACGACTGGAAATGGAAGGATAAGATTCTTCGAATAACAGAAGAACCGACTGCATAAGGTTTTCTTAAGGAAGCTGTCTGGAGTGCAGGATGAAGGACACAGCGGGAAACCGAAAAATAATGAAAATTTATGCCGCCGCCCTCCTGGCGGGTCTGCTTTTGGCGCTGCCGGCAGCAGATCAGCCGGATGGGGCGGCGGTTTGCTATGGGGCAGCGACAGTTCGGAAGGAAGAGACAGTTCGGGAGGAGGAGACAGCTCAGGAGACGGAAGTATCGCCGGAAGCAGAAAGCAGCCCGGAGGCAGAATTAAGGCTGAATGCCCAGTCTGCAGTCTTAATGGATGCGGATACGGGCCGGATTCTTTACGGGAAGGAAGAAACGGTCAGGCGTCCCATGGCCAGTACCACGAAAATCATGACATGTATTCTGGCTCTGGAGCAGGGAAATATGGAAGATTGGGTCACAGTCAGCTCCTACGCGGCTTCTATGCCGGATGTACAGTTAAATATACGGGAGGGAGAGCGGTATCGGCTGAAGGATCTTCTGTATTCCCTGATGCTGGAGTCTCACAATGATTCCGCGGTGGCTGTGGCAGAGTATATCGGCAAAACGGCTCAGGGTTTTGCTGCCATCATGAACCAGAAGGCCAGGGACATCGGCTGTCAGGATACCTGCTTTGTGACACCCAACGGCCTGGACGGAACGAGAAAAGAGGATGGCGAAATGCATTCCACCACAGCCGCGGATTTGGCCCGGATCATGCGCTACTGCATAGAACAGTCTCCCCAAAAAGAGGAGTTTCTGGAAATCACCCGGACGGCATCGCGGACCATCCGGGACGAGACGGGAAACCGTTCCTTTTATCTGGGAAATCATAATGCCCTTTTGACCATGATGCCTGAGGCGCTGTCCGGAAAGACCGGATTCACCGGAGGAGCAGGCTATTGCTATGTGGCGGCGCTGGAAAAGGACGGAAAACGGTTTACCGTCTCATTGCTTGGCTGCGGATGGCCGCCCCATAAGACCTATAAATGGGAGGATATGAGAAAGCTGTGCCGTTATGCCTTTGAGAACTATGATTATTATGAAATATTTGAAAAAAATAAGACATTTCCGTCGTTAAAGATTATAGACGGCAAAACAGAGGAAGTTCCGTTAACCATGGGCTTAAAGGAGGAGGAGCAGTCGCTTCAGGTTCTCCTGAAAAAAGGAGAAAAAACGGATATTCGGTATGAGTATCCGAAGGAAAAAAAGGCCCCTGTGGAAGCAGGGAGCGCGGTGGGCAGTGCATCCTATTATGTCGGCGGGGTGCGGATTGCCAGTTATCCCATCTATGCGGCAAAAGGGGCAGAGGCTGTGGATTTTCGCTGGTGTCTGGAAAAATGTATCGGAAGCTGGCTGGTATCTGAGCCCTAGAAAAAATGTTCTTTATTTTATGGTCAGATTTTGATATAACTATAAGAAAGGACTATGAGAAACCGCAGAGAACGCAGACGGAAATACGTACGGAACAGAAATACGAATGGAACGAAAACGGGAAAGGAACAAAAATGATGAAAACAGCACTCAGCAGAGAACAGGCATTAGAGCTTTTACAGAAGTATAATAAGGAACCATTTCATATTCTTCACGGACTGACTGTGGAAGGTGTGATGCGCTGGTATGCGAAGGAACTGGGATATGGAGATGAGGAAACCTTCTGGGGCATTGTAGGCCTGCTTCATGATATTGACTACGAGCTTTATCCGGAAGAGCACTGCATCAAAGCACCGGAGCTTTTGAGAGCCGGCGGGGCAGAGGAGGAGATCATCCACGGTGTTGTGAGCCATGGATACGGTCACCGCGTGGAAACTGCTCCGGAGCATGAGATGGAAAAGGTGCTCTATGCAGCAGACGAGCTGACCGGCCTTATCTGGGCAGCTGCCAAGATGAGACCATCCAAGAGCACAAAGGATATGGAGCTTTCCAGCTTAAAGAAGAAATATAAAGATAAAAAATTTGCCGCCGGCTGTTCCCGGGATATTATTCAGAAGGGAGCCGACCAGCTGGGCTGGGATTTAAACCGCCTTTTAGAGCAGACCATTTTGGCCATGCGTGCCTGTGAGGCTCAGGTGAATGCGGAAATGGCCCGCCTGGAAGGAGAGGAGGGTACAAACGAGTGAAGTTATTAAGTATTGCAATTCCGTGTTACAATTCTGCTGCCTATATGAGAAACTGCATTGAGTCTCTCCTTCCGGGCGGAGATGAGGTGGAGATTCTGATTGTAGATGACGGTTCTTTTAAAGATGAGACCGCACAGATTGCCGATGAATATGAGAGGAATTATCCTGGTATCTGCCGGGCCATCCACCAGGAAAACGGCGGGCATGGAGAGGCAGTCAATACAGGACTGAGAAATGCCGCCGGCCTGTTTTTTAAGGTAGTGGACAGTGATGACTGGGTGAATGAAGAGGCCTATCAGAAGGTACTGGAAACCCTGCGCCGCTTTGCCGAAGAAGAAACCCAGCTGGACATGCTGGTAACCAATTTTGTTTACGAAAAACAGGGGGCAAAGCGCAAAAAAGTCATGAATTACCGGACGGCTCTTCCGAAAGAGGAGCTGATAGACTGGAGCGGCGTGAAGCTTTTCATGCTGGGACAGTATATCCTGATGCATTCTGTGATTTACCGGACAGGGCTGCTTCGGGAATGCGGTCTGGAGCTTCCGAAGCATACTTTCTATGTAGACAACATTTTCGTTTATCAGCCGCTGCCTTATGTAAAGTTCATGTATTATCTGGATGTGAATTTCTATCGGTACTTTATCGGCAGAGACGATCAGTCTGTCAATGAAACTGTGATGATCGGGCGCCTCGATCAGCAGATTCGGGTGACGAAGCTGATGCTGGACTGCTGTGATGTCATGAAGCTGACAAACCGAAAGCTCAGACACTATATGATTCAGTATCTGGAAATTATGATGACGGTTTCTTCCATTCTGGCTATCCGGTCAGAAACGAAGGAAAATCTGGAAAGGAAGAAAGAACTGTGGCAGTATTTAAAACAGACCAATCTGCCGCTTTACATCCGCCTTCGCTGGGGCTTTTTGGGCCAGGGCACCAATCTTCCCGGAAAGAGCGGACGGAAAGTATCCATTGCCTGCTATAAGATTACGCAGAAATTTTACGGATTTAATTAAAGAGTTAATCAGAGAGAAAAGAAGAAAAGTAAAAACAGGACATTCCATCGGTGAAAGAGACCATTGGGAATGTCCTGTTTGCTGTTTTGGAAAGCTTTTATGTTTGTCACGAATACAGAGCCGTCCGCTATCGAATAAACTCCGGTCTTGTTTCGTCCTGTCCCTGTGTGCTGCCGGCATAAGCCAGAGGATAGATGGAAGCACTTAAAAGGACTCCGCCGATGACATCGATGACAGAATGCTGCTTCAAAAAGACTGTCGCCATACAGATGGAAAGCATCAGGATGAAAGACGAAACCCGGATAAAATGGTGGGAACGCAGGCTTTCGCTTTTCATAATGGCAATATGTGTTCCGATGGAATTGTATACATGGATGCTGGGGAATACATTGGTGCAGGTATCCGTCCGGTAAAGCAGCGATACAACCCAGGAACAGAAGTTTTTATCCGGATCCACGACCGGACGGAAATCTGTGCCGTTGGGAAACAGCGTGCAAATCAGAAGACTCAAGGTCATTCCCGTAAAGAGGAAAATACACAGGCGGTAATAATCCTCACGATTGACGAAAAAGAACCAGGCAATGGTACCTGCCACGTATACAAACCAGAGGAAATAGGGGATCACGAAATATTCATTAAATGGGATCCAGTCGTCCAGCTGTGAATGGATCACATGGTAATGATCCGTGACCGTTTTCTCCAGATGGATAAACCATGGGAGATAGATAAAGCCATAGCCAAGAATCCAGAGATGCCCGTATTTCTTTAAAAAATTCTTCATACGAATCAACCTCAATTACACTAAAAATTAACAGTTTTTTAACTTGTTCAGACTTTGAGTGATTATAGCACACTCTGGATAGGACTTCAAGGGGGTTTAGAAAAGGTTAAGAAAAGTTAAGGTTATCAAAACAAGGGCAGAAAAAGAAAAAAATCTCGACAGGAAGAAGTCCGGAATTGTAACCCGCTGTGTTAACGCCATCGAACGCAGAATGCCGGATGAGGCAGCCAGACAGAAGGGCCATCTGGGCCGGAACGCTGTATTTACCCTGATTTTCACCTTCTTGGCTTTTGCCATTGCACAGTTCGGTCTGATGGCGGTGGTAAAACAGGGCTATGCATACCTTGGCTATGCAGCCTTTATTACTCTGTTTGTTCCGTTTGTCGTGCATGCGGTTGGAACAGGAGGAAAAGAGATTTAAGGGGAAGAGAAATCAGAAAAAGTGAGAGCCTGAAACGTTTTTAAGTATACATCCCGGAGCTTGAGATGATAATCAAACTCCGGGATGTTTTGTGTGGTGTGTCCGTCGGAGAAAAAGGAAGGGAAGAAGAAAAAAGGTGCTACTGAAACATAGTTTCAACAAAGCTGCGCATCTCTTCTCGGGAATGGATCTGGCGGGCGCTGTTTACAATGGTGTCCTGCTCGGCTTTTGGCAGTTTAGCAAACTCATTTAAAGTGTCTGAGTGTTGGGCCGGTTCCATGGTGAAGCCGATGGGGAGTTCCTGGTTTTCTATCATGTTTATCACCTCAAAAACAGGATGTGCAGGATGATAGGAGGTTATGCCGGGGAATGGCTGGAAGTGAAAAATGAAAAGATTGTTTCAAGCGTGAAGGATTTATAAAAATTTACTTTGCGGGCCGTTTTACTTTTTGCATGGCATATTCCATTTTCGGGCCGGATATGTTAGACTAGGCAAAGAATAATTAAAGAGGAAACTGCGGTAAAAGAGGAGTATGTTTATGAAAAGAATGGGTATAGCCGTTGTTTGGGCGTTATGCCTGAGCCTTTTTGGTACCGGCTATGCGTTTGCAGGTCCGGCACAGGACATCAAAGATGCGGAGGCGGCATCGGAAGCTGTTTCGGGATCGGATGATGAGATTGTCATTCGTATGGTAGGAGATGATCTGATTCACAAGCCAATCTATGAGCAGAGCCGCCTGGGCGACGGAACCTATCAGTTTGATAAGATTTTTGCTCCCATGAAGGAAGACTTTGAGTCGGCAGATGTGGCGATTCTCAACCAGGAAACCATTTTTGTCCGGGATTACAGCAAAGTGAGTACCTATCCCATGTTTGGAAGCCCTGATGCGCTGGGGCATGCCATTGCCGGTGCGGGTTTTGATGTGGTAGCCCATGCGACGAATCATGCCATGGACAAGGGTGTGACAGGAATTGAGGATACCATAGGCTTCTGGGAGGCCAATTATCCGGAGATATTGTATCTTGGGATCCATAAAGACGGCGCGGATTCTGATATCCGTTATCTGACGGTAAAGGATTTGCGGATTGCCTTTGTCAACTACACCTATGGACTGAATGGTCTGGAGAAGTGGCGCCGGGGCCGGGAGTATCTGGTGGATTTATTGAGCGATCCCGATATTCAGAATACGATGCAGACGGCCAGGGAAAACAGCGACTTACAGATCGCCATTCTCCATGCGGGAAATGAGTATGTCCATGAGCCAACGGCTTACCAGCGTCAGCAGATCCATCGTTTCCTGGACTTAGGGGCGGATATCGTTTTCTGCGCCCATCCTCATGTGCTGCAGCCGTACCAGATGGTGACTACCGCCTCCGGGAATACCGGTCTGGTCTATTACAGTCTGGGAAATTATATCTCCGCACAGGGCAGAATCGACTGTATTCTGGGCGGCATGGCGGAGGTAAGGGTAAGGAAACGGGAGGACGGCGCGGCAGAGATTGCAGACTACAGTCTGATTCCGCTCATTACACATCAGGAGGGCGGCAATTTTGTCACCTATAAGCTGTCCGATTATCCGGAGGGAATGGAAAGCCGGCATGAGCTGCTTCAGAAAACGGGATTTCCTTTACAGGCTCTCTGGGAGCTTTTTGGGCGAGTGGCTCCCAGGCTGTAGCTTTATGGCATGCTGGATAACACAGCTGGAAAGCCGGTTTATCGTATCTGGCTACTGTCATCGGCGGGAGTGGTTCGATAGGGGGAAAAGAAAAATGAAATCCCGCTCATAATATTCCCAATAAAAAAGAGTGATATCCTGATAACTTAATAGGCTTCACACTCTTTCAGCGGCGGCCATTCAGTTTATTTTACGTTTGGCAGGATGCCCTGATTCTCTAATACAATAATTAAAGTTTCCTGTGCATCCTGCAGCAGCTTGATATCTTTTTTGATTGCCCGTTCAGAGACTTTTATATCAAGAGTCAAGCTGTCTAATTTCTTGTGGGTCAGATCCTGCTTGATTTCTAATATCTCTAAGCGGTCCTTCATGCTCTGCATATCGTTCTTCATGTTTTGCATATCGTTCTTCATGCCCCGCATATCTGCTTTGAGCGGTTCCAATTCTGTTTTTAACTTTTCATCCATTAATTCAGAGATGGCCTGTAAATCTTCCCTTGTCAATGCCATGATATCACATCCTCTTCCGTTGGCAAACAATAAATATATGTATATTGTAACACATCCGCATTTGGAGTGTAAAGTCTATTAAATTGTCAGGGTGCCGTACTGAGTTGTAAAATGAAATTGATATAAAAACATGTTTAAAAAGATAATAAGAAAATTTAAAAAAATAAGAAAAATAATTTCTGCTTTTAACGGAGCGATGTGCCTGCGTGTGAAAGCGAATCGGAGAAGGCAGTAGATAAAAGCGAGAAGATAATTTGAATATACCAGATCTAACTGAAATGGAAATATTTGATAAACAAAAGACCTGAAATTTAAATGACTTAAAATTTTCAGGTCTTTTGAAAGTAGCGGAAGGGAGATTCGAACTCTCGACACCACGGGTATGAACCGTGTGCTCTAGCCAACTGAGCTATTCCGCCATATTTTATTTTTGGATGGGGCCTATAGGGCTCGAACCTATGACCCTCTGCTTGTAAGGCAGATGCTCTCCCAGCTGAGCTAAGACCCCATTTGTTTGTCGCTCACTTGCGACTGCTTAGATAGTATAATATTTATTGTTCGAAATGTCAATACTTTTTTGAAAATATTTTATAGAAATTTTCTTATCATTTAGAATGAAGTATGATATACTATTTAAAACGAAAGATTCCATAGGATACAGGGCAACGGAGGCTGTGATGTATTATTTTATTATAAATCCCTACTCCGGGAGTGGAAACGGCTGTAAGGTCTGGAATAAAATCGAAAAGTATCTGTCGCTGGAAGGAGTGGAATACCGTGCATTTCTGACGGAACGGCCCGGACAGGCCGCGGAATATTCTGAACAGCTGACAAGAGGATGTAAGGATCCCAGGGTGATTGTGGTAGTCGGCGGAGACGGAACCTTTAATGAGGTGCTGGACGGCATCTGTTTCTGCAGCACCGTGACATTGGGCTATATTCCGGCGGGGACGGAGCAGGATCTGGCAAGGAGCTTAAAGCTTTCCCGCTCTCCGATCCGGAATCTGAAAAAGATTCTTCATCCGAAATATTACAAATTGATGGATTATGGGGTGGTGACCTACGGAGAGGATGCAGTGCATCACCGCCGTTTTATGGTCAGCGCCGGGATTGGATTAAATGGGGCAGTCTGTCATAATATGATTTATGCACATCCAAAAGGAATATGGAAATGCTTTCATTTAAAGAAAGCTCCCCATTTTATCTGCGGAGTAAAGCAGCTTTTTAAGGCAAGGCCGGTGAGAGGCTATATTCTGCTGGATGGAACGAAACGGGTGGAGTTCAATCATATTTATATGATAGCAGTTCAGAATCATGCCTGTGAGGGCGGCGGTTTCCGGCTGGCTCCGAAAGCGGACTGCAGTGACGGCAGCTTGGAGGTGTGTGTATTGAGCCATTCCTCCAAACGTGAGGTGCTGTCTATTTTAATCCGGGCATGGCTGGGACGAAGCTATAACCGCGGGGTTCGTATTTTCAACTGCAGGGAGGTTCAGATCCACACGGAACGGCCCATGGCAGTTCATGTGGACGGAGAGAGCTGTTTCAGTCAGAGTGAGTTGGAGATACGCTGTATTGAGCGGGCAGTCCGGGTGATTGTATAGAACGGATGACAGCGCATAAAGGTTATTATAGATGAAATCGGGACAGAAAAGAGAAAGGATTCGAACATGAGAATTGGACAGGGATATGACGTTCATAAATTGACAGAAGGACGTGATTTGATTCTGGGCGGTGTGAAGATTCCATACGAGAAGGGGCTTCTGGGCCATTCGGACGCCGATGTGCTGGTGCATGCGGTGATGGATGCCCTGCTGGGAGCAGCCGCCTTGGGCGACATCGGACAGCATTTCCCGGATACGGATCCGGCCTATAAGGGGATCTCCAGCATTGAACTTTTAAAGAAGGTGGGAGAGCTTCTGGCGGATCATCAGTATCTGATTGAAAATATAGATGCTACGATTATTGCACAGCGGCCCAAGCTGGCAGCCTACCGTCCTCAGATGGAGGAAAATATCGCGAAGGCTCTGGGAATTGAGACGGGGCAGGTCAGTGTCAAGGCCACGACAGAAGAGGGACTCGGCTTTACAGGAAGCGGAGAAGGAATTTCAGCGCAGGCTATTACCCTGTTGACGACAGTGGATAATTACTGCTATGATAGAGAAATGATGGCCGGAGCCGGCTGCGGCGGGTGTTCCGGTTGTCCGGGCCGGACTGAGGGCATGGACGAAGAATAAAAATCGAAACACATAAAACCGAAAAAGAGGAGAACTGTAAAATGAAAATATTTAATACGCTGTCCAGAACCAAGGAGGAATTCGTACCCCTTGAGGAAGGCAAGGTAAAGATGTATGTATGCGGACCGACCGTATACAATTTTATTCATATCGGAAACGCAAGACCGATGATCGTATTTGATACCGTAAGACGTTACTTTGAATATAAGGGATATGAGGTGAATTTCGTATCCAATTTTACTGATGTAGACGATAAGATCATCAAAAAAGCCATTGAAGAGGGCGTGGATGCCGATACCATCTCCGAGCGCTATATTGCAGAGTGCAAAAAGGACATGGAAGGGATGAATGTGAAGCCGGCAACGGTACATCCGCAGGCCACACAGGAGATCTGCGGCATGCTGGAGATGATTGGCCAGTTGATCGAAAAGGGCCATGCCTATGTGAGCAAGGACGGAACCGTTTATTTCCGCACCAAATCCTTTAAGGAATACGGAAAGCTTTCTCATAAAAATTTAGATGATCTTCAGTCCGGCTTCCGTGAGATTAAGGTGACGGGCGAGGAGGACAAAGAGGATCCGACCGATTTCGTGCTCTGGAAGCCGAAAAAAGAAGGAGAGCCGTACTGGGAGTCCCCATGGTGCCAGGGCCGCCCGGGCTGGCATATCGAGTGTTCCGTGATGTCTAAAAAATATCTGGGCGAGTCCATTGATATTCATGCCGGCGGTGAGGACCTGATTTTCCCGCACCATGAGAATGAGATTGCCCAGAGCGAGGCGGCCAATGGAAAGAGCTTTGCTACCTACTGGATGCACAATGCATTCTTAAATATCGATAACCGGAAGATGTCCAAATCTCTCGGAAACTTTTTTACGGTCCGGGAAATCAGCGAGAAATACGATCTGCAGGTGCTGCGCTTCTTCATGCTGAGCGCTCATTACAGAAGCCCGCTTAATTTCAGCGCTGATCTGATGGAAGCTTCCAAAAACGGCTTAGAGCGTATCAGGACTGCAGTAGAGAGGTTAAATGACTGCTTAAAGACTGCAAATGACGCTGCCATGACAGAGGAAGAGAAGAAGAACGCAGAGGCAGTACAGGAATTCGTACAGAAGTACGAGGCAGCCATGGATGATGACTTCAATACGGCAGATGCCATCTCCGCTGTATTTGAGCTTGTAAAGTTAAGCAATACAACTGCTTCCGAGCAGTCTTCCGGAGCGTATTTGACTTATGTAAAGGAAACCATCGAAAAGCTCTGCGACGTGCTGGGAATTATCACAGAGAAGAAGGAAGAGATTTTAGACAGTGAGATAGAGGAGATGATTGCCCAGAGACAGCAGGCAAGAAAAGAAAGAAATTTCGCACTGGCTGATGAGATCCGCGGAAAGCTTCTGGAGATGGGTATCATTCTGGAAGATACAAGAGAGGGCGTAAAATGGAAACGTGCCTGATGGAATGGAAGAAGGCTTTGCAGTTACAGGCCAGGGACGCGGGAGAGTATTCCCCGCTGGCCCTGGCCTATTTAGGTGACGCGGTCTATGATCTGGCGATCCGCACCATGGTGATGAACCGGGGAAACACCCAGGTCAATAAGATGCATAAGAAAACCGCCAGTCTGGTGAAAGCAGAGGCCCAGGCTAATCTCTATAAGCTTCTGGAAGAGGATTTGACAGAGGAAGAGCGGGCTGTTTATCGGAGAGGCCGGAATGCCAAATCCGGCACTATGGCAAAGCATGCAACCATGAAGGATTACCGGATGGCCACCGGTTTTGAGGCTCTGATGGGATATCTTTTTCTGACCGAACAGTTTTCCCGGATGGCAGAGCTGGTGGGAAAGGGCCTGAGAAAAATGGGAGAGATCCCGGAGGAGACAACAGATGAGATTTGAAGAACTGACCATTGAGGGAAGAAATGCCGTATTGGAGGCATTCCGATCCGGAAAGACCATAGATAAGCTGTTTGTGCTGGACGGCTGTCAGGACGGCCCGGTGAAAACCATTACAAGAGAGGCCAGAAAGCAGGATACGATTATCAATTACGTAAGCCGGGAAAGACTGGATCAGATGTCGGAAACAGGCAAGCACCAGGGCGTGATCGCTCATGCGGCTGCCTATGAGTATGCAGAGGTGGAAGATATGTTAAAGCTGGCCGAAGAAAAGGGTGAGCCGCCGTTTCTGTTTCTGCTGGACGGTATCGAGGATCCGCATAATCTGGGAGCCATTATCCGGACGGCCAATCAGGCCGGCGCCCATGGTGTAATTATTCCCAAACGGCGTGCAGTTGGCCTGACTTCTACGGTGGCCAAGACATCCGCCGGCGCCCTCCATTATACCCCGGTGGCAAAGGTGACCAATTTATCTGCCGCGATCGAGGAGTTAAAGGAAAAGGGCCTCTGGTTTGTCTGCGCGGATATGGGCGGTGAGGTGATGTACCGCATGAACTTAACCGGTCCTATCGGGCTTGTCATCGGAAGCGAGGGGGAGGGTGTAAGCCGCCTTGTAAAGGAAAAGTGCGACTATGTGGCATCCATTCCCATGAAAGGCGATATTGATTCTCTGAATGCCTCGGTAGCTGCCGGAGTGCTGGCCTATGAAATTGTGCGTCAGCGGATGGGAATGTAAGTGAACGGTATTTTTTATGTGCAGCAGATATTTTACCAAAGAGGAAGAAAATGGCGCCCGGATAGATGTACATCCCATGGATCTGGCTGATGTGTGGATCCCTGGTCCGGGCGGTCATGCGGTATGTGCCCGGATGCGGTGGGGATTTCCGGGAGGAGAAGGGCAGAATCTGGTATTTAATGCCAGAGCAGAGTCGGCTGCCTGGAAGTCCATGTTTTCCGAGAGTCTGGCATACCGCCGCTGTGCGGTGCCTGCCCTGGGCTTTTACGAATGGAATGCGGCCAAGGAGAAGGTCTCCTTTCAGAGACCGGATAAGAAAAGGCTTTATTTTGCCGCCTTTTATCAGCAGATAGAGGGGGAAAACCGCTTTGTGATTCTGACGACAAAGGCCAATGTATCCATGGAACGAATCCATGATCGGATGCCTCTGATTCTCGAGAGGAAGGAAGCCGGAGCCTGGCTGAGTGCGGGCAAAGCATATGAGAGCCTTTTGCAGAAGCTTCCGCCGGAGCTCTCCTGTCAGATGGAATATGAGCAGCAGTGTTTTGAATTTCTGTGAAGAATAGGATTGGATTTGCTATTTTTTCGCGATTTTTATTCCTATTTTTTGAATTTAATGATACAATGGTAAAATAATGAGTTAGGAGGTGCTGCCATATGAAAATGATTATTGCAATTATCGGGAGCGAGGATGCGGATGACTTAGTGTATGAGCTGAATCAGAATTCCTTTTTTGTTACCAAGCTCTCTACAATGGGCGGATTCCTTAAGAAAAAGAGTACGACTTTAATGCTGGGTGTTGATGATGTCCGGGTTGAAGAGGCCATTTCGATTATTAAGAAGATGTCCGGAAGCCGGAAACAGCTGGTTTATACTCCGCCGACCATGGCTGGAAACTGCTGTCCGACTGTGAACATGACTGTGCCAATGAATATGCAGGTGGGCGGCGCTACAATTTTTGTACTGAACATCGAAGATTTCCAGAAATTTTAGCCGCTGCATCTATGAATCGGAACATAAAAAAGAACCGGAAGGCTTGCCTTCCGATTCTTTTTTATGCGGATGACAGGACTTGAACCTGCACACTCTCGTACCAGAACCTAAATCTGGCGCGTCTGCCAATTCCGCCACATCCGCCTGTGATAGGGTATTAAAAAGCTCTCTGAAATCAGAGAGCTCTTCGTGGAGCATACGGGATTCGAACCCGTGGCCTTTTGAATGCCATTCAAACGCGCTCCCAGCTGCGCTAATGCCCCAGACCGATTTTAAGAAATATTTTTCTTATTAGCCTTCCATATTATATCATAGGATTTTAGAAAAGGGAAGAGTATTTTTGATTTTTTTGACCTTCGCTTTTTTTAATCCTTCTTTTGCTTTTTCTTTCGTCTGTTCACGGCCAGAACTCCGATAAGAAACGGAGACAGAAGCTTCTATATAAAATTTGAATAAAGCGAAAAAATTGGCAGATACTAATGGGACGAAAGGATGGTGAGAAGATTGAGAGATGTATATGATGATGGCAATATCCCGGAAATTGATCTGCCGAAGAATACCAGCGCTACCTACGAGGTACCGCAGGAAATGCCGGTGAGTACGGAACCGCTTCCGGAATCACAGCGTCCCAGAAAGGACGGACCCGGAGGGGAATAAAAAGAGGGGATACTGCCTTTTGACCGGATTTAAACCGATTTAGATCGAATTATATTTTTGTCTTGCTTTTTTTGGAAACTTCTGTTATAATCCATAAATGTTTGAGAGATGCAGAAGTGGCGGAATTGGCAGACGCGCACGGTTCAGGTCCGTGTGAGAGCAATCTCATGAGGGTTCAAGTCCCTTCTTCTGCATGGAAAATAGTGCAAAGCGAAGCAGAAATGCCGGCCTTGCACTATTTTTTTCGTAATCTTACCGGGCCGTAGTATCAGAGCTTCCCTGGGCTTTGCGGATACGTTCCATAACGTCACCGATGGTGACAAAGTCGATGAATTCTGTCTCATCAATATCAATTCCAAAGCCGTCCTCGATTTCTGTCAGAAAGTATACAATAGTAAAGGAATCCAGTTCTAAATCGTCTATGATGGCCGACTGCTCTGTGATCGGCGCATCGGTGTAGTCTTTCAGAATCTCTTTTATTTTTTCCAGCATAATGCTTCCTCCGATTGCTCCATGTTTAGATACTTTTATCATATCACAATGCTGCGTGTTTGGGTAGTGAGAGGTTGGGAGCGAGATAAATGCGGGATAAATGCGGCGGGATAAATGATTCTAATTTGTCTAAAATTTGCCGGATAAAAAGGAAAACGAATCAGTTTTTCTAATATTACAATAAGAATATTTTGTTTTACTTATGTATAAAGCAAAGATATAATGACAAAAGGCAGCTTTTAAGCGTCTAAGAAGCATTACCGCAGTGAACAGGGAGGAGAATAGCTCATATGAACAGTAAATCAGAACTAAAGAACAAAACGATAGTTCAATTTGTTATTGCCATGACGGCCGCATGCCTGGTGTTTGCCGTGATGCAGGGAATTCATGATAATTATGGTATTATGATGCAGGGAATCATAAAACATACCGGGATCAGTTATGTATCCGTGAGTTTCATCATCGGAGTGGGGCAGATCCTATATGGGGCGACGCAGCCGCTGTTCGGTATGCTGGCTCTGAAAAAGTCTAATGCATTTGTTATGCTCTGCGGGATTATTCTGATGGCAGCAGGGTTGATTATGACGCCGTTTTGCAGTTCCTTTGGAAGTCTTTTATTATTTTTTGGAATTCTTCTTCCATCCGGTACAGGAGCGCTATGCTTTGGTATTGTAATGGGGGCCATTGCCCCGATTATCGGAGAAAAGAGGGCAGCTGTAGCCTCTGGAATCCTGCAGGCCAGCGCCGGTATCGGAGACGCTCTGATGTCTCCGGGTATTCAGTACCTGACACAGTGGCGCGGAATTTCTGTTTCCATGCCGGCTTTTGGAGTTCCGATTCTTCTGATGATTCCGGTGGTGCTGTGGCTGGGGAAAAGCGGTAAAAAGCAGAAAGCAGCACAGCCCGCGAAGGAAACAGAGCGCGAATCAGAGAAAAAGGAAACATTATTTGAAATATTGAAGAGCGCAGCCTCAGATCCGGCATACTGGTGTCTGATGATAGGATTTTCTACCTGCGGATTTCATATGGCGATTATTGAGACCCATCTGTTTTCTCAGTACACAGCAGCCGGGATTCCAGGGACCACGGCATCCCTGACATTGACAGTGTATGGTATCACAACTATGTGCGGCGCTGTGGCAACCGGTTTTCTGGGGCAGAAATTCCGTATGAAAAATGTGCTGGCATCTGTGTATGGAATCCGCGTATTGATTGCTGTTTCTTTTATTCTGCTTCCGAAAACCATTCCTTTTGCATTTATCGCTACGGGAATGCTGGGGCTTACGGGGGATTCTACTGTTCCGCCTACCACCGGGATTCTCAGTGAAAAGGTTGGCGTGGCTAAGATGGCAATCGTGTACGGCTCCATTTTTATCGGCCATCAGATAGGGGCCTTCATAAGTGCCTGGTCGGGTGGAATTCTGGTCAACACACAGCTTGGCTATTCGGCGCTGTGGATTCTGGATTTATGTTTGTCCCTGACAGCGGCGATTGCCAGCTTTCGGATCCGGGACTAAGCCGGTGTCGTATCATTTCTCCGTTGTGGTTGATTTCAAAACAGACAGAAGTATTTTCCAGCATATAGCCTTCTTCATCAAACAGATAATACTTTCCGTCTATGCATTCCATATTATCAACGGTACAGGTGTAGCCCTTATGGATATACCACCACTTATGGGAGGAAGAGATGCTGCTTTCATAGACCCAGCCTCCATCCAGATATTTGGCTGAGATCCAGCCGTTTTGTTTCGGAAGATAGTACCAGGGATCGCCCAGCAGAAAGGTTTTTCTGGAAGGAAATACGGTTTCTCCCGGCTTTAGAGTACCGATGACGCCACCGGTTTTGGGAGCGGAACGGATATGTAAAGCAGTGTCTGTACAGACCGTCAGGCCCGATTTCCCTGTTTTGATTTCATATACAGCGGAGATCGGGTCTGTTTTATCGGTTTCTTCTTCTTTTATCAGGCTTTCCCAGTCCAGTTCAATGAAATGATCCCCGCGGGACTGGCAGACGGCGGAGATGTATTCCTTTTGGTGATAGATGCCTCCGCCGTTGGGAACTGCGCCTGAGACAGAAGTGTTGCCGCCGTTGGTCCAGAAGGTTTTTCCGTCTGCAGACACCGCAATGACATCCTCGGTGTGATTGTGCCGGGTGCCGTTCCAGTGGAGATAGATCCGGCCGGGGGCAGGGGTGGTGTAGACAAAGGCTTTCCCGGTCTGTTTTTCCAGAGCTTTAAAGGTTTCGTAGAGGGACTGGCAGTTGATGAACCAGGACTGGTGAAACAGCCTTTGGGCATCGGACAGGCCGATGGTGCGGACGTATTTCATAAACTGCCAGATGGCGCACCAGTAGGAGCCCTGCAGATCGGGAAAGCCAAGTTCACGGGCTTCCTTCCACATCCACACCACATTGTCAGAGCCGGCTCCTTTTGTTTTCTCGTAGACATAGGGGAGGCCGGCCCAGGATTTTTCCAGGTATCCGTTCCAGGAAGCGCCGAATGCGGCAATTTCCTTTAGGATCTGTAATTTCGTTTCCTTATTTTTAGTTTGTGTCATATCCTGCTCCTACTGTACGTTTCTATATGTATCAGCTTCATTCGGGCCTTCTTCCAAAAGAAGGGCCTGAACCTTATCCCGGAGCCGAGCCGGAACCTCCTCCAATGTTTTTAAGCCTTTCCTGATAAGAGAATAATATACTTTTTCCATAAATGAGGGTCTCCTTTCGTACAGTTTTATGCTAGGCGTTTGCGAAACGCCAGAACCCGCATAAATACGGGATTCTTTTTGTTACAAAATAAAACATCTCCTCAATGGTTTATGGTAAAATAGAATTGTCCAGAAACTATCAACCAATCCACCA
>Ga0129308_1000093_pt1 | contig 157247 bp, 161 predicted proteins | sample L827metagenome_FD_94440 | JGI IMG/M metagenome (GOLD analysis project Ga0129308, IMG submission 94440) | Ring-tailed lemur group fecal microbial communities from Wisconsin, USA - L827 metagenome | ecosystem: Host-associated > Mammals > Digestive system > Large intestine > Fecal | place: USA...
GAATTCGCATCCAACCGCTTCGATTTTTGCATCCGCTTGGTTGTTTTTGTCTTCTCCCTCGCGGCGCCTGGTTATTATATAATACCCACTTCCCTTTTGCAACCCCTTTTTTATTCTTTTTTCGATTTTTATAAAAAAGAGTGCGGCGAACCGCACTCTTTTTTCCGGCCTGCAAAAAGCGATTAATAGTTTTCGGCTTTGCGCTCGAAGTAGGCCTGGGAATGGGCGCAGACAGGGCAGACAGCAGGAGCGTCTTCAGTCATGGAAATGTAACCGCAGTTACGGCACTTCCATCCCAGAGGAGCTTCGCCCTTGAAGGTCTTGCCTTCGGTGTAAGCAGCCAGCAGCCTCTTATAGCGTTCTTCGTGGCTCTTTTCGACCTTGGCGACGTACTCAAACTTTGCAGCCAGCTCACCGAAGCCTTCTTCGCGGGCTTCCGCAGCCATGCGGGGATACATGTCGGTCCATTCGTCATGCTCGCCAGCAGCGGCATGGGTCAGGTTCTCAGCCACATCACCCAGCTGTTCGAGTTCCTTGAACCACATCTTGGCGTGTTCCTTTTCCTGGCTGGCAGTCTCCAGAAAGATCTCGGCCATCTGCTCGAAGCCGGCCTTCTTGGCAACGCTTGCATAGTAGGTGTACTTGTTGCGGGCCATGGATTCGCCGCCAAACGCTTCCCACAGGTTCTTCTCAGTCTTGGTTCCCTGATACTTACTCATGATACATACCTCCATCAAAAAAATCAGTCTAGATCAACATGCGCTGCAAACGCTGCGCAATGATGTCAAAGCAAAAGTGATAACTCTTCGCAGATATAGTATACTAATCCTCCGGCACTTTGTCCAGAAAAAGTTTATCTCTCCAAAAAGTTTTACACAGGAAACTTTCGGGAAATCACCGCACCGCCGAGACACACCTCTCCATCGTAAAACACGGCCCACTGTCCTGGCGTGACAGCGCGCTGTGGTTCCCGAAATGTCACGAGGCAGCGGCCTTGACCGTCAAGCTCCACGTGGGCGCTTTGATCCGGCTGACGGTAGCGGTGCTTGACCGCGCAGTCAAAGGAAGTTTTCCCTGGCCCGGCACAGATCCAGTTGAGTTGTTCCCCCTCAAGCGCCCGGGAAAAAAGCAGGCTGGTCTCTCCCTGAGTCACGATCAGGCGGTTGTTCTTGATGTCCTTGTCCACAACAAACCAGCGGTTCCCATCGCCGCATCCGCCAATACCGAGGCCACGCCGCTGACCGAGGGTATAGTACATCAACCCATCGTGCCGGCCCACGACCGCCCCCTCGGGCGTAACCATGTCGCCCGGCTGCGCCGGAAGATACTGCATCAAAAATTTTTTGAAATTGCGTTCTCCGATGAAGCAGATGCCGGTGGAATCCTTCTTATCTGCCGTCTCCAATCCCGCTTTTCGGGCAATGGCGCGCAGTTTAGACTTTTGCAGATGGCCGACGGGAAACATTGCCCGGGAAATCTGCTGCTGGCTCAGGGCCGCAAGGAAGTAGGTCTGATCCTTTCCCGTATCCGCGGCTCGCAGGAGTTTTGTTCCGTCACAGTCGGTGCGAAGCTGTGCGTAATGACCGGTCGCCAGCTTTTCAGAACCCGCCTTGAGGGCAAATTCCAAAAACGCTTTAAACTTGATCTCCTTATTGCATAGAACGTCGGGGTTGGGCGTTCTTCCCTTCCGGTACTCCTCAAGGAAATAGGAAAAGACCCGCTCCCAGTATTCTTTGACAAAATTGACGGAGTAATACGGAATGCCGATCTGATCGCAGACCCGCGCCGCATCCTCATAGTCCGCAGTCGAAGTGCAGACGCCGTCTTCGTCCTTTTCCTCCCAGTTTTTCATAAAGACGCCGACCACATCATATCCCTGCTCTTTGAGAAGCAGAGCTGCAACAGAAGAATCCACGCCGCCGGACATGCCGACAACAATCCGTTCCTTCATCGCTGCGCTTCCTCAATGCTCTGCACGGAAAAGCCCAGTCCCTCGACCGCTTCTCGGATGGCTCCGGCGCTGACGTTTCCTTCCACCACAGCAGCGCCGGGATCGAGAGCCACCTCTGCGGCTGCCACGCCCTCCAGACCAGAAAGAGCCTTTTGAACTTTGCCGACGCAATGCATGCACTTCATGCCGCTGATGGCCACCTGATACTTTTTCAACGGGAAATCCTCCTTCTCTTTCGGACTTTCCTGTGTATTATATCTCTTTTGGCCTGTGTGCAAAAGCACATTTTACATCAAATTCACTTTGCGGTATGATATTAAAACAGAAAAAATTTCCGGCCCCATCCGGGCGCGGAATCGCAAAAGGAGTTTCATTTTATCATGGCAGGATCCAAGCGCCGTCCTCCCCGCTCACAGGAGGAGCACCGGCTGATGCGGCTCGCAATGCTGCTGCTTTGCGCCATAGTCATCGTCGCCGCTATTTTCTATTTCACCGGAATCACCCCCGAGAATCTCGACGAGCAGCTGCTCGGTTTGAATGAGCTTTTTCCCTCCGGCTCAACACCCCGCCCCACCTCTTTCGGCGCAGAGTCAGAGCCGACGCCGGTGCCCACGGCGCTTCCAAACGGCACCACGGACACGCAGGCCGTTCTTCCCCGAAAAGGCGAGCTAACCGTGACGGCAATCGACGTCGGGCAGGGTGACTGCCTCTTTCTCCAATCCCCTTCCGGAAAGACCATGCTCATTGACGCCGGAGATTCTTCCGCCGCCAAAGCCATCGCCGAATACCTTGATCTGGCTGGCGTTGAAAAAATCGACGTCCTGGTAGCGACCCATCCCCATGCCGACCACATCGGCTCCATGCGGACCATCGTCAACCATTACGATATCGGCACGATCTACATGCCCAAGGTGAGCCACACCTCCTCCACCTATCAAAAACTCCTGGAAGCTATTGCGGACAAGGGCAAAAAGATCAAGACCGCCCGCGGAGGCAAAGACAAAGTCATCCCCTTTGACGACGGCATCACCGTCCGCATCCTTGCCCCGCTGAGCAGCGAATACGACGAACTGAACAATTACAGCGTAGTCCTTCGGATCGACTACGGAAACAGCTCCTTCCTGCTGACTGGAGATGCCGAGGCGCTCTCCGAAAAGGAGATGCTCGAACAGTATCCCGAGCTGCTGAAGGCAGACGTCCTGAAGGTAGGACACCACGGCTCCTCCACTTCCACCAGCGAAGAATTTCTCTCAGCGGTCGCCCCAGACTACGCTGTGATTTCCTGCGGAGCGGACAACAGCTACGACCATCCCAACAAGGATACCGTCGCCGCCCTGCAAAAGGCCGGCGTGACCTATTTTCGCACCGATCTTTACGGAACCGTCGCCTTCTTCACCGACGGCTCTACCCTCGAAGCGGTGACAGAAAAAAACTAGCTCTTCATTTTACCGCTTCAAAGCCGCCCGCTTTTCAGGCACGGCAGGAGGATTTTCCATGAAGGTCGTCATCGTTTCTTTCAGCCGCCGCTCTGACGGCAACTGCTCCTCCATCGCCGAAGAATGCCGGATCCATTACGGAGCCGGCACTTCCTCTGTCTTCCGTTTTTCCGATCTTCATCCCGCGTCCTGCGACCGCTGCGGCCTGCTTCCGGCCGGCTGACCTGCCCTACCTTAATGACGGCATTTTCGACCTGTACGACGCCGTGACACACAGCGCTCTAACCGTCTTCGTGGTTCCCAATTACTGTGATTTTCCCTGCTCGAATTTCTTTTTCTACAACGCGCAGGGACAGTGCTATTTTCAGCGGCGGGACGATCTTCTTTCCCGTTACGAAGCTGTGCGGAAGAAATTTATCGCCGTCAGCAACACAGGACAGGAAAATTTTATCGCCGCCTTTCGCCAGCATGTCGCCTGCGAATGGACGTCCTTTTTCTTCCCGCCCGTTTTTATTACAAGCTCAGCCTTTCCGGAATCCTGATGACCAGCGAGGCGGCCCGCAGGGATCTGTCTGCGTTCCTGGACCGCTGAAAAATTTTTGTTTTTTCCTCCGCTGCCTACGGGATTTTTTGCCGCTGCGGTTTTATCAGACAGAAAACGGGCGGAAGACATTCCTCCCAGTCCCTGATAACCACAAAAACGGAGGTATTGATCATGGCAAACAACGGCTGGTTCCGCTGCGACAAGTGCGGCAAAGAAATCAAGGTACTCGTCCCCGATTATAAAAAGGCGCTCGACGAAAAGTGCAGCTGCGGCGGCACGTTCAAAAAGACCTGATCCCCGCCATCCCGGGAGAGCAGAGAAGCTTCATTCGCTTTTTCGTGGCCGTCCGGCAGCCAAAATGATAACACGCCCTTCGCAAGACCTGTGCTCTGCGAAGGGCGTCTGTTTTTTCTATGGAATGATAACTCTTTCGGATCTCTCAGGCATTCTCTGCGGTCTTCAGCGGATGGCGCTCTTTCCAGACGCACCAGACCGTGATCGTCACGATCACCACCGCACCGCCGACCAGCGCAAAAAAGCCGGGCGCTTCCCCGTCAAAGAGGAACACCCACACCGGGTTCAGGATCGGCTCGATACTACTGATGACCGAGCACATCAGCGGAGGACAATCCCGAACCGCCAGCGCATAAAGGATATAAGGGATCCCCAGCTGCGCAACGCCCAGCGCCAAGATGCAGCCCGCCGCCGCCGCTGTGACGGGCGTTTCGTATACAAAAATCATCGGCACGCCCACCAGCGCCGCGATCCAGTGGCCGATCAGGATACCGCTCATGCGGGATTCTTCATCCGTTCCTCCGGTGATGAGAAACATTGCCGCCATGCATACTCCAGCAGCAACAGCGATGCCGCTGCCAAGAAGCCCTCCGGCTGAGAGCTGATCGAGAAAGAACAGCACAATGCCGCCAAGAGTGACCAGCACCGCCGCCACGTCCTGCCAGCGAAATTTTTGATGCAGAAAAATCGCCGAAAAGAGCAACAGGAACGTCGGCGCGGTATATTGCAGCACAATGGCGTTGGCCGCCGTAGTCAGCTTGGTCGCCGTCACGAAGCACAGGAAAACACCCGCTTCAAATATACCGCCGAACACCGACGCCTTGTTGAACCGAAGGCGCAGGCCTGTTCTTTTCATATAAAGCAGCACGCACACCGATGCGATCAGGCTGCGCATTCCCGCGATAACCAGAGAATTCCACGGGATCAGCTTGATAAAGATCCCTCCGATGCTCCAAAGTCCCGCGCACAGCAGCATCAGCCCCATCGCGCGCTTCTGCCGGCTTGCTGTTTCCATCCTTCGATTCCTCTTTCTGTCAGTTTCCGTTGAAAAGGGCTGCCTGCTTTTCGCCCCGCCCTCTCTACCCGTTCTTTTCCAGAATCCCCGCTCCGGAAGCTCTTTTGACCCGACGCCTTTGCAGGGCGCATTCTTTTTGAATCTTTTCAAACGGCTGCTATTCTGAAAAGCTACAGGCTTACAGCCGCAGCATATGCAGCATACAACAGAACCGGCTGTCCGCAAGCGTCGCCGGTTCCCCTTTTTCTGCTGTTTGTCTTGAGATAGCTTTTATCCAAAAGGCTCGTCTTAAAAATCCCAGTTTGCGCCTTCATAGCAGATGTCCAGCAGCTTTGCCTGCCAGCCGCCCGGTACTTTTTTGAGCACCGTGGTCATCCGCTGGAGGAACTGACGGTAGTCTTTTTCGAGGAACGCGATCATCGTCGGGCCTGCACCCGAAAGACAGCAGCCCAACGCGCCGTTTTTCTCCGCCGCTTCAATGATCTCATCGTAGCCCATGATCAGCTCCTTGCGATAGGGCTGATGGAGCCTGTCCCCCAAAGCCGTCCGAACCAGATCCAACCGTCCCTGGGTCATGGCGCCCACCATCAGTCCCGCACGGGAGACATTATAGATCGCATCGGGCAGAGACACCTGCTTCGGCAGCACTGCTCGGGCCTTTTTGGTCGAAAGCGGGAAATCCGGAATAAACACGCAGCATTTGAGCTGTCTCGGCGGTTCAATATGCACGTATTTTACCCGGCCGTCCTCCATGGCGCCTACCGTCATGCCGCCGACAAAAGTGGGCAGAATGTTGTCGGGATGACCTTCGATCTCCGCTGCAATGGCGATCATGTCGTCCGTCGAAAGCGCGCCGCCGCTGATGATGTTGGCCGCAATGATGCCGCCCACCACACAGGCAGAGCTGGAGCCAAGGCCTCGGGTCTGGGGAATGCGGTTGATCTGCCGGATGCGAAGGCCCGGCATGGGCGCGCCCGTTGCCTTCAGGCCCGCCTGGATGGAGCGATAGACTAGGTTCCGCTCGTCTGTCGCGATTCGCTGGCCATATTCTTCACCAACGTCGATCTCAAGGCCCGCGTCCGTGATTTCAAACTGAATCTCATTAAACATGCTCAGCGCCATGCCGATGCTGTCAAAGCCCGACCCCATGTTGGCCGTCGAGCAGGGGATCCTGATCGTGGGCATTGTCATTCCTCCCAATCGTCGTAAAAATAAAAAGACATCTGCACCTCTCTTTTTCCGTTGAGGCAGCACAAAAATGCAGAAATGAATGCTGCTATCATAATGCCATAAACCGGTCTGCTTCTGCAACAGATTTTCTTGCGTGTCCACCAGAAATCCGGCGATTTCTGGCGGAAATTTCCGCTCCTCCTGCCCATACCGGAAAGTTTTCACACTTTTTCCAAAAATCACAAAAGCCGCGCTTTGGCGCGGCTTTTGCAGGAATTCTGAAAGAAGCCTTCTTTTATTCGTCGTCCTCTTCCATTTCCTTCTTGGCCTTCTCAATGATCTTGGTGGCGATGGGCGCGGGTACCTCATCGTAGCGCTCGAAAGCCATGGTGAACGCTCCGCGGCCCTGCGTCATGGAGCGCAGGTCGGTCGCGTATTTGAACATTTCGGCGTAGGGCACTTCTGCCACCACTTCCTGCAAACCGCCACCCAGGGGATTCATGCCCAGAATGCGGCCACGGCGGCGGTTCATGTCGCCGATGACATCACCCATGTAATCGTCGGGAACGACGACCTTGTAGCAGTAAATGGGTTCAAGGAGCACAGGTTGAGCATCGGCGCAGCCCTTCTTATAGGCAAGACGTGCAGCGGTCTTGAACGCCATTTCATTGGAGTCGACGGGATGATAAGAACCGTCGTACAGGGTGCAGCGGATGTTAATCATGGGATAACCCGCCAGCACGCCCTTGGCGACCGCTTCGCGCAAGCCCTTTTCCACCGCGGGAATAAAGTTTCTCGGCACGACGCCGCCGACGACCTTGTCGACGAACTCGAACTCGGCAGAACCGTCGAAGATAGGCTCAAATTCCACCCACACATCACCGAACTGACCGTGGCCGCCGGACTGCTTTTTGTGGCGGCCCTGGGCTTTGGCGCTCTTACGGATGGTCTCGCGGTAGGCGATGCGGGGATCCGCCAGCTGCGCTTCAACGTTGAACTTGTTCTTGAGCTTAGCACAAATGACGTCAAGGTGCATCTCGCCCACGCCGGAGAGCAGCATGTCGCCGGTCTCGGCGCTCTTTTCGAGCTTGAAGGTGCCGTCTTCTTCGAGGAGCTTGTTCAGGCCGCCGAAGACCTTGTCCTCCTCGCCCCTCTTCTTGGCGGTGACCGCCATGGAGATAGCCGGGGGCGCAAACTCGATCTTGTCGAACAGCACGGGATTTTGCGGATCGCACAGGCTGTCGCCGGTGGCGGTATACTGGAGCTTGGCCAGAGCACCGATGTCGCCGGCGCAGAGCGAGTCGATGGGATAGGTCTTCTTGCCGAGCATGTAATACACTGTGCCGATCTTTTCGGACTTTTCGGCATTGGCGTTGTAAATGGGAGTATCGACGGCCAGCTTGCCGGAATAGATCTTCACCAGAGAGATCTTGCCGACGAAGTTGTCGGTGAGGGTCTTGAAAACCTGGGCGCTGAAGGGCCCAGCTTCCGAGCAGGTACGGGTCACGTCGCTGTCGTCCTTGGGATTCTTGCCCGTCTTGGCGGCCGCCTCGTCGGGAGAAGGCATGTAGTGAACGATGTTGTCCAGCAGACGGGCCACGCCCAACTGCGGCACAGCAGCGGTACAGAACACCGGCGCCAGAGAGCCGCTGAGAATGCCGCTGCGGATGCCGGCGATCAGCTCTTCCTGCGTGAACTCTTCGCCGCCGAAATACTTTTCCATCAGCTCTTCGCTGCTCTCGGCCGCGGTTTCGACGAGGATCTCGCGATAATGATCCACTTCGGTTTCGAGGGAATCGGGAATGGGCACACTCTTGCGGTTCTTGCCGTCAAACTGCACACCCTCGAGCTTGATAATATCGACGTAGCCAGTGAACTTCTCGCCTTCCATGATGGGCAGCTGAAGCGGCACCACAGAGGGGCCGAACTGCCCGCGAAGGGCGTCGAAGGTCTTTTCAAAGTTGGCGTTTTCCGTATCCATACGGTTGACGACAAACGCGCGGGGCAGGTCGCGGTCCTTGCACAGCTTCCAGGCCTTTTCCGCGCCGACGGTCACGCCGGAAACAGCGCCGACAACGATCAGGGCTGCGTCGGCAACGCTGAGGGTTTCGAGCACTTCGCCCTCGAAGTCAAAATAGCCGGGGGCATCGATGACGTTAATCTTATGATCCTTCCATTCGATGGGAGCCAGCGCTGCGCCGATGGAAATGTGGCGCTTGGTTTCCTCCGGATCGTAGTCGGTGGTGGCGGTGCCGGCGTCCACGCTGCCCATGCGGCTCACTGCGCCGGAGGTAAACAGCATGGCTTCGGTCAGCGTGGTCTTTCCCTCGCCGCCGTGGCCCACCATACCGATATTGCGGATCTGCTTAGTCGTATAGGTTTTCATTTCGTTGGATTCCCCCTAAACATATTATGACGTGTTTGATTTTCCCTTTGGGTTTTTATGGAAACGGAATCATCAATTCAATTTTGACAGGCGCGCAACCGGCTTTCGCTGCGAAAGAAATGAAGCGATTTTCCTTTAGCCGGGAGCCCGGCAGACAAAACGTAAAGCCAATCCCCGCACAGACAGATGTGAGCATTTTTCAGGCGCCTTTTTTATTTTACCAGTCCAAACCGATTCTGTAAACCATTTTGTATGTTTTCAAAAAGCAGCGCGCCCTTGTGCAGAAAAGATTTTCTCTCTTTCTCTGCCGGCGCGCTGTTTTTCACAGTTTTTCCGTCTTTTCCCAACTTACATATCATGTTTTCCCAGAACGTCCATCCGCTCCTGGTCACACTCGCTGCGGTATTTGACCATCAATTCCTTGAAAAGCTCTGCTGGAGTGGGCGACGTGTAGGTGATGGCATTAGCTCCCGCGTCAATGGTACGAAGGATGCTCTCTGCCGACGTGCCGCCGGTTGCGATAATGGGCACAGAGGGGAACTGCTTGCGGATCGCGCTGACGATGCGCGGCGTGTCGGCCGCCCCCGAAACGTTGAGGATATCCGCCCCCGCCTCCAGGCGTGCTTCGACGTCCGCATACTCTGAGACCACCGTCACCACTACGGGAATATCCACCACTTCATTGAGCTTGCGAATCGTTTCATTGGGCGTAGGCGCATTAACCACGACGCCGATGGCCCCTTGAAACTCCGCGTCGCGCGCGAGGTTGACCACCCGTTTGCCCATCGTGGTTCCGCCGCCGACGCCACAGAACACCGGCATTTCCGCCGCCGTCATGATCGCGTGGGTAATCGCGGGCTGCGGCGTGAAGGGATAGACCGCAATCACCGCATCCGCGTTGATATTTCGGATCACCGCCACGTCCGTGGTAAAGACCAGGGATTTGATCAGCCTGCCGAAAATGCTGATGCCGCTGGCCTGTTCGATCTCCGCCGGCATCGTAATCATGTGCTTTCTGAGCGTTCCTGTAATCACAGGCGCCTTTCCGTTCGTTTTTTCGTTCAAAGACACGCCTCCTGCAAAACAAAATCGATATCGTTTTTCTTACCATACCCGATTCTCTTTTTTCACACAAGCTTGTCTGTTCTATTGATACAAAATTTTGGTCAAAAGCTCAACCGCATTCGCCGTACTCTCACGAACAGCAGACAGCCCAGCCAAGCCTCAGACTCTTCTTTCAACGGCCTCACGCCCAGACTTCCCGTGCCGGATGATGTCTGTCAAAGACTGCTCTGCGGCAGAGGTATGGTCATTTGCGTGGTAAAATAATCATCTTCCGTGCTGATCTCCAGTGTGCCATCATACTTTTTGAGTGTTTGCTCAATTCCCTTGATCCCAATGCCATGGCTTGTCTTGTCCAGCTTTGTCGTTTGGAGCCGGCCATACTGGTAGAAGAGCTTGCCCACAAAGAAATTGCTGATTTTTACCACAAAGTAACGGCCTACACAGGCCGTTTTAACGATCACGTTGCGCTTGTCCGCATCCTCCACTTTGGCAGAGGCATCGATGGCATTGTCCAGTGCATTGGAAAACAGGCTGCAAATGTCCACACTGTCCATAAAGCCCGCAAGCGACGCATCCGCAAACACCTCCAGTTCTACTCCTCTGCTGTGTGCCTCCTGGACCTTTCCCCGCAGGACAATATCCACAATCGCGTTGCCCGTATTGAAAACAGGCTGGCTTCTGTTCATCTCCTCCTCAATACTGCGGATATATTCTTCTACGTCTTTGTTATTGCTCAGCGCCCGTATGCACGCAAGATGATTTTCAATATCATGATACATGCGCCGGATCGCTTCATTGTTTTTCCCCTGCTGGAGCAGTTCTTCGTATTGCCGCTGGAGCTGACTGTGCAGACGCTTTTCCTCTTCACTCTTCTGCGTGTAATAGCTATTGTCTTCCACAGAAATCGTTAAAACAAACGTGAACACAAACAGGCTGAGCGCCATGATGGAAAGCGTTGTAGTGAAATCTCCCCCACCGGCATATCTGTATAGTTCATGCCGGACGTAGGCAAAGAGCACAGTGGGAAAACAGATAGCAAGGATCTGAGCCGTCGAGCGAAAGTTTATCTCTCGCATGTGCAGACAGCTCCGAACCAGTGTGACCATGGCGAATTTGCATACGCCGATAAAAACAGCATACAGCCACGAACTGAGAGGCGAGGCATCCCGGATCAGGGAAATGTCGATGCCGAAGCCAAGCAGAAGAGGCCCGGACAAGAAGGAGGTGCACATGCCGACGCACAGAAAAAACACAAAGCTGTAATACACTGTATTGCGCAGGGACTGCTCATAGCAAAACCGCAGGACAAGCATAGGCAGCAGCACTCGCAGGGTAAAATCGAGATAGGATTGCAGCTGGGCGACCATGACCCAATACAGAAAAATTCCGCACAAAATATATCCCGAAATCAGGCGTACCTTCCCCGCGCTCCCCTGAACCGGCTTCAGAAACCAGAACAGCGCTCCCATCTCAATGAGCACCGACAGGACCGTTTTCAGCGGATGAAAATAATAGGTCACAGCATTCCTCCAAATCTAGCCGATACCTGTTCCATAAAGCTCTTTTTGTAGCGGCGGCTGAGCGGAACCTCGCAGCCATTTTGCAGTACGACGCGATCTGCTAACACCGTGCGGACAAAAGAAGTATTCACCAGCACAGACGAATGGCAGTAAGCAAAGCCCAGAGAGGACAGGCGCGGTTCCAGTTCAGCAAGCCCCGCATGGCACAGGAGCTCGCTTCCGTCGATCATGTGCAGCCTTGATTTGCGCTCAAATTTCTCCCCGAACAGGACGGCACGCGTGTCCACCGTGATCAGTCCCTCATGGGTTTTTAGCGGAATCCTGCTGATACGGCGGGCAAAAACGCTCCTGAGCGCAGCCTCGAATTCCCGCACGAAGCGCGGGTATCGCACAGGCTTGAGAAGATAATTGTACGCCTGTACGGAATATCCCTCCAGCGCAAACTGCGACGTTCCAGTGATAATTACAATGCACACGTCTGCATCAAACATGCGGATGCGGCGCGCCGCAGCGATCCCGTCGGTTCCCTCCATGCAGATATCCAACAGGAGAATATCCAGCCCCTCGGGATAATTGACCAGCAAACTGTCCGCATCGGAAAAGAAGGTGAGCTTGTATTCCAGCCTGCGTTCCGTCGCATACCGTTCAACATACGCCCCGAGCTCGACGCGCAGAGCGCTCTCATCATCGCAAATCGCAATATGAACCATCTGTGTAGCCCACCCTCTCCCATGATTTCTATGATCTTAACACATGGCGGCAGCCCCGGCAATCCCGCAGCTTGATCGTCAGGCGGCCGCAGCGCTCTGCATTCCGCCCCGTTTGACTTTCTCATCCGCCATTTTCGAAACTTCTTTGGGGAACGGCAAGAAAGGGGCCGCAGCCCCTTTCTCTTTTTTATTCCTGCCGGACAAATCCGCCTGCCTTTCGACAGGCTGCCTTCTCCATCCACCCGGCCCGGAGGGGCCCGCTGCGGACGCAGCTCACCGGTGTCTCACTTCAAAGCTACATTGTCGAACACTACGGTATACACGTCGGCAAACAGCTCGCTGCCACTCCACAGCACGGAGATTGTGTAAGTCCCGTTGACCATATCGCCCTTCTTGCCCGAAAGTTTGGGAAGGAATTCGAGATAGTACAGTTCCGTCGTTCCACGGTTCGCTCCAGTGGGCGTTACGGGAGAGACGCTCTCGCTCCAGGCAAAGAGGTTCTCAGAGCCGTTCTGCAGCTTGGTGTAGCCCGTAACAGTCTCAATGAGGTTGCCCGCAGCATCCCTGACCTCCACCACGGTGCCGTCCCCCATTGCAACACGCTCAGGAGCCTTCAGCTCTACGCCCGCCACGTATTCGCCCCTGTCGTTCTTCTCAATGGTTCCCGTGATGGTGGCAACTCTCGCCTGCATCGTGCCGGTGACGGATTCCATGCTGACGAGCACATCGCCCCCAACATCCTTTACCTGCAACTCCCGTCCGTCAACAGACTGAGGCGCCGTTGTGGAGAAGGTATCCTTTCCTTCCTTATACCAATAGACAAGAGAGGTGCTGGCACGCTCTCCGTTGTCCTTGAAAACGGCCTCGCGCGCGCTTCCCCTGATCGTTCCCTCCGGGTTGACATACCAGACGGAGAACTCCTCCGCCGTAGCCTCAGTGCCATCCCAGAGCACCCTGATCCTGTGGTTCTGGTTCTTGGCCGCAGCGGGGATCGTCAGACGAAGGATGTTCCTGTCCGCAGTGCTGTCAATGGCGCTCCACTCCTCCTGTGCGAGGTTTGTCCCGCTGGCCATATTCTCAACAAAGGCCAGCTGATCGGTAAATTCAACGCCAGCAGTTTCGCACAGATACACCTTGGCCTTGCTGGCATCGCCGGATTCAGCTCTCACCTCAATCTTCAGCCCGTTATCCGGAAGCACCCCGCTGACCACCAGCAGCCGCTTTCCGGCCTTATACTGAAGATTCTCCATTCCAACGAGGCTGCTGTCGATATCGATCGCGCTGCCATTGCTTACCTTTTTGGCCCTGTTCGCCGCGTGCATGGCAGCATTGCGGCCAAATACCCATCCGATGGACAGGGAAGTTCCGCCCGAAACGTAGAGCTCCCCATAGAACTCGCAGTTGGCGATCTCTCCGGAAGCGTACAGACCGGGAATGGGATCTCCCGACTCCGTCAGTTCGTTGATCGCGTGATCCTTGCTCTTGCTCAACACCTGCCCGGAAAGGTTGATTTTTACACCGCCGAAAGTACCGTTGTTGGCATGGCCATACTTAAAGCCATAATAGGGAGCGGTATCAATCCTGCCGACGCCGGCCGCCGTCTCCTGTGTCACTCCGTACTCGTCAACAGCAGTGCCATCGACGATCGCATTCCAATTCTCAATGGTAGCCGTAAGGGTGTCCTCATCGATTCCCATATTGGCCGCCAGTTCAGCGATCGTATTGCCGGTGTACACTCCGCCATTTTCCACGCCCCAGCGCATATAGGCGTAGTGCTCTTCCGTAACGCCCGGCATTCCGGAGCCGACGATCGTAAAGAAGCCGCCCTCGGCCGTCTGAGTAATCAGACCGGCCCGCACCGCATCCAGCATCTGGAAATGCGTGGGTGCAAGCCCGCTGAATCTGGCTCCATGATCGGTTACGACAGGCGCGTTCACCCTGGAAAGCGAACTGAGAATCTTGCCGTTCTCTCCGCCGAAAATAGTCATGGCGTCGGGGAATACCTCTGAGAAATAATAGTCTGCACCAGCCTCCATGGCCATCAGATGCCCGGAACCGGTGTCCGCGGCAATATCGGCAATGCCCACGGTATGTACTCCGTATTGAGAGTATGTTTTCATCATCTCTTCGCTGCTTTCAAAGCCGCCCGTACAGAGCACCACGCCACCGGAAGCGTAAATAATATAATCGATATTATTGACAGCGTCATGAGCGGTTACGCCCACGCACTCCCCGTTTTCCATAATGAGCGAGGTAGCGGCAGTATTGAGCATCAAAGTACCCCTCTGACCGTAATCCTCTGTAAATTTCTCCACGAGGGGAGCGATAATAAAGTTTCCGCCGGAGCCAAGCACCTCAGTCCCATCTTTATAATAAGAAGCCTTCGGACGATAGCTCCTGTACATCGCCTGGGAGAAACCACCGGAGGTCGGAGGCAGCATCTCTATGCCCAGATCCTCCTGCAGCCAGGTGATCATGTCCGACGAGGCATAGGAAAGATACCAGTTCATCGGATAGCTGACCCACTCATTGATCTCATCATCCGGAACGCTGGACATGGGGCCCGCAAACTGCTCATGCCAGAAATTCGCCTGTGAAGTCCAGGTCAGATCATCATACAGCGTTTTTACATAGTTCTCATGATCCGGATAAGAGTCATCCTCATAGGCTTCACGGTTGAGGAGCGCCGACGCCTGCATGGCGCCGCCGGAGAGCATTCCCGCGCCGCCGGCAAATCCCTGCATCTCAAGCCAGACAACGTCAACGCCCTCCTCCACGGCTGCAAGAGCAGCCCCAGTTCCCGAAGCTCCCGCTCCGACGACGATGACGTCGGTATTTTTCGTCACGCTGGTCCTGACAGGCTTTTCGGGAATGGCATAAAAGGAGTCCGGCGCTCCCGCGCTCTCCAGCGCCTGGGCCGCCCCCAGCAAAATAGCGTTGCTGGTTACAGTCGCACCGCAAATCGCATCTACGGCGATGGTCTGTTTCTCTACAATGGCTTTAGGCAGCAGCTCCGCCGCCACCGAACCCACGCCGTTGGTATCCACGTTGTCCGGACCAAGCGTCCAGGTGGGCTCAGCGTCACCGCTCTTGTAAGAGGAAATATACACTTCCACGTTCACAATGGCATTGTCTTTGAAGGTAATGTCGGTGCGGATCACTCCGTTGAGCACCTGTACCTCGCCGTCCACCACAACGCCGGTGGCATTTCTGCCGTTGCTTTGACCGGAGTACACGCCATCAGCCACATCAGCGGTTTCGGCTTCCACTCCATTGGCCGCATCAAAAGCCTGCTTTGCCGCACGAATCACAGCATTCGATGTCACAGTCGCTCCCGCAACAGTGTCCACATCTGCACTCTGAGCCGCCTGGATCGCTTCCTGAAGGACAGGGATGGCCATTCCGCCGACGTTCGGCGTCTCGTCCTCCCCCGTGACAGTCACCTGCCACACCGTCTCATCAGAAGCCTTGGTCAACGTGACCCTGACGTCTCCACCAAAGCCGCGCGCCACCGCTTCATGCGTTACTGTCTCAGTGCCCGCCGCAGCCTGCACGGCTTCCTGTCCGGCCTCATCGCCTGCAGCAGCCCCGCCCTGAGTGCATCCAAACAGACCCAGGAGCATCGAGAGACACAGCAGCAAACTCAATGTCTTCTTCATTTGTTTTCCCTCCTTCATCATGTTTCCCAACATGGGTAACGATAACATACCACATCTTTCCCTACAGCCGCTTTTCCACCGCATTTTTGGTGCTTTTTTTAACAATTTTGGCTTTTACGCATTCCCTCCAGCAAACAAAAAGCGCATCTGATTCACACAGACGCGCTGCAATTTTGCCTTTCTCATAATGTTTTATTGCTCATTTTGCCTCACAGCTTCGTGGTTCGTACGCGTGACTGTTTTCTATTGTGAAGGCCAGCTCCGCTTTTGCGCAGAAGTTGCCGGACCCTGGAGCAGACATAGAAAAAAGCCCCGTTTTCCGGGGCTCTTTCGTTTAACCGCATTTGCTGTATCCGCAGGAACGGCATATGACGCAGCCGCCTTCATGCTCCATGCGGGCGCCGCATTCAGGGCAGTCGCCGTTGGGCTTCGGCGGTTCAGCGGGCAGTCCACAGCATTCCTCTTCCTGAACCGGCAGATCCACCGGAGCCATCTCATCGCGCAGCGCCTGCGCCTTTTTGATCTTTTCTGGCAGCTCGCAGCCAAAATGCTGCTCCCTGGCCACTTTTTCGATCACCTTGCCGATCGCATCTGGGCAGGAAAGCACCTTGATGCCCTTTTCCCGCATCTGGCGCAGGGTGGAATGGCAGCGGATTCCTTTGAGCTGCTCGACGATCTCCTCCACCTCCATGCCGGAGCGCAGGGCGATGGAAACCAGCCGGCTGGTTGCCTCAGACTGGGAGGGGCAGCCGCCCGCGCGACCCAGGTTTGCAAAGACCTCGCAGATCCCCTTGTCGTCGTAGTTGACCGTCACGTAAAGATTGCCGCAGCCGATGCGGACCTTTTCAGTGATGCCGCGGGTCACGGTCGGGCGGGGCCGGGGCATGATCCTGACCGGAGCCGCCGGTTCCTGCACCGCCTCGGTAGAATCCTCTCCCCGCTTCACCTCGCCGATGTTGAGCACCTGGGAATCCCGGCTGCCGTCACGGTAAATCGTCACGCCCTTGCAGCCAGTCTCAAAGGCCAGCTCGAACACCTCGCGCACCTCTTCCCGGGTGGCGGAGTTTCGGAAGTTGACCGTTTTGGAAACGGCGTTGTCGGTGTGGGCCTGGAAAGCCGCCTGCATGCTAACATGAGCCTTGGGGTCAATGTCGTGAGCGGTGACAAAAACTTTCCGCACGTCTTCGGGGATCTCCTCAATATGAGCAAGCGTTCCTTCCTTGGCGATGCGGCGCATCAGCTCGGGAGAATAGAAGCCCCGTTCCCTGGCAATCTGTTCAAAGTAAGGATGCACCTCGATCAGCTCGTCGTTGTCCATGACGTTTCGCACAAAACTGATGGCAAAAAGCGGTTCGATGCCAGAGGAAGCGCCGCAGATGATGGAGATGGTGCCGGTGGGCGCAATGGTGGTGCAGGTGGCGTTGCGGACGCGGTCCTCCCGCTTCCCGTAAACGCTGCCCTCCCAGGCCGGGAACACGCCCCGCTCCTCGGCCAGCAGCCGGGAAGCCCGGTGGGCCCGCGCATTGATAAAAGCCATGATGCAGTCCGCAAGGGCCACGGCTTCCTCAGAGCCATAAGGCACACCCAGCTTAAAGAGCAGGTCCGCAAAGCCCATCAGACCCAGACCGATCTTTCGGGTGGCCAGCGTCTGTTCGGCGATCTCCGGCAGGGGATATTTGTTGACTTCAATGACGTTGTCCAAAAAGCGGATCGCCAGATCCACCACCCGTCCCAGTTCTTCATAATCTACCTCATAGCCGCCGTTTTCCCGCTGCCGCAGGACGCAGTTGAGGTTGATCGAGCCGAGGTTGCAGGACTCATAGGGCAAAAGCGGCTGCTCTCCGCAGGGATTGGTGGATTCAATCTCCCCGAGGTTGGGCACCGGATTGTCCCGGTTCAGCCGGTCGAGGAAGACGATGCCCGGTTCGCCGTTGCGCCAGGCGGAGTCCACGATCTTTTCAAACACTTCAGAGGCGTTCAGCCGGCCGGCCGGCTCCTTGGTGCGGGGATCAAACAGGTCGTAGTCCTCGCCCGCAGCGGCGGCGTTCATAAATGCCTCAGTGATACCGACGCTGATATTGAAGTTGGTGATGTCGGCGTTGTCCTTTTTGCAGTCAATGAAGCTGAGGATATCCGGATGATCCACCCGCAGGATGCCCATGTTGGCGCCGCGCCGGGTTCCGCCCTGCTTGACCGCTTCAGTTGCGGCGTTGAACACTCGCATAAAGCTGATCGGCCCGGAGGCGACGCCGCCGGTCGAACGAACCGCAGAGCCGGCCGGACGCAGACGGGAGAAGCTGAAGCCCGTACCGCCGCCACTCTTGTGGATCAAGGCGGCGTTTTTGACGGCGTCAAAGATCTCCTCCATGGAATCGCCCACCGGCAGGACAAAGCAGGCCGAAAGCTGCCCCAGAGGCTTTCCGGCGTTCATCAGCGTCGGGGAATTGGGCATGAACTTGAGCTGCGTCATCAGGTCGTAAAAAGCCTGTTCATACGCCTCCGTATCAGCATTCTCGCTGAAATGCTTTTCCGCGCTGGCAATGTGCCTCGCCACGCGCCGGAACATCCCCTCGATATCCTCGACGACGTTTCCGTTCACATCCTTTTCAAGATACCGGCGCTGGAGTACCATTTCCGCGTTTTTTGACAGGCGAACCATCGCACTTTTCCTCCGTTCTATCAGCAATACATCTTGTATGTTTTCTTCTTATCCGGCCCAAGATATTCCGAAAAAGCCATGCTTGTCCATCATACCATCGTGAGCCGCTATGCGCAAGCGAACAAAAACTAAAAACTTCAGGCGGACCTTCCGGCGCACGAAAAAAGCGCGGCTTGAGCCACGCCCTGCTCTTTTTCCCAATCTCTTAATCCGGCTGATAGCTCTCAAGAAGCCTGTGAAACAGCGGAAGAAGCCTTTCGCTGTCCCCGCTGGTATAAAGCTCCGCCTTTCCGCCGGGGCCGCCGGATCGAAGCCCCTCTGCCTCAAGCACCCTTCCCAACTGACACACCGTGCCGCGATGTCCGTCGTAAAAGGCCGTCGGCCCGGTAAAATGCGCCGCGGCGTACCGCTCGATCTGTGCTTTGATAAAAGGATAATGGGTGCAGCCAAGTACGATGCCCTCAATGTGTTGCCCCTCATAAGGAGCGAGCAGCTTCTGGAAAATTCCATCAAAGCGTTCCGGTCGCCAGTCTCCCTCCTCGATGGCCTCCACCAGGCCATAGCAGGGAACGTTGACCACCTGATGGGCGCCGTCCACCCGCTTCTGAAGGCGGCGGTACCGTTCCTGCGCGCAGGTGGCAGGGGTGGCCAGCATCAGAATCCGACCGCCGTTTCCCCGTTCGATGGCCGGCTTGATAGCTGGTTCCATGCTGACGACCGGCAGCTTCATTTCCCCGCGAATGTCATTGATAGCAGCCGATGTAGCGGTATTGCAGGCGATGACGATAGCCTTGACGTTTTTTCGGAGCAGAAAGCGCACGCAGTTTTCCGCCAGCTCTTTGATGGTCTCCAGCGGCTTCGTTCCATAGGGGGCGTTGCCGTCGTCCCCGTAATAGATAAAATTCTCTTGCGGCAGCATGACCATGGCCGTCTTCAGGACCGACAGCCCTCCCATGCCGGAATCAAACATTCCAATCGCGCGATTGTCCAATTCAGGATCCCTCTTCCACTACAAACTGACTTTATTATACCGCTCCCTTCCGCCCCTGCGCAACCGGACAGTTTCCACACTCGCCCCTTGTTCAGTGTGTCTCCTCCCATGCCTGTGCGTGGCCGAATCGTCCTTTCATCCCCCCTGCATTCCTCCCACTTCAGCAATGGCCTGTGCCAGATAGGGAATGGAATTGAGCGCCTCCTCCAGCGTGTTGGCATTATGGCCCACCTCCACCAGCAGGCAGCGGCTGCCCACGTGCTGATTATAGCGTCCTGTTTTGACCCGGATTGGCCGCATCAGCCTTTCGTTGACGGCGCTCATGTGCTCGGTCAGCGCCAGTGCCAGAGCGTAATTTTCTTTGTAATTCGGCTTGACGGAAAATCCCGCGCCGGTTTTTCCCTGCCCGGTGCCGACGACAAACATCAGCCGGGCGCAGCGCTTTTCGCCGATCTCAACGGCGTCGTCCACCTCAGCATACTCCTCCATCGCCGCCCCGTCCGCCAGCTCATAGGCGTCCCGGTGGACGTCGATAAACAGCTCGATGGACGGATATTCCTCCAAATACCGTTCCATGGTTTCCACCGACCGCTCATAGGCCGTGCCCAGCCGGGGCGGCTCGTGGTTGGTCGTGTCATGAAGGACGGCGATGCCGTATTCCTCCCGCAGGAGGCGGGCCAGCTCCGCTCCGACTCGGGTGATGTTGTTTTCCGGATCGTCCGTGCGCCACATAGAGGTTTTTTCATAAGGCGCCTCTTCCGTCGGGCGGTAAGCCTCCGTTCCGTGGGTGTGGTAAATTAGGATTTTCGGCTCGCTGCCCGCAAGATTCACCTGGGCGTCTCCCTCTACCTGCAAAAGCTCGATCCGCACCTCTTCTTCGACGTCCTCCTCCACCTCCAAAATCTGAAATTCCACCTGCTGCTCCATGCCGCCCGGCTGCGGACTTTCCTCCTCGTCCCGCTCCACCGCCGCAGGCAGCGCCCGCAAAAACACACCGCCTGGGGAGAAATATGATGCGGCCAGCCTGTCCCCGCAAAGCAGCAGGCACAGGGCCACAAGCGCGCAGCCCAGCCCAAGGGACCAGCGCCTGTCCCATTCTCCAATCCGCAGTTTTTTCCCTCGCATCTTCCGCCTCCTGTTTTTCCGTCCGGTTATTGCCAGTCTATGCAGAAATGGAGGCAGGCAGAACACCGCCGCCATTTCCCGGAAAAACCGGGCCTGGCTCGTATTTTTGCCGTAAAAAAACCGGGCTCTGCCCGGTTCTGCAGCTTTGGGCCGCCGGTCTTTTTACAGGTCTGAAAGGTGCTTACCGGTGTTTTTATTTCTGCTGGGTCTCACACATCCTGATTCCTTTTCATCTCCGTTTTTCCTCTAGAGATCTTTTCGGAAATTTTCAAAAAATCGTCTCTGCACACCGTATCTATCGCAACCCGATTCAGCGGAGAAAGCGCCGCAGCTCTTCAAGGGTCACGCCGTGCAGCGCCAAGTCGATTCCCGCCGCGACGAGATCCGCGCTGCGCTCAATGATGCAGTCGATCTCCTTGGGAGTAACGATCAGCGGGCCGATCTTTTCCGAAACCACTCTGCCCACCAGCTCCACCAGTTCTTCTCCCTCCGCCTCAGCTCCCATTTCTTCCAGAAGCAGGGCCACCGCATCCTGAGAGATGGTTGAGGCATGCACCACGGTCGGAACGCCCACTGCAATGACAGGGACGCCCAGCGTTTCTTTTGTCAGCTCCATGCGTCCGCCCCCGAGGCCGCTGCCCGGCCGGATGCCGGTATCCGCCAGCTGGACGGTAGTGCTGATCCGCTCGGTGGAGCGGGAAGCCAGAGCGTCGACCGCGATCACCAGCCGGGGCCTGACCCGCTCCACCGCGCCGAGCACCATTTCTCCCGTCTCGATCCCTGTCACTCCCAGCACGCCCGGCGCCATGGCGCAGACCGGGCGTACCCGCTCGTCCACCTGCTCCGGCAGATATTCCGTCACATGGCGGCTGACCATCACCCGCTCCGTCACGTCCGGCCCCAGTGCGTCCGCCGTGATCGTCCGGTTTCCCAGTCCGGCGATTAGCACAGTATCCCGATCTTCCAGCGGGCCGCACAAAGCGCGCAGCTCCTCTGCCAGCACCCGGATGACCCGCTCCCGAAGCAGCGGGTTGTTTTCCCGTAGCTCTGGCGCATCGATGGTAATATAATTGCCCCGGGGTTTGCCCAGAGCTTCCTCTCCTTCTTCATTCAGGATCTCTACCCGCGTCACCGTAACGCCCTCCTGCGGACTCTTTTCCTCAATGCGGGCTCCCCTGACCTCCGGTACGGCGGCAAAGGCCTCGCTTGCCAGGTCTGTGCGAATATTTTTGAGCGCGTGATGCACGGCTGTTCCTCCTTCTTTTGTCCATTTTTATTGCTTAGGCTATTGTTCCCAGCCGTCCGGCAAATATCCTCCGTACAGCCGCCGCCATCCCCGATTCTTTGGATATTTTCAGTCTGTCCCTTGCATTGCCCCGCCAATCATGCTATAATTGCGGATGCATGAATAAAATTAAGGGGGTGAATGGATTGGCAAATATCAAGTCCGCTATGAAGAGGGCGAAGGTTTCTACCACGAAAAACCTGCGCAACCGTATGGTGAAGTCCAGCGTTAAGACCGCTCTTAAGCGTTTCGATACGGCTATCGCTGAAGGCGATGTACAGACCGCCCAGGCGATCTACTCTGCGACTGTCAGCAAGGTTGACAAGGCTGTCGCCAAGGGTACGCTTCACAAGAACGCTGCCAACCGCAAAAAGGCTCAGCTGGCCACCAAACTGGCAAAGGCTCAGTAAGCTTTTCTCAGGCAGCGGCACGGACGCAGTCCTGTCCGGTGCCCGGCTTTTGCAGCCCCCTGATCCATAGTCTGAGGGCGGCATCCCGGCGCGAAAGCGCTTGCAAGCATGGAACAGCTGCCCTAATCCGCGAATCGTTACGTAACAATTTGCAAAGCAAAAACAGCGCCGACGGGCGCTGTTTTTGCTTCCAGGCTTGTTTGGGGAATGTGCTGCACCAATTTACCCATAGAAAGGTTTTCTTTTCTGTTCTCTCCGTTTTCCCACTGCGGCTTGTTGCGGCAGGCAACTTTTTTCCCTTCCCTTTCCCGTGCCCAGCTTTCAAAAGCAGCCGCGTCAGGACGTTTCTTCCGTTCTGTCGCAGCTGCTTTTCTGGCATGAAATCTACTCTGCAAAGGGATCGGGGTCGAAGCTTTCGTCAAGGGCGCAGAGGAACTCTGCAAGAACCTCCACCGTCTGATCCACATCCCTCAAAGAGCATACCTCGCTGGGAGAATGCATGTAGCGCAGCGGGATGGAGAAAGTGTTTGATGGCGTGCCGCCGCCGGTCTGATTGATCTTGTCGGCATCGGTTCCAGTCACGCCAGGCGCGATCTCGTACTGCACGGCGATGCCCAGCCGCTCCGCCGCCGCCTCAAGAGCGCAGCCGATGGCGACGTTGCCGTAGGAGCTCTTGCAGACGACGGGGCCGCCTCCAAGGTCGATCTTGCCAAAACGCTGCGGAAGAGAGCCTGAAAAATCCGACGTATGGATCACGTCCACCGCCACGGCAATGGTGGGGCGCACCTTGCCGGCAGCGTAATAAGCGCCCCGCATGGTGGTCTCCTCGCCATTGGTGCTGGCTGCGTAAACGCCTATCCTTGCACCCTTTTCCCGCGCCCTGAGCAACGCCTGCATCACAGTGTAAGCGCCCAGGCGATTGTCAAGGCCCCGACCGGCGATGCAGTCGTTTTCCAACTCGTCCACCGCACAGGAATAGGTCACAAAGTCGCCGGGAGTCACGAGCCGAAGCGCATCTTCACGGCTGGTGAAGCCGCAGTCAATATAGAGGTCTGTCACTTCAACGCCGGTCTTTACTTCTCCCTTGTCCAGCAGAAGACCCATAACTCCGTTGAGACGCTTTTTCCCCAGCACAGTGACCCGCTTGCCCTGCGCAAGCGCAAGGCGGACGCCGCCCACCTTGCCGACCTGAAGGTATCCTTCCTCAGTAATATGCGTGACGCGGAAGCCGATCTCATCCGCATGGCCGCAAAGAAGCACCTTAAAAGAAGAATCCTCATTGATCGAAGCGATGACGTCTCCGGTCATATCCGTGGAAACGGTAACGCCCTGAGCCCGCATATGGGCGGCGATTTTTTTTTGCAGCGCAATCTCTCCGCCGCTGACTGATTCCGTTTGAAGCATTTCATACAAAAATTTTCTGTTCATTGGTTTCTACCTTCTTTTCCCGGATGCGGAACCGCCGGGCTGAGTTTTTTCCTCCCTTCCTCCTGCATCCGGTCCGCTTTTTCAAAGGAGTATTTTCGTATTTTTACGGGCAAAGCGCCCCTTACGCCCTTTGAGGACGCAAGGAGCGCTTTGAATACAGCGAACCTTATTCGCCGATCATCGTGTAATACTGGAAATCCCACTGACCGATGGGAGTACGGCCAGGGCCGGACACCTTGCTGTAGTCAATGACCTGCGTGTAGGTGGCGTAATACAGGGGCGCGATGACCATGTTCTCCATGAGAACGTCCTCCGCCGCCTTAAGATAGCCGTCACGCTCCGTTCCCTCGGTCAGGCCGGCCTGTTCCACAGCCTTATCATAGGCCTCCTGCTCAGGATTGAGCGTGGTATCATCCGGCACGCCCGCATATTCCTTGTACCTCCAGCGGCATTCGTTCAGGCCGTTGGCGGTAAAGAGGGACAGCATGGTCATGGGATCGTTGTAGTCAGCGCTCCAGCCGGTAAGGGCAGTGGTCCAGTTGCTGCCGGTCACGGTGCTGGCAAACACAGCCCATTCCTCAACCCTGATCTTGACCTTGATGCCCAGATTCTGCTCCCACATCTGCTGCACGGCTTCGGCAATGCGGCCATTGTCGCCGGATTCGTAGTAGAGCAACTCGATTTCAGGGAAGCCTTCGCCGTTGGGGTAGCCGGCAGCGGCCAGATAAGCCTGAGCCTCTTCGACACGGGCAGCGTTGGGATCGATCTCGTATTCCTCCATGGGCTTGCCGTTTTCATCCAGCGCGCGCATGGTCTCGCCGGTGGAGAGCTTGAAGGAAGGCGCGATGAAGGCCGCCGCAGGCAGAGCGCCGTTGCGCAGCACCTGATCGACAATCATCTTGCGGTCAATGGCCAGAGAAAGTGCCTTGCGGACGTTGATGTCGTTGACGGGTTCGGCGTCCATGTTGAACTCAAAATAAAGAGTGCCCAGAGCGGGATCGCTGGTAAAGTTGGGATCTTCAGCCAGCAGACGTGGGACTTCTTCGCCGGGCAACGTGCTGGTCACCTGAATCTCGCCAGCCTGATACCCCTGCAGGGAGGTAGTCGAATCGGTGATGAACAGGGCCTTGATGCCAGCCAGCTTCACGTTATCTTTGTTCCAGAAGTTCTCGTTCTTCTTGAGCAGCAGATGAGAACCCACCTTATACTCCTCCAGCGTGAAGGCGCCGTTGGTGACACACTTGGCGACGTCCTTTTCCCAGCCTTCTCCGGTGGAAGCCATGTCTTCGCGGCAGGGCATATAGGTAAAGAAGGAAACCAGGTTCAGGAAATAAGCAGTGGGCTGCTTAAGCTCCACCTGGAGAGTTTTTTCATCAAGTGCCTTGACCATCACATCATCGCGGGAGCCGGTACCGCTGAAGTACTCGTAAGCGCCCTTGATGTAGTCGGTAATCAGGAAGGCATAAGGAGAAGCCAGCTCGGGAGAGCAGGCGCGCTTCCACGCGTACTCAAAATCGTTGGCCGTCACAGGCTGTCCGTCAGACCACTTGGCATCATCGCGCAGCGTGAAGGTGTAGACAGTGTTTTCCACGCCCTCAGCGTTGGCGGAGACCTCGTAGCTTTCGGCGGTAGCCATCTTGATGCCGTCCTTGGTGTCGCGAACCAGACCGTCATACAGGTTGATAATTACGTGGCCGCCGGAGCCGGCAGTGTTGAGCTGGGGATCCCAAGTCTTGGGTTCGGAACCGATATTCCACACGAGATAATCAGAGCTCATTTTCTCTCCGGAAACCTCGCTTTCACCGGCGTCCGTCGTCCCGGGGTCGGCTGTGGTGGTCGGCGCGCAGGCGGCAAGGCTCATCACGAGCATCGCAGCGAGCAGCAAAGCGATCCATTTCTTTGCTTTCATAGTACTACTTCCTTTCCTTCTGTTTGGTGTCTCTGGATGGTGATTCCCCGGGGGCGTTTCCCTCAGGGCTTATGGCATTGACTCTGTGACAGGCGACCGCATGATTGTTTCCCGTTTCAATCAACGCGGGTTCCTGCCTGGCGCAGAGCTCCATAGCATAGGGGCAGCGGGTGCGGAACCGGCAGCCGGAAGGCGGGTCGATGGGGCTGGGGATATCCCCCTCAAGAAGAATCGGCCGGCTGTTCCGGGCCTTTTCTGGATCCGGAACGGGAACGGACGAAAGCAGCGCTTCCGTATACGGATGCAGGTGATGCTGATAGATTTCCTCGCTCTCTCCCACCTCCACCAGCTTTCCAAGATACATCACGCCGATGCGGTTGGAAATATGGCGCACCATGGAGAGGTCATGGGCGATAAAAAGATACGTCAACCCCAGTTCCTTTTGCAGGTCTTCGAGCATATTGACCACCTGCGCCTGAATCGACACATCCAGCGCAGAGATGGGCTCGTCGCATACGATGAACTCCGGGTCTACCGCCAAAGCACGGGCGATGCCGATGCGCTGCCGCTGACCGCCGGAAAATTCATGGGGGTACCGGTCGGCGTGCTCCCGCATCAGTCCCACCTGATCCAGGAGCTCATAAACCCGCCGGTTTTTATCTTCTTTTGTCTTAAGTTCCGAATGGATGTCAAGCGCCTCACGGATGATATCCATGACCGTCATGCGGGCGTCGAGCGACGCATAGGGATCCTGAAAGATCATCTGGATTCGCTTGCGGTAAGGGAGCAGCTGCTTTCCGGTGAGATTGCCGATCTCCTGCCCATCAAAGCGGATGCTTCCGGCAGTGGGCCTGTAAAGGCGGGTAATCGTGCGGCCCACGGTGGTCTTACCGCAGCCGGATTCCCCCACCAGGCCCAAAGTCTCGCGGCGAAAAATATAGAAGCTGACGTTGTCTACCGACTGGATGACCTGCTTTTTCTGTCCGAAAAAGCCCACGGGCTTATAAAAATACTTGCTCAGCCCTTCCACTTCCAGGAGCTTATCGGCTGCCACGGCGCGTCGCCTCCCTTCTCTTGACATATTCGGGATCGAGGTAGGGCTTTGCCTCCTCGTGGAGCAGCCAGCACATGGTGCGGTGTCCATCCTTTTCAAAATAAGGAGGCATTTGCTCCGTGCAAACGTTCATGCAATAGGCGCAGCGAGTGCTGAAGGGACATCCCTCAGGTGGATGAATGAGATTGGGCGGTGTGCCCGGGATGGGCTTGAGCCGTCTTTTTTCCCCGCCGTCCACCCGGGGAATAGAGTCGAGAAGGCCCATGGTATAAGGATGCTGCGGGTCATAAAAAATCTCATCCGCGGTGCCGGTCTCCATAATGAGACCGCCGTACATGACGACGATCCGTTCACACAGCGTCGCCACCACGCCCAGATCGTGCGTAATAAGAATGGTAGTCATGCTGAGCTGCTGGTTCAGGCCCTTGATCAGATTGAGGATCTGCGCCTGAATCGTCACATCGAGCGCCGTGGTGGGCTCGTCGGCGATGAGAAGCTTAGGCCGGCAGGCGAGCGCCATGGCAATCATTGCCCGCTGACGCATGCCGCCGCTGAACTCGTGAGGATAGTTATGGATACGCTTTTCCGGCGAAGGGATGCCCACCATTTGGAGCATCTCAATCGCCCGCTCCCTTGCCTGCTCTTTGGTGATCTTTTCGTGTTCCAGGATCATTTCCACGATTTGATTGCCCACGGTGTAGACCGGGTTAAGACTGGTCATCGGGTCCTGAAAGATCATGGCGATGTCTTTGCCGCGGATCCTGCGCATCTCCCGCTTGCCACAGGCAAGCAGATTCTTTTCCTCAAAGAGAATCTCTCCGCCCACCACCCGGCCCGGATACTGCAAAAGACCCATGATCGAGAGGCTGGTGACGCTCTTTCCGCTCCCGCTCTCGCCGACGATGCCCAGAACCTTTCCCTGCTCCACGTCAAAGCTGACGCCGCGCACTGCCTGCACTTCGCCCACATGAGTGAAGAAGGAGGTCTTTAGGTTTTTCACTGAAAGCAGCTGACTGGACATGGGCATCTCACTTTCTAAGCCTGGGGTCGAGAGAATCCCGCAGGCCGTCGCTGAAGAGGTTGAGCGCCAGAATGGTGACGCTCATCACCAGTGCCGGATAAAAGAGCTGGTAGGGGTTGGTGTAAAGGCTGGGCAGCGCCGCATTGGCCAGCGCGCCCCAGGATGCCATGGGCTTGGACACGCCAAGGCCAATGAAGCTCAAAAACGCCTCCGTGAACATTGCGCTGGGGATCTGCATCGTCAGGGAGACCATGATCGGCCCCATGGAGTTGGGGATCAGATGGCGGGTCAGAATCTTGCGGGAGGGAACGCCCAGAAGAACCGCCGCCGAGACAAACTCCTGCTCCCGCATGCTCAGCACCTGCGAGCGGACGATGCGGGCCATGCCCACCCAGTAGGTCAGACCCATGGCCAGTATAATGGACTGAAGACCCGAGCCCATGACTACCATGATGAGGATGACGTACAGCATCATGGGAATCGAGCTGATGGTGTCGACGATGCGCATCATGATGTTGTCCACGCGGCCGCCGAAATAGCCGGCAATTCCGCCGTAAAGGACGCCCACCACGAAGTTGACCAGCGCCGCCACCACGCCTACCAGCAGGGACACTCGCGCGCCGTAGACCACGCGGATGAACAGATCTCTGCCCAGAGAGTCCGTCCCCCAGATGTAGGTCTTGTTGTGAACGGTTTTGGCCGGAGCGATCCGCTCGCCGTCGTAAAAAACGTGGAAGCGCTCCAACTTCTTTTCCAGAATATTTTCCGCCTCGGCAAGGCTGACGCTCTGCGGCGCGGCCTCGCCTTTCTCTTCGAAATAGGCGGTCAGATATTCTGCATCCGCCACAGGAATCGAACCGGATTTTTTGTTGGCGGCAGAAAGCTGCATGTATTCGGTCTTGGCGCGGAAATACACGCCGTAGTCGATTTTGAGCTGCTTTCCGTTTACCTCGTAGAGATAATAGCGGCTCGACATATCCTCCGCCACCATTTCCGACGCCTCGAGAAGATGTCCTTCCCCGTCAGTGTTGATGCTTTTATACTCATTGGTGATGTAAACGTAATGCTCCTGCCCCAAATCGTATAGCTTCAGCGTCGGCGGAACATTTGCAAACATCAGCTCCTGCTCTTCATAGGAAAACTCCCAGAAAAAAGGAATGAAAATCGCAGAGAGTACCACGATCACAATCACAATCAGCGAAAGGATCGCGCTCTTGTTTTTCTTCAGGCGCCTCCAGCAGTCCTGCCAGTAGGTCAGACTCGGCCCCCCGATCGATTCGGAGTTCAGGACAGTGCGGTCGGCCGGAAGAAAGCGCTGGTCTGTCTCTTTGGCGTTCATGAGCGTCCTCCTTATTCAAGCTTGATCCTGGGATCGACCAGGACGTACACAAGATCCACAATCAATACGGAAATTACCAAAAGCACCGCAAAAAACACGGTAATGCCCATGATGAGCGGATAATCGCGATTGACAATGCTGTTGGTAAAGAGGCTTCCAATGCCGGGAATGCCAAAGACCTTTTCCACCACGAAGGAGCCGGTAACGACCGAGGCCACCATGGGGCCAACATAGGTGATAACCGGCAGGAGGGCGTTTCGAAGGGCGTGTTTGCAGATCACCTTGAATTCCGAAAGCCCCTTGCTGCGGGCAGTGCGGATGTAATCCTGCTGCTGCACCTCAAGGAGACTCGTTCTGGTCAGGCGGGTGATGAAGGACATGGAAAACGCCCCGATCACCAGAATGGGCCCGATATAACCGGCCCTGCTGTCCACACCGAAGGCAGGCACCCATCCAAGGGTCTTACTGAAAAGGAAGAGAAAGCCCGTCGCCAGCACGAAGCTCGGGATCGTCGAACCCAGTGTCGCCAGCACCATAAAGAACCGGTCTATAAATTTATTCTGCCTGAGCGCACACACGATGCCCAGCCCGATTCCCACAAATACCACGATCAACGAAGCATAAATACCGATCGTAAGCGAATAGGGGAAGCCGTCGGCAATGACCTTGTTGACCGTCAGGCCCACCTTGGTGTAGGAGACGCCGAAATCTCCCCGAAGGAAGTTGCCCAAATAAATGATAAACTGCTTGAGCACCGGCTGATCCAGCCCGTATTTGGCCATCATGGCCGCCCGTATCTCAGGGTTGGGCATTTTTTCGCTGGTGAAAGGATCGCCCGGAATGGCTTTCATCAAAAAGAAGGTAATCGTAATGACAAAAAAGATCGTGACCAGAGCGGACAAGATCCTCTTCAAAACATATCGAAACATGGTTTCTCCTTTCCTCTCCGGACAACGGCCCTTTTTTATATAAAGGAAAAGCCCGTCAGCCCGACGGAGCTGCCCACAGGGCGCAGAAATTCGAACAATCTGTTTTCCCTGTCTTCCAAATTCTTCCACGGTCCTGCACACAGCGTTTTCTTTTGCAAAATCCGTCATTTTGACAGCACACTATTTTTAACCTGCAAATTTTCATTTGAACAGTAAAAACAGGCGTCCTTTTTTCCTATTGAATTTGTCTTTTTTCCTTATATAAATTTGTTATGTGCATGATACCATATCCCATTGTACAAGTCAATTCTCATGCTTGACTTCCTTTTTTTCAGAATCCACGTTTCTTTCCGAATGTTTTCTGTCTTTTTTTCTGTTTTGTTTTTCTTCTCTCACTTTTTACGCCATTCTTTGCCCACTGTTGTGAACTGAATACGTTCTAAATAGAAAATGCAATCGTTTTGCCTCTTTCGTGCAAATATTGACAATCTCCGCCAATCAAAATAAAATATTTTTAAAAAACGAAACTTTTTTGCATTTACTCAGCGGCCCGTTTTCCTGCCGCAGAAAAGAAGGTTTTTTCCATGCTTTTAATTAAAAACGGCGTCATCATCACCATGGACAGCCTCTGCCCCCGGACGGAAGCCGCCGTGGTGGAAGGTTCGTATTTTTCCTATGTAGGCGACAATGCTTCTGCTGAAGCCTTCGCCCGACTCCACAGTACCAGCCCGGTTGAAACACTGGATCTTCAGGGCAGATTTCTTATGCCGGGCTTCAACGACTCCCACATGCATTTTATCCATTACGTCAAAACCAAGCTGTCCGTAGATCTTTTCGGCGTTTCTTCCCTTTCGGAGCTCAAGGAACGGATGCGTCTGGGGCTTGCGCGCTTCGACGGCGCCGGCAACCAATGGCTCATTGGCGAGGGCTGGAATCAGGAGCAGTTTGCCGGCGTGCGCCGCTTCCCCACCCGGCAGGATCTTGACGAGGTGAGTCGCGACGTTCCCATCATCATCCTGCGTTCCTGCTTCCATGTCGGCGTACTGAACTCAAAGGCTCTGGAACTGATGCATTTTGACCGGGAGGCGGCCGCCCGCTTCGGCGTCTTTGTCGAAACGGACGAGACCGGCGAGCCCAACGGCGTCATCAAGGAAAATCTTCTCGACGACACCAAGGCCTCCCTGCCGACGATCCCCCTTGAAAGGATGCTCGAGCGGGTTGTGGAGGCGCAGAACGATCTCTTTGCCGAGGGACTGACCAGCATTCAGAGCGACGACTTCAAATACGCCCCCGGAGAGAAGCCCTACGATCTGATGGAGGGATTGCGGGCCCTCTCCCTTTCCGGGCGACTCAAGCTGCGCTTTGCAGAGCAAGCGCTTCTGACAGAGCCGAAAACGCTGGAGGAATTTTTCCAAAGGGGCGGCCACGTTTTTGGCGGAAGCAGCCGTTTTCGCATCTCTGCCGTCAAGCTCCTCGCCGACGGCTCCCTCGGCGCCCGAACCGCTTTCCTTCAAGAGCCCTATGCCGACGCGCCCGACACCTGCGGCCTGCCGATTTACCCTGACCCGGAAGCGCTCTATCGTCTGATTCGCCTGGCACACCTGCACAACATGCCCGCCATCGTTCACGTCATCGGAGACGGCGCTGCCCAGATGGCGCTTGACGCTATTGCCCGGGTAAAAGAGGAGCTTCCCTGGTTTTCACCCCGACACGGCCTGGTACACTGTCAGGTCATGACTAAAGAGCAGCTTCGCCGCATGGGAAAGCTGGGCGTGACCGCTTTCGTTCAGCCCGTTTTTATCAACGGCGACATGCACATTGCTCCGGCACGGCTCGGCTCACAGCGGGTCAGAACTTCCTATGCCTGGAAAGACATGGCCCGCGCCGGTGCTCCTCTCGCTTTCGGCACCGACTGCCCGGTGGAGCGATTCCGTCCAATGGAGGGGATCTACTGCGCCGTGACCCGCCGGGATTTTACCGGAAAAGGCCCCTTCCTGCCAGAACAGGCGCTTTCCGTTTCCGAGGCGCTCTACGCCTACACTGCCGGCAGCGCCTATGCCTCCGGCGAAGAGCATGTGAAGGGAAAGATTCGTGCCGGTATGCTGGCCGATTTCATCCTCATGGATCGAAATCTTCTGACCTGCCCGCCGGAAGAACTGTATCAGGCGCAGGTTCTCGCCACTTATGTGGGCGGCGAATGTGTCTATCGGGCAAAAGGCTGATCGCCGCCTGTCCAGCTTCTATCGTTTTCGCACCGGGTCATTTCTAATTCAAAGAAAAGACAGTGTTCCTTCCTCCCGGAACGCTGTCTTTTCTTTGCCGCAGTCTTTCTGCGGCCTTTTTTGCAGGAAGCGGCGCTTTCCTCATTTTTTTCGGAAGACGAAGATCTGCAGCATCGCCTGCTCCAGGGCTGCTCCCTGACGATCCCGACCATTTTTGATGGCGTAATCCACGTCGGCAAGGATCACCAGCGCCTCTTCAAGCCAGGAAGCGCTCAGCTTTTTTGCAGCTTCCACTGCTTTCTGCGCTGCATAGGGGTTGCCCGGCAGCTTCGCTGCAGCCTGCTTAGGGCTCAGTGTTCGGTCGAGGGCTTCGCGTCCCTGAAGGATCAGCCGCAGCCTGCTGGAAACAAAGCCGAGGGTCTTGAGCACCGCGTCCATGCCCCCTTCCCGCAGGGTGCTCCTGAGCGCCTCCATCCCCGCTTTGATCCGTCCCGCCAGAAAATCCTCCATCATCGCAAAGACGGAATACTCGAGATTCGCGCTCACGCAGGCGTCCAGCATAGCGTCCGTGATGGGCGCGCCGCCGGCGTAATCGCACAGCTTTGTCACCTCCGAAGCGAGATCCATCAAGTTTCCGCCGGTCATCATTACCAGCCTTCGCGCCTGCGGAAGGCCCATGGAGCCGCCTTTCCGTTTTGCCAGATCAGCAGCCCATCTGGCCGCCTCCTGCTCGGGCAACCTGTCGAAAAGCACCTCGCCGCCCGCCTTGGCAATCGCCTTATAGAGCGCCCTGCGGCTATCGCATTTTCCCCGGCGGACGAAAGCCAGTACCGTTGTGGGATTGGGGTTTTTCAGGTATTCCGTCAATAGCTTCGGATCTCCCTCCGCCGCTCCATCCCCCAGAAGCGGGCAATCCCGCACCAGCACGACCCGCCGCCCGTCCATCAGCGGCAGCTGCTCCGCCGCGGCGAGAATCTCCTGCACGGAAGGCGCCGTCAGCCTGGAAAGGTTAAACTCCCGCATGGCCGGATCGGTCAAACCGGTCAGCCGCTCCACTGCCCGGTCCTTGGCGTATTCCTCCTCGCCGTGCAAAAGGTAGACCGGTCCCGGTTCTCCCCTGTCCATCTGATCGAAAAACGCCTTGTAATCCATGTGTGGCCTCCGCTCCTGTTTCTCTTTTTTTCATTATATCATTCTGGGAGCACGGTTTCCACCCGCCTGCCGCCGTCCGCGCGGACCGTGATGGTGATGGCGCCCCGTTCGCTCGTGGAATAGATTGTAGCGCCTGAAGCCCGCAGCCGTCCGACCGCTTCGGCAGACGGATGGCCGTAAGGGTTATTTTCTCCCGCAGAGATCAGGGCAATCTCTGGCCGGACGCAGGAAAGCAGCGCTTCGCTGGTGCTGTATTTGCTGCCGTGATGCCCCACCTTGAGAAGATCCGCCTGCTGTAATCTTCCCTGTTCTGCCAGAGTCTTTTCCACTTTCTCTCCCGCGTCACCCATTAAATAGGCGGAAAAGTCCTTCCACCGCAGCAGGAGAACCAGCGAACCGTCATTTCCCTCCTGTTGCTTTCCCGGCCAGACCGTTTGAAAGCTCAGCTCTCCGGCAGTAAAGCTCTGTCCGGTTTTGAGCAGGGAAATGGGGATGTCTTTTTCTTTCGCGCAGGCCTTCAGCGCCCGAAATTCCACCTCGCCCCGCTCGCAGCCGATATAGATCCGCCCTACCTCCAGATCCTCGCACACGGCAAGCAGCCCGCCGCAATGATCCCTGTCGCCGTGGGAAACGACGACAGCGTCCACCCGGTCGATCCCCATCCGCCTGAGATAAGGTACCACCGTGCTTTCTCCCTGATCGCCGTAGACGCCGCTTTCCCCGCCATCCACCAGCACGGTATAGCCGCCCTGCCGGATGCACAGCGCGTCGCCCTGCCCCACGTCCAGCATCGTAATCGTCAGATTCTGCCTTTGAACTGCAGCAAAGACGCTCAGCACGACGCCTGCGGTTAAGGCAAGCGACAGAAGCGCCATCCGCGCGCGCTTTTTCTCCACGCATTCGCTGACTACGAAAAGCGCCAGCAGCAGAGTCATCATTCCCCAGACGGAAAGCCGCCCCACGAAAACATTCGCCAACGGCAGCCCCTCTGCCGTCTTTGCCGCGGCGGTCATCATCGAAACCGCGGCCCGGGCGGGAAAGAGCGCCGCCGCACCCACTGCGGGAACCGCCCCAAACAGCGCCGCGACAATGCTCCCCGCAAGGCCGCCCACCAACGCAACCCCCGCGAGCGGTACGACGATCAGATTGCACAGCGCGCCCAGCACGGGGACTGTACCGAAGGCCTGCACGCTTGCCGGCAGCACCCCAAGCTGTGCGCCAGCGGAAACAGTCAGCGCGCTGGTCAACTTCAAAAGAATCCGCAGCAGCACCGGATGTCGTACCGCCAGACGCTTTTTCAACCACTCCCCAGCGCTCCTGCTCCAGGGCAGTCCGATCAACGCAATGCCCAGCACCGCTCCATAGGAAAGCTGAAAACTCAGGCCAAGGATCGCCGCCGGACAAAGGCACATCTGCACTAGCGCAGCGGCGCCTGCCATAGACAAAAGATCCGGCCGTTCCCCATGATTTCTTCCCCATGCGCTCAGCAGCACCATCACCGTCGCCCGCAGCACAGAAGGAGAAAATCCCGTCATGACCCCATAACCGGCCACAAGAACTGCCGCCGTAATCCACGCGAGCCACTTCCGCCTCCGAAAGATCCACAAGGCCAACGCGGCCAGTGCGCTCACGTGGAGTCCGGACACCGCCAGCACATGGGCGGCGCCCACCTGCCGGAAGGACTCCAGCAGCGTTTCCGGCAGGGCTCCGCTCTCTCCAAAGAGGATACCCCGAAGTACCCTTCCCTCTTCACCGGCTTCCGCGAGCGCCTTTTCCATCGCTGAGCGCAGCCGGTACAGCAGAGCCGCCAAAGCTCCCCTGCCGCTGCCGATCACAAGCTGCTCCTCCTTCAGGATCGCGCGACAGGAAATTCCCCGGCTCCAGAGAACCGTCCGCTGGTCTGTGCCGCCCGGGTTGCGCCGTTCCTTCGGCAGCTTCATCTCCGCCTCAAAAAACAGCCGGTCTCCCGCTTCCACCTCGCCGAGCCTGTCGGGAAAATACAACCGCGCCTTTCCGCTGACCTCCACCCACGCGCCGCGTTCTTCGTCGTAGCAGGAAATTTCTCCGAGCACCACCTCGGTCAGCCCGTCCTTTCGGAGTGGATAGGACTCCACCGTCGCATGCACATATCCTTCAAAGGGTTCCGCATTTTGGAGCGTTCCAAGCTGCAGCAGCATGACCGCAGCGCCCAAAAGACAAAAGAATCCCCTGAGCCTGACCGGCCCAGGGATCTTTTTTGCCAGCGCAAACACTGCGGCGGCAGCCAACGCCAGTGCGGCAATGGCATAACCGATCCGCTCCGCCGGAAAACCGTACTGTACGATCGTCCATCCGCCGGCGCATCCCAAAAACATCCATACCCCGGCCGCCGCCGCAGGTCTGGTTCTGAGCGGATCGTTCATTTTGCCCTCTCCAACGGGTTTGTCTGGCGGCCTGGCACTTTGCCCGCCGGCCGCCGCGCGTTTTCGTAATCCTGCATAATGCTATATAATACTACTATACAGAGTATCAGAAAACTCCCCCGATGGAAAGTCCCCTTTCACGCCTGATAGAGTACTTCTCCGCCGCCGACCGTCCTGCAAACAGAAACGCGCCGCAGCCCTTCGGGCGGAACCGTCAGAGGATCCTCCGAAAGAACGACCAGATCTGCCCGCTTTCCCACGCGGATGGAGCCTTTTTTTTCCTCTTCAAAATACTGATACGCCGCATTCCGTGTCACGGCCCGCAGCGCCTCCAGCGTCGTCAGCCGCTCGGAAGAATCCAGTTCTACGCCTTCCTTTGTCACCCGGTTGACTGCGCACCAGAGCGTGTCGATCATGTCGGGCGGAAGCACCGGCGTATCCTGATGGAAGGTGTAATTCAGCCCAAGCCGTTCTGCCGTCCCGGCAGGGCTGATCGCACCGCCCCGCTTTGCCCCGAGATTTTTCAGATGAACATCGCCCCAATAATAGCTGTGGGCGGCAAAAAAAGACGGAAGGATTCCCAGCTCCTTCATCTCCCTGAGCTGATCGGGGCGCACAGTTTGCGCGTGGATCATCACGGGGCGGATCGCGCTCTTTTTCCCCGTCCGCCGCAACGCTTCCCGGTAGCAGCGGATCATCTGCCCGCAGGCAGCGTCGCCGTTGCAGTGCGCCAGCACCTGAACGTCCTCTTCCACGGCCTTTTCCAGCAGTGCCGTCACCTCACCGTCCTCCATTGCGGGGTATCCCCGATAGCCGTCCGGCGCCTCTTCATAAGGCTCGCTCATCCAAGCAGTACGTCCCTGAGGGGAGCCGTCGAGAATGATTTTGTAGCCGCCCACTCTCAGGTGATTGCGGTACTGCCGCGCAGCAGTCCCCTGTTCTGCCAGCTCCGGGCAGAGCTTTTCGTCGGCGTAGGCCACCACGTCCACTTTGAGCCGTCCCCTTTGCGCCATCAACGAAAGCATCCTGTATTCCGTCCGCCGCGTCAGGCCGTCCTGTACGGTGACGATACCGTTTTTCAGGTAGATCTGCTGCGCCCGGTCTAGCTGTTCGCACAGCGTCTCTTCTGAAGGCCGCGGGATCTTTTGGGAGTTTCCAATAAAAGCGGCTTCCTCGAGGTAGCCATCCGGCTCTCCGTTCGCGCTGCGGCCGATCTTTCCGCCGACGGGATCAGGCGTATGGTCAGTGATCTCAAAGGCCTCGAGGGCTTTGCTGCCCGCCACCCCCATATGGCCCGAGGCGTGGGCGATCAACACCGGCTGATCGGGGCAGGCTTCGTCGAGTACTCTCCGGTTCGGGTGACACTTTTCCTTCAGGTCGTTGTGGTCGTAGCCAAAGCCGATGATCCACTCGTTCGTGCCGATCCGATTTTCCTGCCGGTATGCCCGGAGCCTTTGGGCTATCTCGTCAAAGCTCTTCGCCCCCGCAAGGGAGACTCGGCCCACAGTCTGAGCCAACGCCGTGAGATGGCTATGGGGATCAAGAAAAGCGGGCAACAGCGCGGCACCCTCAAGATCCGCCCTTTGAGCGTCTGCCCCCGCCACCGCTGCAATCTCATTCAAAGAACCCACCGCAGCGATCCGCTCCCCGCGCACGAGGACAGCCTCCGCATAAAGCGGCTCCTCCATCGTCAGGATTGGTCCGCCAAAATAGATCGTTTCTTTCTGCTGTCCCATGTTGTTTCCTCCTGAAAGCAATTTCATCTGTCTGCATTTCGCACTTCTGTATGGCTTCCTTCTCTGGAGCCATTGAACCGCAAAACATTCCAAACAGAAAGAGATTTTTTCCTTTTTCTCTGCCGTCCATTCTCCAGATGACGGTTTCTCCCGTCCAAAAACGCAAAAGGCACAGGCTCTTCCCGTGCCTTTTGGTTCTTTATTTGCTTTCTTCTTCACCATAGACCTTCTGAGCGTAATGCACTGTGGCCATGGCGTCCTTTCCATAAGCGTCGGCGCCGATACTGTCGGCATACTCTTCGGTCAGAACCGCGCCGCCCACCACCACCCGGCATCCGGGCACCTGTTCCCGAAGGGCGTGAATGGTCTTTTCCATGCTGGAGACCGTGGTGGTCATTAGGGCGCTCAATCCCACAAGACGCACCTCCTCCTGCTGCGCGGCGCTGACCACCTCTTCTGCCGGAACGTCCTTGCCCAGGTCGATCACCTCAAAGCCGTAGTTTTCCAGCAGCACCCGGACGATATTCTTGCCGATGTCATGGACGTCATCCTTGACCGTAGCGAGCACCACCTTGTGCTTTTTTTCCCCGGCCCCGCCCTGCGCCGCCATCGCTTCCTTGAAAACCTCAAAGGCTCCTTTGGCCGCCTCAGCGCTCATCAGCAGCTGGGGCAGGAACACCCTTCCCTCCTCAAAACCGCTGCCGATCTCATTGAGGGCGGGGATCATCACCTGGTCGATTAGCTCAAGAGGCGTACTGTTTTCGAGCGCCTGCCGGGCCGCCCTTGCCGCCCGCTCCTTTAATCCCCGGCGGATCGCCTCGGAAAGGGAAATCTCCTGCGCCGCGATGGGAGCCGCTGCCGGAGCGCTTTGCGCCGCGCCGCAGGCGGCAAGATAGTCTCCGCACTGTTCGTCAAAACCCGCCAGTACCCGCCAGCTGCGCCATGCCTGCATCAGCTCCGGCGACGCGGGGTTGACGATCGCCGCATCGAGCCCCGCCTCCATCGCCACAGTCAAAAACGCTCCGTTGACCGCGCCGCGCTGCGGCAGGCCAAAGGAAACATTCGACACTCCCAGCACCGTTCGAACGCCCAGCTCTTCCTTCAGGCGGCGCACGGTTTCTGCGGTCACACGGGCCGCATTGGGAGAAGCGGAGACCGGCATGGTCAACGCGTCAAAGACTAGATCCTTTTTTTCGATGCCATGGCGCTGTGCCCGCTCGACGATACGCCGGGCGATAGCCATGCGGCCGTCCGCGGTCTCGGGGATCCCCTGCTCGTCCAGCGTCAGGGCGACGATCGCACCGCCGTACCGTTTGGCCAGCGGGAAGACCGCTTCCATGGACTCTTCCTTGCCGCTGACCGAATTGATGAGCGCCTTGCCGTTATAGATGCGAAGCGCCCGCCCGATTACCGCCGGAGAGGAGCTGTCGATCACCAGCGGAAGGTCTGTCACCCCCTGCAGTTCCCGTATGGCCCGTTCCATGGCAGCGCCCTCGTCGATGCCCGGAAGGCCCACGTTGACATCCAGCACTGCGGCCCCCTGTTCCTGCTGCGTGACCGCCGCCTGCAAAATATAGTCGATATCCCCCTCCCGCAGCGCCTGCTTGAAGCGGGGCTTTCCGGTGGGGTTGATCCGTTCGCCGATCAGCACCGGATCGCCGGTGAGGGTCACAGCCCGGCCGTAGGAGGAGATCACTGTCAGCTCCTTCTTTTCAAGCGGCCTGGGCGCAATGCCTCCGCAGGCCGCAATCAGCGCGGCAATGTGCTGAGGCGTCGTGCCGCAGCATCCGCCCAGAACCCACGCCCCCTGCTCTGCCAGCTTTTTCATGGACTGCGCAAAGTCCTCAGGACCCACCTCGTAGCAGGTCTTTCCATCGATCACTTTGGGCATACCAGCGTTGGGGTTGACGATAACGGGGACGGAGCAGCGTTCCAGCAGACGAGGCAGAAGCGCCCCCACCTGCTCCGGTCCAAGGCCGCAGTTCATGCCAATTGCGTCGGCGCCCAGCCCTTCGAGCATTGCCGCCACTGCCGGGATATCGCCGCCAGTGAGCAGTTTTCCCCGCTGGTCGAGCATCACCGTCACAAACAGCGGCAGCTTCGTGTTTTCCTTCACTGCCAGGGCGGCCGCCTTAATCTCATAGGTGTCGCTCATGGTTTCAAGAAGCACGGCGTCCGCGCCGGCCTCTTCGCCCGCCTTCGCCATTTCGGCAAAAAGCGCATAGGCCTCCTCAAAAGCCAGATCGCCCAGGGGTCGCAGGAGCTTGCCAGTCGGGCCGACGGAAAGCGCCACGTAGCGTGGCTTTCCTCCCGTCCTTTCGATGGCCGTCCGGGCGCAGCCCACCGCCGCCGAAACGATCTCTCTGACGCTGTGGCCGCAGTCGCCCAGCTTCAGGGCGTTTGCGCCGAAGGTGTTGGTCTTGAGGATGTCGCAGCCTGCCTCAAGATACCCTCTGTGCACGGCAATGATCTCTTCGGGCCTGGTCAGGTTCCAAAGCTCCGGCACTTCTCCGGGCCGCAGGTCGGCCTGCTGCAGCATCGTGCCCATAGCTCCGTCAAAAAACAGAAGGCGGTCTCCCGTCAGATTCAGTCGCTTCACGTGTTATCCCCTCCTGAATGGGCAGTCCTTTTTTCCGCAGGAGGCGCAGCCTTTTTGATGGCACGCGCCCCGGGTCTTTCCAATGCCGATCACCGCCGTAACCGATTTGGCCGGCGCGAGCATCTGTCCGCTCGTTACGGTCAGCCCAATGCGCCGCGGACAATCCAGCGCCGCGACCAGCTCCTTCTGGTGCGCAATGGAAAAATCCCCGTAGCCCGGACTGAAGCGTGGCCGCAGAAACAATCCCTCTGTCCACACCTTTCCCTTCAGGCAGTCCTCTTCGCCGTTGCAGACGTCCTCAATCCACGCAGCCGCCTCTGCCTGCACCACCACCGCAAGGCTCACCCGGGTGCGCCCGAGACGGGAGATCAGCAGATCCACTGGCGCGCCGAGGGTGGCCGCAAAAAGCCATGCCTCATCGCAGCCGGAAAGATGCGCCTGAAGATCCCGGCTTTCCACCTCAATGGGGCCGACGGACAGCAGGCTGTTTTCCCCGTGCTTTACGGGAAAGCGGGCGCTGATGGCCCGCGGGGCGCCCGCCGCCTGCAAAAGGGTCCATCCCTCCTCCATCAGGCGGCTGACCGCTTCGTCCGGTTCCGCCCCGCCGTAACCGAGATACCGCAGGGCCTCCGCCCGGTTCAGCTCCATGTCTGCTCTCCGATGATATCCGAAAGATTGGCGAAAATGGCCCGGGCCACGTCTGGCTTGTTCATCGTATAAAGATGGATCCGGTTGACGCCGTTTGCGATCAGGTCGATGATCTGCTCCGTGGCATAGGCGATGCCCGCCTGCTTCATAGCGGCGGGGTCGCTGCCAAACCGGTCGGCGATGGCAAGAAAACGGGGGGGCAGCGTCGCGCCGGAAAGCTGACAGCTTTTCTTAATCATCCGGCTGTTGGTCACCGGCATGATGCCGGCAAGCACCGGCAGCTCGATCCCCTTTTTCATCGCCCGATAGAGGAAGCGATACAGTACATTATTGTCAAAAAACATCTGCGTGGTAAGGAAATCGCAGCCGCAGTCCACCTTGGCCTTAAGGTGATCGAGATCCGCCTCAAAGCTGGCGGATTCCACGTGGCCCTCGGGATAGCAGGCAGCGCCGATACAGAATTTCTCCCGCGCACGTACCTCTTTGACCAGCTCCGCGGCGTAGCGGTACTGTCCGGGCAGGGGAAAATCCGCCTGGGCGGGGATATCGCCCCGCAGGGCCAGCACATTTTCAATACCCTCCGCCTCGAGCTGATCGAGAACGGAAGAAACCTGTTCGCGGGTGGAAGAAACGCAGGTCAGATGGGCAAGCGCCGTCACGCCCAGCTGCTTTTCCACGCTGGAGGCAAGCCCTACGGTGTTTTTGGACCGGCCGCCGCCGGCGCCGAAAGTCACGGAAATAAAGGCGGGCCTGAGCTTTGCGATCTCCCGGGCCGCGTTCCACACGGTCTGAAAATCCGCGTCGGTCTTGGGCGGAAAGATCTCGCAGGAGAGCGTGGGCCGGTCACTTTGAAGCATCTGGCTGATTTTCATCTGGATTCCCTCATTCCTGTCAATATCGTTTGCATTTTTGCCGGACTCGCTAAGTTGGAATTCAAAAAGAATCTTTCGTCAGTCTGAAAGATTCTTTTCTATGCGCCCGGTTTTAAGCCGTCCTGTGGAAATTACCATTATCCTATCATAAAACTAGGATTACCGCAAGGGGCGGGATGGACAATTGTCAGGATTATTCCGCCCATCCCTTGCACACGTCGATCCAGCCAAGACTGCCCGAATAGCGGAACAGCTCCCCGCAGGTCAGTTCAATGGCAGAATTGCCGCTTCCGCAGGCGGGAAACACCGTCTCAAAGCGCTGCATGGAAACGTCCGTGTAAACCCTGATCTGTTTTCCCTCCGGCAGGCCAAAGGGGCAGACGCCGCCCACAGCATGACCCGTGAAGGCAAGCACCTCCTCCGCAGTGAGCATCTTTGCCTTGCAGCCAAACTGCGCCTTGTATTTGGAGTTGTCGATTTTGCCGTCGCCGGCGGTGACGATCAGCACGCAATCTTCGCCCACTTTAAAGGAAAGCGTTTTTGCAATGCGCGCCGGAATCACGCCCACCGCCTGCGCCGCCAGTTCCACCGTTGCGCTCGAAACAGGGAACTCCCGGATCTCCTCTTCTTTGCCGAACTGACGAAAATATTCTCTTACCCTTTCGATCGCCATGAGATCGTCTCCTCCTGTGGATCTGTTCGATTGTTTTCTCTGCTGTATGGTAGCGCAATCCGCAAAAATACGCAAGTCTTTCCCTCCGGTCTTTCCGCAAATTTTCCGCCGCAGCATAGCCGCCTGCCTGACGGCCCTCAGATGTCTGTTTTTACGCCGGTAATATATTTTTGAATCCTGTTCAGTAGGAGTATAATGAATTTAAGCATTTTTACAATCTTCAGGATTTGGAGGAAGGTTTTATGCTTGACGTTCAACATCTGACCAAAAAGTACGACAAAACGCTGGCCAACGACGATCTATGCTTTTCCGTTCCCCGGGGCCGCACCGCCGTGCTGGCCGGCCCCAACGGGGCGGGAAAAAGCACCGCCATCAAATGCATCATGGGCTTGCTGCGCTTTCGGGGCTCGATCCTGATCGGCGGCCGCGGCAACAAGACCGTCGAGGCCAAGCGCCTTCTCGGCTACGTGCCGGAGATCCCCGCCCTTTATGACATGCTCACCGTTGAAGAGCACATGGAGTTCATCGCCCGGGCGTACCGGCTGGGCGACGGCTGGAAGAGTCGCGCCGGAACGCTTCTGGACCGTCTGGAGCTTTCCGACAAGACTAAAAAGCTGGGAAAGGAGCTCTCCAAGGGCATGCAGCAGAAGGTCAGTGTCGCCTGCGCTCTGCTGCCGGAGCCGGAGCTGATCCTCTTTGATGAGCCCCTGGTGGGCCTCGATCCCCATGGGATCAAGGTGCTTAAGGAGATGCTCGCCGAACTCCATCAGCAGGACAGAACGCTCCTAATCAGTACACATATGCTTGAATCTGTCGAAGGCATCTGGGATGAGGTGCTAATTATGAAGGGAGGGAGGATCGCCGCGCAGGTGCAGAAGGATCAGATCCTCTCCTCCGGCGAATCCCTCGAAGCTCTGTTCTTCCGCATCACCGAAGGCGGGGAGGCGTGACCATGGGCGCCCTTTCCTATCAGCTGTTCCACAGCGTCAAAAATCGCCTGCTCCGCATGCTGAAAAAGCCGCTGGGACTGATCCTGGTGCTGCTGCTCGCGGGCTCCATGATCTTTCTGTCCCTAGACTCCGCGGCGACTCACGATCCGGGGGATTCCCCTTTTGAAGCATATACCGGCATCGCCGTGCTGGCGCTCTGCTTCCTCTTTACTTACCTGAATCTGGCGCGGGGTCTGAGTACTGGCACCACCTTCTTTTCCATGGCGGATGTGAACCTTCTGTTCAGCTCGCCGGTCGCTCCTCAGAAGATCCTCGTTTACGGCATTGTCAAGCAGCTGGGCACGGCGGCCCTGACCACTTTGGTGCTGTTTTTTCAAATTCCCAACCTCATCAATTTTTTCAACATGCCGGCCCGCGGGATCGCCGCGCTTCTGCTGAGCTGGTTTTTGATGATGTTCACCTGTCAAACCGGGGCGCTCTGGCTTTACTCCTTCGCCTCGGGGCGCCCCCACCTACGCTCTCCCCTGCGCTGGGCGCTCAACGGCCTGTGTATTCTGGCGGCGGCTCTGGCCTTTCTGCCCATGGCCCACGGTCTTTCTGCCGGCGAGGCGCTGAGCCTTTCAGGCAGTTCTCTGCTGCTGGATCTGTTCCCCATCGCTGGCTGGGCCAAGGGGATCACCACCGCCATGATCGCCCAAAACTACCTGCTGGCCGCCCTGTTTTTCGGGCTGCTGCTGTTGTTCAATCTGGTCGCCGTTTTCTTTATTCGCCGGCAGGGCAGCGACTATTATGAAGACGTTCTTTTGAGTACGGAGCAGCGCTTCGCCGTTCAGAGTGCCGCCAGGGAAGGCCGTGTCCTCGACGTTTCCAAGACCAAAACCGGTCGCTCCGGCATTGGTCACGGTCGCGGCGCACCGGTTCTGTTCTTCCGCCAGCTGACCGAGCAGCGGCGCAGGGGCCTTCTTTTTCTCGATTCCAAGACGCTGCTTTTCGTGGCTGCCAGCATAGCCATGGCGCTGTTCCTGGGGGCGGTGGCGGATTCCCGTGCAGCGCTTTACACGGCCCTGGGCTTCTCCTGCTATCTGCTGATGTTCCTGGGAGCGCAATCGAGCAGCGTTGACATGCTCAAACCCTATCTTTACCTGATCCCGGAATCTTCGCTGAAAAAACTGCTCTGTCTCTGCCTGTTCGGCGCGGTTAAAGCGGGGATTGACGGGCTGCTCCTGTTTGGCATTCTGGACGTCATCTACGGCTATCCCATCTGGGAGATGCTTTGCGCCACGGCGCTCTGCCCTCTGATGAGCGCGATGTATTATTCCGGTTCCCTGCTGGCGCAGCGCCTCCTGGGGGAAAACCATTCCAAGTCCATGGCGATGCTCCTGTATTTCGGCACGGAGCTGGTGATGCTACTCCTCTCTATTTCCGCCTTCGTGACCGGCGCGCTGCTGCTGCCCGGAACTGTTCTGCCTTACGGAATGGCTGCGGCAGCCATGGCGCTGATTACGTTTCTGGTGCTGCTCCTCTGCCGGGGCCTGCTTCACGACATGGAAGCCTGCTGAAAGCGCTCCTGTACCAATCAAAATCCCTGCGGAAATATCCTTCCGCAGGGATTTTCAGTAGTTAGAGGTTTTACAGCGAAACATTTCCTCGCGAATCCGGAACCTTTTCCATGTGGGGAAAGTATTTTTCGCCTCCATCCGGTATTTCCTCTCCTTCCCGGAAGGGCCCGCCCATCGGGCCAACATGCTTTGGGCACATAAAAAAGGGACGGAACTTTCCGTCCCTTAATTTTGTCCAGTTCTTCGCGCTGCTTTCAATCAGGCGTAAGAATGGAGACCGGGCAGCAGCAGATTGACACCGGCGAAGGTAAACAGCACACAGATGATAGCGATGACCGCAAACCAGGCCATACGCTTACCCTGCCACTTCTTGCGCAGACGCTGATGGAGGTAGATGGCGTACATGATCCAGGTAATCAGCGCCCAAGTCTCTTTGGGATCCCAGCTCCAGAAGGTGGACCAGGCCTGCTCGGCCCAGACGCAACCGGAAAGGATGACTACCGTCAGCATCAAAAAGCCAAAAGCAATCATGCGGTAAGAAAGATAGTCTATCTGCTTCATTGCGGCGCTTGTTTCATCAGCGCCCTTTTTGCACTGCCAGAGATACCGGATCCCCATGCAGGCCGAAATGGCAAAGGAGGCGTAGGAGAACACCGCCGCGCCGATATGGAGGCCGAACCACGCCGAACGGAGCGCCGGCATCATTTCCGTGATCTCCCGAGGGGTCACAAGGGCCGCATAGGAGAAAAGCAGGAAAGCGGCGGGAATGGCAAAGTTGCCTATCCAGTCGATCTTGAAGCGCAGGTGCACGAAGATATATAGCAGGGAGACGCCCCAAGCAAAGGCCGTAGCAAACTCAAACTGGTTCGACAGCGGCAGGCGCTTTGCCACGATACCGCGAACTACGATAAAAGCTGTGTGGAATGCAAAGGCGACGATCAGCACCCACCAGGCGGCGCTCTTCAGCTTTTCCTTTTTGAAAATGCTGGAGCTGAACTGCAGCACGATGGCGACAAAATACACCGCCAGGCTGCCAAAGAGCAGAACGTTCATCATAGCTTATTCCTCCTTATCCGACAACAAAAGATCGATCTGCGTCTGCAGGCCCACGTTGCTCTTCGGGCCGGAAACCGCGTATTTTCCCGGACGTACCGTCACATAGACCGGCGCATGGAAGAAGCACAGCCAAAGCCCTGCGATCATCAGGCCGAAAGCGAGATACAGCAACCCCATAAGAACACCCGAAATCGTTTTGACGCGGATGCCTGCCGATTTAACCGGCTCATTAAAGGTAAAGTAGATACCGCCGCATTCCAGGGTCTCACCCGGCGTGATGACGCCGCTCTTCATATCTTCTCCATCCTGTATTGCAATCTGATAAATGGGCTTTTCGTAGGTCCCACTCTCAAGCAGAGAAACCTTGCCTTCCTCGTCAGTCTCATATGCAGGATAGCAGCCAACATACATGATGCCCACGTCGTCCGTAACGCTCAGGAAGCAGGTCTCGTCCAGGGTGATATCATCCATCGCGCCGTTCTCTGGATTCCGGATCGTCATCGAGCCCTGCACACTGTAGGACTGCTGATAATACTTGTGCCCGCCGAAGGAGAGCGGATAGTTGACGCTGATGGTATCGGATTTTTCCGAACCGTCCTTCGCCGTGATGGTGATGTCGCTGATGTAGTCGAGCCGGCCCGTTTCATCCGCCAGATGGAATTCGTTGATCCGGATCTTCGTGCCATCCTCAAGGGTGACACTTTCTCCGGAGACGATCGTGTAGTCCTCTGTCACCGCCGAGTAAAGGGCCGCGCCGGCAAAGATCATCACCAGCAGGATCGAAAGATGCGTCACAAACGAGCCGTAATGTCCCAGCCTGTTTTTGGAATAGACCGTGACTCCGTCAAGTTTTGTCTGTTTGAAGTGCCTGTCCTTAAGGAATTCCTCCAGTCTGTCGGTCTTTTTGCCGGAAATCTCCGTTCCACTTTCGATCCGCCCAGCCCGTTCCACGCTGTTTTTCGCCGCCTTCATGGTGGCCCTGAAGCGGCTCAGGGAGCAGAGGATCAGATTCAGCCCCAGCAGCGCCAGCAGAATGACAAAATAGAGTGTGGAGAAAATATGGTCAAAGCCCAGCGCCAGGATCACCCCGGAGCCGCTGCCATACTGCTCCTGATAATAAGCGGTCTCCATCCCCTGAAGCACTATGGAACCCACCAGAGAGCAGGCGACAATCAACGCCAGCAGAATGACGCCAAAAGTCATTGAGCGCAGAAATTTCAGAATTTTCAACCTTATCCCCCTTCATCCGCCGCAGGCCGCGGCAATTTGTGACAATATCCTTCCTCATTCTAGACTATGGCAAAAAAATTTGCAAAGCCTTCGTCGGAGAATGTAAAAATTCAGCACACATTGTCTAAAATTCGCGTACTTCTTCGTCAAAATAATTATATAATAGAATTCTCTATTTTCTGCTGTCTCCGCCGTGATTCTTTTTTATCATTGCAGAATATATGAAATCCATCTGCCCAGCGCTGCGCAATTCCCATAACTTTTCTCCTGCGGGCTGAAGGCTCTTGAAAGCATTCCAAAAAGCCGCTACAATCACAATATCGGCACACTGTCGCTTTTTTATCATTATAGCTGATTACGCCAAAATCAACAATACTTCATCACAAGATTGTCTTTTTGGCAACATTTTCTTTTTCTGCCTGAAAGATGTCTTGAAGCCCGAAACGAAACACAGTATAATGCAGGATAGTATTATTGATATCCTTTCTGCGTGCACCGTTTTATCTGCTTTCAGACATGTTTCAACAGAGGGAGGAATTGTTCCATGCATTACCTCGGCATCCTGATTGGCGTCATCTGCTTTCTGGTCATCGGTCTGTTTCATCCGATCGTAATCAAGACCGAATACTATTTTGGCAAAAAGACTTGGCCGATTTTTCTTGTAGTAGGTCTTCTTTTCCTTGCCGCTTCCCTATGGGTGGAAAGTCCCCTGCCCGCTTCCGTTCTCGGCGTCGTCGGTTGCTCCTGCCTTTGGAGCATTCAGGAGCTGTTTGAGCAGGAAAAGCGCGTTGCAAAAGGCTGGTTTCCCAAGCGGGAAGCTTCCGCTTCCAAAAAAGTGGAAGATCAGCAGAATTGACTGAACGTTTTTGCAGGAGCCGCCTTAGGCAGGCTCTTGATTTTTGGGTCTTTCAGGGCTTTTTCGATATCCTGATTGTTTCCGCCAAAGGGCAGTGGGCCTGTGCCACCGCTTTTTCGTCTTTTGCCGCCCGAAGCGCGTTCTTTACTTTTTCCGCCAACGGGCTATCTGCGCAGACGCGGAGCGCCCCCACATGCTCTGCCCGATCCCACGCTCTCCCGGCATCCCTATGCCGGGCCATGTTCTCCCCCCAGTTCAACTCTGCACAACATTCTGGAGGTACTGATTGTTATGTGGTCGCTCTACGATGACCTGATTGATTCCATTCCCAGGGACATTACCGTTCAGGAGGCCTTTGCCGGTAACCGCTGGACTGTTCTTCGCACCTCAGACGGCCGGACCGGCGTGGCCATGACCATGACCGACGCGCACTTTCCCTCGCTGCTATCCGCCCCTCTTCAGGGCCTCCCCTTGAGACAGGCCGCTTCACTGGTCAAATCCTGGAATTTTGTTGACGCTTCCTTCGGTACCGCCGCCCTCAACGCCTGCTTCAACACCGAAGAAAACGTCTCTCTCCTCACCCGCCACATCAATCCCACCGCAGGCGCACAGCAGCAGGAGGACGCCTTTGTTGCCTATCAGCCGCTGGTTGAAGGAAAAAAAGTGGCGGTCATCGGACATTTTCCCATGCTGGAAAGATGCTTTGCCCCCATCTGTCAGCTCTCCATCCTGGAACGACGGCCCCGCCCCGGCGATTATCCCGACTCCGCCTCGGAATTCCTGCTGCCGGAGCAGGATTATGTCTTTATCACCGGCTGTACCATCACCAACAAGACGCTGCCCCGTCTGCTGGAACTTTCCAAAAACGCCCACACCGTTCTGGTCGGCCCTTCTACGCCCCTTTCTCCGGTGCTTTTCTTTTATGGCGTGAACGATCTTTCAGGCTTTGTGGTCAAGGACAGCGCCGGCTGCCAGGAGGCCGTTGACCACGACGCCAATCTGTTTGAGTACGGAAAAATGGTTCGTATTCTTGGCTGACGCGTTTATTTCAAACGCGCTCTCCTTCTCCTGAATCATTGGGGCGAAACTTTACGTTTGCCGTCGCGCCGGATTCGACTGGCAGAAGTCTCTCCATTCCGACAAAACCGGCCGCCGAATATTTTTCATCTGAGAAAAGCTGCCTAAAGGGAAACCTTCGCAAAGAAATCTCTCCTGAGGTTGCATATTTTAGATGTAAACGCAAAAGTCACCATCTGAGAAACATTCTCTTAGATGGTGACTTTTTTCTATGAATCTGAGAGTTCTAAATCCGATGCTTGCTATTTCTGTAAACAAAATCGGGGATCTTCTTTACAGCGTTCCGCGAAAAGCAGTTTCTTCTGTTTGGTTTTTCTCAGATTCAGGATATCAGCGATAGAACGGACGGGCAGATGCGGCGGAAACCGTACTGGCGGGCCGTCCATTTGCCGGCCGCTCGCCCGGCAGATAGAAAGTGACAAACTTCACAGAGAAGATATCGCAAACCACGTAGTTCCGGTTGACCTCTTCATAAAGCACCACAAATCCCCTTCCCACGGAATAGAGGATTCCCTGTTTCTGCTGCAATAGCTGCGTTCCGATCAGGAATTCGATCACGACGTATTCTCCAATGTTGTCGGACAGCACCTCCTGAAGACTTCCCCGGAAGGCGTCCGTGTCGAAGTTTTCCTGCGGCGGGGAATTAAATTCGCCGTTGCTTTCAAATCCATTGGTGCCGTTTGGCATGCTCTTATCCTCCTTTTTTGCTTCAGGTTTCTGCGTACAGCTCTGTTGGGTTATAAAAACAATGGTCGCCGATCCTCATGACAAACTCCCCCACTGCGGAGGGGAAATTTTTCCGGCAGTTGGGCGAAAACGGATTGAAATACCACAAAGCAGTACCCAGGCCCGCAAGCCTATTGCCTGCGATCGCCCAATTGGCAATGTCATAATGTATCTGTTCAGGCCGCATGTTATAAATATTCTGCGGGTTGTATTTTCCGCCGATGGTCTCCCGCGCGCAGTCAAACTGCCGCTCCTGAAAAATCACCTGCGGAATCGTCCTGCCGACGCGTCCATATTCTCCGTAGGAGACCCGCACCCGGTTCATAATGACGCTCGCCACTGCCCTCATGCCGTTTTCACCTTCCCCGCCCGCTTCGCACTGAATCACACGGGCCATCAGCTCCACGTCAGAGTATGCCATCTCATTCCCCCTTTCCGCTCTCCACCCGGCCTTGCTGTCATCCTATTCCGCCGCATCGCAAAATGTTTCTCCCATACTTCTCTTTTTTCCGGAAAAGCTAAGAGAATCCCCCCATCTCTGACGCAAAAAGGAGCGATCTATCCAATGCCAACCTTTCTGAGGCTCCTGCTGACCAGCCTGCTTTCTCTCGTTTTGCTTTTTCTCCTGAGCAAGCTGATGGGAAACCGGCAGATGTCCCAGCTGAGCATGTTTGATTACATCACCAGCATTACACTCGGTTCCATCGCCGCGGAAATGGCCACCTACGCCTTTGACGACTGCTGGCAGCCGCTGCTTGCCCTGCTCGTCTACGGTCTCTCTGCCTGGACGATTTCCCTTTGTACTGGAAAGTCTCTGGCACTCCGGAAGTTTTTTACGGGAAAATCCGTGCTGCTGTATGAAAACGGCATCTTATATTATGACAATCTAAAAAAATCCCGGCTGGATCTGAGCGAGCTGCTCTGTGCCTGCCGGACGCATGGATATTTTGACCTTTCCAAAATACAGAGTATTTTTCTTGAAACCAACGGCAGGCTCAGCATCCTGCCCTGTTCTGACTATCGATCCGTCACCCCTTCAGATCTGGGGTTGTCTCTATCAGTGGAAAAACCACTGCCTCACGTGATTCTGGACGGCAAAGTCCTTCTCTCCACCCTTGCATCGCTCGGGCTTGACGAAAAATGGCTGCTACGCCAGCTGGCGCTTCAGGGCTTCTCCTCACCTAGCGACATCCTCCTTGCCACCTGCACATTGGACGATCATAGGCTCTGTATCTATCCCCGGGTGACGCGACCGGAAAAAAAGGATCTATTTGAATGAAAAGAAGGACGCTGTCCACGTCCTTTTTTCAGATCATTTCTGTTTTAACCGTTTATTTTCTCGCATGACAGCACGGTATATCCTGCATCCTTCACCGTTCGGAGCAATGCCTCTTCTGAAACCGGTGCCTTGCAGCGCACCAATGCGCTGCGCTCCGAAAGATCCACTGCCGCCCAGACGCCATCGATTCGATTGAGCGCATTTTCTACCCGCCGGGCGCAATTGGCGCAGGTCATGCCGTCGATGCAGAGCCGCATGACATAAGGATAATTCGCCTTATTGCGATCCTTCACGCGGACTTTCTTTTCCGGCCCGTCTCCGCCCGCGCCGCAGCAGCCGGATCTGAGCCTTTTCCGGTAGCTGAGAAAGCCGGCGGTACAAATAGCCACGATTGCCAGAAGAATCAAGAAATTCTGCATGGTTTCCCCCTTGTGACAAAAGTAAAATGCCGCTGCCCGCCATCCATCTGACGGGAAATTTTCCGCAGCAAAAGCGCAGTTATCATTATCTAACTCATTGTATTATAGGCCTTTTCTTTTATGCCGTCAACTACTGCAAGGCATCTGCAGAGAGGTAGTTTTTGCCCGGCAAAAAACTATCGAATCTTTCGGAAGCCTTTTTCAATCGTTTTATTCCTTCTGCTCGCTTCCTGCATTTTGTAAAAGAAGTATCTGCCAGATAGTTGTGCCTTTATTAATTTTTAATCAATTGAGACAGGCCCACTGTTTAAGCAAAATATATTAACAATTTGTTTACCGTTTTTTCTTTTCCCCGTGCTATAATCAAATTAATCCGATCACCCTTCTTTGCTCTCTGGAGCAGAAAGGAACGTTCCCATGAAAAAAACTGCTTTCCTCGTGTCGCTTTTTGTAGGTCTCGCGGCACTGGCCGGTTGCCAGAGCGCTGCAAATCCCACTCCGCCGCCTTCGAGCGTCATCGTCGCCTCTCCGCCGGCGCAGACCCCTTCCCCCACAGTGACGCCGGCACCAGAAGAACCCTCGCTGTTTTTTTATTCGCGTTCTGACGGCAAAAATGGCATCCTTCGCTCAGACGGCGCCTTTGCCATCCCCTGCCAGTACGAAAACATCTTCCAGCTTTACCCGCTGACCGACCGCTTTGTCGCCGGCAGGGTTCTTTCTCCGCAGGAGGACGAAAAGAATCCGCAGATCCTTTATGCCCTGCTCGACCAGAACGGACAGCCGATGACAGAGTTCTGTTACAACGGCCTTTACCTGATCTCAGGTCAGTCCGATTTTCTCACAGGCTGGCGGGAGGAAAGCAGCACGCGAGCCATTCTCGATGTCCGTACAGGCGAGACCCTGCTTGAACTACCCAGCTCCGGCTGGAACATTTCCGTCTCCGGACTGGAGGATCTCCTGATCTGCTATGATCCCGAGGCAAACAGCGCCTCCCTTTATGAACTGACCTCCCTGCGCGAAGGAGTCACCGAACCTGTCTCCGTATTGGAAAACGTCGAAAGCATTGAGGCTGTGAACGGCTGGGAAGGGATCTTCGCTGTTCGGCGCAGCTGGGAAGACTGCGTCTTTTACGACCGGAACGGCCCGCTTTTGGGAGGCGCTTCCTTTGAAGGCTTTTCCTTTCAAGCGGGTGAGGGACTGCTGACCGTGCGCAAAAACGGCCTGCACGGCTGCATCGACACCGATGGGAACTGGGTGATCGAGCCGGTCTTTGGGGATATCTATCCCTTCTCGAACGGCCTTGCCGCCGCCTGGAAGGAAGATGGTCTCTGGGGCTATATCGACAAAAGCGGTCAATGGGTGATCGAACCGCAGTTCACCAGCGCCGACACCTTCTGCAATGGCTACGCCATCTGCACCACCACAGAGTACAACGCCGACGGTTCTGAAAAGCAGGTACTGCTCAACTCCCTGGGAGACGTGCTGCTCTCCGGCAGAATTTCCGGATACTGGGAAGACGGTGATTTTCCCATGGTCTGCGTGGAATCAGAGGGCGTGCGAACGTATTATTCCCTTTCCAGAGACGGAAGCAGCGCCCCGCTTCTGCTCAAAGCGCTTGGCGAGGAGGACGCTTCCTACTGGCAAAATGGAACCTCCGGCAGCTATGCCATCATAGCGGGCTGGAAAGACTCCGGAGACACGCCGTGCGGCATTCTGAATATGGAAACCGGAAACTGGGTGCTCGAACCGGGAAAATACCAGCAGATCACTCTGCCGCGTGCCAATATTACCGAAAACAGCGACGGCTATTTTCCCGAAGATTCTCCAGTGCTGTGCGCATACTACCGGTATCATAACACGACTCTGATCAACCTGATCGATTGGGACGGAAACGTCCTTCTGGAACGGCTCAATCAGGTCGACGGCTGCGATGGCAAGCTGATTCTTGTCCAAAAGGGTTTCTCCAAAGGGCTGATGGATCTTTCCGGCAGCTGGATCTATCAGGAGAGCATTTTCTCCGTCTTTGACGACGAATAACCCGAATACACTGTGACTCAATACAAGGAGGATGTTTCATGAAACGCACTAGTCCAAAATCCCGTTGCATCCAAAAAGCGCTCTGCCTGCTGCTGTGCGCGCTGCTGACGGTGCTGTGCGCCTGTAGCCCTTCAAAGCCCGAAACGACCGTTACACCCGAACCGGCCATCACACCTGCACCGGAACCGACCGAAGCCCCCACCCCTTCAGCTACGCCCCTTTCCAAGACTTCCCTCCACTTTTCACTGGAGGAGTATCCCGTAGTGGATGGTTCCACCGCAAATCTTCCGCTGATGGCCGAAGTGCTCTCCCGCATCGCCGGAATTTCCCGGGAGGAAGCAGAAACCTTGACCACCTGCACCACCACGCCTTACGCCTACGAAGCGCTCCTTGACGGCCGGGCCGACCTTTTGCTGGTTTACGAGCCGGCACAGGAGACCTGGGACATTATCAACAGCAGCGACACAGAGCTGACCTTCGTTCCCATCGGCAGGGATGCGCTGGTCTTCATCGCCAATGAGTCCAATCCAGTCTCCGGCCTGACCCAGGAGCAGCTGACCGGTATTTATACTGGAAAGATCACCAACTGGCAGGAGGTCGGCGGCGAAGACCTCGAGATCGTTCCCTTCCAGCGCTCCTCCAACTCCGGCAGTCAGGCGCTGTTCATCAAGCTGCTGATGAAGGAAACCTCCCCCATGGGAGGGCCAACCGAGCTGTTTCCCACGGAGATGGGAGAACTGATCGAGCGCCTGGCCGAATACAACAACGCCGGCAGCGCCCTGGGCTACTCGGTTTTCTACTATGCCAGCTACATGTACACCAAGCCCGGCCTGAAGTTCCTTTCGGTGGACGGTGTATTTCCCTCTGACGAAACCATTGCAGACGCCAGTTATCCGTTGCTGAATGAATACTACGCCGTGTACCGCTCCGATGAACCGGAGGATTCTCCTGCCCGGCAAATTGCTCAATGGCTCACCACCGCAGAAGGCGCCGCCTGTATCCGGGACGCCGGATATATCCCGGTCAGCTGACGTTGGGGTTCTGTTCCGCCTCCGCAGTAGGAACTGGCCTCCCGCGGCAGCGGCGCGATCCTTGAAGCGGCTCCGACCGAAAAGCCCAATCATCCCAGAGCCGTAATACGCACATTGGGCGCGTCCCTGCCGTCCCGTGAAAGGCTTTTCTGCCGCGTCGTCCGCTGCAACAAGCCCTTGCAAACCCAAATCAAAAAGCAATCAAGATCCCGGGAAAGCCTTTCCCGGGATCTTGATTGCTCTGTCAGCGGCTATTTTCTTTCCCTCAGGATTCCTGCCGCGCTGTACGCTGCGGCGGCAATACCAAAGAGCATCGCCGTGCCCGCGGGCTGCATTGTCCAGTCGGGAAGCCGCCCTGCTAACAGATGGGCGCCCATCCCGATCAACCCCAGCGTCAAAACCGCTAGACTGATCCTCAACAGCTTTTCACTGATTTCTTCCTCCTCCGTTTTCAGAAGAAAAATGGGTTTTCGATCCTCTCCCCCCAGATCGCCCGGGCCCGGCGGTACATGGCCTTTGCATGGATGCGGTCATGCCAAATAAAACGGCGAAGCATCTTTTTGGCCGACCATTCCTCTCCAAAGCTACCCAGAAACACAGGGTTTTCCATGAAATCCGAATTCTGCTCCATCTGTTCCAATCCGGCAAGGCGGCCTTCAAATATTTGGGGCAGATTTTCTGCCTCCACCCCCACCTCGCGAAAGTAATACGCCGTGACGCCGTTAGTGTGGCAGTACATCTCCCGGGCGGTGCAGGGAACAGAACCATAAAAGGTCTCCCGCGCCGGCCGCAGCAGCCTGCCTTTTTCCGGAATGCTGTCATACAGCTTCTCAAACCCGGCGGCGGAAGAGATAGCCAGCATCTTCAGTCTCTCATATTCTCTAGGCGTAAAGGGCGTCCGTTCAGAAGCGAAGATCATGTCGGAATCCGCGTCGCATACTTGCAGGATGCTCTCCTTTTTCTCCGTGATCTCCACCTGCACCGTTTCCTCTGCTGGAAGGATTTTCCCCTCCGCCCAGTGGAACCAGCTGCGCGCTTCCGCGCCGAATTTTTCCCGCGCCTGCTCCAGCGTTTTTCCCCGGCCGTATGCGCCAGGAAGCTCTAGCGCGTACAGCAGCACGCCACCGTCATTGTACTCCATCGCCGCCTGAATCTGCATGGCATTCTCCTCTTCTGTAAAAAGGGACGCCCATATTTTCAGGGCCGTCCCTTTTTCTTTTTTACATGACCTTCTTGAGCGCCAGGTCGAGCAGGCGGGTAAATTCGCCCTTGACCCGCTCGGCAGTTTCCATGACCTCCAGATGGTTCAACGGCTGGTCGAGTACGCCCGCCGCCATGTTGGTGATGCAGGAAATGCCCAGCGTGCGGATGCCGCAATGGTTCGCGGTGATCGCCTCCGGCACGGTGGACATGCCCACGGCGTCTGCGCCCAGCGTGCGGAAGGCGCGAATTTCCGCAGGGGTCTCAAAGCTGGGGCCGAAGTACATCAAATACACGCCCTCTTTGACGTCGATCCCCTCTTTTTTCGCCTCATCGATGAGCTTTTTGCGCAGGGATTTGCTGTACACTTCGCTCATGTCCGGGAAACGCAGTCCGAATTCGTCCAAATTGGGCCCGATCAGCGGGTTGTAGCCGGAATAGTTGATGTGGTCTGTGATCGCCATCAGCGCGCCGCTTTCAAAGGAGGTATTCACGCCTCCGGCAGCGTTGGTAATGATCAGGCTGGCCACGCCCAACAGCTTCATCGTCCGGATGGGGATAGTCAGCTCCTGCTGGGAATACCCTTCGTAATAGTGGAACCGTCCCTGCATGACGATAACCTTCCGCCCAAAACGGGTGCCCATCACAAAACGGGATTTATGACCTTCCACGCTGGAAACCGGGAAGCCGGGGATAGCCTGGTAGGGGATGATGACGGGATCCTCCAGCGTTTCGGCATAGTCGCCCAGACCGCTGCCGAGGATCAGGCCGATCTCGGGTTCAAAGTCTGTCACGGAGCGGATGTAGCCGGCGGCACCATGGATTCGTTCCAAAATGTCCTGATTCATCTTTTTCTGTTCCATGATTTTACTTTCTCCTTTGTAATCTTGCGGTCATCTGCGGATATCGTCCCAGAAGGAAGTTCCGATCTCCCATTTCCCGAGGCCGAGAAAGTCGTAAATAGTGGCGGCAATGTCTGCAAAGGTGGCACGCACCCCCAGATCCACTCCCTGCCGGAGATGCTTTCCATACACCAGCAGCGGGATATATTCGCGGGTATGGTCGCTGCCCGGGAAATTGGGATCGCAGCCATGATCCGCCGTGATAATGAGGATATCTTCCTCACCCATGGCCTGCTGGATGCGGGGGAGATTGCGGTCGAAGTACTCCAGCGCCGCGCCGTAGCCCTCGCCGTCGTTGCGGTGGCCGTAAAGCATGTCGAAATCCACCAGATTGGTAAAAACCAGGCCGGAAAGCGGCTCTCCGGCGTATTTGACCGTTGCTTCGATGCCGTCGTGGTTGTTGGTGGTATGATCCACCTTCGTGATCCCCACACGGCAGAAAATATCTTCAATCTTGCCGATGCCCACCACGTCCATGCCGGCCTTCGCAATGCCCGCAAGGACGGTGTCCTTTTCCGGCGGCAGGGCAAAATCCCTGCGGTTCTCCGTGCGTTTGTACGCGCCGCTGGTTCCCACAAAGGGCCGCGCGATAATGCGCCCAACAGCGTTTTCCCCCATCATCATCTCCCGGGCGATCCGGCAGAACTCATATAGCTGCTCGAGCGGAATCACCTCTTCATGAGCGGCGATCTGAAAAACGCTGTCCGCCGAGGTGTAGATGATGGGGTTTCCGGTAGCCACGTGCTCATCTCCGAGCCGCTGAATGATCTCCGTACCCGAAGCGGTGCAATTGCCCAGCGTGCCGCGGCCGATCTTCTGTTCAAATTCCTCCATCACTTCTTCCGGAAAGCCATTAGGATAGGTACGGAAGGGCTTTTCCATCACGAGGCCCGCAATTTCCCAATGCCCGCAGGTGGTATCCTTGGCATGGGTCCTTTCCGCCGCCTTTCCATAGCAGCCGGTCACACCCTCTTTGCCCTGATAAAAGCTGGTTCCGCCGATGGCCCTGAGGCCCAGGCGATCCAGATTCGGGGTGTCCAGCCCCCGCGTTCTGACGATATGTCCAACCGTGTCTGCGCCCGCGTCGCCAAATTCGGCAGCATCTGGCAAAGCGCCCACGCCAACGCTGTCCAGCACGACCAGAAGCGCCTTTTTCTGGCTCCTGTTCTGTTCCATAAAAAACGGATTCCTCCTTTGCATCCTTTTGGAATTCTCTCTGGCCACAGTATACCATCTTCCCGCCGAAAGCACCAGACAGCACCGCCAAATGCCGTGTTTCCCCGTCTGCACGCAGCCGGTCAGCCTCCGGCGAACCACAGTATTATGCGAAACAGCAGCGGACAAAGCCAGCCCTGAAGCAATACGCCCGGCAGCAGCAATCCCAGGCACCGCACGGCCCTTTTTCCATAGCCTGCCACGGGTTGTCCATGCAACCCTGCCCGGGCGCCTGCCAGCGCCAGCGCCCAACACTTGAGGCAGGCAGGCAAAAGGACTACAGCCGGAAGCATCACACATAAAACCGCACACAGAGGCCCTCCTGCCTGCTGCCACAAGAGCGCCGCCGCGCAACCATAAGGCAACCCCCACAGCAGCAGCAACACCGCCGAAAGCAGAAGCAATGGCCATCCGACACCGCCCGCTGCGATCAGCGCGCAGGCGCCTGCATTGACCCAAAAGGAGCGCAGCAGTGTTTCCAGTGCGCCGGCTGCAGGAGCTTTCATCGCGCCCAGGGCCGCTTCCGCTGCCCGCTGATAGGGCTGGAGCACCTCTTCAGGAAGCCGTGAAAGAACCGTCCCGCCAGCAACCCCTCCTGCCGTAATGAGAAGAAGCCCCAAAAGATACGCTCTGCCGTTGAGCTGCAGGTCCATCCTCAGCCGCTCTTTCCACGGGGCATAGCCCGGACGGACCGGAGCAGAGTTCCCCCGCTTTGCCGGCGCGCTTGCTGCGGTTCTCAAAAAAATCCCCCCTGTCCCACAAGACTGATCTGCTCCAGTCTATGCTTCAGGGGGAATGGTTATGAAAAGCCGTTGATTGAGAAAACACTTAAAACCGCATTAGAATATCATCCGTAATCCTGGCGAGAAATTCCGTATTCGTCGGGCGGCCCCGCTCGCCCTCGACAGAGTAGCCAAAAAGCTGGTCAATATGATTGAGATCCCCGCGCCGCCACGTCGCCTCTATCGCATGGCGGATCACCCGTTCCACCCTGGCCGGCTGCGTATCAAAATCCGCCGCAATTGCCGGATACAGTTCGGTCGTCACCGCATACAGCAAATCCGGCTGGCGCACCGTCCAGAACAGGGCATCGCGGATGTAACTGTACCCCTTCAGATGAGAGGGAACGCCCACTTCGTGCATATACTTTGCGATGATGGTACGTACCTCACTGACGGGAAAGGCTCTGCCGTTAATGGCCACCATGTTCTCCTGGCTAAACTGAAAAATCTCCAACGCCCGCGCGGCGATCCACTCCACATCCGCCGGGCGGAGCAGGCAATGAATCGCGCCCAGTTTGGCCGCCTGACTGATAATCAGCTCCGACGCTAGGGCCGTACACAACACTACGACTGGTGCTTTGGGCAGCTTCATTCTGTTGAGGGTCTGTAAAACCTCCATCCCGTCCATTCCTGCCAGCACCAGATCCAGCAGAATCAGATCTGCTTCGCTTTTTCGTATTGCGCGCAAAACAGCATGCCCATCCGAAACCACGTCCACCAATTCTATCTGCGAATTGCGGCGCAGGGCGTCCGCCAAAGGACTGCGCCCCATTCCATTAGGACATTCCGCCAGCAAAACTCTCACGCTCTGCACTGTCATTACACCTGCCTCTGTTTTCCGTTCTTCTCGATTATAGTACCGCCCCGTATGTATTGATCTACCCGCTTTATCGTTTTAGTAATTCAACATCTGGAAGTATTTTCCTGTCTGTCTCCAGCATTTTTCTCCTTACTTTTCTCGCATTTGCAGCCCATTTTCCCCTTTACCGAAACAATGCAGCCTTCCCCTTCTTCTTCCCGTCACGACATGCAAGCAGCTCCTTCCGATCCAAACGCCGAAAGGAGCTGTTTTTTTATCCTGCCGCTTCAAGCATCCACTCGATGTACATTCCGTATCCCTTGGAGGCGTCGTTAACAAACACATGCGTTACGGCTCCCACCAGTTTTCCGTCCTGCAAAATAGGACTTCCGCTCATTCCCTGCACGATGCCGCCGGTCTTTTCCAGCAGCTCCCGGTCTGTTACTTCCACAACGATCCCGCGGGGCGCCGCAGTGGCCTGGGGCGTCAGGCGGATAATCTGGCATTCATAGCTGCGAATTCCCTGATCGTCCACTGTTGCAAGAATCTCCGCCCTTCCCAGATGTACTTCGTTGCGCAGCGCAATCTCCACTCCTGAAGGATAGAGGGGATTTTCCGGAATCTGGTTCAGCGTACCGTAAATGCCGTAATCGGTGTTGGCGGCGATGGCGCCCAACTGTTCCCCCTGAGAAAATACGCCCTTAAGCTCTCCCGGCTCTCCCCGAACGCCCGCCTTGACGTCTACCACCTCTGCCGCCACCAGTTCGCCCTTTCGAAGCGTCAGGTTCGTATGGGTGTCCACGTCTGTAATCGCGTGTCCCAGCGCACCGAACAGGCCGCTTTCCGGATCGCAGAAAGTGAGCGTGCCAACGCCCGCTGTACTGTCGCGGGCCCACAGTCCCAGGCGCTTCTGGCCATCCTGCGCATCAATGCGGGGCAAAATATTCAGATCATACACATTTCCCTCCCGCAGGAAATGTACCCGCACAGCGCCCTGCGCCTCGTTGACCAGTTCGCCAAGATGGTCAGAGCTTTCCAGCGCAATGCCATTGATGCTCAGGATCACATCGCCGGTTTTCAGCCCCGCTTCCTGCGCAGGGCTTCCCGCCGTGCCGTCCGGTGAAATCACCTCAGAAGTGCCAACGACCAGCGCTCCCTGGGTGTACAGACGGATCCCCACCGGCTGCCCGCCGGGAATCAGCGCCTTTTGCGCCAGCACCCGCAGTTCGATGCTGCGCACGGGAATGCCAAACAGGCGCAGCGTAGCGCTGCTCTTCCCCTGCTCCACGCTCTCGAGCACGACTCCGGACTTCTCCCGTATGCTTTCGTCCGTGCTCAGGCGCACCGCCGCCCCTTTTTCAATGGTAATGTCCCCCTCGCTCAAGCCGGGCAGCATTTTTTGACTGCCTTCTTCGAGATAATAAGTGGAGGGGAGTTGAAGAATCGCCTGTATCCGCGGCGAAAAATAGCCTCCCATCAGCAGCATGCAGAGGAAGGCGCAAAGAGCACAGCGCAGGCCGTAAACCAGTTTTTTCAAAATAGAGCACCCCCGGTAGAATCGATGCTGTTATTCTGCCGGGGGCAAGGGATTTTGATTCTGGGGAGTGTTTTCAAATCGTCCTGTTCCTGTTATTTTTTCGCGGCGCTGATCAGCGCGCGGGCATGATCGACAGCGGACTGTGAAGGCGCATCGCCGCTGATGATGCGGGCCACCTCAAGGACATGGGCCTTTTCGCTAAGAAGCTGAACCGTCGTAGAGTTTTTTTCTTCCTGCTGAGTTTTTTCGATCAGATAATGGGCGTCCGCCATGGCTGCGATCTGCGCAGAATGGGTGACGCACAGCACCTGGTGATTTCTGGAAAGCTGATGCATCTTTCGCCCGACGACGGCCGCTATACGCCCGCTGATACCGGTATCGATCTCATCGAAAATCAGGCAAGGGCGGGAAAACAAATCCGCCTCCACGGATTTGAAAGCCAACATAATGCGGGAAAGCTCGCCGCCGGAGGCCACTTTATGCAGGGGCTTGACCGGCTCGCCCGGATTGGTGGAAAGGAGCATTTCCACCTGATCGATGCCATCTAAGCGAAATTCCGCCCGTTCCATAGGCGCAAGGGGGGTAAAACGCACCTCAAACGCCGCTTTTTCCATGCCGAGATCCCTCATCTGGCCCAGCATCTGAGCTTCCAGCAGCTTTGCCTGCTCCCGCCGCTTTTTGGAAAGTGTCACACACTGCCCGTAAAGGACCTCCCGAAGCTGAGCCAGTTTTTTCTCACCCTGCCCGGCGAGAACGCGGCTTTCCTCCATTTGTTCGAGCTCCCTTTGCGCCCGTTTCCGGAAAGCGATCACCTCTTCGACCGTCGCTCCGTATTTTCTTTTGAGGCCGTGGAGCCGTTCGAGCCGTTCCTCCACCTGATTGAGCCGGTAAGGATCGAATACGTCCTCCTCCCGCATAGAGCGGATCTCCATTCCCACATCCTCAACGGCATAGCCTGCCTCCCTCAGCTTCTGGCAGGCTTCCTCGTAGCGGGGATGTACCGCGGCAATTTCTTCCATTCGGGATGCCGCCTGCTGCAAAAGCGCCAGGGCGCCCGGACTTCGTCCGTCGCTTTCTTCGCCATAAACATCGGCGCAGGCTCCTTCGAGAGAAACCTGGATCTGCTCTGCATGAGAAAGGAGATCCCGTTCCTCCAAAAGGCTTTCCTCTTCGCCGGCGACCGGCGCGACTGCGTCAATTTCCTCGATCTGGAAGGCGAGCATATCGCTCCTGCGAGCCCGCTCTGCTTCCGTTTCAAACCCTTTTTTCAGTTTGGCGCGCAGCGATTCCCACTGCTCGTAGCATTCCCGTACGCTTTGAAGATCATCCGCCAACTGATTTCTGGCAAAATGATCCAAAAAAGCCAGATGTTGTTCTGGGGAAAGCAAGGTCTGATTCTGATGCTGGCCATGGACGTCCACCAGCAGCGATCCTACTGACCGTAGCAGCGACAGCCCTGAAAGCCGGCCATTGATGCGGCAGAGATTACGCCCTGACGCGGAAAGTTCCCGGGAAAGAATCACCTGTCCTTCCTCCAGCTCAATACCCAACTCCAGGAGTTTTTCCCATAGTGGCCCGGGCACCTCAAAGACTGCCTCGGCCAGCGCCCGGTCTGTGCCGGACTTGATGAGATCCCGATCCGCCCGCTCCCCCAGCAGCAGGTTTACCGCGTCGATGATGATGGACTTTCCCGCGCCGGTCTCGCCCGTTAAAACGTTAAAACCGGCCGACATGGGCATGTCCAGCCGGTCAATGAGCGCGATATTTTCAATGTGCAGTCTTGTGAGCATGGCGCTCCTTTCAGGCCGTCTGCCGGCCCTGCGCGCAGTGTCTGCGCGTCACTTGATCATACTCTGGAACTTCTCCATAACCTTGGGAACGTCTTCCACGTCTCGGATTGCTACAAAGATCGTGTTATCTCCGGCGATAGAACCCACCACCTCCGGCCAGCGCAGGGAGTCCACCGCCTCGGCCGCAGCGTTGGCGCTGCCGCTGATGGTCCGCACGACGATGAGATTGCCCGCAGAGGCAAGGCCGATCACCGAATGGGAAAACATCCGCATGAAGCGATCCACCAGGCCGGATTCCGCCTTGTCGACGGTGGCGTATTTGTAACAGCCGCCCTCGGAAAGCACCTTGATGAGCCGCAGCTCCTTGATATCGCGCGAGACGGTTGCCTGCGTCACATCAAAACCGTTTTCTCTTAAATAGGCCGCCAACTCCTCCTGTGTTTCGATGTTGTGCTTAGAGATGATATCGAGAATCATCGCGTGTCTTGCTGTTTTCATCCGATCCTCCCGATGCTGTTTTGTTCTTTCACTGAAGGAAAAAGCAGGAATGACTCATCAATCCGCCGAAAGGGCTGCAAACTGCCTTGTCTTTTACAGTTTTTTGAGCGGCTCAATAAAGTTTTTGCCGCATCAGATCAAAGAAATTGTATGGCTTGAAATGCACGAGCCGGGTCACCTGCTCCGCCCTGCAGACCCGAAGGGGCTGCTCTGCGGTGATCGCGGCGCAGTCGAGCTGTCCGTCTGACGAGACCGAGCAGCGAATTTCCCTGCCTGCGGGACGAACCTCAACAACATCCTCCGCACCCACGACGATGGGCCGCTGACCCAGCTTGTGCGAGCAGATTGGCGTAACGATAATGCCCTTTGCCCACGGTACCATCACCGGACCACCTGCCGAAAGAGCATAAGCAGTGGATCCGGTCGGCGTGGAAATTACGACGCCGTCGCAGCAGTAGCGGTCGACAATTTGGCCATTGACCGCCACCTCCAGCTCCGTCAGGCAGGAAACATTATTTTTGAAGATCAGAAAATCATTCAGCGCTGTCCAGTTGCCGCCGGCTTTTTCTCTTTCGCCCGGCAGGGTACCCTCGAGCATCATGCGCTCTTCGATGGTGTAACGGCCGCCAAGCAGTGCCTCAATGCTTTCCGAGAGCTCTCCGGGCTCCACTTCGCTCAAAAATCCCAGCCGTCCAAGGTTGACGCCAACCACCGGAACATTTGCCCGGGCCGCCCGGGCCGCTCCGCGCAGGATCGTTCCGTCGCCGCCAATGGCGATGATCGCCTCCACCGGCCGGTCGTCGCTGGAGACTCCCAGCGCCTCAGCCGTTTCTCTTTCATAAACGGGAACCGCCCCGTGCGCGCGCACTTCCTCGAAGGCCCTTTTCGCCATATCCAGCGCTGCCGGCCGCTCTGTATGAGCCTGTATTCCGATGACGCGCACGAATAGATCCTCCCCATGGAACCGCAGAAAGTCTCTGCGGCTATTTGACGTTATTTCTATTATACAGACTTCCGGAAAAATATACAAGAGCGCAGATTTTGTTCCTCCTGCTGAAGCGGCCAGCAAAAACGTCTCCGCATACAAAAGCACCCCGTTCAATATGGACGAAGCGCTTGGTTCTTCTGCCAGACTTATGCGAGTTTTTCCCCCGAGTGAAACGCTTTGGCCGCAAGGGCGATCTGCTGCGCCCGATCGTGATCCTCTTCTCCCGGCCAGGCGTGCCCGGCTCCCTTTTGCAGCCACAGCAGGAATTCAATATTTCCTTCCGGCCCGGTGATCGGCGAAAAATCCAGTCCCCGGATACCGAAATCCAGCCCCCGCACAAAGGCGAGCATCTCCTCAATCACCTGGCGGTGCACGGCGCTGTCCCGGACGACTCCCTTTTTGCCGACATTTTCCCGGCCCGCTTCAAACTGCGGCTTGATAAGGGCCACCACGTCGGACTGAGGCTCAAGGACCTGCAAAAGGGCCGGCAGGATCAGTCGGATCGAGATAAAGGATACGTCCATGCAGCCAAACTGTGGCATCTCGTCAAACCAATCCGGCTCCATGGCCCGGGCATTGGTCCGTTCCATAACCGCCACCCGCCCGTCGTTTCTCAGCCGCCAGTCCAGCTGGCCGTAACCTACGTCAAGCGCATAGACCTTCCGTGCACCGTTTTGCAAAAGGCAGTCGGTAAAGCCGCCTGTAGAGGCTCCCACGTCGAGACAAACCTTTTCCTTCACGTCCAGCGGAAAAACCTTCATCGCCTTTTCCAGCTTCAGACCGCCCCGGCTGACGTAGCGGAGGGTATGGCCCCGCACCTCTAAAACATCCTGCGGCGAAACCATCTGCGAGGCTTTTGAGGCCTTCTGGTTGTTGATGTATACCACGCCGGCCATCACCAGCTTCTTTGCCCGCTCGCGGCTGTCCGCAAGTCCTCGGACAAAAAGCGCGCCGTCCAGCCTTTCCCTCGCGCTCATATCAATTCTCCCTCCGTTCGCTCGTTTCTTTTCTGAATCAAATCCATTCCGCAATCCTGCGGGCCATCGCCGGCCCGTCCAGCCCGGAAAGCACCAAAAGCTCCTCAATGCTGCCCGCCGGAAGCGGTTCTTCCAGCAAACCCAGGCAGCGGACCCGGATGCCCTGCCCGGAAAGCCTCCGGGCAATATGCTCGCCCATGCCGCCGGAAAGCACGCCATCCTCTACCGTCACGACCAGCGCACATTGGCCAAGCGCCGCAAGGGCCTCTTCGTCCATGGGGCTGAGACACAAGGCGCTGTACAGCCCGCAATCCACCCCCTGCTGTTCAAGCAGCCCTGCCGCTTGCTCCGCCCGTTCCACCATGCGCCCCGTGGCGACCAGCGTCACCGCCCGCCTTGGGCGCAGAATCTTCCATTTTCCCACCTCGATCCGGCAAGGTTCTCCCGCCGGCAGGGCGCCCCGGCCATAGCGGATGGCAGCGGGGCCTTCAAGGGACAGAGCACAGCACACCATGGCCGAAAGCTCCGCCTGCGTTGCGGGGGAAAAGACCGTCAGATTGGGCATCTGCGTGAGATAGCCAATGTCATAGCTGCCATGATGGGTGGGGCCATCCTCCCCAACCGGGCCGCTTCTGTCCACCGCCAGCAGCACCGGAAGGTTTTGCAGGCATACGTCGTGAAAAAGCTGATCGTAGCCCCGCTGCAAAAAGCTCGAATACACCGCAAAAACCGGCTTCATTCCGGCCGCAGCCATCCCGGCGCACATAGTCAGCCCATGCTGCTCAGCAATGCCCACGTCAAAAAACCGTTGAGGATATTTTTGGGCGAAAGTCGAAAGCCCAGTGCCGTTGGGCATGGCCGCCGTAACGGCGACAACCCTTCTGTCCTCCTCCGCCAAAGCGCAAAGCGTCTCCCCAAAACAGGCGGAATTGCTTCGTTCCCCCTTCTTTCGGTCGCTTCCAGTCTCCACGAGGAAAGGGGCTACGCCATGAAACCGTTCCGGATTTTTTTCGGCAAAGGAATATCCCTTGCCCTTTTTCGTCACTACGTGGATCAGCACCGGGCAGCCCAGATCCTTGACCCGGTTCAAAAGGGTCTCCATCGCCGCCTCGTCGTGTCCGTCGATGGGGCCAAAATACTTAAAGCCCAGCTCTTCGAAAAAGGTCGAGGGCAGGATCAGGTATTTGATACCGTCCCTGTACCGTTCGAGCTTGACCGTCAGGCGGGGAAAACGGTTGGCGATCCGCTTTTTGAAACTGAGATACCCCTTCCGGGAGCGGAGCTTGCTCAAATACAGCTCCATGGCGCCAACATTTTTAGAGATGGACATCTCGTTGTCATTGAGCACCACGATCAGCGGAGTCCGCTGGCGTCCCGCGTCGTTGAGCGCTTCATAGGCCATGCCGCCGGTCATTGCACCGTCGCCGATCACCGCGACGACGTGCTCATCTTCGCCCCGAAGATCCCTCGCGTGCGCAAGGCCCAGCGCCGCAGAGATCGAAGTGCTGCTGTGCCCGGTATCAAAGGCGTCCGCCCGGCTCTCCTCCCGCTTGGGAAAGCCGCTGAGCCCGCCCAGTGTGCGGAGCGTATCGAAACGCTCCTCCCTGCCGGTCAGAAGCTTGTGGACGTATGCCTGATGCCCCACATCCCAGACGATCCTGTCCTTCATCGGGTCAAAGACCCGGTGCAGCGCGATCGTCAGCTCCACCACGCCCAGGTTAGACGCCAGATGGCCGCCCGTTTTTGAAACCGTCTCCACAAGCCTGGTACGGATCTCCCCGGCCAGATCGTTCAGTTCTTCCGGTGTCAGGTCGCAAAGCTTTTCCCGGGTGATTCCCTTCAAATATCCCAAAGTGATCGTATCCTCCTGGAGCCGCCGTTTTTCAAAGGCTCAGCAGCGTCACAACAGCACCGATGGCCGCACCAAGAAAAAATCCGGCCCATACCTCCAGCGGAGAATGGCCGATCAGCTCCTTGAGCTTCTCTCCGGTCAGATGCTTTTTTCCCTTGATGAGTTCCACCAGCTCATTAATGGCTTCCGCCTGCTTGCCCGTCTCCCAGCGAACGCTGGTGGCATCGTACATCACCACCAGCGAAAACACCGCGCCAAGGGCAAAGACTGGAGAGGCAAACCCTTCAAGCATACCGGCGGAAGCTGTCGCCGCAATGACCGAAGCGGTATGGGAGCTTGGCATACCGCCGGAACCGAAAAAGCGCCCCAGATCAAATTCTTTGCCGTCCCGCATGCTCAGTAAGCCCTTGAGCAGCTGCGCGACCAGCCAGCCAAAAAATCCCGCCCGCAGTGGGATATTTTGAAAAATTTCCCAGAAGCTGTGCATAAAAGCTTCCTTTCATTTCATTTTTTCCACTGCCTGTCAGTTCTGGCGGTTCACCAGATAACGTGCCAGGTCTCTAAAATAATCTGCGCGGCTGCCAAAGGGCTCCAGCGCCAAAATGGCGCTTTCTGTCCGCTCCTTTGCCATGCAGCGCGACGCTTCCACGCCATAGACTGTAGGAAAGGTGAGCTTGTGATCCCTCTCGTCTTTTCCAAGCGTTTTTCCCATCTTAGCTTGATCGCCGCTCACGTCGAGCAGATCGTCGCAAATCTGAAAAACCATCCCAATCCCTTCGCCGTAGCGGCGCAGCGCTTCAACCTCCGCTATCTCCATGCCGCCAGAAAGCGCGCCTGCAGCAAGGGAAGCGACGATCATGTCGGCCGTCTTGTGGGCGTGGATGTACAAAAGCCTTTCCTCCCGATCCTGAGTCTCCGGCGTCTCCCTCTCCGCCAGAAGATCCGCCGTCTGACCAGCCACCATGCCGCCGACGCCCGCCCTCAGCGCGATCTCCCGCACCGCCTGCACATAAGGCAGCGGTGCATCTTTCGGGCAGCCGAAAAGCATCGTTTCAAAAGCGCAGGTCAAAAGGCCGTCTCCGGCCAAAATGGCAATGGCCTCGCCGTAAACCCTGTGATTGGTCAGCCGTCCTCTCCGGTAGTCGTCATTATCCATGGCCGGCAAGTCGTCATGGATGAGGGAATACGTGTGAATCATCTCCACGCCGCAGGCCAGGGGCAGCGCCCGGTTCTCTCCCTCCTCGCCGCCAGCCAGGTTTGCCGCCGCCAGCACCAGCATCGGCCGCAGGCGCTTTCCGCCGGCCATGACGCTGTAACGCATTGCCTCCCCGAGATGGGGGTGAATCCGTTCCGCCGAAAGAAGCCGGGACAGTTCCCGCTCCGTCCGCTGTGTCCAGAGGGCCCAACGCTCCGAAAAGGTCATGCTTCCTCCTCTGTGCCGTCAAAGGGCTGCGCCGCAAAACCCTCCGCCTGCTGTACCAGCATCTCGATACGCCCCTGCGCCTCGTCGAGTTTTTTCGCGCAGCTTTTATACAATCCGATCCCTTCTTCAAAAAGGTTCAGGGATTCTTCCAGTTCCATACCGCCGGATTCAAGCCGGGCAGCAATCTCTTCGAGTCGTTTGAGGCTCTGTTCATAGCTGTCTTCCATCTGTTTCTCCCTCCATGCTGGTCATTGATCCGCAGAAACGCTCTGCACCTTCGTCCGGACCTCTCCGTCCGCAAAGCGCAGACGCACGATTTCGTCCGGCACGAGCTGCGCCGCCCGGGTCCTGACCGTTCCATCCTCTCCCTGCGCCAGAACGTATCCCCTTCTGAGCGCAGAAAGCGGACTTGCTCCATCGAGCCGTGCGGCCAGCTTGTCCAGCCCGTGCTTTTCCCGTTCCAGACGAAGGCGTGCCGCCTGTTCGATCCGTTCGTCCAAAAAATCCAGCCGCTGCCGTTCCTGTTCCATCCGCCGCTGAGGATGGGTAAAAGCCGGGCCGCTTCGAAGCAGTGCCAGACGGGACCGCTCCTCCCTAAACCGGGTCTCCAGCGCGCCGCCGGCCCGCACAAGCAGCGCCGCCAGCCTTTCCATGCACTCCTCTTTGCGCGGAACGGCCAGCTCCGCCGCCGCTGAAGGTGTCGGCGCCCGAAGGTCGGCCACGAAATCGGCGATCGTAAAATCCGTCTCATGGCCCACGGCGGAGATCACTGGCGTCTTGCAGGCGAAGATCGCCGCCGCCACCAGCGGTTCATTGAAAGCCCACAGGTCTTCCATCGATCCGCCACCCCGGCCCACGATAATGACGTCCACATCCTCCACGCTGTCCAAAATGGCAATGCTCCGGGCAATCTCCTCCGCCGCCCCCTCTCCCTGCACCCTGGCGGGACAGAGAAGAAGATCCATATTGGGATACCTTCGCCGGGTCACCTGCCAAATGTCGCGGATGACCGCCCCGGTGGACGATGTCACCACGCCTACCCGCCTGGGAAGCAGGGGCAGAGGTTTTTTGTGCTGCTGGTCAAAATATCCTTTCTCCCAAAGCGCCCGCTTAATCTGCTCAAAGCGCCGATAAAGCTCCCCGACGCCCACAGGTTCCATCGCCTGCGTGTAGAACTGATACTGTCCGTCCCTTCCGTAAAGGGAGACATATCCGCTCGCCACCACATGGGCGCCGTCCGCCGGGCGGAACCGAAGGCCCGCCAGCTGCGAGCGGAACATCACGCACCGAACCAGCGCCCCTTCGTCCTTGAGCGCAAAATAAGCATGCCCCGAAGAGGTGACGCGAAAATTTGAAATTTCTCCGGAGAGGCTGACGTTTCGCAGCATTGGGTCCCTGGAAAGAAGACCGGTGACGTAGTCATTGAGCTGCGTCACCGTCAGAATTCTCTGGCGCATGGATCACTCCACCTCGACCGCAGGAGCCGCCTTCGGCTCCTGCTCCGTCTGGGCTTCCGCTTCCTGCTCCTTTTTTTCCAGCCTGTCCAGTTCTTCTCTTCCGCGGGATATGCCGCCGAGCACGCCGTTGATAAACGCCGGGGAACGGTCGCCGCCAAACTGCTTTGCCAGCTCCACCGCCTCGTTGATCGCAATGCCGTCGGAAACCTCTCCACGGCAGAGCATCTCATATACCGCAACCCGGAGGATACAAAGATCCACCAGGGGCATCCGTTCCACCGTCCAGCCGTGGGCGTAAGCACCGATCGCTCTGTCAATCTTCGGGCGGTTTTCCTCGATTCCCCTGAGAATATCCGCGGCAAACTCATGATCTCTGCGGCTGGGCTTGTCCTCGATCTCCGACAGGGAGAGGATCTCCTCATATTCACCGCCGCCGCCAAGAAGCCTTGCAAACGCCAGCTTCATGGCGATCTCACGGGCGACTTTTCTGCTCATAAAAAACCTACCTCCAAAATGATTCCTTCATGATTCTCTTTCAGCAGCGCCGTTCATCTCGGTCCAAAAAACGCCTTGATACGCACCCAGGCACGATAGAGCTTTTCCACAAGATTGGCGCCCTGGTCAATCTGGCTGCCGAGATACGCGCCGAGCGCGCACAGCGCAACGAGCAGAAGCGTGCGCCAAAATCCCAATGTCATCAGCAAAACAGCGCAGACCAAGCCGCCGGCTAGGCCGATCACCATGCCGGTATGGGCGCGAAGATACTCCAACAGTTTTTCCTTCAATCCGCAGGTCCCCCTTTTTCTTCCACGCCGCAGCGCGCTTTATTTCAGGGCCGGCGCAGCGGCGGCCTGCTGCTCGATAATGATCTGGATCTCCCGCACGGCAATGCCGGTCAGGCCCTCCAGATGCTCTTTGAGAGAATCCTGAATCTCCCGGGTCGTTTCGGGAATATTGGCGTCGGCCACCAGATTCGCATTGATGCAGATGCCTACGGAATTGTCCGCAACCGCCACCTCACAGCGGCATTCCCGTACACGGGCGTCGCTGCGGACGAACTTGAGCGTCATTTCCTCAATGGCGCTGACAGTCATGAAGACCGAGCCGTTATCCCCATTGCGCACCAGGACACCGGGCGCTTGGGGCGCCGCCTGCACCACAGGGCGTTTCTGCCGGACGAACAGGATGCGTATGCAGATCACCAGCATCACTACCAGCACGATGGACATCACAACGGCAGGGATCCACCCGGAACGCAGCCAGTTGGTGAAGTTGACCAAAATGGCAGCGGGAAGAAGCCCCCAGGCCACCGCGAAACAGAATCCGGTCAGCGCCAACACGAAAAGCACCAAAATGACGTTGGTGATGCGGTCAAAAACCTTCAGTTTCATCAAAACTCCTCCATTTGTTTTTCGTCGGTGTGGGCAGCCCGCGCCTGTGCGCGGAAATTTTGCCGGAAATCAATGAAAAAGCAGGCTGCGAAACCCGTGCTATTAAATAGTCAGGTGCCTGCAGCCTGCAAAATCAGACGGATTCAGCTGATAAGGTACATGAGCTGCGCCCGGACGGACTCAGCGGACGCGGGGCTGCTGTTCTTCCTTGACAGGCTCGGGCTCCGGCTCAGGCTTGGGTTCGGGCTTGGGCTCCTTTTCGAGCTGGATACCCGTAACGTTAACATTGACCTCCACCACGCGCAGCCCGGTCATGGTCTCGATGGCGTTCTTTACGGCGGACTGGATTTCAGCGCACACCTCCTGGATCTTGAAGCCGTACTTGACGATCACAAACAGGTCAACTGCCGCCTCCTCCGTGCCCACTTCCACCTTGACGCCCTTGGTATAGCTCTTGCGTCCGAGCTTTTCGGTCAGGCCTTCGAAGGTGTTGCCGCTCATGCCGGCAATCCCCTTAACCTCACCGGCGGCAAGGCTGGCGATGATGGCGATTACCTCATTGGCAAAAGTGACCTTACCGCCTTTGTTTTCTTCGGCCGCAGAGACCGGTACTTTGATTTCTTCACTCATAATATTGATTGCACCTCCGACAGATTTTCATTGAGCAGCCGCCTGTACGGCGGGGCGCGCGTCTTCGCGCGCGAGGGATAAACTTTTCCACATACAGTATACCAGATTCTGAGAGTTTTTACAGCGTTCTCAATGAAATCTTCCGAAATTTCTTAAAATCCTCTCTTTCCCTGCTTTGCCGACCCGGTCAGCTCAGCGGCATGACCTTAATGTTTTCTGCGCTCTCGCCGGTTTCCCGCCGCACGATATCGAGGATCTGCGCCACCTCCGCGTCTGTGAGCGCCTCCCGGTCCACTACAACGCTGACAGAGCCGTTGTGAACGGTGACCGCCGCCTCAGAAAAACCCTTGGCACGGATCAGCCCCTCCACCGTCACTTCTTTTTCCATGGAATCGATCAGCGCAAGGCGCTGAGACTGCGCCTGAGCAAGCGTTTCCTTATCAGTTCCCTCCGCGGTGACGATGCCGTCAAGATATTCCATTTCTTTCTCCCTGACAGAATCCCGTTCCTGCCGGAACACTGCAAAATAGTCCTCTTCTGCTCCGGCAAGCTCTGGCTGTACTTCGGGCGTCTGCGAGGGCGCAGGGGCGGAAGCCTCCCGCTCCTTTTTGCTGCCGCTGAGCGCTGCGTTGAGCCACACCGTCAGACAGATCAGCATCACGCAGCCCGCCACCGTCAAAATCCGCTTTCTGTTCATGTCAATTCTCCTTTCTTTCCTGCTTCATCGCAAACACTTCAATGCGGGACGCCGGGATATCCAGCACTGCCTGTGCTGCCCGCTGAAGATCCATGCGCACCGATACATCCCCTGCGCCTTCCGCCACAACGATGGCGCCCCGGACGGTCGCAGCCCTGCGGGTCAGCACCAGCGGCCCCTCTTGTGCGCCGCTTCCTACAGTGACCGGCTGTTCGCTCCGGCTCGTGGTACCTGAATCGCCGCTTTCGCTTTCCTGTACATCGACGCTCAGAGCCGGAACGATCTCCTCGCTCGATTCGTAGGAGATCATCACCTCCACCTTTCCGGCGCCCTCGATACAGGAAAGCGTCTGTTTGAGCCGTTCCTCCAGGTTCTCCGTTTTGCTTTCTTCGGCCGCATCCGTCTGCGGAGCGTCCACCTGCTCTGTGTTCCCGCCCCGCCCTGCTGTCAAAAACAGTGTCAGCGCCAGCACTGCAAGCACTGCGTAAAAGCCATACTCCCACTTTGGGTGGGCATGCAGCCATTCCACCAGCGCATCCAGTTCCTTTTTCCGTTTTCCGCTCATCCAACTCCTCCGCTTAACAGGCGCGCTGCCGGTTCCATCACCAGCAGCAGAAACACCAATCCCAGCACGAACCGCGCTGTCTGAAATACGCCCTTCTCCCCGCTGACGCTACCCAGAAGCGTCAGCAGTACTGATGCTGCCGCCAGCCGTATGATCCATGTACTCATCTTTACCGCATCCTTTTTTCCGCCTACAAAAGAGAATTTCCCGCGGCGGCAATCATTCCCACCGTCAGCGCAAACATCAGCCCTACCACCACCAGCACGGAGATCATGCAGCTGAGCACATCCGCCAGATCAGAAACGCCCCGGGTCAGCCTTGCGTCAGCCACCGGCTCCATCAGCGCTGCCGCCAGACGAAATGCCAGCTGAAGCGTCAGTACGTCCAGCAGGGGACTGAGCAGGATCCCCACCATCAGCAGCACGCCGCAAAGTCCCAATGCGTTTTTGATCAGCACCGCGCAGCCCGCCAGCGTCTCAACGCTGCCCGATACCATCGAACCCACGTAGGGCACCAGTTTATCCACCGCAAAGCGCGCAGCCCGCAAGGATAGGCCGTCCGCCCCTTTCGCAGCGATCCCCATGACGCCCAGATAACCGATATACAGCGTGCTCATGCCGCCGGTGATCCATTTGACCAGCGTTCGGACAAAGCCCAGCATCCTCGAAAGGGGCTTCTGCTCCGAAAGGTTTCCCACCACCGCCAGCACTCCCATTGTCAGCACCAGCGGCAACAGGACCCCCTCGCACAGGGTGGTTACCGTCCCGGTCATCAGAGCGGTCGCCGGCTGAAAAAGCCCTGCAGAAGCTGTTGCTCCCGCAGAAGCGAGCAGCGTCATCAGAACTGGAAAGGCCAGCTCCATCAGCTTTTGGGCGCTTTGCACCGCCTGCCGGCTGCCGCCGATCCCCTCTGCAAAAGCGTACACTGCAATCAGGATCGTCATGCCGTAGCAGACCAGCCCCGCCGCGCTCCCCGAGCCGCTCCCCCTTATCTGCGCCGCTGCGCCCGATAACGCCGCCATTCCCAGCAGGGCGCTTACCAGCAGCAGCCTGGGTGCAATTCGTTGCTTCAGTGCCCCCAGGATGCCCTCCGCCGCATCTTGCAGCGAAGGGGCCTTCCCCGCGGTCAGGCCGCTGAGCAGCTCCTTTACCCCGTCTTCTCCCCAAATGCTGCGTATTTCCTCCGGCAATTCCTTCCGAAGCTCCTCCCATTGCCGCAGATCCAGCGAAGCAAGCTGTTCATCAATCAAAAGCGCCAGATCAGGCTGCTCCGCCCGCGCCTGTCCCGGCGCAAACAGCACTGCGCTCAGGGTCAAAAGCACCAGAAGCGCCCGTCCCGCCGTCGCTTTCATGCCAGCAGGGAGGAGACCAGCTTCAGCAGTTCCTCCATCACCGGCACCGCCAGCAGGACCATTACCACTCGTCCCGCCAGTTCCACCTTTGCCGCAATGGCGTTTTCTCCGGCGTCCCTGCAAAGCTGCACGCCCAGATCCGCCACGCAGGCGATGCCCGTCACCTTCAAGGCTGTGGAAAGGTATTCCGAGCCCACGCCGTAGTTTTCGGCCAGCCGGCCGATCGACCCGATCAGGTCTGACAGATTTCCCAGGCAGAGCATCAGCAGCAATCCGCCTGCCGCCAGACTCAGCAGCAGCGCCAGTTCCGGTCTCTGACCCTTGAGCAGAACCGCCAGCACAGCTGCCGCGATCCCCAGGATCACGATTTTAAAAATTTCCACGGCGCTCTCTCCTCTTTTGCTTCGTCCTTAATACAGCTGAAACAGCCGCCGCACGCTGTCAAACAGCGTCACCAGCTGATCGACCACCAACATCAGCACCAGAATCAGCCCCACCAGCCCCACCAGCGTGGCGATTTCGTCCCGGCCGCTCTGCTTGAGCACCTGCACGATAATTGCCACGATCAGGCCGATTCCCGCAATGCGGAACAACAATTCGATTCCCAATACGCCCTCCTTCTGTGTTTTAAGGCGCGGCTCCTTCCGGCGCCATCCGCGCCGCTTTTCTCTTCAGATTAAAACAATCCACAGCGCCGCTCCGCAGAGAACTCCCAGCGTTGTCCGCAACCGGCCGCCGGTATGTGCCCTCTCCCGCGCAGCAGTCAAAATCCGCTCCAGTTCCTGCTCTGTCCGCTCAAACTCCTCTGCCTGCTCTCTTTTCCCTCCCTTTCCAAGAGAGCGGGCAAAGCGCCGCAGCTCTTCGAGTTCTTCCCGCTCCAGGCCCTCCAGCGCACCGGTATTTTCCGCCTGCGTCCAAGCTTCACAGGGGCTTTGATTTTTCTCAAGCGCCGCGGAAAACGCCTGAAAAAACGCCCCGCTCTGACCCTCCGCAATTCTTTTTGCCGCCGTCGGAAGCGGTACGGCCCCAAAGCGGATCTCTCCCTCCAGGGTGTGGAGCGCTCCCATCATCTCCCCCAGAAGCGCGCACCGCCACCGAAGCCGCCGGGCGCTGCCAATCCCCGCCAGCGCACAGCCCACTGCCAGCAGCAGGCTCATTATGATCCGCATCCGTCCATCCCTCCCCCGAAAAGATCCTTTGCAGCTTTCGATCATAAACTCCGTCAACCGTTCCCGGCCCCTGCGCCCGGCTCAGCACCACAAAGCGATCGAATATTCCCTCTTCCCAGAGTATCCGCAGGGCCGGCCTTCTGCGCACCGCCTCAATTCCCTCGCCATGGGCGGTAACGAGCAGAGCCGCGCCGCCGTTCGCACCCGAAAGCAGCGACCTGGCATCCGCTTCAGAACCCACCTCGTCTGTCACCAGCACGTCAGGTGACAACGCCCGAAGCAGCAACTCCAGCGCCTGATCCTTCGGGCAGCCCTCCAGCACGTCTGTGCGCGGCCCGACATCGCACTGCGGAATGCCTCCAAAGCATCCGGCCAACTCCGACCGTTCGTCAGCGATGCAGACCCGCTGAGGAAGCACCCCTTCCCCTGCAGAAAGCATGCGGGCCAGATCTCTTAAAAGCGTGGTCTTACCGCAGCCAGGCGGTGAAAGTATCATGGCCGAAAGAGGGCGGCCCTCCTGCACGAGCCACGGTAGGACTTTTTTCCCTGTTCCACAGATCTCCCGGGCAATGCGGATACAGAAAAAGGTCGGAGCGGCGATTCGTTCGATCCGTCCGCGTTCCATCACAGCCCGGCCGCACAGGCCCACCCGACAGCCGCCCGGCAGGGTGATCGCTCCGCGCCGCAGCTCTTCTTCTGCCGCATAAATCGAATGAAAGCAGAAAGCGGCCAGCATCCTTTCACATTCCTCCCCGGTGGGCAACAGATCCGCCTGTTCCAGCGGACATTCTCCATCCACAGAAAAAAAAGTCTCCCACCCCTGCCCGAGGGCTTGTACCGGACGTCCCGCCCGCAGGCGAATCTCCTCCACCGTTTGGCAGTGCTCACCGCTCATAGCTGAAAGCGCCCGCCCGATGCGTTCAGGCAGCAGCGGCAACACTTCTTTTTTCCACATGGACTTCACCGTCCTCTCTTTTGTATGGGTTTCTTCCATACACAATATGTCCCACCTTGCCGCGATATACGCTTTTCACAGAGAAAAGGCCCCGGTCTGCCCGAAGCCTTTTTCCACCCTACACCATTCGCCCGATCTCCCGCTGCAGGCGCTTGATGATGCGCTTTTCCAGCCGGGAGATGTAGCTTTGCGAGATTCCCATCAGATCCGCCACCTGCTTTTGCGTCTTTTCCTGCCCGCCGCCCAGGCCAAAGCGAAGCACCATGATCTTCTGCTCCCGCGCGTCGAGCTGCAACAGCGCATCCCGGAGGAGCATCCGATCCACCTCCTCCTCGATCCCACGGGAAACCTGCTCCCCATCCGTACCGAGAATATCTGAAAGAAGCAGCTCATTCCCGTCCCAGTCCGTATTGAGCGGTTCGTCCAGCGATACTTCTGCCTTGAGCTTGCAGGTGCGCCTCAGATGCATCAGGATCTCGTTTTCAATGCAGCGGGATGCGTAGGTAGCCAGTTTGATCTTCTTCGTCGGATCAAAAGTATTGACCGCTTTGATCAGACCGATCGTACCGATCGAGACCAGATCCTCCGTCCCGACGCCGGTATTTTCAAATTTCCGGGCGATATACACCACCAGCCTGAGATTGTGCTCAATCAACTCGGTTTTGACCAGCGGATCCTCTTCCAAAAGCCGTTCCATGGCCCGTGCTTCCTCCTGCGGCGTCAACGGAGGAGGAAGCGTTTCGCTGCCGCCAATGTAATAGACCGCCCTTGAAAACAGCGCGACCAATTTTTCGTACGCTCTGAGAAACCATCCTTTCCAGCTCATTTGTCCTTGCCTCCCATTCTTCGTTTCCTTTGTCCGCCGTAGCCTAAACAATACAATCCAAACCCGGCTGTCACTCTATAAAGCACGCACAAGCCTTCGTCATCTCTGGTCGAAGCAGGAACACTGTTTCTCCCTCATCTGCTCTGCCGCACCTTATGAGGCGGCAAACTCCAGAAACTCAACGGACGGCATTTGGATTTTACTGTTTGGGCTAGGCAAAAAGCTCCGCATTGATGACCGCTTCACAGTCTTTCAGTTCCCGGGGCGAAAGCGCCACACAGCAGGGCTGCGCCTCCCCTTCCTCCAGCTTTCCGTGTCCTTTGAGCGCGGGCATAACGCCTGTTCCATCCACCGTCTGATAAGGGATAAGCAGCATTCCTTTTTGCGGCGCCTCACGCCAGGAAATTTCCCATTCTTTCGGCAGCACGGTTCCCGTCGCCCTGGCGTCCACCACCAGCACCGGCAGGCCGCTGAGCGGTTCCCGCAAGGCGTTTCCCGTGTCGATTCTCCCGTGAAGCACCGTCGTGCCGCAGTCCGTATCCACCTGCACCGTCACATCCCTTTTTCCAAGCCGCCGTGCCGCCACCATAGCCCGAATCTTCCCCGGCAGAACACAGCCCACCGCAGCAGCAGCCAGCACCGCGCGCACGGAAACGTCTGCATACAGCACCCCACTGGAAAAGCTCCCCTCCAGCACGCCGCAAAGGCCATAAGCTACTCCTCCAAGCAGACAGGTGGAAAGCAGCACGCAGCCGGCGCACTTTAGGATCTCCTTTCGGCCTTTGGGTAAAAAGGCCGCCGTCATCCAGCCCAGCAGCAGCGCCTTCGCCGGCAGGGAAAGAAGCGCTGGCACCCTCATCGCCAAGGCGGCCGCAGCAGCGCTTCCGGCGCAGACCACCGCCGTCATCAGACCGTGCAGCCGTTTTCTGGCGAACGCTTCAGCACATTTGAGGATCAGAAATCCCATCAGCAGATTGTCGAATAGAAACCATTCGAGCCACACCGTTTTCATCCTTTCCCCCTCCTCTTTAGCAGTGCTTTTCGGCCCGTTGTTGTTTCCATGTTTGCAGAGTATATCATATTCACCGCGAGAAAATTGCAGAAGCAGCGTCCCTGTTTCCCTCGAAAATCTGGCAAAAAAATTCCCCACTGCGCCATTCTTTTCTGGCATGACGGCGCATTTCTGCCGCCTCTCCCTCTTGTTTGCGAAAAAAAGAGCGGTTCGCCCTTTTCAGGACGCCGCTCCGTTGTGGAAACCTTCAAAACTTCCCTCAATTCCCCGAAAACTTTTCTCCCCTTTACAGCTCCACCTCCGTAGCAGCCGCCGTCCTCTGCATGCCTTCCGCCATAAACCGTAGAGCCTTCTCTCCTGTCTTATACCAGAAAAGGGCGGCCACAGGCCGCCCTCTCCCGCCAGAGGTCATTCCTCCGCTTCCCCCTCTTCTCCACTGCCCTCAGCCTCCTGCGCGTCATGAGTCAACTCGCGGAGACGGCTGAGCAGATCCCCGCTGCTCAAATCATCGCCGCCTCCACTCAGCAGCGATTCAAGCATAGAATCGATCACCGCTTCGGACAGAGCGCTAGAGCTGGGACGGTCTTGCTTCTCGATAGCGTCGATCAGCGCCTTGGGCGAGACGTTGCCATCGCCGTACATGATCTTGAGAATGCCGGGGCCGTAGCGGTTGATCATGTTCATGCCCACGTCCACCAGGCGCTCGATGCGGCTCATTTCGGGAATCTGATCGCCGCAGAGGATGTTGGCCTTGTAGCGGATCTCTCCGTCCTCGTAGTCCATCTCAAAGTTGCCGATGTTGAGGCCGTAGTTGGCACGGTGCAGGTACTCGCCCACTGCTGCGCGCTTATCTTCCGTAGGACGCAGGGGGAAGATGCAGTAGGTGACGAAGCGTTCATCGTGGACTTTGGTGATCACGCGGCAGGTGCTCACCTCACGAAGGCCCATGGTCATTTCGATCATGTCCCGTTCGGGCTTGTAGTTGTAGTGCCAGCCCTGAGAGTCGTAGTATGCCTTCACAGCTGCCATCAGTTCCTTCTTTGCCATAATGTATCCATCCTTTCCTGTCAACCGCATGAAAGCGGAACTCTTTCTGCTCTTCAACCGGAAGGCGCCTTGTGTTCCGGTTTTTGTTTCGTGTTACGTCTGATAAAACCGACTGAAAGATCAATCCCGCACCGCTCTTTCAAATTATTTTCTCAGAAACTGTGCGCAGCTTCACGCCGCCGGATTCTCCTGCCCCGTTTTCCGCCGGGACCCCGCTGCCAGAGGCTTCCAGCGTTTCCCGTTTTGGGCCGCCCGCAAGACGAAAAAAGACGTGCGTCCCTGTTGACGCACGCCCTCTTCCTCTGTGCGAAGATTACTCCTCTTCGTCCTCAGCTTCCCCATCTTTTTCACTTTCTTCGCCTTCTTCGGACATCTGCTCCCGCAGCTCACGGATGCGGCTGAGAAGGTCCCCGTTTTCCAGCCCGTCCGTCCCCTCGCTGATGAGCGAATCGAGCATAGCGTCCAATGCCTGCTCTGACAGGCCCTCCGAAGGGGCAGCCTCCCTGTCCGCGCCTTCGATCATGTCGATCATCTCTTTGGGCTCTGCGTTTCCATACATGATCCTGAGGATGCCAGGAGCGTAGCGGTTGATCATATCCATACCCACATCCACCAGGCGCTCAATGCGGCTCATTTCAGGAATCTGATCGCCGCAGAGGATGTTGGCCTTGTAGCGGATCTCTCCGTCCTCGTAGTCCATCTCAAAGTTGCCGATGTTGAGACCGTAGTTGGCGCGGTGCAGATACTCGCCTACCTTGGCGCGCTTATCCTCCGCAGGACGCAGGGGAAAGATGCAATAAGTGACAAAACGATCGTCACGGACGCTGGTGATCACGCGGCAGGTGTTGATCTCCCGCAAGCCCATGATCATCTCAATCATGTTTCTTTCGGGTTTGTAGTCATAATGCCAGCCCTGAGAATCGTAGTATGCCTTCACTGCCGCCATCAGTTCCTTCTTTGCCATGGTGTTTTTCCTTCCTTTCTGTGTCAGCATCACTGTGCGGAAAAGTTCCTGTTGTTCAAAACGTCTGCCGTTCTGCCTTGCCGTTTGTAAGGTAAAACGCCTTTTCAGAAACATCTCCGCAGTCTTTTCCAAAAAAGATTCTAAAAAAGATTCGTTTTTCAGTACCTGACTCGCTGTTTTAGTGTCCATTTGTTGAAAGCAAAAAGCGGCTTTCTGCCTCTGAAAGAAAAGCCGCTTTGCTTTAGATCTGCGCTCAATCCTGCTTTCCCGGTTCACGGCGCATGGAATCGCGCAGGAAAGTAGGCACATCGATGTCGTCGTCAACGTTCATCCGGGGAGGAACCTGCGTCCTGCGCGTGATCGTGCGGTCTACAGGACGGCTAGTAGCGCTGCCCCGCGCGATGCCGGTGTCAGCAACATTGCCGGTCCGTTCTTCATAAGCAGGCGCGGTCTTCTGGGGCGTCGGGCCCGGCTGCGCTGCGGCTTCGCGTACAGGCTCGCTGCGCTGCTCCTGCACGGGCCGGGGCGCAGCAGCGGGCTGGGGAACTCCGTCAAAACCAGTAGCAATCACGGTGATGCGCACGCCGTCGCCCATTTCTTCGGAGATGTCTGCACCAAAGATGATGTTGGCCTCGGGATCGGCCGCATCCTGAATCAGATGCGCCGCCTCGTTGATCTCGGCAAGACCCAGGTCAGGTCCACCGGTGACGTTGATCAGCACGCCGCGGGCGCCATCGATCGTGGTCTCGAGCAGAGGGCTTTCGATCGCCTGCCGGGCCGCCTCAAGGGCGCGCTTGTCACCGTCGGCATAGCCAATGCCCATGTGAGCAAGGCCAGTCTGACGCATAATGGTACGAAGGTCTGCAAAATCAAGATTGATGAGGCTGGGCTTGGAAATCAGGTCGGAAATACCCTGAACGCCCTGTCGGAGCACATCGTCCGCCACCTTGAACGCATCAACCAGAGCGGCTCGGCCTACGACGGCCAGCAGGCGCTCATTAGGAATAATGACAAGGGTATCGACCGCTTCTTTCAAAAGCTCAATGCCCGTTTCGGCGTTCTGCATACGGCGGCGACCTTCAAAACTGAAGGGCTTGGTGACAACGCCGATCGTAAGGATGCCCAGCTCCCGGGCGCACTGCGCAATGACCGGAGCAGCGCCCGTGCCAGTGCCGCCGCCCATGCCGGCGGTGATAAACACCAGGTCAGATCCCTTGATAGCGGCGATAATTTCGTCGCGGCTCTCTTCTGCGGCCTTTGCGCCCACTTCGGGTAGCGCACCGGCACCGAGACCCTTGGTAACCTTTTCTCCGATCTGGATCTTTTCATTGGCGCGGGAAAGATAGAGCGCCTGCTTGTCCGTATTGATGGAGATAAACTCCACGCCGCTGAGGCCATACTGGATCATGCGGTTGACCGCGTTGTTTCCAGCTCCGCCGACACCGATGACCTTGATCTGGGCAAACTGGCCCATTTCGACTTCAAATTCCAACATGGTTTATCCCCCTTATTTGGTAAAGAAATTGATCAAAAACTGAATGACGCGATTGTCTTTCCAGGAATCCTTTTTCTCTGCGCCCAATTCGCTGTGGCAGACGTAATCGAGCATGCCGTATGTGCTGGCAAAGTTTTCCGTGCGGTTACGCGGCATCCACGGCAGCTCCGTTACCGTGCAGAAGCCGCAGGCTGCCTGAAACATTTCCCTGCTTCCCCGCATCATGGCCAGCCCGCCGCCGGAAAGATACACAATGGTATCCGGCGAAATCTTTGCGGGAGATTTCCGGATGGCTTCTCCCACCATGGCCCCCATTTCGTTGGCCCTTGCCTCTATTATGTCCTGAATATCCTCATATACTATAGTTTCCATCGTGCCATCCGTAAGGCGGTGGGTACCCGTCTGCCCTGCGTAGTCGAGGGCAAAAGCATGGCGCCGCTTAATAGATTCCGCCACAGAGGGCGAAATCTGAAGCACATAGGAGATATCCGAAGCAATGTGCGCGCCGCCCACCGGCAGCACCGTCCGGTAAATGCAGGCAGAATTGCGCATCAGCAGCACGTCGGTGTGGTAATAGCCAACATCCACGGCTACGGCCTCCTCGTGCCTGTCCTTTTCAGGGATCAGCATGTTGGCCCCGGCGCTGGCCGCATCCATGAAGGAAGCCGCCTCAACGCCGATCTCGCCGAGCATATCCCGGACAAAGGACTCAAAGCCGCTGTCAATATATAAATTGGACACCGAAGCCCACAGGGTTCTTCCCGTCACACCAAGCGGCATGACACTGCGCGGGCTGCCGTCCACCCGATAGTAAAAAGGAACGCTCAGCGCCCGCTCATATCCTTCGGGCACAATCTGCGCGGTGATAGCCGCCTCCATCAGGCGGTCGATGTCTTCCGCTGCCACTTCTCTGGGTTCCTCGCCCAACGTCAGCTCATACTGGCTGCATTCCACCCGCAGAAAGGGGCCTGGCACGCCTACATGAACCGAACGAATTTTTCTTCTCGCCTCGGACTGCGCGGCATCTATGGCGTTCTGGACTGCGAGCCTGAGCCCGGGCTCGTCCAAAAATCTTTTCTTTTTCAGACCTTTATGCTCACTGACGCCAATCCCGTAGATTTCAAAGCGGCCCTGCTCGCTGCAGCTTCCCACCATGCAGACCACTTTAGAGCTGCCAAAGTCGAGAATCACCTCTGGCTGTTTCATATGCGTCACCTACCGGCTGCGCCGGCTTTCTATATCGTTTTATGCTGTTTTTGTCCTGTTCAAAAGGCCCGCAGCCAAACCCGGAGGGATTTTGCACCGTTTTTTGCTGCAAGGCAGAAAAACAACGATAGACTTATCTAATTTATAATCATACCGCAAAATCAATCTTATTACCAGATTGCGTTTGAAAAAACTGGAAAATCGCGAGATTTATTATTAGATTGTGCAAAGGTCACAGACCGACGCACAGTCTAATTTTTTTATCTATACCGACGCAGAAAGAAGGTGAATCCGTGGAAAAGCGGTACAAAGCGATCACTTTTGACGACCGGAAGACGATCGCGTCCATGTATGCGGCCGGAGCGGTCGCCGCCGAAATCGCCGAAAGGGTCGGCGTGTCGCGGACGTCAATCTATGCCGAATTGAAGCGCGGCCAGGACGGCGTCACCCTGGACAAGAACTTCCGGCCGGCCTACGATCCGGCCCTGGCCCAGAAGCGGGTCCAGGAAGGACTTCGTCGCCGGGGACGAAAGGCCGAAGACATGGAAAAGGAGGAAACCGAAAATGTCTGATACCTGTGGACGCTGTGGCCGTCGTCTGAAAAATCCGGCCTACATAGAAATCGGCTACGGCCGAACGTGCGCCGCGAAGCTGGGGATCGCGATTCCCCGGAAGCGCAAACCGAAGGGACCGGCGCCGGACCGTGTCACCACCACGGCCGACCCGCCCACGGAAGGAAGGTGATCCCCGTGAAATGGAAGATCACCGCCCAGGAAAGAAACGCCCTGGTTGAAGCACATCTGGGCTGTATCTGGTGGACGATCAACAAAAACCGCCGCCTGATCACCGCCGCCGGCCTGGAAGACGACGACGTCTTCCAACAGTTAGCGATCCGCATGATCCGCGCGATCGAGAACTTCGACCCCGACAAGGGAAAGGACCTGGAACAGCACATCTTCGCACAGCTTCAATATGAAGTCCTGAACTGTAAGGACGCCGCGAGGGTGTACGGGATCAAGGGCGCCCCGTATGGAGCGCGGAACCTGGTCGTTTCAATGGACGCCCTGATCGAAGACGGGTGTCAGTTCGCGGGGGGGGGGGGGGGCGTGGTGTTTTCCATGGGCCCCCTGGGGGGAGGGGGGGTTCGGGGGGGGGGGGGGGGGGGGGCTTAAATGCCTAAAATCAAGACCGTGTGCGGCGTGATCGCCTTCGTCTTCTTCTTCCTTATGCTGGGGACCGTCGGGGCCATAGAACAGGACCAGGTCGCCCTGGGAACCGGAACGATCCGCGCCTTCGTGTTTGAAGCCCTGTGGGCTGTCTTCTGCAAGCTGGCCGGGGCCTTCGACCCCATACCTACCCAGGAAAGGAGGAAGCCGCATGAAGTACAAGGCGAAGACGCTGACGCCTGTCCAGGTTGGACAAGTCGTCAAGGCGCTGATTCTTATGGGCGCGCAGAAAGTCACCGTTGAAGAAGTCGAAAAGGACCGTTTCGTCGTCACCACAACAACCGAAACGGCCCCTTCCAAAAAAGCCTAAACGCATTGTAACACAGAAAGGAGCGTTTTTCAATGCCGAAACTGAACTTTTATGATACCGACGCCGTGAAGGCGTTTGTCCTGAACATTCTGGTCGAGAATGAAGAACTTCGCCGGGACCTGGACTTCTATCAGCGTCAGTCCGCGTCCACCTGGGAGGACTACAAGACCCAAAAGGCGCGCGCAGACGCCGCCGAAGTGAAGGTCGCCGAACTGGAAAAGCTGGCCGACAGTCTGGCCGCCGAACGCGACGCGGCCCTGGCGGCCGGGAAAGGTGGTGACGTCGAATGAACGCAAGCCTGTATGAGATTGGCGCCGACTTCTTGAAGGCCCTTGACAGCCTTGAAGTGGACGAAGAAACCGGCGAAATCCTGAACTATGACGCCGTCGAAGCCCTGGGCGGACAGTTCGACGAAAAGGCCGAAAGCGTGGCCTGTTACATCAAGAACCTGACGGCCTTCGCGGCGTCCTTGAAGGCCGAAGAAGAAGCCCTGGCCGACCGCCGCAAGCGCGCAGAGCGGAGAGCCGACAACATCAAGAAATACCTGACTTCCTGTCTGGACGCTGTGGGCCGCGACAAGGTCGAAACCCCGAAGGCCAGGATCAGCTTCCGGAAGTCCGTCGCCGTTCAGATCGACGACGAATCTATTCTTCCCGCTGACTTCAAGGTGGAAACCGTCACCACGAAGCCGGACAAGACCGCGATCAAGAAGGCGATTCAAGGCGGAACCGAAGTCGCCGGCGCTTCCCTGGTGGAGAACCGGAACATTCAAATTAAGTAAGGGGGCGCAATTATGGCAGAAAGTAAGCAGACCGGCCAGGGCGCGGCGCAAGCCGCCCCCCTGGGCTGGGACAACATTCCCCTTCTGACCGCCGCCGACATCGAATGTCGGGTCCAGAGCGTCAGCCGGGCGCGGTCCGGTCAGGTCGGCGCCGTCCTGTTGCTTTATAAGGACGCGCGGGTCGATATGCGGATTCTGGATCAGGTCTTCGGCCCCGGCAACTGGGCGCGGACCCATGAAGTGATCAACGGGAATCTGTTCTGCAATATCGACATCTGGGACGCCCAGAAGGGCGTCTGGGTCCGGAAACAGGACGTCGGCGTCGAGAGCAACACCGAGAAGGAAAAGGGCCAGGCGTCCGACGCCTTCAAACGCGCCGGCTTTAACGTCGGGATCGGCCGTGAACTTTACACCGGCCCCTTCATTTACGTCGAACTGGCCGACAACGAGTTCTATTCCGAGGGCCAGCAGAACGGCCGGAAGGAAGTCCTGAAATGCTATTCAAACACCCGATTCACCGTTGCACACGTCGCCTACAATGACCGGCGGGAAATCTGTGAACTGGTGATCACCGACCGGACCGGCGCCGTCCGGTTCGACATGAAGAACAGGGTCCAGGGGCCGCCCAAGACGGGCCAGGAAGGCCAGGGAACGGCCGGAAGGCCCAGGACCCAGGGAAGAACCCAGACCGCCGCCAGGGGCCAGCAGAGCGCACAGACGCCGCCCCCTGGACAGGGAGCCGCCGGCGGCGACGCGAAGTGTCCGATCTGTGGCGGACCGATCACGAAGGCCGAACAGGACTATTCCCTTCGCAAGTACGGACGCGAAGCCTGTCGGACCTGTCAAAAGGCATTGTAAAAGGGGGTGGCAAATGTGCCAAGCCGAATTATTAAGGAATCTATCACCACCAGCGAATCGCTGGACGGCATCAGCGCGGACGCCGAACGCCTTTTCTGGCGCCTGGTGGTCAAGGCCGACGACTACGGCCTGTATTACGGGAACCCGAAGATTCTGTCGTCTATGTGCTTCCCGCTGAACCCCCCGACGGAAAAGAAGATTCAGTCCTGGCTGGCCGAACTGGTCGGTCAGGGCATGGTCGGGACCTACATGTCGGAGGAAGACGGGAAGCAATACCTGAAACTTCTGTCCTGGGACAAACACCAGCAGACCCGCGCGAAGAAAAGCAAATACCCGCTTCCGAAATCGTTTGATAGCATTTGCAAACAGGCGAATGGAAATCAAATGAAAGCAAAAGTCCCCGTAAACGGAAACGAAAGCGAAAACGGAAGCGAGAAACGAGAAACGGGAACGCGCCCAACCGGGGCGAAGGGTGAGCCGTCAGGATTTGACCGTTTCTGGGCCGCCTATCCCCGCCGCGTCGGGAAACAGGACGCCCTGAAAGCCTGGGGCCAGCTTAACCCGGACGACGCCCTGGTGGACCAGATCGTCGCCGGCGTTGAACGCTGGAAGACCTGTGAACAGTGGACAAAGGACGACGGAAAGTTCATCTGCTACCCGGCGACGTTCCTTCGTGGCCGCCGCTGGGAGGAAGACGACCGTCCGGACGTTCCCCCGTCCCCCGGAAGACCTTCTGGACCGAAGAACTACGCCGGCGACGAAGACTTCCTGGGAAGGGGGTGATCCCGTGAACCCTATCAGCGAAGTTTTACAGAAAATGGCGATTCCGGTCCAGAATCAGGGCGACTACACAGACGCCGAAGGCTTCCTGTGCTGTGGGGCCTGTGGGGAGCGAAAGGAAATGGACGTCAACGTCCCGACCGATCTTCGCCCTTCCGGCGTCATGCGGGTCCGGCGGAATTGCCGCTGTGAACGGGAACGGCTTGAAGCCCAGGAAAAGGCCCAACGGGAACAGGATTTTCAAACCCGCATGGAACGCCTTCGCCGCGACGGGATCACGGACCCGGCCTATTTGAAATACACCTTCGGCCAGGACGACCGCCGGAACCCGGAAGTCAGCGACGTCTGTCTGAAATACGTTCAGAACTGGAACGACATGAAGGCGGAAAATATCGGAATCCTGTTCTATGGCGACGTCGGGACCGGGAAGTCCTTCCTGGCCTGTTGTATCGCGAACGCCCTTCTGGGCCGCCTGGTCAGCGTCAGCGTCACCAACTTCCCGCGAATCCTGAACACGCTTCAAGGGACCTTCGACGACGAACGCCAGAAGCGGATTGACCGCCTTCAACAGTATTCCCTTCTGGTGATCGACGACCTGGGGGTCGAGCGGGACACGGCGTTTTCCGTCGAACAGGTCTACAACGTGATCGACACCAGGGCCAGGTCAGGGAAGCCCCTGATCGTCACGACGAATCTGTCCATGAAGGACCTTCAAAACCCGCCGACCCTGGCCCACAAGCGAATCTATGACCGCGTCCTGGAAATGTGTCCGATCCGACTGAAACTGACCGGAGAATCCCGGAGAGTAAGCAACGCAAACGACCGGAAGGAAAAGGCGCGGCGCCTTCTGGGCCTGGAAGGGGCGTGACTATGAGGAAGTACAAACTGACGATCCCTGGGATTCTCCCAGGGCTGAACGAATACATCGACGCGGAACGGTCCTATAAGGGCAAGTACAAGGCCGCGTCCATGAAAAAGCAAGCCCAGAACGTGATCGGCTACATGGTAAAGACCCAACTTCGGGGGGTCCGCTTCACCCGCCCCGTGGTGATCCATTACCTGTGGATCGAGCCGAGCCGCCGGCGCGACAAGGACAACGTCGCGTTTGCGAAGAAGTTCATTCAGGACGCCCTGGTGGAAGCCGGCGTCCTTCGGAATGACGGCTGGGCTGAAATCGAGCATTTCACAGACGACTTCGCCGTGGACCCGAAGAACCCCCGCGTCGAAGTCACGATCGAAGAATATGAAGGAGGAAAACACAATGGTAAAAGTAAAAATTAAGGACCTGGCGCCCGGCGCCTTCTTCGACATCGGCCCCGTGAAGGTCAAGGTCATGGAACACTTCGCGGACGGGAAAACCCTTCTGACGGCCACGGAGCCGATCGGGAACCGGCCCTTCACCGTCCGGCCGTTCACCTACAAGCGCCAGGACCCGGAGCCGAATCCGAACGACTTCCGGTTCAGCACCTTGAAGGACGATCTGAACACCGACTTCCTGGCGGCCGTGGCCGCCGGCGGCGTGATCCCGGTCGACCGGATTCTGGACGCGGCCTGGGACCTGACCGCCAGCGACGGCGTGAACCGTTACGGTTATGTGACCTGTAAAGTCGCTATGCTTCCCGAAGCCCTGGCCCGGAAATACTACGACGCCGGCCTGTTAGAAATCGACGACTGGGAATGGACGATCACCCCGGGCGCCGGCAACGCGCACTACGCGCGTTTTGTCTACACCGGCGGCAGTCTGAGCAGCTACTACGCCTGGCTTGGCTACCGCGGCGTCCGGCCGGCTTTATTCGCGGATTCTGAAATCTGCCTGTCGCTGGAACAGGACGAAGTCGATCTGTCGAATCAGGCCCTTCTGGGTGAGTTCACTTCAAAGGAACTGGTCACGGAAGTCCTTCGCCGGATCGCCGCCGGCGAGAAGGACCCGGACGAAGACGAATGATCGCGTCCGACGCCTTAAAGGCCAGGGTCGAAGAAGAAGTCGGGACCGACCTGTGTCCCGCCTTCTTCGACCTGGTCGAACAGAGAGCGCGGCGGAAGCTGGACGGGATCAACGGACGCGCCGGCCGGGCCTACGGCGAAGACGGCTACGGCGACGAATACCTGGTGATCCTGGCGGTCGAAGCGGTCCGGGAAATGGCCTTTTCAGCCTGGTGTGAGATCAAGAGCGCGGAAAACATGGCCGCAAGGGCCGCCGGAAAGGTGGTGGTCCTGTGATCGTAAACGGGAAAGAGATCGCCAGGGTGTTTCCAAGGAAGACAAAAGCAACACCGGACGACGACCTGGCCTTCACCGGCCCCCTTCCGAATCGGATCAGGCAAACCGGCGGCGGGATCGACGAAGTCCATGTTAGCGTAACCTTTACCTATGATATACCGAAAGCCGAATCACTGGCCAGGTCATGGGAACGGCTGGGCGTCCCGGTCAAAATAGGCGGCCCCGCCTTCGGAGATCGAAACGGGGACTTTACACCTGGCCTTTACATGAAGCCTGGATATACCTTCACCAGTCGCGGCTGTCCTAACAAATGTTGGTTCTGTTCTGTGTGGAAAGCCTGTGACGGTCTTCGAGAATTGGAGATCAAAGACGGCTGGAACGTCTGCGACGACAATATTCTTGCCACGTCCGAAACCCATTTCCGCGCCGTTTGCGATATGCTGAAACGGCAACCGGAACGGCCAATCTTCACCGGCGGAATTGAAGCGAAGATTCTGAAACCCTGGCAAGCTGAACTTTTGAAGGAAATCAAGACGAAACGTCTGTATTGCGCTTATGATACGCCGGACGACCTTGACCCGCTGATCGAAGCGGGAAAAATCTTCCGGAACGCCGGATTCACAGTCGCCAGCCATACCCTGTGTTGTTACGTCCTGATCGGCTATCATGGCGACACCTTCGAGAAGGCGGAAAAACGCCTGATCCAGACGATCCAGGCCGGCTTCGTCCCCTACGCTATGTTATACCGTGACAAGGACGGCCAAACAGACAAGGCGTGGCGCGACTTTCAACGTGAATGGTGCCGACCGATCATCGTCGGCGGAAAGGTAAAGCAATACTGGAAGGAAGGTGAAATCGAATGAACGATATTGAAAACAACCGCGTGAAAGCAGAAACCGCCCTGATCGAACAGATCAAGGCCAGGATCGCCTTCCACGCCAACGAACACCGGCAGACCTACGAAGTCGGGAAAGGCGTCATGGACTACCTGGCGCGGGACCTTCTGGCCGATTTCCGGGCCGCTGGCGGCGTCCTTCTTCCCGTGAAGCCGAACGGGACGGTCTATGTGATCCACCGCCGGCGCGTCATGTCGGCGACGGTCATGTTCGTCGGGGCCGGAGCGGACGGACTGACTTCGTTCAGTGTCCTTCGTGGGCGCCTGGGGACGACGGCCTGGTCGTCCATGCAGTTCACGGAAAACGACATCGGCCAGACGGTTTTCCTGACGGCCGAAGACGCACAGGCGAAGCTGGAAGAAGGCGGCGACCATGAATAAGGGCGTCACCTGTCGGGACTGTGATCACTTCCGGACCTGTCTGTTCTGTGGCTACGAATCAAGCCGCTGTGAGATTCACGGGTCCCTGGACGTGGATCAGCACGAACGACACCCGGACACGGCCGCCGCGACCTGTCCAGACTTCACACCGAAGGTGGAACACCCGCCCAGGAAGCCCTTCGGCGCCGTGGTCGACCGAATCATAAGGAACGGTCGCCGGAGGTATCGCCCATGAAGGAAACCTATGAACTGACGCCGATTGCCCTTCGGGACGCGCGGGACTTCGTGGATCAGCACCACCGGCACAATTCAGCGCCCCAGGGCCACAAGTTCAGCATTGGACTAACCCTTGACGGGAACCTGGTCGGGGTGGTGATTGTCGGCCGGCCGATCGCAAGGCGCCAGGACGACGGACACACGGCAGAAGTAACAAGGTGCTGTGTGATTGAAGGGAATCCGAACGCTAATTCCATACTTTACGGCGCCGCCTGGCGCGCCGCCCGCGCTATGGGCTACAAGCGGATCATAACATACACCCTTCCGACCGAATCCGGCGCAAGCCTACGGGCCGCCGGCTTCCAGAAGGTCGGAATGACCGAAGCGAAACCGGCTGGGTGGTCAGTTCCCAGTCGGCCACGCGAAAAGGCTGACAAATACCCAGAGGGCCAGAAGGTGATCTGGGAAATCAAAAGGAGGGAATAACCGACATGGTAAAGACACACGGCCTTTCCCGCTTCGTCCTGAAAAGCCTGGACGAAATCAGGGACACGTCCGACATTATCCTTCAAATACAGGAAACCGGGACCACCTTCCAGGGGAGCGGGAAAACCGTCTACCTGTGCGAAGTCGTCCGTCCCACCGAATACAGGGCCGAAGGAACCCTGGCGCGTCTGTCCGGCGAACTGATTGCCGCGAACGAAGACAACCGGCGCCTTCGCCGGAAGATCGAACGCCTGGAAGCCGCATTGAAGAAAGAGAGGGAACCCGCATGAAGAACGACCCATTTTTAGAAGCCCTGAAAAAGACCGTCGCAATATGCTACATGATACACGCGGCGATCTTTGCCCTGGGGGCCTTCCTGACGGCCCCTGGCGGCCACGGAATCGTCGGCCTGGTGAACTGGCCCGTCCTGGCCCTTGCGGCCGTCTATGGCGCCCTGGGGGCCTTCCTGTGGATATACCTGACCAGGGAGAAACCGATAGCAACAGCAACAGGAACCACCCTGGACCGCATGGGGGCGATCTACGGCCTGACACGAAGGACCAGGAAGACCTTCACCCTTCCCTTCGCGACGATCCGCGTCATGGAGCGGGACAAGGACTTCCGCCGCCGGATCGCAAGAGCCGCGATAAACCACCCCCAGGAAGTCGCGACATACATCATCTGCAAACAAGCCAAGAAAGGCGGCCTGTGGTGAAGACCTGTTCCGTGTGCGGCCGCCAGGTGAAGGTGACGGTCGCCTGTCCGTATCAGCGAAACGGCCTGGAAACCTGTCCGGACTGTTGCGCGAAGTGCTACCAGTCAGAGCCGTTCCCCTGTCCGGAGTATGAAAGTAGGAACCGCGAAAGGGGTGACACATTGAAGGAAACAAAGACCGGCAAGGCCCCCGCCGGCGGCGAAAGCGCCGCGAAGAAATGGGCCGAAGTCATGGACTTGCCCGAAGACCAGGCGATCCCGTGTGTGGTGGCGTTTGCTTGCCTTCGCTATCATGGGAAATCATTTGTCCGCAAACTGGCGACCGGGTCCGGAAGGATCACGACATGGCAATCCCTGAAAATCGGGGTGGCCCTGTTCTTTTGGAAACTGGCCCAGAAGCGGGACCCCTGGGGCGAACTGTACCAGATCACGAAGTTCGCCCAGAAATGGAAGGAAGGTGATTCAATTTGAACAGTGTGAAGCTGTCCGGGCGCCTGACGCGCGATCCGGAACTGAAACAGACGCCAGCCGGCGTCCCCGTGGCGTCCTTCGCCCTGGCCGTGGACCGGAAGTTCAACCGGGACGAAGCTGACTTCATTCCGATCACCGCCTGGCGGAAGACGGCGGAGTTCGTGGCGAAGTATTTCCACAAGGGCCAGCGCGTGATCATATCCGAAGGCCGAATCAGGGTGACGCCCTACACGGACCGCGACGGGAACAAACGGACCCGCTTCGAGGTCGTGGCCGACGAAGTAGAGTTCGGGGAATCCAGGCGCGCCCCGGAAGACCAGGAAGCCGGAAGCGTGGCCGCCGAATATATGACCAGCGGACAATTTGAAGAACTGGGAGAGGAAGACCCCGGCGATCTTCCCTTCTGACACCAGGAAAGGGGGTGAAACGACATGGACGCCAAACAGACCAAACGGGACAGCGTGGAGAAGACCACCAGCCGCGTTTATGACATCTTGAAGAACCACGACCAGGAAACCCGGACGATCGAAGCCCAGATCGACGCAGAGCGCGCCGCCCTGGAAGAAGACCTGGCCGAAATCCGGTCCAGAGCATACCCGCGCGGGGTCCGCTATGACACGCCGCGCGTCCAGTCGTCCCCTGACCCTGACGGGATTCTTGTGAAGGTCGCCGCCGCGATCGAGCGCCGGACAGACCGGACGAAAAGAGCCGTCGCCGCCCTGGAAGAACGACAGCGCCAGATCGAGCGCGTACACGACGCCGTCCTGGACATGGACGCGAAGTCGAAGATCGTCCTTCTGACGCTATACTACCCGCGCCGGACCTATGAACAGGCCGCCGAAGCCCTGGGCGTCGACGTGTCAACCGTCAGCCGTCAGAGGAAGAACGCCGTCGACCGGCTGACCCGGAAACTGATCCGCCTGTATGGGGAAATCAAATGAAGACCCCCTGGCGGAAATCTTTTTGCACATGATTGCACATCTTTGCAAATGTCTGCATATACTTGCACTTTTACACAATGCCCTTATATGGTATTGTGGTACATGGGAACCTTGTCCCGGTTCCCCCTCCTTTTTCATAGGGGCACAAAGAAGGAACGTCTTCACCGGCGTTCCTTTTTTGTCGCCCTGATACAACCACGACACAGAAAGGAAGGTGAAGAATCGTGGCACGACTGACGAAGAAGAACGAAGTCTTCTGTGAAGAATATCTGATCGACCTGAACGCGACCCAGGCCGCGATCCGCGCCGGCTATTCTGTGGAATCCGCCGGGAGTATCGGAAGTGAATTGTTGAAAAAACCTGAAATCCGCGCGCGCATAGAAACCGCTATGGCCGAACGGTCGAAGCGGACGGGGATCAATGCCGACCGCGTCCTTCGGGAACTGGGCCGGATCGCCTTCGTCGACCCTTCTGACGTGATCGACCTGAACACGGCGGAAGTGAAGCCCGACGCCAGCAAGGACGACCTGGCCGCGATCGCCGGAATGAAGGTCAAATATGTCCCACACAAGGACTTCGACGAAGACGGCGAACCGATCATCGAACAGGCCATTGAACGCGAAGTCAAGCTGTGCGACAAGCTGAAAGCGTTGGAAATGTGCGGCCGTCACCTGGGAATGTTCAAGGACGACCCGGACAGCGCGGCGCCTGTGACAGTGGTGATCAATTATGACTATGGTCAGCAAGGCGGGAATTGAGATCAGAGCGACGGCCCAGTTTAACCCCGTCTTCCGCCCTGTCAATGAGTGGCGCGGCCGATATAGGATTCTGAAAGGGTCCGCCGGTTCCGGGAAGTCGGTCAATATCGCCCAGGACTACGTCGCGAAGCTGTCTGACCCGGCCTTCCGGGGGGCGAACCTGTTAGTCGTCCGGAAGATCGAGGAAACGAACCGCGACAGCACCTTCGCAGAGTTACAGGCGGCAATATGCCGAATGTTCGGGCAATACGCCGACCGCTTCTGGAAGGTCAATCTGAACCCCCTGTCCCTGGAATGTCGGACCACGGGGAACCGGATCATTTTCCGGGGCGTGAAGGATCAGCGCCAGCGTGAGAAGGTGAAGTCGATCACCTTCAAGAACGGGAAACTGGTCTGGATATGGTGTGAGGAAGCGACGGAACTTCTTTCCGAAGACGTCGACATTCTGGACGACCGTCTTCGCGGCAACCTGGACGACGTCAACCCGAATCTGTTCTACCAGATCACAATGACCTTCAACCCGGTCAGCGCGACACACTGGATCAAGGCCCGGTATTTTGACAAGGCCGATCCGGACGTCCTGACCCACCATTCGACCTATAAGACGAACCGGTTCATAGACCCCGCCTATTCCCGCCGCATGGAGCGACGGAAGAAAGAAGACCCGGAAGGTTATCGTGTCTATGGCCTGGGGGAATGGGGCGAACTGGGCGGCCTGATCCTGACGAACTTCGAGGTCCACGACTTCCCGACCGGGCGCGACTACTTCGACGGCTTCTATTACGGCCAGGACTTCGGCTTCAACCACGCCGACGCGATCCTGGGGATCGGCTGGAAGGACGGCGAAATCTATGTCACGTCTGAAATATACGTCTTCGAGAAGGACACCGAGGAAATAATCGGCCTTGCCCGTCAGGCCCACGTCGACCCCCGCGTCGAAATGTTCTGTGATTCAGCAGAGCCGGACCGGATCAGGACATGGCAGAAGGCCGGCTTCCGGGCCTATCCCGTGAAGAAAGAGCCTGGAAGCGTGAAGGCCCAGATCGACTTCCTGAAAGGCCGAAAGGTCCACATTCACCCTTCATGCGTGAACACCTTGAAGGAAGTCCAACAATGGAAATGGAAAAAAGACCCGACCACGGGCCTTTACATCGACGAACCAGTGGAGTTCATGGACGACGCTATGGCGGCCCTTCGCTATGGCGTGGAGCGTCCGCGCCGTGGATCGTCTATCGAAGTTTTGAAATGAGGTGGTATGAATGGAACTGTCCGTCATGGACCGGATCAACATGATCCTGTCGGACCCCGAAAAGGCGCCTATGACCCTGGCCCAGATCGTCAGTGAGGAAATCAGGGAGTTCAAGGCGTCCGAACAATACAAGATCATTCTGGAAGCCGAACAGTATTACAGAAACCGGTCGGCCGTCCAGAAGAAGACCGTGGACGTCGCCAACAGGTCGAACGCCAAGATCGAACGGCCGATCCTGAAAAAACTGGTGGACCAGAAGGCGAACTACCTTCTGGCGAAGCCCTGGACCGTGGACACCGAAAGCGAAACCTATGGCGCGGCCCTGAACGAAGTCTTCGACCAGACCTTCCGCCGGAAGATCAAGTCCCTGGGGAAAGGCGCGGTCAAGTCCGGGATCGCCTGGATTCAGCCCTATTTTGACGACAACGGCCGCCTGGCTTTCATGCGCGTCCCTTCGACAGAGGTCGTCCCCCTGTGGCGGGATTCAGAGCGAACGAAGCTGGACGCCTTCATTCGCTTCTATGATCAGGTCATTTACATCGGGACCAGGAAGCACACGATCACACACGCCGAGTTTTGGTGGACTGGCGGCGTCAAGTATTTCAAGACCGACGCCTTCGCCGGGACCGGCGCCGGGGACTTCGCTGTGGACAAGGACCACGGGACAGAGGAAAACGACTGGACCGAACCACACTTCGTCGTCAACGAAAAGCCCTACAACTGGGAAGAAGTTCCGATCGCGTGGCTGAAATACAACGAAGAAGAACTTCCCCTTTGCTACTTCGTCAAGGACCTGATCGACGACATCAACTGGCAAAACAGCGTCACGGCCGACGTCCTTCGGGACGTGGCGAAGTTCATCTATATCCTTCGGAACTACGGCGGAACCGATCTGGCGGAGTTTTTGAAGGATTTGAAGGAACACATGGCGATCAAGGTGACGTCCGACGGCGGGGTCGACAAATTACAGGCTGATCTGAACATCGACGCCGTCATGGCCTTCCTGGACAATGAGCGCCGGGACATTTACGACTTCGCGGCCGCCGTGGACACGAAGGACCCGGACCTGGGGAACGCCAGCGGAACGGCGATCAACTTCCGGTATATGGACCTGGACGCCGACTGTGATTCCCTGGGAACCGAACTTCAAGACACCTTCCACCGGCTGAAACTGTTCATTGACGTCTACTTCCAGATCACCGGGAAGGGCGACTTCACCGGCGACACCTTCGACATTCTGTTCAACATGGACCTTCCGGTCAATGAAACGGACGTGATCAACAACGCCCGGACCAGTGACGGCCTGATCAGCAAGCGGACGATCCTTCAAAATCACCCCTGGGTGAAGGACGTCGACGAAGAACTGGATCAGCTTGACGCCGAAAAGAAGGCCGCTATGGAAGACTTCGGCGCCGGCCTGTTCGACGCTTCACTGGGCGCCGAAAACACGCCCCAGGCGGGCCAGGAAGGCCAGGAAGGAGCCGCCGGAAAAGGTGGTGGCGTAAATGCGGAATAAAGAATACTGGATCGCCAGGGCCATTCAGCGCGAAAATGAAGCCCATCTTCGCGGCGTCGGCCTGACGGCGAAAATGTTCCAGGAATACGACACGGCCGCGAAGGCGATCCGGAAGGAGATCGGCGACTTCTACGGGAAGTATGCCGGGAAGTATGGCCTGACCTATGACCAGGCCGTCCACCTTCTGACCCGGAAGGAGTTCCAGGAATGGAAGGCAACCCTGGCCGAATACGTCGCCAGGATCGCCAGTGAGCCGGACCCCCATGTCAAGGCCCTTCTGACGGCCCAACTGGACGCCCTGTCCACGAACAGCCGCATTTCCCGCCTTGAAGCCCTTCTGGGCCAGATTGACCTGAAACTGAACGATCTGTTCGATCAGGGCGTGGCCCAGATGAAGGCGGAGTTCGGCGACACCTTCCAGGAAGGCTACTACAAAAAGGTCTATGACATTCAGTCCCGCGCCGGCTTCATGGCGGAGTTTGCGAAGCTGGACGAAGCCGTGGTCGAAGACGTCCTGTCCTATCCCTGGTCCGGGGCTATGTTTTCCGACAGGCTATGGCAGAACAAACAGGCCCTTCTGTTCCACGTCAGGGAAACGATCACACAAGGCGTCATGCAAGGGAAAAGCGTCGCCGAAATGTCGAAGGCCCTGTCCGCCAGAATGGGCCAGTCCTACAAGGCCGCCGAACGCCTGATCCGGACCGAAACGAACCATTTCCACGGGGAAGCGGACAAGGCCGCCTATAAGGCCGCCGGCGTCGACGAATATGAATACGTCGCCACACTGGACAGCCGGACCTGTGAAACGTGCGCGGCCCTGGACGGGAAACACTTCAAGGTCAAGGACGCCCAGTCCGGCGTCAACTATCCGCCCATGCACCCGAATGACCGTTGTACTACGGTCGAATATGACCCGGACGACGCCCTGGACTGGTACAATTCCGGGAAACCCATGCCGGAGAATATGACCTATGAAGAATGGTATGATCAACAGGTCGCCCAGAATGGCGCCAACTACGTTGAAACAGAGCGGAAAAAGGCGTATAATATGAAGACCGACGCCGCCCAGTTCACCCAGTACGCCGAACGCCTGGGATCGGACGCCCCTGTCAGCCTTGACGCCTTCCAGGAAATGAAGTACACAGACCCGGACGCCTGGTCCGACCTGAAATCCTTCTATTCCTACAAGGGGCGCGTCCCGGAATCCACCAGGGGACACTTCGACGCCTACAAGCGGATCAGGGCGACAGGAATCCACGGGACCGTCAGGGTCCCGCCGGCGCCGGTCGATCTGGACACGCTGACCCTGGACGCGGCACACATAGCCGCCAGGGGCCACGGCGTCACCCTGGACGAAGCGAAGGCGTTCATTCAGAAGGCCGGCTTCTCCATAAGGCGGAAGCATTGGACCGGCGACGTCTTCGTCAACTACTATTCCGCCGAAGGCGCGGCCTATGTCCGCGTCGGCGACGGCGTGATCCGGACCGCCTTCAAGGAATCAGAGTTCGACGACAAGGTCAGAAAGGCCGTGGACGCTATGGAGGGATCAAAATGAACCAGAAGACCGTCTTCTGTCCCCTGTGTGGCCGGGAAGTCACCGGGGACGAATGTTTCGATATATCAATGGTCGCCGAAGGGACCACGCCAGACCGGTTCCTTCCGAACGACATCAAGCCCGAACAGGTGAAAGCAAATGAAAACACCTGTTTGAAGTGTAAATACCACCCGGAATAAGACGTCGCCCGTCTGGGCGGCGTTTTATTATACCCTTTTTCGTTGAAAATGGCGTTCCCCGTCCTGGGGGGCGCTTTTTTCATACCCATTCAGCCGCCCCCGCCCGGCGAACAGGCGGGACCGCAAAGCGCGTGGAAGTCGCGATATAAACAGCGGGAACAGAAAGGAGAATCCACCATGATCACAGAGAGCGTCAGAACCATTCTGGGGGCAGACCTGGCGAACCAGGTCGAAGCGGCCTTGAAAGGCAAGGGCAAGGACGGAAAGGACGTGGACCTGGTCGTCGGAAACGACGGTTCCTTCGTCCCGGCCGAAAAGTTCAACGGCGCGAACAGCGGCAAGAACAGCGCGGAAAACGCCCTGAAAGCCGCCGCCGAAGCCTTGAAGGCGATCGGAGGGTCCGGCGATCCCGCGAAGATCGCGGAAGACGTCAAGACCGCCCAGACCACGATCGACACCCTTCGGACCGACCACCAGAAGGAAATCGCCAGAATCCAGAAGAACACGGCCCTTCGCCTGGCCCTGTCCGACAAGGCCCACGATCCGGCCGACATCATTTCCCTTCTGGACCTGGACAAGATCGACGTCGACGACGCCGGCGGCCTGAAAACAGACCTGGAAGGTCTTCTGAAACCTTTGAAGGAAACGAAGCCGTATCTGTTCAAGACCCAGGAGCCGTCGAAGGAACCCGACATCAAGGGCGCGAAGCCCGCTGACCCTGGCGCACGTCAGGAGCCGGCCGCAAAGGTCGACGGTCCTGTCGTGATCTAACACCATCAACCCACAAACAACGAAAGGAATGATTTTATTATGGCAAGAACCAAAGCGATCAGCCTGATCCAGAACGGGGCGACGAAGGTCGAACTGGCCGAACTGTCCGGTCTGGTGATCCAGAACATTCAGAAGGACACCCTGGCGTCCGGCCTGAAATCCCAGTCCTACACCGGCAACCCCGCCAGCGGGTCCGTCGAGTATCGCCGCTTCAAGAACAGCGTGTCCCAGGACTACGGGACCGCCAGAGCCGCCGGCAAGGGAACCGCGCTGACCGTTCCCCCGACCACCGTGAACCTGAACACCCACAAGGAGATCGTGGAGGAAGCCGCGAAGTTCGACCTGGACACCTTCGGCGTCGGAAACATCATGGCCCGGCGCGCTGACAACCACGTCGACACCGTGGCGGCAGAGTTCGACACGGCCTTCTTCCAGGCGGCCTTCGACGAAGGGACCGCCTTCACCGCCCCCGCCAGCGCGACCGATCCGGGGAAGATCGTCGAAGCCCTGATCCAGACCCTTGAAACCGTCAAGAACGACTTCGTCAGGGGCGTTCCCCGCAACATCATGCGCCTGGTCCTGTCCCCCGCCTTCTATGGCGATATGCGCGACTATCTGGACAAGACCGTCCACAATGCGAACGTGGACACCGCCGCCGAAGACTTCACCACCTTCCACGGCGTCCGCGTCTATTCCAGCGTCTTCCTTCCCGCGAACGCGAAGGCGGTCATTATGATCGAAGGCGCGATCGCACAGCCGGCGGTCATTTACCCCTACAAGGACCCGGAGAAGATCCCCCTGTCCAACGACTACGGCGTGTCCATGTTCTACGACTTCGGAACGAAGGTCCTGACCCCTGACCTGGTCTTCACCTATTCCGTCACAGAGTAAAGGAGGAACCGACATGAAGTTCAAGAATAAGCAGACCGGCGCGATCCTGGAACCGAAGAACGAAATGGTCCTGAATCAGCTTCGCAAGAGTGAGGACTACACCCCCTACGACGGCCAGGACGCCGCCCAGGACGGCCCGAAGCCCCTGTCGAAGATGAACAAGGGAGAACTTCTGGCGGCCGCCCAGGCGGCCGGGATCGACGTCCCTGACGGCGCCACGAAGGACGCTATCATCGAACTGATCCAGGCGAACAGCGGCAACCAGTAAAACGGGGCCGCCGGAAAGGTGGTGGAAACGTGCTTGATCAGATTCTTTCTTCCCTGGACGGCCTGACTGACCTTGAACGCGCGGAAGTCCTTCGTGTCCTTATGTCGAAGGACGACCGTCTGGCGAAGGTCAAGGCCCTTCTGGGGATCACCGGGACGGACCAGGACGACCTGATCGCCTTCGTGATCGAAACGGTCGAAGCCCTGGTCCTGTCCTACATCAACCAGGACACGCTTCCGGCCCCGCTGGAAAAGCCCCTGATCGTCATGTGTGTCAGCTACTACAAGGCCGCCGGCCTGGGGACCACCCAGGCGGCCGCCGGTCCGGTCGCGTCTGTGAAGCGCGGGGACGTCCAGACGTCCTTCGCGAACGCTTCCGGCGCTTCCGGATCGGCGTCGACCTTTAACCTGGGCGCGGACGGAAGCGACTTCTTCGGCTGGCGGACCGTCCTGAACGAATACCGAAAATTAAGGTGGTGATCTATATGTTCGGAAACCCTGGTGCAGAGCGCGCCGCGATCGAACTGACCTACGAAGACACCGCCACGATCACCAGAACGACCCAACAGACGGGGGCGAACAAGATCACGAAGTCCGTCCCTGGCGTGATTTACAGTGAAATCATTTGCGCGCTGTCGTATTCAGGAAGTGACAAAAGCGAACAGACGAAGGCACAGAACGAAGTCGACTATGACGCCGTGATCTTCGCCGCGCCTGACCTTCTGGTCCTTCCTGGCGACAGTGTGAGCCTGAAACGGTTCGGACGCGACAACCCTTCCAGCCAGATTCTTCTGTCCTTCCAGGTCGTCGGCCGTCCTTCCCTGTATGCTACCCACCAGGAAATCAAGGTGAAGGAAGGTGATCTGGCGTGACGTTGAATCTGTTTCTGGAAGCGGTCGCCGCGAAGCTGACCGGAATCTGGCCGGACCGGAAGGTCCATGTCGACGAAATCCCGAAGGATTCCGACGGCCAGTTCTTCGTCGGGATCATCGAATCGAACCAGGAAAAGCACCTGGACCGGCGCCGGAAACGGTCGATCCAGTTTGAAGTCCTGTACTTCCTTCGGTCGAAGGACACAATGGACTTCAACGCATGGGCCGAAGAAATGTACGACAATTTTGAAGAACTGACGGTCCAGGAAGCCCCCGGCGAGACAAGGACGATCCGTCTGACCGGGCAGAAGGCCAGGCCGGACGGGAACAGCCGCGTCTTCCAGTTCCTTTTCGACGCGGACTTCTTCTTCGTCCTGACGCCGCCGGAAATCCCGTTCATGGAAGACCTGGAACATACGGAGGTTACGAAATAATGGCGAAAACGACCAAAAAGGCCGCCGGCACAGACCAGGCGCCGGCCCCGGCCTTCACAAAGGATCAACTGGTCAAAAGTAAAACCCTGGGCCTTCCCGTGGACGCCGTCATGGCCGTTCTGGAAGACGGGAAGACCTACACGAAGGATCAGGCCGTCGGCCTGGTCAACGATTTTCTGGAAAGGAAGGTGTGAGTTATGCCTATTGGTGGCGGAACTTTTACCGTTCAAAACAAGATTCTTCCCGGCGCATACATCAACTTTGTGAGCCTGGGAAGCGTCGTGAAAATGGGGACGCGCGGGATCGCGGCCCTTCCCCTGGAACTGAACTGGGGGCCTGAAAACAAGGTCTTTTCCATGTATGCGGAAGACTTCAACAAAACCGCCCTGAACGTGTTCGGCTACGACCCGACGGACCCCGCCGTCCTTCTGGTCCGTGAAGCCCTGAAACGCGCCAGGGCCGTTCTGATCTATCGTGTCAATTCCGGCGGCGACAAGGCCACGGCCACGATCGGCGGAATGACCGTCACGGCCGCCTGGGGCGGAACGCGCGGAAACGACGTCGCCGTCGCTGTCCTGGCGAACGCTGACGACGCGACGAAGGTCGACGTCGTGACCTACCTTGACGGAATGGTCGTGGACACCCAGACCGTCGTCAAGACCGAAGGATCGGCCGGCCTGAAAGCGAATGACTTCGTGACCTTCGGGTCCGCTTCCACCCTGGAAGTGGCCGTCGCGACGAAGCTGACCGGCGGCACGAACGGGACCGTCAACGGCGGCGCCCACACGGCCGCCCTGAACGGCTTCGAGGTCGAAACCTTCAGCGTGATCGGCTATCCCGGAACCGACGCCACGATCAAGGCCCTGTATGCGGCCTTCGTGAAGCGCCTTCGCGACGATGAAGGGAAGAAGATCGTCGGCGTCCTGTACCAGTACGCCGGGGACAACATCGGCCTGATCAACGTCAAAAACGGCGTCGTCCTGTCCGACGGGACCACCGTGACCGGCGACAAGGCGGTCGCCTGGGTGGCCGGCGCTTCCGCTGGGGCGGAGATCAACGAAAGCCTGACGAACGACACCTATGACGACGCCGTGGACGTGGACATCAAATATACGAAGTCCCAGTTTGAATCGGCGATTCAGGCTGGCGAGTTCGTTTTCTATGCGGACAACGGCGCGGCCCGTGTCCTGACCGACATCAACAGCCTGACCACCTTCGGGGGCGGCGTGACGGAAGACTGGACGTCGAACCGCGTGATCCGCGTCCTGGACGGCTGGGCGAACGACGTCGCCCGTATCTTCGGCGATTCCTACATCGGCCGCGTGACCAACAGCGACACCGGCCGCCAGCTTTTCAAGGCCGACCTTGTGTCCCTGGCCTTACAGTATCAGGGGATCGACGCGATCAGCGACTTCAAGTCCGAAGACATCATTATTCAGCAGGGCAACGGGAAACGCGACGTCGCCGTCGATTCCGCCCTGAAACCGAACGACAGTATGGAAAAACTGTATATGACGACTGTCGTCAACTAACGGAAGGAGTGAACCAGAATGAGAACCCTGAACGCGCCGGACACCATTTCCGGCAAGGAAGGCCGCGCCTATGCGAAGATCAACGGCAACAACGAAGACCTTTTCATGGCGAAGAACATCGAATCCACCGTTGAGAAGGCGAAGTCCGAAGTCAAGGCGATCGGGAAGCGCATGACCGGCCACAAGACCACCGGCGGCAACGGAACCGGGTCCATGACCCTTTACTACCTGACGCCCCTGTTCCGCGACATGATCAAACAGTGGAAGGAAACCGGCGTCGACGTCTACTTCGACATGGTCGTCGAGAACGACGACCCCGAATCTTCCGCCGGGAAACAGTCGGTCCTTCTGATCGGTTGTAACCTGGATTCCACGGTCCTGGCGAAGCTGGACGGCGACAGTGACGACCCCCTGGACGAAGACGTCGACTTCACCTTTGAGGACTTCGACATCTTGACCCCCTTCACCCAGTTCTAAACAGAAAGCGAGGAAACGAAAATGGGAAAACTGCAAGATTTTCTTATGGAACAGGACGTCGCGGCCCAGGCCCAGGTCGAAGTCACGATCGCGCCCTTTCCCTTCCCCTTCGTGGTGAAGTCTATCACCGAAGCGGAGAATAAGGCAATCCGGAAGACCTGTCAGAAGATCAGCTTCGACAAGAAGACCCGCCAGAAGCAGATCGAAACCGACACCGACCTTTACAACAGCCGCCTTGTGGTGGCCTGTTGCGTCGAACCCAACTTCAAGGACGCCGCCCTTCAAGAGAAATACGGCGTTCGTGGAGCCGAAGACCTGATCGACCGCCTTTTGAAGCCCGGCCAGTACACCGACCTTCTGATCGCGGTCCAGGAGATCAACGGCTTCGCTGACGACGTGAACGATTTGAGGGACGAAGCAAAAAACTAATCACGGGGGGCGGAAATGACGCGGACGCCGACGGCGAATCGGTCTACGCTCATTACGCCCTCCACCGGCTGAAAATCCTTCCGGGACAACTTCTGGCCCTTCCCAGACGGGAACGGGCCTTCATTTATGCTTCCATTGACCTTCAAATAGAGAAGGAGAAAAAGGAAGCGGCGAAGGCGAAACGGAAGGGCAAGAAAGGCAGGTGATAACGTGGCCGGAGTAAACACACAATTCACAATCCAGGACCGCATGACGTCCCGCCTGAACACCATGATCAACGCTTCGGAACGTCTGAACCGGTCCCTGGACGCCACGGACGCCCTGACCGAAACCGTCGATCCGGGGGCGCCCTTCGAGAGAAGCGCGGCCCCGATCGCGGCGGCCGGTCGCCAGGTCGACAACTTCAACGAACGCCAGGAACGCGCCGAACAGGGCGCGAACCGGGTGAAAAGTGTCTGGTCCAAAATGGGCGGCCTGATCCGATCCGCTATGGCGGCGTTCAGCGCGAAGAAGATCGTGGAACTGGCGGACAGCATGACCACCACCCGCGCCCGTCTGGACCTGATGAACGACGGCCTTCAAACGACGGCCGAACTTCAAGATATGATCATGGCGTCTGCGAACCGGTCGCGCGCTTCCTACCAGGCCGCGGCCGACGCCGTTTCCAAAATGGGAATTATGGCGAAGGACGCCTTCAACAGCAACGAAGAACTGATCGCCTTTTCCGAACTGATCAACAAACAGTTCACGATCGCCGGCACGTCGGCCGCCGGAATCGACGCGGCCATGTTGCAACTTACACAGGCCATGTCGTCCGGCGTCCTTCGCGGCGAGGAATTGAACAGCGTCTTTGAACAGGCGCCGACCATTATCCAGACGATCGCCGACTATCTGGGGGTCCCTATCGGGAAAATCCGGGAAATGGCCGCCGAAGGCCAGATCACGTCGACGATCGTGAAAAATGCCATGTTGGCGTCGGCGGACGAAATCAACGCGAAGTTTGAACAAATGCCTATGACCTTTTCCCAGGTCTGGACGATCGCGAAGAATACGATCCTGGAAGCCTTCACCCCCGTCCTGACCATGATCGGCCAGGGCGCACAGTGGATTTACGACAACTGGTCCACGATCGCCCCGATCTTCTGGGGCCTGGCGGCCGCCGTCCTGGGCTATGCCCTGGCCCTGGGAATCCAGACGGCCGCGACATGGATCGCGACCGGCGCCGCCCAGGCGTTCTTCACGACGCTTCTGACGAACCCCCTGTTCTGGATCGCCCTGGCGATCGGCGTCGTCGTGGCCGCAATCTATAAGTGGGTCCAGTCCGTCGGCGGGATTAAAGTCGCCTGGCTGATTGCCTGTAACGCGATCCTGACGGCCTGGTCCTGGGTGAAAATTGGCTTTATGACCGGCGTTTACTGGGTGATGAACCTGTTCAACCGGTTACAACTGACCTTCGCCACGGTCAGCATGAATATTCAGAACTTCTGTGGCGACATGAAGGCCGGCGTCCTGATGATCCTTCAAAACATGGTCAACGGGGCAATCGACATTATAAACGGCTTTATCAACACCCTGAACAAAATCCCCGGCGTGAACATCGGTCTGATCGACCAGGTCACTTTCGGGACCACGGCACAGCTTGAAAATGAAGCCGCGAAACAGGCCAGAGCCGCCGACCTTGCGGCCTATCAGGATCAGATCAATCAGCAGATTGCAGACCGGGACGCGGCCCTGGATTCCATGAAGGCCCAGGCGCGCGCGGAAACGGCACAGCGGGAAGCGGAGATCGCCGCCGCAAAGGCCGAATCGGCCGCCGCCGGAAGCAAAAGCACCGAACCGGACTGGGCGGCCTACGCTACCGGCGCCGGCCCCGGCGACATTGGGAACGTGGACCATGTCGGTTCCGTCGGTTCCGTGGACGAAGACGTCAACATAGCCGAAGAAGACTTGAAGTTCCTTCGGGACGTCGCCGAAATGCGCTATGTCCAGAACTTCGTGACCCTGACCCCGACCGTGGCCGTGGACGCGAAGATCAGCGAAAAGGTGGACGTCGACGAAGTAGTCGGCCGGATCGAAGCGAAACTGGAAGATGAATTTGCCGCGGCCGCCGAGGGGGTGTACGCATGACGAACTATGGAATGGCCCTGATCATAGAGGGACGGGAAGTCAGTCTTCCCGTCCTTCCCGCTAAATTGAAGGTAACGTCGCCCGGCAAGAACGAAACAACGACCGTTCTTGAACTGGGCGAAATCCTTCGCCTTCGGAAGAAGGGCCTTCGGACTGTGGCCTGGGACTGTTTCTTCCCGGTCCATGACGCCCCCTATGTGACGGGGCAGATCAGGGACCCGGTCGAGATCGTCCAGGCCATTCAGGCCGCGCGGGACACCCTGACGCCGATCCGTCTTCTGATCACAGGAACGGACCTGGACATTAACGTCCGAATGGGGATCGAAACCTTCGACTATGAAGAACGATCCGGCGAACTGGGCGACCTTTACTATTCGATCAAGCTGTCGGAATGGAAGGACTATTCCCCCCGGAAGATCGTCCTTCCGGCAGAGCCGAAGAAGCCGGCGAAGGCGAAGGAGCCTGAACGGACCGGCAAGCCGAAGGCCGCCGCGAAGAAGACCTACACCGTGAAGCCTGGGGACTGTCTGTGGAATATCGCGAAGAAGTTCTACGGCAAGGGAAGCGACTACACCAAAATCTATAACGCGAACAAGGGGACGATCGGGTCGAACCCGAATCTGATCTACGCGGGACAGGTTTTGACGATCCCATGAGCATTTCTATTTTGTACCAGAACAACGAAAGCGGCGACGCCTTCGACGTGACCACGTTGACGTCCGCCGCGAAGTGGTCGACGAAACGGTCCGGTTCCCCCGCTTCCCTGGAACTGACCGTCGTCGCCGACGATTCTGTGGTATGGACCCACGGCGGGATCGTCGTCCTGAAAAACGGGTCCACCGGCCTTTTCTATGGCTATGTCGTGAAGATCAGCTATGACGAAAAGGACCAGGTCAAGGTCACAGCCTACGACCAGACCTGGCATTTGAAGAAGAACAAGGAAACCTATGTTTTCAACGGCAAACGCGCCGACCAGATTTTAACCCAGATCGCCGCCGACTTCGGTCTGAAATGCGGCGCCCTGGAAAATACCGGCTACGCGATCCCGTCCATGATCGAGGACGGCCAGACCCTTTTCGACATCGTCTTGAAGGCCCTGGACCACACCCTGATCAACACAGGGAAAATGTTCGTCCTGTGGGACGACTTCGGGTCCCTTCGGATCACCGACGTCGCGAAGTCGAAGCTGGACCTGTTCGTCGGCGATTCCAGTCTGGCGACGGGCTACACCTACGAATCGGACATCGACGCCGAAGCCTACAACAAGATCAAGCTGGTGAAGGACAACAAGACCACCGGGAAACGGGACGTCTACATCTTCCAGGATTCAAAGAACATGAAACTGTGGGGCGTCCTTCAAAACTATGAAGTCGTCGACGAAAGCATGAACGAAGCCCAGATCAAAGAACGCGGCGGTCAAATGCTGGCCCTTTACAACCGGCCGAAGAAGTCGTTTGAAGTGAAGGCGATCATGGACCTGTCGGTCCGCGCCGGCCGCGCCCTGTATATCGGGATCAAGAAAATCGGCGTCAGCGCCTTCTTCATAGTCGAGGAAACAAGCGTCGATCTGTTGAAGGAAACTATGACTTTGAAGTTAAAGGTGGTGTGATATGAGCCTATTAGACACTATGAAACAGGTCGCCGGACAGACGCAGAACGCGAACGTCCCGGCGGCCTTTCTGTTTGGCACAGTGACGAAGAAGTCGCCGCTGACGATCCGCGTCGACAACCGGTTCGACATTTCCGGGGACGCGATCGTCCTGATGAAAGAGTTCAAGGCCGGCGCCTATCCGACCCACACCCACACGATCGACCCCCATGACCACGTCGTCCCTTCCCATTCGACCCAGGCCGCCGGCGAAGGGCCGCACACCCACGGCGTCAGCGCGTTCCACACGCAGACGACCGGCCTGACGACGAACCCGGAAGTTTACTTCGGTTTGGCCGAGGGCGACCGGGTGGTCCTTCTTCGGAATCAGGGCGGACAGTCGTTCCTTGTGCTGGGAAGGGTGTGATCTTATGGCCTTGATACCGACACAGGACACGGTCACGATCGGCCAGGACGTCGAGATCGTCCAGCCGGCCGACCAGACCACCAGAACCTATAAACTGGACATTGAAGCCGGCCGCGTGGCCGGCTTTGTTGACGAAACGGAAGCCATGAAACAGGCGATCCTGAAAATCCTTCTGACGGAACGGTTCGACTACCTGATCTATTCCTGGAACTATGGAATCGAACTGAACGACATCGTCGGGAAAAGTTTTCAAGTGCTATCAAGTGAAATCAAGCGCGTGATCCGCGAAGCCCTTCTGGCGGACAGTCGGATCACGGACGTCACCGACTTCATCGTGGAGCAGATCGACAAAAGGACCGTTCACGTCAGCTTCACCGCCGAAACAATCTTCGGCGAAATCCCTGTTGAAAGGAGGGTGACAACTGGTGTTTGAGAATATGACCTTTGAAAACATCATGGACCGCTGTCTGGCCCGTGTGTCTTCTTCCGTGGACAAGCGCGAAGGGTCGATCGTCTATGACGCGATCGCCCCGGCGGCGGCCGAACTGGCGATCCTTTACATCGAACTTGCCTATCTTATGGACCGGGCCTTCCCTGACACCGAAACCGGCGACGACCTGACGAAGAAGTGTCAGGAACGAAGCGTCTTCCGGAACGACGCGAAGTTCGCGATCCGGAAGGGCTACTTCGAGAAGGGGGACGGTTCCGCCTGTGAAGTGGAGATCGGAACCCGCTTTTCTGGCGGCGACATTAACTTCGTTGTCACCGAGCGGGTGGCCGCCGGCCAGTACAGACTGACGTCCGAAACCGCCGGCGCCGTCGGGAATGAATATGTCGGGGGCCTTTTCCCGATCGACTACGTCCCGGACCTGGCGGCGGCGCGCCTGGCCGACATCTTGATCCCAGGCGAAGACGAAGAAAGCGACGACAGCCTTCGGACGCGCTATTTTGCGTCCCTTGTGTCCCAGGCGTTCGGCGGGAATATCGCCGACTATAAGGGCAAGGTCGAACAGCTTCAAGGCGTGGGCGCCGTGAAGGTGTTTCCTGTCTGGAATGGCGGCGGGACCGTGAAGGTCGTGGTCGTGGACAGCGAATGGACCGTCCCTTCGGCCGACCTGGTCCAGAGCGTCCAGGAAGCAGTCGACCCTGTCGGGACCCAGGGGACCGGCGTCGGCCTGGCCCCGATCGGCCACGTCGTCACTGTCACCGGCGTCCGTGGGACGACGATTAACGTGTCTTTCAGCCTGACCTTTGACGCCGGCGCGTCCTGGGCCAGCGTTCAGACCGCCGTGAAGGCGGCGATCCAGTCCTACTTCGACGAACTGACCCACACCTGGGCCGACACGGACGGCCTGATCGTCCGCGTCAGCCAGATCGAAACGAAGGTCTTGAACGTGCCCGGCGTCATTGACATCACCGGAACGAAGATCAACGGGCAGACCGCGAATATTTCCCTGGACGCTGACGCGATCCCGGTCCTGGGGGTGGTCACAAATGGAACTTAAAGCATACTGGCCGCTTTTCCTTCAAGACGTGGTCGAGTTCGACCAGATCGCCGGCGCCGAACAGCCGGAGTTCCAGAAGGCCGTCCAGGACGTCAGAAACGCCGCTGACGACTTTTTCCTGGTGAGCCTGTCCGAATATGGGTGTTCCCGTTGGGAAGCCATTCTGGGCCTTTCTGTGGCCCCTGGTGACACCCTGGACCAACGCCGCGAAAGAATCCGGATCAGATACCTTGACCGGCTTCCCTACACATACAGGGCGCTTCTGTCCTATCTGTCGACCGTCAGCAAAGACTTCACGGTCCGCCTGGATAACGACGCCTATGAACTTTTTGTCCGAATCACCTTGAGCGGCTACACACAGCGCGACGCGCTGATCGCCGTCCTGAAACAGATGATTCCGGCGAACCTGGTCCTTCTGACCCAGACCGCGATCCCCCAGGACGTCGCCCGGCCGGCTTGCGTCGCGGGCGCGGCAACGGTCAGCCTGGTCAGGCATGAACACCAACCAGAAGGAGGAAACCCGAATGGCACGATTTAAGTCAACGATCACCGACAAGGGGGCCGAAGTGCTGACCCGCTTCCTGGCGCAAGGCCGCCAGGTCGCCCTGATCCGCGCCGCCGTGGGCGACGGCGTGGCGGAAGTCAGCCCGAACACCCTGTCCGACCTGGTGAACCCCGTCCCGCTGGACACCCAGATCGGCGAAAAGACCTTCATCGAAGGCGACGTGTCCTATATGAAAATCCCTGTCCAGGTGACGAACGCCGGCCTGGAAGCGGCCCAGTACGTCCGCGAGGTCGCGACGTATGCCCTGGACGAAAACGGCGCGGCCTTCATGTTCACCTATTCCTGGATCGACGGCCCGGACAGCGACAACATTCTTCCGGCCTGTTCCTTCCTGGACACCCCGTCAATGGCAGACGAAGGCGACACCGTCCACGTCCACGACGTCGCCGTGGTGGTGACGAATCAGGAAAACAGCGCGGTCACGGTCCAGGTGACAGCCGGGTCCTATGTGACCCGCGCGCAAATGACCGCCTACGCGGCGCCGCTTCTCCACGTCCACGCCGCTTCGGACGTGAACGAGAGCAACGGCGACAGCGTCGAAACGGTTCAGCGCCGCCAGGACTTCGATATTTCCGCGATCAAGGAACAACTGGACACCGGCTTCACGGGGACCACCGTGACCCACACCTTCGCGCCGGCACAACTGGCCCAGTGGAAAGGCTACGACGGGACCGGGCTTCCCGAAGGAATCCTGGACACCGCCGCGAATCGGCTTTATTTATGACCCCGTTCGCCTGTACGCCGTCGGAAACGTCGTGTCTGTTATCTAACCTATTCACCGAACTTCGGCCCGTGTGCGGCCGCTGTGAGGGCGACAGCGTCGTTATTTGCGGCCTGACCTATGAGGGGGAGGAACAGACCGTCGTCCTTCGGGACTACGGCTTCGACTATTCCGGCCGGCGCGAAACCGTTGACCTGATCAGAAAGCGAAGGTGTATCTATGGGAACAAGGCGCAATTTCCAGCGCAAAACGAACGGGGCTGAAAGCCCGCTTCACGTCCTTCCTGTGGCGTCGAAGCTGATCGACTACACCCTGGAACTGACCGACAACACGAAGCACTTCCCGAAGAAGGTCCGCTTCTCCATTGTGAACCGGATTCAGGACCGTGTTCTGGCGATCCGCGACGACCTGGTGGACGCGAATGAAATCTTTCCGATCCTGGACGAACAGGACAAGATCGACCGACTGAAACTTCAACGCCGCGCGCTGACAGGGTGCAAGAAACTTCTGTATCTGATCGAACTGTCGAAGAAGCGCGGCTACATCGACACGGGGACCTTCGACTATTGGACGAAGCTGACCCTGGACGTCAAGTTTATGACCGCCGCCTGGTATAAGGCCGAAACAGAGCCGAAGGAGCCGACCGAAAAGGCCGACGCCGAAGCCCCGGAGCCGGCCGCGCCGGCGGAAGGTTAATTGAATATTAGGGTACGGCCTGACCCCCGAACGCCGGCAACGCGAACAACGCGCGGAATGTCAACACCGACGGCAGTCTGAACAACAACAACGCCTGGAATGGCAACAACGGCGTCCGGCCGGATTTGGTGGAAAACGCGACCGAGTAGGGCGACGAACCCGAAAGCAGAGGACCCCAACAAAGGAGGCCGTATCCTTCCCGACGCCGGAAAGGCCAGGGTAAACACATGACCGTCGACGCGAGGGCTTCGGCTACGACGCCCGGACTACAAGCGGCGGGGAGGTTTTTTATTATGAAAAGCGAAGTCACACAGATCCCGCCTTCCGACTTCGCCGTCATGTCCGACTTCAACAACCTGTATCAGTCCTATCTGGACGCCCGGAAGGGGAAACGCTGGAAAATGGCGGTCGTCCGCTATGAAGTGAACGCGCTGGAAAACACCATGTTCCTTCACTATATGCTGACGTCGAAGAAATACCGCCCTTCTCCATACAACACGTTCCTGATCCATGAGCCGAAGGAAAGGGTGATCATGTATAACGGATTCAAGGACAAGATCGTCCAGCATAGCCTGTGCGACTATGTCCTGGGACCCGCGCTGTCGAAGTCGTTCATATATGACAACTACGCCAGTCAGGAAGGCAAGGGAACACACTTCGGCCTTGACCGCCTGAAATACTTCATGCAGAGGTATTACAGGCAGAACGGGCCGGCCGGCTGGGTATTGAAATGCGATATAACGAAGTATTTCTACCGTATCAATCACGACGTTTTGAAGTCACAGCTTCGTCGGCTGATCCACGATCCCGACGTCCTGTGGCTTCTTGATTTGATCATAGATTCCACCGAAGGGCCGGGAATCCCGATCGGGAATCACACTTCACAGTGGTTCGCGGTCCTGTACCTGTCCGGAATGGACCACATGATCAAGGAACGCCTGGGAATCAAGTTCTACGGCCGCTACATGGACGACTTCTATTTGATCCACCAGGACAAGGACTATTTGATCTATTGCCTGGAAGAAATCAAGAAGTATCTGGTCCCCCTGGGCCTGGAACTAAATCACAAGACGGCGATCTTCCCGCTGTCCCAGGGGATCGACTTCCTGGGATTCAGGACGTACATGACGGACAGTGGGAAGGTCGTCCGCAAAATACGCCGCGACAGCAAGAACCGGATCAGGCGGAAATTGAAGAAGTTCCGTCACCTTCTGGACGAAGGCCGGATCACCTTCGACACAGTGGTCCAGTCTTATTCGTCATGGACCGGTCACGCCGGCCACGGCAACAGTCACCATTTGATCAGGCAGACGGACGAACTGTTCTTCGACCTGTTCAAAAAAGAATTGGAGGAATACCATGTCAAAACGAATGTCGACGTTACCCGTTGGCGCGATCGTGAAGTCGGTCAATACGAAGTATAACGGCGCTGTGATCCGCTTCGTCATTGGCCGCCAGGCTTCCGACCGCGTCGGCCTGTTGACGGAAAAGATCATCACCTTGAAGTGTTTCGACGCGAAGGAGCCTTCCAACTCCAACAGTAGCCGCGCCAGTTACGGCAACAACCGCGCCAGCGTGTCGAACCTTCTTCTGTGGCTGAACAGCGCGGCGGCCGCCGGCGGCTGGTATAAGGCACAGCACAGCGCCGACGCCCCGCCTTCGGCCGCGAACGTCTGGTCCGGCTATAACGAATACGACCAGGAAGCCGGCTTCCTGTCCTTCTTTGAAGCGGACTTCCGGAACGCCCTTCTGGACGACACGATCACCGTCGCGAAGAACACCGTCACCGACGGCGGCGGGTCCGAACAGATCACGCGGAAGGTCCGCCTTCTGACCCGAACCGAAGTCTTCGGGGACACCGAAAACGGAATCACAGAAGGGACCCAGTGGCCCCTATTCACCGACGCGAACAGCTGGAAGGCATACCCGACGGCCGAAGCTGTCAGCAAGTCCGAATATACCAATTCGAGCCTGAACGCTTCGTCCCCCTGGTGGTGGTGGCTTCTGACCCCGTACGCCGGCTACGCGGACTACGCGCGGAGTGTCAGCGCCGACGGCAGTCTGGACGCCTACTGCGCCTGGGTTGGCTACCTCGGCGTCCGGCCGGCTTTGTTTTTGGCCCCTGATACTCTGGTATCTGATACAACGGACACAGACGGAGCCTATATTATTCAGTGGAATCAACCGCCGACCACCCCTTCGAGCATTTCCCACGCGACCCCCCAGGCGGGAAAGTCCCTGACGATCACGACCGGCGGGTCCACCGACCCGGAGGGGAACGCGATCAAATATGTGTGGGAACGCCGGGTCGATTCTGGGAACTATGTCCAGATCGGGATCACCACGGCGAAGTCGATCACCGACACCGTCCCGACGTCCGGGACGAACTACCAGGTCCGGGTGAAGGCCGTTGACGCGAACGGCGCGGAATCGGCGTATAAGACCGGGACGGCCACGGCCATTTCCTACAACACCGCCCCCGTGATCAGCGGAAGCAATCAGAACGTCGGCGCGAAGACCGCCCCCCTGACCTACAAATACACCGTCACCGACGCCGAAGCGTCGTCCCAGACCTTGACCGTCACGGAAACCCTGACCAACGGGTCCGAAACGATCACCCTTCGCCAGTACAGGGCCACAAGCGGCGCCCAGAACACGGCGGACCTGACGTCTGTGTGGCTTCGTCTTCTGGCCGGGACCCACGTTCTGAAAATCACCGCCAGCGACGGCGCCGGCGGGACGGCCACGCGACAGATCACATTCAGCCGAACCGTGACCAGGATCGCCGCCTCCCGCGCAATCAGTACCGACGCTATGGTGACGAAGGTCTTCCTGTCCCTGTACCCGGCGGACATTCCGGCCGACGCGGTCCTTCACTGTGAGGTCACGAACAACCCGTTCGACACGACCCCCGTCTGGGAAGACATTTCTTCCAAAGTCGGCCGCTTCGTTCACATTTTCCAGAACACCACCGCCGCGAAGGGCTACGGCCTGGCCTACCGCTTCACGATCACGAAGAGCGGCCAGACGGTCGAGGTCGTCCAGGCGACGGTCCGGTTTGCGTAAAGGAGGGATTCACCATGTTCAACCCTGAAACCTGTGACCACGTCAGCATGAAGGACGCCCAGGAACAGGAACGACAGAACCCGGCGGCCCAGGCCGCCAGGGCCGCGTCGATCGCCTTCGTGTCTCTGGCCGAAGCCGGCCAGATCGACGACGTCACGGCCGCCGAAAACGTCAGTCAGTTCAGCCCGTGGGCCTACCCTGTCGCCTACAAGGCCGGAAATATCCGGAAGTTCGGCGGCGAACTGTTCCGCTGTGTCCAGGAACACACGTCACAAGCGGACTGGACGCCGCCGGCGGCCGCGTCCCTGTGGACGAAGATCGGGGACCCCAGCGAGGAATGGCCGGCCTGGTCACAGCCGATCGGCGCACACGACGCCTACAACATCGGCGACAAAGTGTCCCATAACGGGAAACACTGGACGTCTGACACCGACGGGAACGTCTGGGAACCCGGCGTCTACGGCTGGACCGAACAGAACTAAATCACGAAGGGCGGGGAGAAATCCCCGCCCTTCTCCATGTCCAGGAAGGAGCGAAAAACAATGATGAAAAGTAAAACCTTCGTCGACAAGCTGATCGACGTCGCGAAGAATCACAAGACCCTGTATGTCATGGGGTGCTTCGGCGCGCCCCTGACCGGGAAGAACGTGACCCGCTACTGTACGAATCACGACTACAACAAACAGAGCGCCCGGACCGCTATGATCAGGGCGGCCGCCGATCAGGCCCCGCCTGTCTTCGGCTTCGACTGTGTCTGTTTGATCAAGGGCGTCCTGTGGGGGTGGACTGGCGACGCGGCCCGAACCTATGGCGGCGCCGGCTACGCCGTGAACGGCGTCCCAGACATCGGGGCGGACAGTATGATCGCGAAGTGTCCCGGCGGCGGGTCGAAGACCGGCTGGGCCGACATGGTCCCCGGCGAAGTCGTGTGGCTGGAAGGCCACATCGGCGTCTATATCGGCGGCGGCCTGGCCGTGGAGTGTTCCCCGAAATGGGAAAACAAGGTCCAGATCACGGCCGTCGAAAACATCGGCCAGAAGGCCGGCTATAACGCCCGGAAGTGGACCAAACATGGCCGCCTTCCCTATGTTGACTATTCCGACGCGGCCCAGGCGGAGCCGACCCACCCGACGGCCACGAATGGAACTGCCGACCAGAAGTCCTTCATCAACAAGATCGGCCCCCTGGCGGCCGCCGACATGAAGAAGAACGGGATTCTGGCGTCCCTGACGATCGCCCAGGCGATCCTTGAATCCGGCTGGGGAAAGTCCGGCCTGACCACGGCCGCGAACAACCTGTTCGGGATCAAGGGGACCTATAACGGCCAGGGCTACACTTGCAAGACCCAGGAATGGGACGGGAAGAAATATGTGACCGTGGACGCCACGTTCCGGAAATACCCGTCCTGGGCGGAATCCCTGGCGGATCATTCCGCCCTGTTCAACCGCCTGGACCGTTACAAAAACCTTCGCGGCCTGACCGACTATAAACTGGCCTGTCAGTATGTCCGCGAAGACGGCTACGCCACGGACCCGAACTATACGGCGAAGCTGGTCAGCCTGATCGAAACCTATGACCTGACAATCTGGGACGGCGCCGGCGCGGCCGCCGGCGGGAAGCCCCAGGGAACCGGCCAGGCGTCCGACGAAAAGACCTACACCGTGAAGGCCGGCGACACCCTGTCCGGGATCGCGGCGAAGTACGGGACCACCTACCAGGCGATCGCCGCCTATAACGGGATCAAGAACCCGAACCTGATCTTCGTCGGCCAGAAAATCAAGATTCCGTCCGGCAACGCCAGCGCCCAGAAGGCGCCGAAAATCTACACTGTGAAAAAGGGGGACAGTCTGTGGGCGATCGCGGCTTCGCAACTTGGAAACGGTTCGCGCTGGCCGGAAATCCAAAAGCTGAACGGCCTGACGTCCACGACTATCTACACGGGGCAAAAATTAAAGATTCCGGACTGATCCGGAAGGAAAGTAGGTGCAAAATGGATCATATCAACACTTTGAAGGCGTCCGTCGTGGCGTTCTTCGGCGCGCTGACGGCGGCCTTCGGCTGGTTCGGCTGGCTGGTGATCATGTTCTTCCTGTGCATGGTGATCGACTACCTGACCGGGACGGCGGCCGCTATGCAGAAAGGCGAATGGTCTTCGGCGGTCGCCAGGGCCGGCCTGTGGCACAAATGCGGATCGCTGATCGCGGTCATTGTGTCCGGCCTGGCCGACATCGTCGTCGGCCTGGTGGTCAACAATATCCCGGCGATCACCCTTCCCTTCGACTACACGGTCTTAATTTGCCCGATCGTGGTCGTGTGGTACATTCTGACGGAACTGGGAAGCATTACAGAGAACGCCGGCGCCCTGGGCGCCCCTGTCCCGAAGTTCCTGAAACAGATGATCAAAGTCTTCAAGGACGTCACCGACGCCACGGGCGACAAGCTGTCCAGCGACGGTCGCGACGACCAGGAAGACACCGGCCAGGAATAAACCCCAGAAACAGCGCAAAGGGGGCGGGGCAACCCGCCCCCAGTCCTACCGGAAAGGGGTGACGAACTATGGCGGTTCACAAAAAGGACCTGGCCCTGTTCACGGCCCAACTTCAAGCCCTGAAAGATGATATTCCGGAGATCATGGACACGATCGCCGTCGGCGAAGGCGTCTACGCCGTAAAACAGGCCCGGCTGATCTGCAAAAACGATTCCCCCGACATCGTCAATACTGGCGACTATCGGCGGAACTGGAAAAGCGACAGACGGGCGCGCCGGAGCGGGAAGAAGTACATCGTCCGGTTTTATAATCCGCTGGACTACGCCGGACACCTGGAACACGGATTCCGAAGTCACTTTGTCCCCGGTCACTGGGAAGGATTCACCTTCTTATATAACCGGGACGATCCGGAAGGCGGAATGTTCGTCGGACCGAAGGGCGGCTATGTGCGCGGTCATTTCACCATGAAAAGGGCCGTCAAGCGGACCCTGGACACCCAACAGGCCAGAGTGACCCGGAAGATCGACAGGGCAATAAACAACCGCATGAAATGAAGAAGGCGGACGGGAAAACCCGTCCGCCTTTTTCATTTTCTGACGACCATGTCAAGGGCCTTCGCGAAGTGTCCCTGGCGTTCCACGGTCAGGCGATAAGTCTTCGCCCCGGCCTGGATCATAAGCCGATCGCCTTCCGGCGTGATCGCCGAAATGGCGTCCAGTTTACAGTCGAAGCCGTTCTGTTTCGACAGGAAAACGATCCGCCTGTTTGTCAGGATCACCTGGCCGACGAAGGAATCCGTGACGTCATTGTAAACCGTCTGACTGGACCCGCCGCCGGTCCGAAGCGACACGCCCTTCGCCACGCGGACGCTGACACCGCCGCCCGATCCGGTCCGGCCGACCGCCTTCGTCTTTGTGATATAGCGCCGCGCCGGTCCGAAGAAATGGGCGACTTCGCCTTCACCCAGGACCACCGGGACGCCAGGCAGAACCGGAAGAACGCCGGCCTGAATCTGTTCAAGTTCCTGATCTGTCATAAATACCTGTTGCGCGGCGGCGCGTTTCGCCTTCTTCCTGGCGCCGGCCTTCGCACCGCGCCAGAAGCACAAAACCGCCAGAAGGACGAAAATCAGGGTGATCACCCATTCGATCCCCGTCTTATATTCGGCCGCCGTGGTCAACGTGATCAGCGCGGCCAGGCCGGCCAGGATCGCAGAAAGGACCCCGCCTATTTTCCACCCCATGTATTAACCTCCCGTCTGAATTATTTTGAATCTATGGTTCATATCCATGATTATAATTCGCCTTTCATGGTAATGTCAAGTAAACTACTGAATAAACCCATGAAAGAAGGCGGAAAAGTGAAGAAGCTGGAATACCTGGGCCGGCGGAATATCTGTGGGGAGCGCGTCAGGAAGGAACGTGTCACCCGGCGCATATCACAGGAACGCCTGGCCGCTAAAATGCAAATGCGCGGCGTCGAGATAGAACAGGACGCAATCAGCCGAATTGAATCTGGCGATCGGCTGGTCACGGACTACGAACTTCGCGCCTTCGCGGCGCTTTTTGAAGTCCCGATTGAAAGTCTTTTGGAACCGGAAGACACATAATCCCACGGACAGGAAAGTTCGTGGGATTTTTTTCATTCTCCCCCTTGACATTACGCCCCAAAAGGCGTAATATAAGAGCAGAAAACAGGAAGGCGGCGATCAACATGAAATCAGGAAGCACGAAGAACACGACCAAAGTCGCGCGTTTGCGTTGCGAAAGGGGGCTGACGCAAGCCGCCCTTGCGAAAGGAACCGGCGTCAATATCCGGACGATCCAGAAGTTCGAGAACGGCGAACGCGGGATCGAAACCGCGTCCCTGTCCGTGGCCCTTCGGATAGCTGACTTCCTGGGCGTTCACCCGCGCGAACTGATCTGACAACGCAACGAAGCCCCCGTCCCTTGCCAAAAGGCAAAGGCGGGGGCCTTTTTCTGTTCTATGGGAGGAATTACAATGAAACGACGCAGATTCAAACATTTATCCTGGGACGACCGTCTGAAAATCGAATCCGGCCTGAAACACGGCGATTCCGTCCAGAAGATCGCGGACGACATCGGCGTCCACCGGAACACGATCTATAACGAGATCAAGCGCGGCCAGTACGAACACCTTAATTCCGACTTGACCACCGAAACCCGGTACAGTCCAGAGATAGCCGAAGCCGCGTACAGGGCGAACCTGGCGGCAAAGGGGCCGGACCTGAAAATCGGGTCCGACCGGCGCCTGGCGGAATACATCGAAAGCCGCATTGTAAACGACGGCTATTCCCCGGCGGCGGTCCTGGGCGAAATCAAGGCCCAGGGGATCGAGTTCGACACGACGATCTGTGAAGCGACATTGTATTCCTACATCAAGAAAGGCGTCTTCTTGAACCTGGAACAGTGTCACCTTCCCCGCAAGGGGAAGAAGAAGCGGTCCTATACCCGCGTTCAGAAGAAGGCGGCCAGGGCGTCGGCGGGGACCAGTATCGAAAAGCGGCCCCCAGAGATCGACGATCGCGCCGAACTGGGCGACTGGGAAATGGACTGTGTCGTCGGGAAGAAACGGACGAAGGAAGTCCTTCTGGTCATGTCGGAGCGGAAAAGCCGGAAGGAGATAATCATCAAAATGAAGGACAAGACCACCGACAGCGTCGTCCGCGCCCTGGATCGCCTTGAACGCCGCTATGGGGCCACGTTCAGCAAGGTTTTCAAGTCGATCACCGTCGACAACGGGACAGAGTTTTCCGACGTGAAGGGCCTGGAACGGTCCTGTCTTCACAAGGGCCAGAGCCGGACGAAGGTCTACTACTGTCACCCCTATTCTTCCTATGAGCGGGGAACGAACGAAAATATAAACGGAATGATCCGCCGCTGGTTCCCGAAAGGGACCGACTTCGGGAAAGTGACGGCGAAGGCGATCAAGGCCGTCGAAGACTGGATCAACACCTATCCGCGCGGAATCCTGGGATTCTTTACGGCGGACGACATTTTCCTTCCCTGGGTCGCTTCCCTGGCCTGAAAACTTTTTTCAGGTTTTTTACAATTTAATCTTGACTTTTGCGAAAAAACTGGAAAATATCCGTTTTTCTTTCTATTCTTCCAGCTCTATGGGCAATTCTTCTTCCGGAACCTCCGTTTCAGGTTATTCTTGCGGCTCCCCTTCGTCCTCGCTAGAAGGCGCATCGGGTTCCTCTTCGGGTTCAGGCACCGGCGCCGGTGTCGGCACCGGTGCAAAGGCGGCTGAGGCACTGTCCGTCACGCTCAGAGTTCCCTGCCGGATACCCTGCCCATTTAACTCCGCAATGACGCTGTCCGCCAGAAACAATTTCTTTTCCAGATCGTGTACCTGGCCAATGCGCACCAGCATGCCCTCGTGGGTCACCAGGCCGATGTCCATAACGTTGGTAAAATCCGCCTCTCCATAACGGCTGTACTGTCCGGTTTCCACCAGTGTTTCCAACAGAACCTCCAGCGCTTCGAGCTGATACTCGTCATAAACCGCCAGCCGTTCGCCGGTGGCGCAGCCCGACACGGCAATCCCCTTGACCACCAAAATGCCGGTCAGATCAGCGTCTGCCCGGATATCGAGCACCTTTCCTTCCCGGTCAATAAAGATCGCCCGCTCCATGTACTGGATCACTGCCTCAACGGTTCGTTCCTGCACCCTGATGACCACGGTATCCGGCAGCCGGAAGGAAATTTCTTCCACGGACAGATAAGGATCTTCTTCTATTCTGGCCTTGATCTCCTTTTTATTGATAGTCAAGAGATGTGTTCCATATTCGATTGCAGCCCGGGCTTCAATGGAGCCTTCCTCCACCATCCGGTTGCCCACCACGACGATTTCCTCCACGCGCAGGAACCGGTATCCCAAAAAGCCGCAGATGCACAGCACGACCAGCAGCAACAAAAAAATGCTGAGCATACCCGCTTTGCGGCGCTTTGGTTTTCCGCTCTTACGCTTCATTATCTGTGCCTTTTTCTTTCGTTACTCTTTTGGCCCTGTGCGGCAGATCTGCGCGCCCAATTCTCCCAGTGTTTCCTCGATCCTTTCGTATCCCCGGTCGATCAGCCGGGCCCTTCCTACCCGGGTGATTCCCTCTGCGCGAAGTCCCGCCAGCACCAATGCCGCCCCGCCCCGGAGATCCTGCGCTTCCACATCTGCCCCGGTGAGCGCGGGAACGCCCCGCACCACCGCCATCCGGTCCTTGACCGTAATGGAAGCGCCCAGGCGGCTCAACTCTCCGGCTGTTCGGAAACGGTTGTCAAAAACGTTTTCCACAATAACGCTGGTTCCCTCCGCCACGGAGGCCAGCGCCAGAAACATCGCCTGCAGATCCGTGGGAAAGCCCGGATAGGGCAGCGTTTCGATCCGGCGCATCTCCAGCAGCCGTTTCGGTCCCCGAAGACGAATCTCCTGCTCGCCCACATCCAGCCGGCAGCCGCATTCCTGAAACTTTGCAAGGGCCGCGCTCAGATGCTCTGGGATCACGCCGGTCACCCGAACATCTCCGCCCGTAATCGCGCCGGCGGCAAGGTAGGTTCCAGCGGCGATGCGGTCTGGCATGACGTCGTAAACCGCCGCTCTCATGGGCCGCCTGCCTTCAATCGTGATGGTTGAAGAACCCGCACCGGACACCGACGCGCCCAACTGCCTGAGAAACTGCTCCAGTGCGCAGATCTCCGGTTCCCGGGCAGCGTTATGCAGGACAGTCGTCCCCTCTGCTGCCGTCGCCGCCATCATGAGGTTCTCCGTGGCTCCAACGCTGGGATAATCCAAATGCAGCGTTGCGCCGCGCATTTTTGTCCCGTCGCACAGAATATATCCGTGTTCCTCTGTTACCTGCACGTTCAGATCCCTCAATCCCCTCAGATGCAGGTCAATTGGACGAGAACCGATCTCACAGCCGCCCGGATAAGTAAATTTTGCCCTTCCAAACCGCCCCAGCACTGGCCCCAGCATGAAAATGGAGGAACGCAGCTCTTTTGAAATGCGCTCAGGCATTTCAAAACACGCCGCCGTCGTAGGATCGATTTGCAAAACACCGTCCGAAAAGAGTACGCCGCATCCGATATGGGACAAAATGGAGCACATATTACGCACGTCTGCCAGATCCGGACAGTTACGAATCGTCACGGGCCCAGTCGCCAGCAGTACCGCGCCCAAAACGGGCAGAACGGCGTTCTTCGCGCCGTGCGTTCGTATCAAACCTGTCAGCGGGCGGCCGCCGACAACACAAATCTTTTCCATGATTGGAACACCTCCGGCCTTTTGTGGCATACTATCATTCCTATGCCTCATCAGCCAGCGCTGTTCTTTGGAGACTTTTGTTTTCTCCAAAAGTTTTTCTTCTGAAATTTGCAGCAAAGCCCCTCCTTCGTTTATTTCATCCATGCGCCCGCTTTAATTACACGAACGAGAAATGTTCAGAATCAATCCCATCACCGCCATACATACGACGATCGACGTGGTGCCTGCGCTGATAAAAGGCAGCGTCTGACCAGTAGTAGGCATGGAGCCGGTGGCTACCGCCACATTGACCAGCGTCTGGATCACAAGGAGGGTTGTGATGCCGCCGGCGAGCAGGCTTCCGCCCACATCCGGACAACGCATGGCAATGCGGAAGCACCGCGCATACAAAAACGCATACACCGCCAGCAGCGTCGCTGCCCCCACAAGGCCCAGCTCTTCTGCAATAATAGCGAAAATCATATCGCTTTCGCCATAGGGGAGAAACAGAAATTTCTGCCGACTGGCGCCAAGCCCTTTCCCCCACAGCCCGCCCGAGCCAAAGGCGATCAGCGACTGACGCAACTGATGGGCATTTGGGTCGTTCCACGGGTCAAGAAAGCCACTGACGCGGTTGGCGCGATAACCTTTGGCCAGCATCAGGATGGATCCCGCGCCCACGCCCGCGCCTGTAAGTACACCGATCTGCAACCATTGAACGTCCGCCATAATCAGCATGATAAAGCAGGCGATGACCAAAATAGCCAGCATGCTGAAATTAGGCTGCGCCAGAATCAGGATTCCCACCGGCGCCATCAGCATCAAAATGGGCAATACGCCTTTTCCAAAGCTCTGCATCCGCGCCGGGCCAAATTTTTGCACCAGCGCCGCGATGGAGATAATCAAGGCGTATTTGGAAAGTTCCGACGGCTGCATCTGGATGCCGCCCGGCAATTTGACCCAGCGGCTCGCTTCGTTGCCCGAAATTCCGATGCCGGGCACCCAAACGAGCAGCAGGATCACGATACCTACCGCATAAATGATCTTCCAAAGGCGCAACCATAGGTGATAGTCCACCTTCGCAAGAACATACATGGCCACGCCGCCGATCGCAATGCCGATCAACTGCTTTTCGATGTAATAGTACCCGTCTCCGAAGCGGTTTTGTCCGTAGTAAAAGCTGGCGCTGAACAGCATCAGCAGACCAAAGGCAATCAAGCCGATGGTCGTGCCCAGTACCACGTAATCCACGTGGCCCTGCTTTTGCATCGTCCGGCCATTTTCGGTCCGGCTCTCTCTTCCCGCCATGCTTCTCCTTTCCGCCGCAGCTTCACGGAGAGTTCAGCGCAAAACGCTGCACTAAAACCCTCTGACGATCTCCTTAAAGCGGTCGCCCCGCTCCTCAAAATGATGGAACATATCGTAGCTGGCGCAGGCAGGGGAAAGCAGAACGTTGTCGCCCGCCTGTGCAAGAGATTTCGCCATCCGCACCGCATCTTCAAAGCTTCCGGCGCAGTGATAAATATTTTCGTATCCGTTCTTTTTTGCGTCCCTGAGGATCTGATCCGCCGTGAAGCCGTAGGCCACCACTGCCTTGATCCGCCCGCCGAACGCCTCAAAGACCGGGGAATAATCGCTGTTTTTGTTGGAACCGCCCATCATCAGCACCGTGGGCCGCGTCATGGCCTCCACCGCCTTGACAGTGGAGTCAGGATTCGTGCCCTTGGAGTCGTTGATATAGCGGATCCCATCCGTTTCGCAAACGAATTCGATGCGGTGCTCCACCCCCTCAAAGGTGCGAAGCGCCTTTGAGGCCGCTTCCGCGCCAACCCCTGCCGCCATGGACACGGACACCGCAGCAAGGGCGTTTTCCAGATTGTGCGGTCCGGGGATCTTCAGCTCATCGGTGCGGCAGACGGTCTGTTCCTTTCCGTCCAGACGGAAAATGATTTCCCCATCCCGGACAAAAGCCCCCTGCGGCACCTCATGCTTTCGGCTGAACCACAACACGTGACCTCTGGCATAAGGAGCCATGGCAGCCACCAGCGGATCATCAGCGTTGAAGGTGGCAAAGTCTTTTTCGGTCTGATTGTTGAGCACCATCCGCTTGGCTTCGCCGTACCGCCCCATAGTCTTGAAGCGATCCAGATGATCCTCCGTCAGGTTCAAAATCGCGCAGGAAACCGTATGAAATTTCTTTGTCGATTCCAGCTGAAAGCCGGCCACTTCCGCCACAATCACATCTTCCGAACGGGTCGCTCGTGCTTCCTGCGTGATGGGCACGCCGATATTTCCAAGGACATAGGTCCTTTTCCCCGCCGCTTTGAAGATCTCTCCAGTCAAAGCGGTGGTCGTGGTCTTGCCGTTGGTACCGGTGATGGAAATGATGGGTGCCTTTGCATAGCGGTAGCCCAGCTCGATCTCACCGATCACCTCGACCCCCCGCTCCCTCGCCGCCTGCACAAAAGGCGCCGCCAGCGACACACCCGGGCTGAGCACCATCAGGTCGCAGCCCTCAAGAAGCTCCATCGGATCCCTGCCCAGCGCGTTGACAATGGGCAGCCCTTTGAGCGGCTCGAGCGACTCCTCCAGCTGCTTTTCCAGCTTCCGGTCGTTGATCGTGACCTGCGCTCCTTCTTCTGCCAGCAGCTTTGCGCTGGCAATACCGCTTTTCGCCATTCCGACGACCAGAGCCCGTTTTCCCTTGACTTCCATGGAACAAATCCCCTCTTTAAAAACACCCGTAAATCCACAAAGTTATCCCACCAGAAAGAGCAGCACCAGAAGGCTTGCCACAGCGGTGATAATCATGTACATGGAGACGATCTTGGTCTCCGGATAGCCCTTGAGTTCAAAATGATGATGCAGCGGCGCCATGAGAAAAACGCGCTTTTTGTTGCGCAGCTTGTAGCTGCCCACCTGCAAAATCACCGAAACAGCGCTTGCGACGAACATGATCCCAATGATAGGAATGATGAGCATCGTGCGACTGACGATGGAAAGGGTCGCCAGCGCCCCGCCGAGGGCAAGGGAGCCGGTGTCTCCCATAAAGACCCGGGCCGGATAGGCGTTGAAGCGCAGAAAGCCCAGGCAGGCGCCTGCCAGCGCCCCGGCAAAGACCATGCCGCCGGTCAGGTTGGAGGCAAGATACACGTCGCCCGCCGCCGCCGCCCCCGCGGCGAGCACAAAAAAGATAAAACCGTATGTGGCGGCGTCGATCATCATCACGCCCGAGGCAAGTCCATCAAGGCCGTCCGTAAGGTTGACGGCATTGACCACCGCCAGGATAACGAACACGGTAAACGGAAGATAAAACCAGCCGAAATCCCACTCGATCTGGGTAAAGGGTACCCGCAAGCTCGAACCGATCAACGGATTTCGATACGCCCAGACCGCGATGACGACTGCCATACCCAACTGCCCGATGATCTTCTGATAAGCGCGAAGACCCAAAGAACGCTTGTGCTTGATTTTGAGAAAATCGTCCAGGAAGCCCACCAGTCCGTAAGCCAGCGTCGCAAGGATCAGCATCGAAACGAACTCCGTGCTGCCTTTGCTCAGGCATGCTGCGGTAATGACCAGGGCCACGAGCATAATGACGCCGCCCATGGTAGGAGTTCCCGCTTTGGCCAGATGTTTCTTGGGCCCGTCGTCCCGCACCATCTGCCCAAACTTGAGCCTGTGGAGCATCGGGATCACCAGCGGCCCGACTACCAGACAGATCCCAAAAGAAAGCAGAACAGAAAGTATCAGTTGGTCCATCTTTCGTATATCGTCACTGCTGATCCGGCAGCTCCCGGATCAGTTCCGCAACGATCTCCTTTTCGTCAAAATGATTTTTGATGCCGTTGATCTCCTGATATGTTTCGTGGCCCTTGCCCGCAAGGACGATAACGTCTCCGGAGCCGCCCATGGAAAGGGCGTAGCGGATGGCCTCTTTGCGGTTCTCAATCATGATGTATTCGCAGCCGGAACGGCTCACGCCTTCTTCGATGGCCTTCATAATGGAAAGCGGTTCCTCGCTGCGGGGATTATCGCTGGTAATGATGCAGTAATCGCTGTAGCGGCCGGCCACCTCTCCCATGATGGGCCGCTTGGCCCTGTCGCGATCACCGCCGCAGCCAAAAAGAGTGATGATGCGGTTTTTCGTGAAGCTGCGGACAGTCTTGAGGATATTTTCCAGGGCGTCCGGCGTGTGAGCGTAGTCGAGCAGAACCGCGTAATCCCGGTTGGGTACCGGCAGCTTCTCCAGCCGGCCGGAAACGCTGGTAAGGCTTTCCAGGCCCTCTTTTATTTTTTCCGGCGGGAAGCCCAGGGCCAGCGCCGCGCCGGCAGTTCCCATGGCGTTGAAGACGCTGAACAGGCCCGAGATATTCAGTTTGATGTGCAAAAGCTCCTCCTGGCCGGGCAGGTGCATGTCAAAGGCTGCGCCGGCGGGAGCGATATCGATATTCTTTGCAAAGAGGTCTGCGTTCTCACATACGCCGAAGGTGTAGTGTCCGCAGGGAAGGCCCTCAAGAATACGGCTGCAATAGGCGTCGTCGGTATTGACGACAGCAAATTTCGACTGCTCAAACAGCTTCTTTTTGGCCCCAAGATAATTCTCGAAGGTCTTATGGTAGTCTAGATGATCCTGCGTGAGGTTTGTAAAGATGCCCACGTCGTAGGTAATGCCGTGAACCCTGTGCTGGTCGAGTGAATGGGAAGAGACCTCCATCACGCAAAGCTCTACCCCCTCCTCCACCATCTGACCGAGCAGCCGCTGAAGATCTGCAGCGTCCGGCGTGGTGTGTACGGCCGGCAGCACCTTGTCGCCAATCAGGTTGGTGATCGTGCCGATCAGGCCCACCTTGTATCCCGCCTTCTCTGCGATGGCTTTGAGCATGTAGGTGGTGGTAGTCTTGCCGTTGGTGCCGGTGACGCCCACCATGCGCATTTTCGTTGCCGGGTAGCCGTAGAGCATCGCCGCTGCTTCCGCCATGGCGATGCGCGTGTCTGGGGCGATCACCTGAGGCAGATCGATGGGCATTTCCCGCTGCACCAGCAGCGCCGCAGCGCCCGCCTGAGCGGCTTTTTCCGCGTACTGGTGACCGTCCTGAAACGTACCAACCACACAGACAAACAGACATCCGGGCTCCACGCGCCGCGAATCACACTGGATAGAAGCAATCTCGCAGTCGCCGCCAACAAGCCGGCAGCCGGTATTTTTGAAGAGTTCCGAGATGCGCATGCTCTCCTCCTTAATGTCACGGGCAGGAACAGACTGCACGGCGTCTGAACGATCCTGCCCGTCAATTTCTTTTGATCGGTGCGCCGGAGCACCGGCAAATGCCCCTGCCCAGCAAACGCACAAATTATACCACAGATTTCACTCTGTCACAACGCGCCATCCAATAATTGCCATCGGGATACCGCGGCCGGCTAGTCTCCGCTGCCCTCCGAGCCGCTCTCTTCCAGAACGACCGAAACACTGCTGCCGCGGAGCGCACTTCTTCCCGCCGCAGGATTCTGTGAGACCACCTTTCCCCGCGGCGCGCCGGCAGCCTGGATGTTTAGGCCGCTCTCCTTGAGAATTTCATAGGCTTCCCCCGCTGTCTTTCCAAGGAGATCCGGTACGACCGTCTCCTGACTCTCCAGCTCATAGCTTTCATTGGGCTCGCTGGTATACAGCTGCACCTGCGTACCTTCAGGCACCCGTGCGCCCGCCTGCGGCGCCTGCGCAATGACCGTGCCTGTGCCGTCTGCTGAAGAGGAGAAGCCCGCCTCTCTAAGCGCAGTCTGTGCAGCGCTGAGTTCCTGCCCTGTCACGTCGGGTACTGTTGCATTGGTCTTTCCCGTCCCATCCTCTCCGTATTCTGGAGCGATGTTGTAATACTTGAGCAGATCCTGCATGATGTCCCGCACAAAAGGAGCGGCGACAGTGCTGCCATAGATGACACCTACTTTGGGTTCGTCAACCAGCAGGTACACCAGAAACTGCGGATCATCTGCCGGTGCAAATCCCAGAAAAGAAGCGATATTCTTTCCCTGCGCAATGGCGCCGTTTTCGTATTTCTGCGACGTACCGGTCTTGCCGCCGATGCGATAGCCGGGAATATAGCAGTTTTTGCCGCTGCCCTCCTTGACGACGCCCTCAAGCATCTCCCGGACGATGGCGGAAGTCTCCTCGGAAACAACCCGCCGCACCACCGTGGGCTCGGTCTTCTCAATGACCGTTCCATCGTCGCTGTAGATCTCTTTGACGATGTAGGGCTGCATCAGTTCGCCACCATTGATGGCTGCGCCGACGGCAGCGGCCATCTGTATGGCTGTCACCGCCACGGACTGGCCAAAGCCGATGCGGGCCAGGTCGTTGTTGGTGACGTATTTCTGGTTGCGGACGATGCCGCCCGCCTCGCCGCTCAGGCCCGAGCCCGTCGAGGATCCAAGGCCGAAATTATAAAGATATTCGTAGAAGGTTTCCGTGCCCATCCGAAGGGCCAGCTCCATAAACACAGGGTTACAGGAGTTTTTGACACCCTCCGCCAGGGTCTGATGACCGTGACGGGTAGACCAGCATTTGATCCGCTGCCCGTCAACGATCTTATAGCCCGGGCAATTGAAAGTGTCATTTTCCGTGGCAACGCCGGAATCGAGGGCCGAGGCCAGCGTTAGAATCTTGAAGACCGAGCCCGGCTCATAGGCATCTGCCACCACCCGGTTTCTCGAGAGGGATTGCAGGCTCTCGTAATCGTTTCGTGGCGGATCATTCAGGTCGAAATCCGGCTTGGTGGTAATTCCCCGGATCGCGCCGGTCCTGACGTCGTACACGATCCCCATAACGTTCTTGGCCTGATTGACCTCAAGCGCCTCCTCCGCTGCCTTTTCCAGCGCGCTTTGCACCACAGCGTCCACTGTCAGCGCGACATTGTAGCCGTCCTGCGCTTCCACGTATTGCTCCGAGCCATAGGGAATTTCCCGACCGCTGCCGTCTTTTTCATAAACAAGCCTGCCGGGCGTTCCGGCCAGATATTTGTCCTGCGAGGCTTCGATGCCGTCCTGGCCGGTGCCGTCTACCGTAGTGTAACCAATGATCTGCGTCAGGAAATTTTTAAGAGGATAGTAGCGCTTGGTGTCCACGGTAAAATTGACGCCCTTGAAGCCATAGGCCCGAAGGGCCGTAGACTGTTCCTCTGTGATCTGGCGCTTGATGGTAACGCTGTTGCGGCTGGTATCGGTGATTTTTGCGTAGACCGTATCGTAGTCAAGGCCCAGGAGCTCCTCAAAAGCCCTGGCCACCTTCTCCGGCTCCTTGATGTTCTGAGGCGTTACCTCAACGGTGTCTGCCGAGCCGCTCTGGGCCAGAACAATTCCATTGGTATCGGTGATCTTGCCGCGTTTTGCGGACACCGTCGTTGAGCGTGTCCACTGGCTGACCGCTTTTTCCTGGAGCCAGGAGGCCCGGACGATCTGCAGCCAGCCCAACCGGCCTAATACGCAGACAAAAAGCACAAAAAACGCCATCATGATGCCAAACATTCGCTCTTTGATGCTCTGTTTTTTTGGTTTTTTCTGCATCCTGTTCGCTGTTTTTTCTCTTTTCGCCAAGAGGCTCATCTCCCCCCTTTTACGACAGGAGCCGCAACGGTACTGTTGCGGCCCGGAAAGGACTCACGCCGCCTGCGGCAGTGTGTTTTCCTGTTTATTCTCCTCCCTGTTCCTCCGGCACGGACACGGGCACGGCAGCATACTGCGGGATCGCCCCACTGATGCCACTGGCGGTGCTTTCCTCCTGCGCAGTGCCATCCGTTGCAGCAGCACGGGCAGCAACCGACGGCTTAGCCGAAAAAGCGGTATCCACTACCTGCTCATGCTCGGGATAGTCCATGCCCAGCTCATCGCGGGCAATGAGCTGCACGGTGTTGATATCCATTGCATACTCAAGTTTGACGTTGAGCGTTTCAATTTCCTCTTCGATAGCAGAAATAGTGCTTCTGAGCTCGTTAACCCGCAGATTTGCCGCACTCATGCGCTCATACTGCACGACCCGAACTGTACCCAAGGTAAGACCCAGTACTGCTGCGGCCATAACAGCTACGATCGGGCGGAGCTTTCGCTTCGTCCGCAGGGCCGGCTGCGGAGGTGTTTGCTGCTCAGGCTCCTGGATGTAGTATTCTTCCGCAGATACGTCGTATTTATATGCGTTGGCAGAGGGATTATAGTACATCTCCTGCCGCTGCTGAATTTTCTTTCTCGCCATGGCTCTCTCCCTGCCGGCTGTAGCGCCAGTTTTCTCTTCTGTCTTTATCGAAAAAATTTCTATCGGTCAGATCTTTTCCATGGCACGCAGCTTTGCGCTTTTCGCCCTGGAATTTTCTTTCAGTTCCTCTTCGGAGGCCGTAAGGGGTTTTCTGGTCAGTATCTTCGCAGTGGGCTGTTTGCCGCAGATGCATACCGGTGCGCTTGGCGGGCAGGTGCAGGGCCGTTCCATTCGCTGAAACGCCTGCTTTACGATGCGGTCTTCCAGAGAGTGGAAGGTAATCACAGCCAATCTTCCGCCCGGCTTCAGGCAGTCTGCCATTTCATCAACAGCCTTGGAAAGCCCTTCCAGCTCGCCGTTGACTTCGATCCGGATCGCCTGAAAGGTGCGCTTGGCCGGATGGCCTCCTTCCCGGCGGGCTGCCGCCGGAATCGCCGCCCGGATCAGATCGACCAGCTCCGAAGTGGTCGTCAGAGGTTTTTCCTGCCGTGCTTTGATAATAAAGGAAGCTATCCGGGCCGCCCATTTTTCCTCGCCGTAATCGCGAAGAATCCGCGTCAACTCCCGCTCGTCGTAGCCATTGACCACATCGTAGGCAGAAAAGCTCGCGTTTTGATCCATCCTCATATCCAGAGGCGCATTTTCATGATAGGAAAAACCTCGCTGGGGATTGTCCAGTTGATAGGAAGAAACGCCCAGATCCACCAGCATCCCGTCCAACCCGGAAATCCCCAGGCTGTCGAGGATCTGCCTGATTTGAAAAAAGTTTCCCTTGACCGCTGTAAAGCGCTCTTTAAAAGGGCCGAGCCGCTTCGACGCTGCCGCCAGCGCGTCGCCGTCCCGATCGATGCCGATCAGTCTACCCGTTTCCGGCAGGGCATGGAGTACCGCCTCCGCATGACCGCCGCCCCCAAGCGTGCCGTCAGCAAAGACGCCGCCCCGTTCGGGCGCAAGGAGGGTGAGGCACTCTCTAAGCATGATGGGCTCATGATGAAATTCCATCTGTCCTCTCCTTCCTTTTCTGCTTTTACAGCCGCCTTTATCGCTCCGAAAAATCCGTATGTTTCTTCGTTCTTTTAGAAACCTCGCGCGGCCATACTGCGCATCATTGCGTCATAGCGGCTGGCCATCCGCTGGTCCTGCTCTTCCCAGTTCGCGCTGCTCCAGATTTCAATGCGGCTGGTAACGCCGATGAGGGTGGCATCCTTTTCCAGCTGCACTTCCTCCCGTAGCTTCTGAGGGATCAGGATGCGCCCCTGCTTGTCCAGCTCACAATCTGTAGCCCAGCTGGAAAGGTAGCGAACAAAGTCCTGCGCATCGATGTCGGTCATCGGCAGCTCAGACAGCTTTCCCTCCAGCGCCTGCCATTGCGACAAAGACATGCCAAAGAGGCATTTGCCAAACCCCTTGGTGACGATGAAGACCGATCCAAGGTCTTCGCGCCACTTCGCGGGAATGAACAACCTGCCCTTTGTGTCTATGGTATGGTTGTACGACCCAATCAGCACTGGTGCTACCTCTTTTCGCCAGCGTTTTTCTTTTAGCGCTTTTCTATCCTGCAAAGCGATTTTTCCACCACTTTGCACCACTTTTCCACACTGGCGATGGTTTTTAAGCTATTATTCTGCGGAAAATCGGATTTCCCTCTTTGGAAAACGAAATTTTTTAAATTTTCAGAAAATTTTCCCGGTCGTCTCTGACCATCTTCGGAACAAAAAAAAGAGCCAAAGCTTTGCTTTGACTCTTTCCATTTTTTCTGTTGTTCAGCGCTCTGCCAGCAGCACAGGACAAAACTGCAAATGATCGCAGGAAACCAGGCGGTATTGTATACCGCAAAGCTCCTTTTCAAAAGCGAAACGACAGCTGCGGCCATGCAGGTGACCATAAATAACCTGATCGACCCCATATTGCTCAAACAGCTCCATAAAGCCGGAACGCTCCTGCTTTTCGTTGAACGGCGGATAGTGTATCATGACGATGAGCAGATCACCCTCCTGCTTTTTCGCCCCCTTGAGGGACAGTTCCATCCGCAGCACCTCGCGCTTATAGATCTTTTCGTCCTCCGGCTTATAGTCCATGCCGCCGGGGCAGATCCACCCGCGGGAACCACAGACGACTGTTGATCCAAAACGCATGGCATCGTTTTGCAACGCGTAAAGCTTTTCCGGCAAAACAGAGCGAACTTTTGTCAGAGAGCTCCACCAGTAATCGTGATTTCCCCGCGTGACGACTTTGTGCCCCGGCAATTGGCCGATCTCGTCGAGGTCAATCTGCGCCGCCTCCAGCTGCATCGCCCAACTGATGTCGCCGGGAATCAGAACCAGATCCTCCGGTCCGATCTCCATCCGGCTCCAGTTTTCCCTGATCTTCTGCCAGTGCCCATTCCAGTTCTCGCCAAAAATATCCATGGGCTTGGGCCGTGCGCCGGAAAGATGCAAGTCGCTAATGGCGAACAATTTCATGGGCATTCCTCCTTCTGGCCGGTTTTCTGCTCCGTCCTTTTCCATCTTACACGTCCGCCGCCCTGTTTGCAAATAAAAAGCGCCGAAATCTCCGGCGCTTTTTCTTCATCTGCGCGCAGCGCGAAAATCGCCGCGATCTTCGCAAGCCGCCTTTTATAAAAGCACAAAACTCAGCAATCGTCCCCGCTGTCTTCGTCGTCCCCGTCTTCGTCCTCGTCGTCTGAGCCATCACTGTCGTCGAAGCCCAGTTCCTTATGGATTTTTTCCCGCTCGTCCTCCGGAATGTCCTCCGACTGCATGGGAACAATCTCCATATCCAAGCCGATGTCTCCTTCATCCACAGAAAGGGCGTCCTCTCCTTCAGGCTGCGCCGTTTCTTCGTCGGCAGCCTTTCGGTCGTTGAGACAGTAGATGCACAACTCCTCACCGGGCGCCGCAGGGTGTTCGCCGCATTCGATGCACATTTCCACGACATCGTCCTTGGGCATTTCTCCCTTCATTTCCCGCTTGCAGATGCTGCAGTATTGCTCTTCTTCCCGGATAAAATTAATATCGCATCTCGGGCATTTTATAATACTCATCAAAGGGCCTCCAACCAGCATAATCCACGCAGAGCGACCGCCCCGCGATAGCTACGACATATTATGCTCAGTGGGTATCCTCTTGTCAAGCAATATGTTCAGAAAATCAACATTTTCCTGAGCAGCTTTTCTGTTCACTGCTGTGTGCGCAGGGCGGCGGCCTCAGCAAGCATCTGAACGTCTTCCAAAATTTGTCCGATGCGGCTGGTCACCGCGTCAAGGCCCAGCTTCTCCTCCGCTGAAATCGGAATGGCCGGACTTGCCGAGCCCACCGCCTTCGCTACCGCCGCAGCGGCCTGCGGACGTCTGGATTTGGGAAGTTTGTCGACTTTGGTGGCAAGGATGGTGTAGGGAATATTGTAGTACTGCATCCAGACCATCATCTGCCGATCTGCTACGGTAGGCTCGTGGCGGGAATCGAGCAACAGAAACAGATGAGTCACTCTGCCGCTTCTGAGATAGGTCTCCATCAGCTCTCCCCACTTTTCCTGCTCGGACTTCGGGGCCTTTGCAAAGCCGTAACCCGGCAGATCCACCAGATAGAATTGCCCGTCGTTGATCTCAAAGAAATTGACCAGCCGGGTCTTCCCCGGCGACGCAGAGATGCGGGCGAGCTTGCGGTTGTTGCACAGGGCATTGATAAAGCTGGACTTTCCCACGTTGGATTTCCCCACCATGGCGATCTCCGGTGCTCCGCCCAAATCGGGCTCAGGGCTGCCGAGACCGCAGCTGGTGAGAAATTTCGCCTTTTTAATTTGCAGCATCAGCTGACCACCTCCACCGGGCGCTGACCGCTGAGAACAGCCGGAAACGCCCCGTTGTTTTTGGAATGCACCAGAGCCGTGTCCAGCACCTCCTCCAGCTGCGAGACAAAGACCAGGCGGATGTTCTTGCGCACCGTCTCAGGAATATCCGGAAGATTCTTTTTGTTTTCTTCCGGCAGGACGATCGTGGTAATACCCTCACGATAGGCGGCCAGGGTCTTTTCCTTCAGTCCGCCGATGGCCATGACCCGGCCACGGAGACTGATCTCGCCGGTCATCGCCACATCCGCGCGCACCGGGATGCCCGAAAGGGCGGAAACCATCGCCGTGGCCATGGTGATGCCGGCGCTGGGGCCGTCCTTGGGCACGGCGCCTTCCGGAATATGGATGTGCAGATCATTCTTTTCATAAAAGAGTGGATCAATTCCCCACTGCGCCCCGTGAGCGCGGATGTAGGTAAAGGCAGCGTGAGCCGATTCCTTCATCACATCGCCCAGCTGACCGGTCAGCTCCAGTTTTCCATTTCCCTTGAGAACCGCCACCTCAACGTTGAGAAGTTCGCCGCCGACGCTGGTCCAGGCAAGGCCGTTGACCACGCCGACCTGATTTTCCGCCTGCCGGGCCTCCCGCTGATAACGGGGCGGACCGAGGAGCTTTGCCACCTGCCGGGGAGTGATCGTGACGCGCTTTCGGTTTTCGCCGACGATCTGCACGGCTGCCTTGCGGCAGATGTCCGCAAGGCGCCGTTCCAAAGAACGCACTCCCGCCTCGCGGGTATAGTTTTCCACCAAAATGCGGATGCTTTCCTCTGGCAGGATCACCGATCTGGGCGGCAGGCCGTGGGCCGCGATCTGCTTGGCGACCAGATGCTGCCGGGCGATCTCGAATTTCTCCTCAGAGGTGTAGCTGCTCAGCTCGATGACGTCCATGCGGTCCAGCAGTGGTCTGGGAATGGTGTCAAGGCTGTTGGCCGTGGTGATGAACATCACCTTTGAAAGGTCAAAGGGAACCTCCAGATAATGATCGCGGAAGGTGGAATTCTGCGCGCTGTCAAGGACCTCCAGCAGCGCCGACGCCGGATCGCCCCGCACATCGCTGCACATCTTGTCGATCTCGTCGAGCAGCATCACGGGATTCATAGAACCGGCCTGCTTCATTCCGGTGATGATACGGCCGGGGATCGCGCCGATGTAGGTTTTGCGGTGGCCGCGGATATCCGCCTCGTCCCGGACGCCGCCAAGGCTCATGCGGACAAAGCTGCGGCCGGTGGCGTGGGCGACGGAGGTGGCAATGGAGGTCTTGCCGACGCCGGGCGGGCCGACAAGGCAGAGGATCGCGCCGCCCGCATCTCTTTTCAGGCGGCAGACCGCCAGATGCTCGACGATGCGGTCCTTGATCTTTTCAAGGCCATAGTGCTCCCGGTCAAGCACCTCGCGGGCATTGGCCAGGTCAAAATTGTCTTCGGTCTCTTTCCCCCAGGGAAGGTCAATGATCCAGTCGAGGTAATTGCGGATGACCGGTGCCTCGTGGGAGCCCATGGGAAGCTGGCCGTAGCGTTTGAGTTCTTTTTCGGCCTTTTTGCGAACCTCCTCCGGCAGGGCGAGCGTGTCGAGCGCCTGTTTGAGTTCGTCGATCTCTTCATCGGGATCTTCCTCCTCGCCCAGTTCTTTGTGGATCACCCGGAGCTGCTCACGCAAGTAATATTCCTTTTGAGACTTTTCGACGTTCTTTTTAACCTGATTCTGGATGCGGGCCTCAATTTTGAGAATCTCCGTTTCGCGCATCAGGATAGAAAGCAACTTTTCCGCCCGCTGGGTCACATCCAGACATTCAAGCACCGCCTGCTTGTCTTCAATGTTGACAAGAACCCCCGCAGCAATGGTGTCGCAGAGCTTTCCGAGATTTTCCTCCACCATCATGGTAAGAATCACCTCGTTTGAAACCTTTCCGCTTACCCTTCCATAAGCTTCAAAAGCCTGATGGAGCTTGCGGGTAAGTGCCTCGCTAATCAGCTCGTCGGGATTTTTTTCGCCTTCAAGCACCTCCACCTGCACCTCAAAATAGGGTTCCTGACGGAGGTACTGAACGATTCTGCCGCGGGATACGCCCTCGACAAACACCCGGACCGACTCGCCCGGCAGACGCAGCACCTGCTTTACCGCGGCGATGGTGCCGACAGCATAGATATCGTCCGGGCCGAGGTCATTTTTCGCCGTATCCTTCTGGGAGACGAGAAAGCAGGTCTGATCCTTCTTCATCGCCTCCTCAATGGCGGCAAGGGTCTTTTCCCTGCCGGCGTCAAAGCTCAAAACCATGTATGGAAAAACCGCAAGGCCCCTGAGCGGAACCAGCGGAATATGCCTGATAATCGTATGCTCCTGCATGCAATCTCCTCCTAAACTGCAGCCCCTGCGGCAATGTGCGCCTGCAAAAGCCGCGCTCTTTTGCCAAAGTTCGCAGCGAATGGCTTTATTATATCTTGCTTTCCCTTTGTATTGCAAGCCGTGAAGGCTTTGCAATCGCTGGAGACTATGCCAGATTCTCGGGGATACAGCCCGTTTTTCATCGATTTTTTTGCAGTCCTCAAATTTTGGCTGGGATAATTCCCGCCCGCGCTTCCATACTAACATCTGAAATCACGGAGGTGAACGCCAATGGATACGTCGATTTTGATCAACCTGTTGCAGATCGGGATACTGCTGGCACTGCTGTACTTTCTGCTGCGGCAGGCCGGCGCCCGTTCCTTTTCTGGGCCAGTTGCAGTGCGCAATTCTGAAAAAGAAATGGAAAAACTGCGCCGCATGCGCTCTGTGACGCTGACAGAACCGCTGAGCGAAAAGACCCGGCCCGCTTCCTTTGACGACATCGTCGGGCAGGAGGACGGCATCAAAGCGCTCAAGGCAGCCCTTTGCGGCCCCAATCCTCAGCACGTGCTCATCTATGGCCCGCCGGGGGTGGGCAAAACCTGCGCCGCCCGACTGGTGCTGGAATTTGCCAAGCACACCGCCGGTTCCCCCTTTCGTCCGGAGGCGAAATTTGTAGAGGTGGACGCTACCTGCGTGCGCTTTGACGAGCGCTCCATCGCCGATCCTCTCATCGGCAGCGTCCACGATCCGATCTATCAGGGTGCAGGTGCCCTCGGCAACGCCGGCATCCCCCAACCCAAGCCGGGAGCGGTGACCAAAGCCAGCGGTGGTGTGCTCTTTCTCGACGAGATCGGCGAACTGCATCCCATGCAGATGAACAAGCTCCTCAAAGTCCTCGAAGACCGCCGGGTCTTTTTCGAGAGTGCCTATTATACGCCGGAAGATCCCGCCATCCCCGCCTACATCCACGACATTTTTCAAAACGGGATGCCGGCGGATTTCCGTCTGGTAGGGGCCACGACAAAAACCCCGGCGGACATCCCGGAGGCGATCCGTTCCCGCTGCATCGAAATCTTTTTCCGACCTTTGCAGGCGCAGGAGCTGGAAAAGATTGCCGCCAAGGCGGCGGAAAAAACCGGCATGCGCATCGAAGGGGCCGCTGTACGGCAAACGGCCCGCTATGCCTCCTCCGGACGGGAGGCAACCAACATCATCCAGCTCACCAGCAGCCTTGCCGCTCAGGAAGGCCGGGATACCATCGCCCTTTCGGATGTAGAATGGGTGGCGGAAACCTGTCATTACCGGGCTCATGCAGAACGGAAGGTGCCCAGGGAGGATCTGGTCGGCTGGGCCAACGGACTGGCTGTGGCGGCAGACGGCACCGGCGTACTGCTGGAAATCGAAGCGCTGGCCACCCCTGCCGCGCCAGGCATGGGAACGCTTCGCGTCACCGGTATCGTGGATGAGGAAGAAGTCAATGCCGGCGAACGGCGTCTGCGGCGGAAAAGCACCGCCATGGCATCCGTAGAAAACGTACTGACCGTACTCCGTCAGGCGGTTGGGCTCGACGCGCGGGATTACGACCTGCATATCAATATGCCCGGCGGCATCCCGGTAGACGGTCCCAGCGCAGGCGTCGCCATCGCCTCCGCAGTCTGCTCCGCCCTGCTCGGTCATCCGACCGATCACCGCCTTGCTATGACCGGCGAGCTTTCCATCCGCGGCGCAGTCAAGCCGGTGGGCGGCGTGCGGGCCAAGATCGAAGCTGCCGCTCTGGCCGGCGCTGTCCGCGTACTCGTTCCGGCGGAGAACATGCCTCAGCCCCATGTGCCTTCCGGCATTGAGGTCATTCCGGTCAGAGACCTCCGTCAGGTGCTTTCGGCTGCCTTTTGCGGCTGGGAACCGGCGCTTTTGCGGGAACCTGAAGAGGAGGACGCGCTCCAGCCCACCCTTCTCACCGCCCGGGGCAGCGAAGAATGAATCTTTTTGAGCTCCTCTCTGCTTCTTTAAAATTTATGCAAAACTTTATTTATGCAAAACGACCGCCGAAACAGCGGTCGTTTTACATATCGAAATGGGCTCAGTCTTCCTTGCGCGCTTCCTTGAGCAGCTTCTGCTTGAGCTCGTACAACTCGGTGGAAAGGTCTACCTTGTAGACATGAGGATTGTAGAGCCTGCGGTAGGCCTCCCAGAAGGTGGAAAGCTCGTCGAAAGCATAGGCCTGGATGTCATGGATGTTGGGGCAGCGGTAGACCTGCTTGCCGTCGATAAAAACCGGTACCAACAACTCGCGGGTGTAATAGTTGGTGATCTTCATGGTTTTCCAAGTCTCCACGGGATCGAAGATGTGGAGCGGAGCGCTTTCATCAATGGTCTCGTGGTTGAGCATCAACAGATCCGCAATGGCCTTGTCATTGTGCTTGTCGTAAATGCGGATAACTTTCTTGTAGCCCGGGTTGGTCATTTTGGCGGGATTGTCGCTGAGCTTGATCTTGGGCACCAGCACGCCGTCGCACTCCTCTGCCGCCAGCTTGTAGACGCCGCCGAGCGAAGGATTGTCGTCGCTGGTGATGAGCTTGGTGCCCACAGCCCAGACGTCAATGGCAGCGCCCTGCATCTGAAGGTCGCGGATGAGGGTCTCGTCCAGGTCGCCGGAAGCAAAGATCTTCGCGTCGGGGAAACCCGCCTCGTCAAGCATTCTGCGTGCCTCGCGGGAAAGATAGGCAAGGTCGCCGCTGTCAAGACGGATGCCCAGGGGCTCATAGCCCTTTTCCCGCAGCTCGCGGAAGGCGATGATGGCGTTGGGTACGCCGCTCTTGAGGGTGTCGTAGGTGTCTACCAACAGCATGCAGGCGGCAGGATAGATATCCGCGTAGGCCCGGAAGGCGGTCAGCTCGTCGGGGAAGCTCATCACCCAGCTGTGGGCATGGGTGCCCTTGACCGGGATGCCGAACATCTGGCCAGTCAGGACATTGCTGGTGCCGCAGCAGCCGCCGATATACGCAGCGCGGGCACCGTAGGTACCGGCGTCCGGCCCCTGGGCGCGGCGTAGGCCGAATTCCATCACGTCTGCATCGCCGGCAGCGTACTTGACGCGGCTGGCCTTGGTGGCGATCAGGGTCTGATGGTTAATGATGTTTAAAAGGGCTGTTTCGAGCAGCTGTGCTTCAAAGATCGTCGCCTTGACGCGAAGCAGCGGCTCATAGGGAAACACGATCGTGCCTTCAGGCACAGCGTAAATCTCGCCGGTGAAGCGCAGGTTGCGCAGCTCCTCAAGGAACGCCTCGTCAAACAGATCCAGCGTGCGCAGATATTCGATAGCGTCCTCGTCAAAGCGGAGACCATTGACGTAATCGATCGCCTGCTCCAGGCCTGCGGCCATGGCGTAACTGCTCCCGTTTTTCTGCTGGCGGAAAAACACGTCGAACACCACGATGTTTTTGTGCATTCCCTTGCGGAAATAGCCGTACATCATCGTCAATTCATAAAGATCGGTCAGCAATGTCAAATTACGCATTTTCTTCCTCTTTCATTATTAATTGGATGGGCTCAACGTCCGTCCTTTTCTTCTGATTGGGTTGCCCCCTGCTGCCCGGGCTGTTCGTCCGCCGCATCAGGCGCGTCCTTCGATTCTTCACGCATCGCTTCAGCAGGCGCCCGCGCCGCCTCCGCCTCTCGATTCGCCTTCCCGTCCGTCTCTTCGGCCGGCTCCTGTGCCGGTTCGTTCGGCGCCCGGACTTCAGCGGGAGCTGCCGTCTCAGCCGTCTCCCCGGCTTTCGCCGCGTTTTCTTCTGCGCGAACCGCTTTGAGACTCTTCCACTCCACGGCCGGCGCTCCGATGAACACTCCGGCCTTCCTTTCCCTCAGAGCCCGGACGATCATGAACGCCGCAATTACCGCAAACAGCAGCGCGCTGAGCGCCTGACTGACGCGGATGGAGCCGATATAAAGGCTGTCGGTGCGCAGGCCCTCGACAAACATGCGCTCAAAGGCGTAGAGCATCGCGTACCAGAGGAACACATCCCCTTTGTGCTTGAAGCGCCTGCGCATCGCCATCAGAAAGATGAAAATCAGCAGGCACCACATGGACTCATAAAAGAACGTCGCGTAGTGGATTGTGTTGGTCGCGTCAATCCTGACCGCCATGGGGAACCACATCAGCCTGGGATTGGTCACCTCAATGCCGAAGGCTTCCTGATTGAAGAAGTTTCCCCAGCGGCCGATCGCCTGTCCGAGAACCAGCGAAGGGGCTGCAATATCCGCCAAATCCCAGAAGCTGAGCTTTCGAGCCCGGCAGAAAATGACCGCCGTTACAATGCCGCCGATGACCGCGCCGTAAATAGCGAGCCCGCCCTCCCATATCTTCAGGATCTGGATGGGATCGTCGCGAAACATTTCCCACTCAAAGATCACGTAGTACAGTCTGGCGCAGATGACCGCCCCTGGCACAGCCCACAGGGCAAAATCCACCACGTCATCTTCCTTCCAGCCGTGCCGCTTCGCGCTTCGAATTGCGATGAAAATCCCGGCGAGCACCGCTGCCGCGATCAAAATTCCATACCAGTAAATGTCCCGTCCAAACACGGTAAAAGCTACCCTGCTGGGATTCGTCATTGTCCTACCTCCGTATTTGCCTGATAGCGCGCCCCAGAAATTCAGACAGAAAACCCGTTGCCCCTCTTCGACCGCCATCTTTTATTTTTTATGATAGTCCATGCGCCCCGTCAAATCAAGCGCAATGTGCCTGATTTGTGCCGGAACGCCTGCGAAATTTACTGCTCGAAGCAGCCTCCCCCAATAAATTCCCTCAAAATGGAGGTGCGGGGAATTTCGATTTCATCCTGAGTCCCCGGCTCGACGAAGTATTTGAGGAACTTGACCAGCCAGTTGGCCTCGGCAAAATACGGACTGTCTTCCCTTATGGCCTTGAGCATGGGATAGGCCAGCTTTTTGAGGAAAAGCAGCTCATACACCAGCGTAGAGTTGAACATCACATCGCAGCTTTCCTGATAGGGGAAGATCCACCGGTCTTCGCCAGCCCGGACACTCGGCCACATGGAAAAGGTCTTTTCGACCGATGCACCACGGTGGGCGTAATCACGCACCATGCGCCGGATGAGCCTGACGTCTGTGGTAGGGATGCGGTTATGGCAGTCAAGATTCAGCTGCGTCAGTGCGCTGATATAAATCTTGAATTTATCGTCTGCAGCCACTGCTTCGCTCAGGGTGTCGTTAAGCCCATGGATCCCCTCCATCAGGAGAATGTCACCCGGTTCAAGACGCAGCATGCGGCCCGGAACGCTCTTTCCCGCCTTAAAATCAAAGCGTGGAATCAGCGCCTCCCTGCCCGAAAGCAGCTGCACCAGATGCTCATTGAGCAGAGGAAGGTTCAGCGTGTTGATGTTTTCCAGATCCAGCGTTCCATCGCTCTGGGGCGGAATTTTATCACGATCGAGATAATAGTTGTCCAGTGAGATCATGATGGGCCGCTTTTCCATCGCCCGAAGCTGCACAGAGAGGCGCTGGGTAAAAGTGGTCTTTCCCGAAGAAGAAGGGCCTGCAACCAGCACGACCCGCCGGTCTTCTCGAACGATCTCCCCAGCAATCGAGGCAATCTCCTGCTCGTGGAGCGCTTCATTGACCCGGATGAAATCCGCCAGATCACCCCGTTCCACCATTTCGTCCAGATCCGCTACCGTTCCGCAGTGCAGAATATCCGCCCACCGCTCGCTCTGGCGAAACACGTGCGAAAGCTTGGGGCTGGGGGTAAAGCACAGCTCCTTCCTGGGCGCAGTGCGCCTCGGGTACACCAGCACGCAGCCCGGCATGGAATACACCAGCCGGAAGCGCCAGATATAGCCGGTAGACGGGGGCATATGTCCATAGAAATAGTCGCTGACCGAGCCGCAGGAATAGACCTTGAATTTCTTGTCTTCCCGGAAGCGCAGAAGGCGCGCCTTGTCCAGCTGTCCTTCTTTTTTATACAGCTTGATCGCCTCGTCACGGGTAATCAGATGGCGCACAAAAGGCTCGTCTGCCTCGGAAATCTGATGCATCCGCCGCTCGATCTTTTCCATAGAGAAGGGGGTCAGCTGCTCGCCTTCCTGCAACTCGCAATAAATGCCCTCATTCATGCTGTGCTGGATGTCCACTTTTGTTCCGGGAAAAAGGTCCCGTACCGCCTGAATAAAGATGTGCAGAAGGCCTCTGACATAGGCCCTGCTGCCGTCGGGATCAGAGATGTCCAAAAGGCGTATCTCGTCCCCCTCCTCCGGCTGATAATTCAGCTCCCGGATACGTCCGCCCACCACGGCGGTCATCACCGGGCAGAGGCTTTCCTTGCCCCGGCCACCCAGGAGCTCCTCCAGGCAGACGCCTTTTTTCACCTGAAGCCTGACGCCGTCAAGCGTGATCGTGATCTGTTCCATGTTTCATTCCTCCCTGGGAGCGCCCAGTTTCTCTGGGCAGCAGAACGGTTTGTTTCGGATGTGTCTCAAGCTTTCAGAACGGACTCTCTGTTCGAAAAACGGCCCCTCACTCTGCGGCGCGCCCCGCTGCCAGATAGTCGATTATTGTTCAGCTTATGAAATTTTGCCGCTCTTTGCAAGCGCTTTGCGTCAGAATATGCGTTCCGCCGTCTGTTTTCCTCAAAGTTCCCCGCCTAGACGCCATTTCCTGCGCTGGAAAAAGAATTTCACAAATTGTTTCTTTTTCTGCCGGCAGGCCCTGCTTTACATTCCCGAAACTCCATGAGATAATACCAGTTGAAAAGCTGTGTCCTTCAGGCTACTTTTGTTTCCTTCAAAATACTCTATCTGTTTCTCTCCCTCCCCCGGGAAGGTCATTGCGGGCCTCAGGCCCGACGATCGGAGGTATCCCTTGGCTGTATCTGGCAAAATCCGCTCCGGGCTGCTGGCGTTAACGCTGGCGGCAGTGCTGTGCGGCTGTTCGCCCGCCGCAGTGACGGAACCCACGGGGACGCCCTCCGCCACCCCTGTGATGACCCCAACCCCTCCGGCGTTGGATCCCGTGCCTCCGCCGACTGCAACACCTACGTCTGTACCCGCCACGCCGACACCCAGCCCCACGCCTGTGCCAACACCGACGCCTACTCCCGTCCAATACGAGCTCACTTCCTTCCTTCCGCTGGAAGATCTGCATATTAAATACGAAATCGAACCCGGTGGCGGTACGGAAGAAACCTACGTCGAATACATCGGCAGCAACGAGCACAGCGTACAGCACAGGGTCTTTTCCTCTCTGCGTTCAAGTCCCTCTGTTCAAGTGCTCAAATGTGCGGACGGAAAGCTGATACGCACCTACACCCGGGATAAAGTAGGGTATACCTACCGTTACCTGAAAAACAAGAGTGATAACCCGGAGGTTTTTTTGCAGGAACCCATTGTGCAGGGCGAAAGCTGGCAAGTCTCTGGCGGAACGCGAACGATCACCAGCGTCGATAAAATCCTTGAGCTGTCTCTGGGCTCTTACCGCACGGTGGAGGTATCCACCGTATACGATGACGGGAGCCGGACGTATCAGTATTACGCGCCGGATTTCGGCCTCGTAGCCGAATACCGTTACGAAAACGGGGTGGAGGTATCTCGTATGGAAGCGGTGAGCCGGGAGACCGACCGCGGCTTTTCCCAGCGCATCTGCTTTTATTTTGCACAGCCGCAGACCGAATCCATCCGCAGCGTCGTCCGTACTGTTACCATTAAGCCCAACGCCTCCATGGGGTCGCGCTTCATGAATCAACTGCGCTCCGTACCCAGCGGCTCAGGCCTGATTGCCCTGGACGGCGTTTCCATCCGTTCCATCAGCCTTGATTCCAGGGGCGTGCACGTGGACTTTGCCGACTCGCTCATCACGACCATTTCCGACATTGGCCGTGCCAGCGAGGGACTTCTTCTGACCGCGCTCGCCAACACCTTCTGCGATTACTATCAGACCGACCGGTTTTATATCACCATCGAAGGCGAGTTGTATGAATCACCTTACCGCTTTTTGCAGGAAGGCGAATATCTGACGCCGGATTATTCCAACGTTCACGAATTGAAATAGCTTTCGTCCCTGAAAAAAACGGCCCAAAGCGCCATGGCTTTGGGCCGTTTTTTTCGTTGCTCCGGCTAGCCGCTTCCCGTTTTTCGGGCTGGTCATCTCTTTTTGTCTGCTTCATACAACGCGCCGAGATTTTTCGTGATCTTTTTCAGTCCAGCAAGCACTGCTTCCATTTCCTGCCCTTCAAAATCCCGCCAGATCCCCTCATCCAGCCGCTCGAACATCGCTCTCACCTGCCGGGCTTTTTCCCTCCCTGCTCCGGTCAGAGCAATCTGATAGGATCGCCGGCAGTCCGGCGGCTTTTTTCTGCATAGATACCCCGCTTCCTCCAGCCGGTCCAGCGTGCGGGACATGGTGGTCACGTCGATACCGCATACATCGGATAGTTCCTTTTGCGTCACGTGGTCTCTGGTCAGCAGCTTATCAAGGATTCGAGCCTGCCCCTGGCCCCAGGTCAATCCCAGAGCAGCGACGCTCTGCTGAACGTATTTGCGCCGGACGATCTCCAGATCCCGCAGGGCTTCCCGCACTGCGCTTTTTTCTTTTTCCATACTTTTCCCTCTTTCTTTCCTCCAGCCAGAGGTTCATTCCAGTTCGGACTTTCCTGTAGCAAGCTGATAATATCGTCCCTTTTGCCGGAGCAGTTCTCCGTGGTCGCCCCGTTCGATAATCTCACCCTTTTCCAGCACCAGAATGGCCTTGGCGTTTCGCACGGTGGAAAGCCTGTGGGCGATGACGAAAACCGTCCGATCCTTCATCAGCGCGTCCATGCCCCGCTCGATCAGCTTTTCCGTGCGGGTATCGATGGAGCTGGTCGCTTCGTCAAGGATCAGTACCGGCGGTCGGGAAATAGCAGCCCGGGCGATGGAAAGCAGCTGCCGCTGCCCCTGCGAAAGGTTCGCTCCGTCGCTGTGGAGCATGGTCTGATACCCCTCAGGCAGACGGCGGATAAAGGAATGGGCGTTGGCAATCTTCGCCGCCTCCACAACCTCATCGTCCGTTGCGTCAAGCCGACCGTAGCGGATGTTATCGGCAATAGTTCCGGTAAACAGATGCGTATCCTGAATCACCATGGACAGAGAGCGGCGCAGATCATCCTTTTTGATCCGGCGGATGTCGATGCCGTCGTAGGTAATCGTTCCCCCGCCAATCTCATAAAAGCGGTTAATCAGATTAATAATGGTGGTCTTTCCCGCACCCGTGGAGCCAACGAAGGCGATCTTCTGGCCGGGATGGGCATAGAGGCTGATGCCGTTCAAAATCTTCTTTTCAGGAGTATAGCCAAAAACTACGTCGTGGAAGCGGACGTCTCCCCGCAGGGGGATCAGCTCCTGTCCGCCGTCCTGCGCGGTTTGTTTCCAGGCAAAGCAGCCGCTGTGTCCGCCGCATTCCTCCAGCGAGCCGTCTTCCCGCTCCTGGACGTTGCAGAGGGTCACCGTTCCCTCATCCACCTCCGGCTCCTGCTCCATCACCTCAAAGATGCGTTCCGCACCGGAGAGCGCCGCCAGCAGAAAGTTCACCTGCTGCGTGAACTGGTTCATTGGCAGGGCGCTCTGGCGGACATAGACCAGATAAGAGGCCAGCGAGCCTAGATCCATCAGACCGCCAATGGCAAAAAGGCCGCCCACGCAGGCGGAAACCGCATAATTAAAATAAGAAAGATTGACGATGGTGGGAATCATCATGCTCGAATAGGTCAGCGCCTTCGTGCCCGCCTGCCGGAGGACCTCGTTGCGCCGGCAGAACTCTTCGAAGTCCTGCTCCTCATGATTGAAAACCTTTTCCACCTTCTGTCCAGCCACCATTTCTTCCACAAAGCCATTGATCCGGCCCAGGGCCGCCTGCTGTTTATCAAAGTATTTCCGGCTTCTTTTGCTGTTGTAGCGGATAAAGAGCGCCATCAGGGCAAGGAATGCCACGACGATCAGGGACAGCCGGAAGTTAAGTACGATCAGCATCGTGATGGTGCCGACAATCATGACGGCGCTTTGAATCAGCAGCGCAAAGCTGCTGTTGAGCGCCTCGGTAATGGTGTCGACGTCGTTGGTAAAACGACTCATCAGCTCGCCATGCGTATGGGCGTCAAAAAAGTGCAGCGGGAGCTTTTGCACGTGGTTGAACAGATCCTGCCGGATCTCGCTGACCACCTGCTGGGCTGTGTGCGCCATCAGCTGATGGTATCCCAGCGTCGCCAGCGCACCGCAAAGATACATCGCTCCCATCAGCGCCAGCGCCCGCAGAAGTCCCGGAATGTCGCCGGGAAGAATATAGCGGTTGATGATCGGCTTGAAGAGATAGGTGCCCATGATGTTGGCCATGCTGCTGATGAACACCAGCAGCGCCACCAGCGCCAGTGCCCGTTTGTGCGCGCCGAGATAACCCCCCATCTCTCGCAGGGCTTTTTTGGTGTCCCTCGGCCGTTTATAGCTGGTCGTGCGCGCCATTACAGCATTCCCCCTTCCTGCTGGGAATGGTAAAGCTCCCGATAGATCTCACTGGTTCGGAGAAGGGTGTCATGGTCGCCCACCGCCTCTACCCTGCCGTCTTCCAAAATAATGATCTGATCAGCGTGCATGATGGAGGAAATTCTCTGAGCGATGATGATCTTCGTTGTGCCGGGCAGGGCTCCTGCAAGGCCCTCGCGGATCTTTTTTTCCGTGGCAGTGTCCACCGCGCTGGTGGAATCGTCGAGGATCAATACCTTTGGTTTTTTCAAAATCGCCCGGGCCAGGCACAGTCGCTGCTTCTGTCCGCCGGAAACATTGACGCCGCCCTGCCCTAGCTCCGTATCGTATCCGTTTGCCAGCCGGCCAATGAATTCGTCGGCACAGGCGATGCGGCAGGCCTCCTCAAGCTCCCCGTCCGTGGCGTCTTCCCTGCCCCATTTGAGGTTTTCCCGAATCGTTCCGCTAAAAAGGGTGTTTTTTTGCAGCACGACGGCAATAGCGTCCCGGAGATGCCTGAGAGGATATTCCCAGACCGGATGGCCGTCGACCAGCACGGTGCCTTCCGTCGCGTCGTACAGCCGGGGGATCAGCTGCACCAGCGTGGTCTTGGCTGCGCCGGTCTGGCCGATCACAGCCACCGTCTCTCCCGCTTTAATCGAAAGGGATACGTCCGAAAGGACATATTCCTCCGCGTCTTTTTTGTACTTGAAAAACACATGGTCAAATTCGATCCCGCCCCGTTCGACCGCGATGTCTTTCGCCCGGTCTTCCCGGATATCCACCTCTTCTTCCATCACCTCAAGGATACGGCCGCCGGAGGCCAGCGCCCGGGTAAGCATCATGAAGACGCCGGAGAGCATCATAAGAGAATTGAGCACCTGAAGGACGTAACTTAAGAAGCCTGTCAGTTCGCCCACCTTCATGTTCCCGGCATTAATCAGGCCGCCGCCGAACCACAGCAGGCACAGAATCGTCCCGTACATCACCAGCTGCTGCGCGGGAGTGTTGAGGGTGGAAATGCGAAACGCCCGCTCTGACACGCTGCGGAGATTCCCGTTGACCTGGGAAAATTTGTCGATCTCGTGGTTGCTCCGGACGTAAGCCTTGACCACGCGGATGGCGGTGAGATTTTCCTGAACGATGCGGTTAACCAGATCCAGAGCCCCCTGCATTTTGCCATACATGGGCTGCACGTGGCGGATGATCTGCCAAAGCAGCACTGCGAGAATGGGGGCAGCCACAAAAAACACTACAGCCAGCTGTGCGTTGAGCGTAAAGGAGACCACCAGCGCCGTCGTCATCATCACCGGCGCACGGCAGGCAGGACGCAGGCCGGTCGCCACAGCGTTCTGTACTGTCGTAACGTCATTGGTCAGGCGGGTCACCAGGGAGGAAGTCTGAAAATGGTCGGTGTTGGCAAAAGAAAAGCTCTGAACCTTCCGGTATTCCGTTTTTCTCAGCTCTGCACCCAGTCCGTGACCCAGAACCGCCGAAAAGCGCGAGGCCCCGACTCCCAGCGTCATTGACGCCAGCGCGCAGCCGACCATCAGCGCGCCCCGGCGGAAAATATATGCCGTATCTCCATTGGCGACGCCTACGTCCACCATATCCGCCATAATCAGCGGAATAATCAGTTCAAACACCGTCTCCGTCACGATGCAGAACACGGCCCAAAACGCATATTTTCGATAGGGCCTGCCATATGCCAGAAACCTTTTGAGCATTTGAAACCTCTTTTTCTCAGGAAATTTTCCACCAGAAGGCAACCTGCCCTTTCCCCCGGCCTTTCCGCTTGAATTTACAACAGTTGCTGTCGCAATTATTGTATGAGCATCCATATAAAATGTCAATTTCAAAGTTTTGCTCAGGGAAAGTCGCTTCCTTCATTTGCCCGCATTTTCGGGCGCAGAACGCAATCTCTACGGTACAAGAGAATCCATCCAAACCTTCCTGTTTTTTCACTTCTTTTCCCGACTATCCTTTACCTCATTACTCCTTTTTCCACCAAAATGCTTGCCAATCTCCCAAAACAATACTATCATAATATCGCCTTTATCCAATTTTAGCAGAAAAAAAGGGGCACATGGAAAACACAATGGAACAGCAAAAGCCACTCTTTTCCAGCAGGGATCTGCGCCGACTGATCATTCCGCTGATTATTGAGCAATTCCTTGCTATGACTGTAGGCATGGCGGATATTATCATGGTATCCAGCCTGGGCGAAAGCGCCGTGTCCGGCGTGTCGCTGGTAGACACAATCAACACTCTGATCATCAACATCTTTGCGGCCCTCGCCACCGGGGGCGCCGTGGTGTGTGCCCAATATATTGGCCAGCGGCGAAAAGACATGGCTTCCAGCACGGCCAAGCAGTTTTACTACACTGTGACGATCTGCGCGCTGATACTGACGGTGATCGGCTTTTTATTCCGCGATCAGTTGCTTCGGCTGCTGTTTGGCTCTATTGAAGCGGACGTGATGAGAAACGCTCAGATCTACTTCTCTCTGACACTGGCCGCCTATCCGTTTATCGCCCTGTACAACGCCGGCGCGGCGCTGTTTCGCAGCATGGGAAACTCCCGCATTGCGATGCTGGTAGCTCTGTGCGTCAACGTCCTCAACATCGGCGGCAACGCCGTCATGATCTACGGCCTGGGCTGCGGCGTTGAAGGGGTCGGCATCCCGACGCTGATTTCCCGCGCGGCGGCCGCGGTGATCCTGATCGTCGCCATCCGCAAAAAAGAAAACGACATCTGCGTGCGCGATCTCCACCGGGTGGAGTTTCGCCCTTCCCTTGTCAAAAAGATCCTGCGCATTGGCATTCCCAACGGCCTGGAAAACAGCATGTTCCAGCTAGGCAAGATCCTGGTGCTGAGCGTCGTCTCCACCTTCGGTACCGCCGCCATCGCCGCCAACGCCAGCGCCAACACCATCGGCGCGTTTGAGATCCTGCCCGGCATGGCGATCAGCCTTGCTATGGTGACAGTCGTGGGCCAGTGCCTCGGCGCAGGCCGGCCCGAAGAGGCCACCATGTACGCAAAGAAGCTGATGCTCTGGGCGTACGTCTTTATCATTGCGCTAAACCTGCCGCTGCTTCTGACCGGGCATCCGCCGCTGGCGCTGTACGGCCTGACGCCTGAGACCACTCAAATCGCCCGTCAGCTGCTGGCGACCCACAGCTTCTTCTCCATGATCTTCTGGCCGGTCGCTTTTACGCTGCCCAACGTCTTCCGCGCTGCTAACGATGTTCGTTTCCCGCTGATCGTCTCCTTCTGTTCCATGTGGGCGGTGCGCGTCGGCATGAGCTACGTGCTGGGCGTGATCTGCAATCTGGGTGTTCTGGGTGTGTGGCTGGGCATGATCCTCGACTGGGTGGTTCGCGCACCGGTATTCCTGTGGCGCTTCTTCAGCAAAAAATGGATCAAATATAAGGCAGACCCCGTGCCCGAACGCACGAAAAAGCAAGCGCCTGCCGTCTGACGCCGCAGAACAAAAGACCCGCAGGAAAAGGATACCCCGCATAAGGACAACAAGATATACCGTTCGGACTGCATTGAAAAAAGTCATCTGCCCTGACACCAGGGCAGATGACTTTTTATCAAATGTGTGATTAAGCTAATAGGAGATTTAAACCGCCAACCTCATCCTTACCAACGGAAATTTAAAAGTTTTTTGAACATTTTCCATTTATTTATAGTCATTTCCGCTTTGTTAATTTTCTTTCCGTCACTCTTTAGGCCTACTATCTCCACATATTCCATGCAGGTCTGTAACTGTTTATGTGGTCAGGAACGCTTCCCTGCATGGTATCCGCGACTATAGCTGGGGAGGCTTTTCCATTTCTGCTTTTTGGAATTTCAATATAGACAAGACCGCCGTTTCCTCTGTACAGGCAACACAAATTTTGCGCCGCATAAACAAAGATAAGATGCTGTTCCAACAGGTATAGGACGAAGAAAACTGCCATCGAGAAATTTTATAGAAAGCAGACAAATATCGCCATGGGCGAAAGGTCTCTCAATACAAGAAACTGGGCTGAGAGCCAATGAAAAGGGCGCGGCAAGTATCAGTAGACTCATAAAATATATGGCAAGCAACTGCTTTCTGCTATATAATAAATAAAAACGGTAGGACAGGTTGGATAAGCCATGATTGAAACAAGACTGTTGCACTATTTTCTGACAGTTGCAAGGGAACAAAATATTACCAATGCGGCGAAGGCCCTGCACATTACCCAACCAACCCTGAGCCGGCAGATGGCGCTGCTGGAAGATGAAATCGGTGCAAAGCTCTTTATCCGGGACAGCCGCCCGCTTACCCTGACGGACGAGGGCCTGTTGCTGCGGCGCAGGGCGGAAGAGATTCTTGAACTGGTGGAAAAAACGGAACTGGAGGTATCGGCACGGAAGGAACAGGTGGAGGGGACTATCTCCATCGGTTGCGGCGAGTTGGCTTCGGTCAAGCTGCTGACGGATTTGATCGCGGACTTCTCCCGGCAGCATCCCCAGGTGGTGTTCGATGTCTACACGGCAAACGCGGACCAAATCAAGCGCCGCATGGACGATGGTCTGACCGATATCGGTCTGCTTCTGGAGCCGGTGGATGTGGAGCGGTATGAATATATTCGGATGCCGGTCAAAGAGCGCTGGGTCGCTGTGATGCCCTCCGGTGTCCCTCTCGCCAAGCGGGAGTGTGTGACTGCAAAGGACCTGGCGGAAATCCCTGTCATCATGCCCAGCCGCCAAAAAGTGCATGACGAGGTGGCAAACTGGTTCGGCGGCTGTTATGACAAGCTGCATATATCAGGTTTCAGCAATCTCAGTACCAACGGCGCCATGATGGTTCGGGCCGGTTTGGGCTATGCGCTTATCGTGGAAGGCGCGCTGCCCTTCCTGGAGCAGTCGGAGGTCTGCATGGTGCCATTGTATCCCGAACTGACGGCGACCTCGGTTCTTGCATGGAAACGCGGGCAGCCATTCCCAACCGCGGCAGACCGGTTTCTTCAATTCGCAAAATGCTTTTTAGGCATGGAAGTTGAATAGAAAACAAGTATTCGACATAATTGGAAAATAAAATTATAATAAGCGCATCGGAAAAAGAACTTCCGATGCGCTTATTATTTTACTCCGGGGAAGTGACCTGCCTTGAATCGAATATTCAGCAAAAGGGATCTGGTGCGGTTGATCCTTCCACTGATTGTGGAACTGCTGCTGACCCTGCTGGTGGGTATGATCGACTCAGTGATGGTGTCCAGTGCGGGAGAAGCGGCGGTTTCCGGCGTTTCCCTAATTGACACGGTATTCCAGCTCCTGATCTACATTTTCGCGGCCTTTGGCACCGGAGGCGCTGTGGTGGCCGGTCAATATCTTGGGGCGGGAAACACAGACGCGGCCAGAAGAACAGCGGATCAGCTGGTGTGGTTCTCCGCCATCAGCTCCTTGGCCATCATGGCATTCATGTATGGGATTCGAGGTGTGCTGCTGGAGCGTGTGTTTGGCTCTATTACCCAGGAGGTTTACTGGAATGCCAACCGATACCTGCTGATCGTATCCCTTTCTATCCCGGCCATCTCCATTTATGAATCCGGTGCGGCGGTGTTCCGAACAATGGGAAACGCCAATGTCACGATGCTTCTTTCCTTGATGATGAATTTGATCAACATTCTTGGGAATGCCATTCTGATCTATGGAGCGGAAATGGGTGCGGCAGGCGCGGCGGCGGCAACCGTAGCCGCGCGGTACGCGGCCGCCGTGGTCATGATCCGGCTGCTCTTACGAAAAGGACAGAAGCTATCCCTCACCCCTTCGCTGCGCTACACCCCGGACGGCGGGCTGATCTCCAAAATTCTACGTATCGGTGTGCCAAATGGAGTAGAAAACGGGCTGTTCCAGGCGGGGAAGATCATCCTTGCCAGCCTGGTCACCAGCTTTGGAACCTCTGCCATCACAGCCAACGCGATCTGCCAGACGATATCGGCCATCCAGGTCATACCCGGCTCCGCGATCTCTCTGGCTGCCACTACTGTAATTGCCCGGTGCGTTGGGGCAAGGGATGAGGAACAGACCCGCAGCTATAACCGGATACTGATTATGGCTACCTATATGGCTCTATTCGTGTTCTGCGGTGTGTTCTGGCTGCTGCTGCCCACGGTTTTGAGCTGGTATCAGCTGTCGGCCGAAACCGCCCTGTTGACAACGCGGATGGTGCTGGTCCACACACTGGGGGCTGTGCTGATCTGGCCGCTTACCTTTGTTCTGCCATCCTCTATGCGGGCGGCGGGAGACGTCCGGTTTGTCATGGTGACTTCGATCATTTCTATGTTTGTGTTCCGGCTGGGCGCCGCCTATCTGCTGGCGCGGAATTTCGCCTGGAAGGCGCTGGGGATCTGGCTGGCCATGCTGTGCGACTGGGGCTTCCGAGGCGTGGTCTTCAGCATCCGCTGGCTCACTGGCGGGTGGAAAAATAAATGCGTTATCAATTAAAAAGTTTTAGAAAGGGCTTGCGGCAATTTGTGGCTGTAAGCAGAAAAGAAAGGTGAGGCAAATGAATAGACCGTACATTTTCTGCCACATGATGACCTCGCTGGACGGCAAGATCATGGGCGAATATATGGAGACTCCGGAGGGAGAGGCTGCCGGGGATGTGTTCTACCATATTTCTTTTGGACCGAATCCCTACTATCATCATCAAGGCTGGCTGTCTGGGCGTGTGACGACTGATGACAATTTCACGTTTTACCGCAAGCCCGCCCTCGATGAAAACGCGCCTGCCGTGCCGGAGGGCGACTTCGTGGCAGAACAGGCCGGTATGTACTATGTTTCCGTAGATCCCTCCGGAAAGCTTGGCTGGGAAAGCAGCACGCTGACCTATGTGGACACCACCGCTCACGTGATCGAGGTGCTGACCGACAGGGCCGGAAATTCCTACAAGGCTTTTCTGCGGCGGCTGGGCATCTCCTACATCATCGCCGGAAAGGAAGCATTGGACTACGGGCTGGCGCTGAAAAAGCTGAAAGCGCTGTTTGGAATTGAGACCCTGATGCTGGGCGGCGGAGCGGCCTTGAACTGGTCCTTTATCCGGGCGGGAATGTGCGACGAAGTGAGTGTGGTCATTGCGGCTGCGGCTGACGGTTCCCCCACCACGCAGACCTTGTTTATGGCCCGTGAGGGCTTGAGCGATATTTCTCCAGTATGCTTTGCCTTGCAAAGCGCCGAGGTGAAAGACGGCGGAAGTGTCTGGCTGCGTTATCTGGTAAAGAATCAAAAGCAGGAGGTTTGAACATGAACGAATTTCAGGACATTTTCCCCCGCGGCGGAGAGAACACCGCCTTTGCCCAGTATTTTGTAGGGCAGAGCTATTTGAATATGCTCTCTTTGGAGCAGGTAGCCATCGGCAATGTGACCTTTGAGCCGGGATGCCGCAACAACTGGCACATCCACCACGCCAAGTCCGGCGGCGGGCAGATCCTGCTGTGCACCGCCGGCCGGGGCTATTACCAGGAGTGGGGCAAGCCCGCCCGGGAACTGCATCCGGGGGATGTGGTGAATATCCCCGCCGGGGTCAAGCATTGGCACGGCGCGGCCCCGGACAGCTGGTTTTCTCATCTCGCGGTGGAGGTCCCCGGCGAAGAGGGAAAGACGGAGTGGTGTGATCCGGTATCCGACGGGGAATACGGCAAGCTGAAGTGAGGTGCGAGGGATGAAACCCATTGTGATCTATTATTCCTACGGCGGGAACACCCGCCGCGTCGCGGAGAAGCTGCAAAGAGCACTGGACGCTGACCTGGCGGAGATCAAGACCGTGAGGCCCTATACCGGAAGCTATGACGATGTGGTGGACCAGGGCCAGCAGGAGGTAAACAGCGGCTTTCTGCCGGAGCTTCAGCCGCTGAACGTGGATCTGAGCCAATATGACACGGTGATCCTGGGCACGCCGGTGTGGTGGTACACCTTTGCCCCGGCCATGGGCAGCTTTTTACATGGCGCCGACTTGTCCGGCAAAACGGTATATCCCTTTGCCACCAACGGCGGGTGGCTGGGCCACACCTTCAAAGATTTTGCAAAAGCCTGCCGGGGAGCTAATGTGAAGGCGGGATTGAATGTCCGCTTTAACGAGGATAAACAGCTGACCCCAGAGACAGACATTCAAAAGTGGATGAAAAGCATTTAAAGCATTGATTTTAAGGAGGACCTCAATATGTCTTACAATTTTTACGATCCTACCCGCGTACTGTTCGGCGCGGGCCAGCTGAATCAGCTGCACAGCCAGACTATGCCCGGCAAGAAGGCCATGGTAGTCATCTCCAACGGCAGATCCACCCGCGTCAGCGGTGCGCTGGATCGCACCCTGGAACAACTCCGCATGGCCGGCGTGGAGACCGTTCTGTTTGACAAGGTGGGCGCCAACCCGCTGAAGAGCATTGTGGAGGAGGGCGCCCGCTTTGCCCGTGACAGCGGCTGCGATTTTGTGGTGGCTTTGGGCGGCGGTTCCGTTATGGACGCGGCCAAGGTCATGGCCATGTATGCCAACCAGCCCGGCGACCTGTGGGACTATGTTCCCGGCGCCACCGGCAGGATGCAGCCCCTGGTAAACCCTGTGCTGCCCTGGATCGCCATCACCACCACCGCCGGCACCGGTTCCGAGGTGGACCAGTGGGGCGTGGTCACCAACCCGGAGACCAATGAAAAAATCGGCTGCGGCGGCATGGATAGCCTGTTCCCGGTGCTGGCCATCGTGGACCCGGAGCTGATGGCCACCGTGCCCCCCAAGTTCACCGCCTATCAGGGCTTCGACGCCCTGTTTCACTCCACGGAGGGGTATATCTCCAGGGCCAACAGCCTGATGAGCGACATGGTGCAGCTGGCCGCCATCGAGAATGTGGGCAAGTACCTGGCCCGCGCGGTCCGGGATGGCGGCGATATGGAAGCCAGAGAGCATATGGCCTTTGCCAACACCATGTCCGGCTACTCCATGGTGGTAGGGGCCTGCACCAGCGAGCACGCCATGGAACACGCCATGAGTGCCTATCACGGCGATCTGCCTCACGGCGCGGGACTGATCATGATCTCCAGGGAGTATTACACCCACTTCGTGAATAAGCACTGCTGCGACGAGCGGTTCATCCACATGGCCCAGGCACTGGGCAAGCGGGACGCTGATGACCCTATGGATTTTGTAACTGCTCTGGTGGAGCTGCAGGAAGCCTGCGGCGTGGCGGATCTGAAGATGTCCGACTATGGCATCCGAAAAGACGAGTGCATGACTCTGGCAAAGAACGCCCGGGCCACCATGGGCGGCCTGTTCGGCGCGGACCCTGTGCCCATGACCGATGAGGAGTGCGCCGCCATTTTTGAAAAGTCCTATCGATAAAACAACCGCAATGTGTAGTAGGCACAGCGATTTCCCCCCCAGATACGAGGAGATACCTATGAAAAAGATCACTGCATTTCTGCTCGCCATGTGCATGGCGGTCAGCCTGGCTGCCTGTGGCAGCCCGAATACATCGGAGGATGTGACGCCTCCCAGC